>Ga0209415_10004285_pt1 | contig 26230 bp, 21 predicted proteins | sample PeaSoiSIISIP2007_FD_187696 | JGI IMG/M metagenome (GOLD analysis project Ga0209415, IMG submission 187696) | Peat soil microbial communities from Weissenstadt, Germany - SII-SIP-2007 (SPAdes) (version 2) | ecosystem: Environmental > Terrestrial > Soil > Wetlands > Peat | place: Germany... | reverse complement strand
TCCTCAGTAGCTCAATGGCAGAGCATTCGGCTGTTAACCGAAGGGTTGTAGGTTCGAGTCCTACCTGAGGAGCCATTCTTTCAGCGGGTTACACTCTAGTCCTGCGCGATCCATCCGGCCCGCCTTTACTGGTACAGTTCGGCCGTCGCCAGAGTTCCGGCTGTGTTGGCTCCGCCGCGTCGCCGATTTTATCTCGAAACGGGCACATTGGCTGTCGCCCGCCTTATGGGTCTCGCCCATAATATTAGGGTTACGTTTTCAGGCAGTTCGAGTCCCACGCGTCGAGTCCTGTCTGAGCAGCCCTTTCAGCGGGTTTCAGCCCGCGCGATCCTTGACGGCTCCCACTCCGACGGATACCATCAACCGGCTGATATGAATCAGGATCCGCTCATCGGGCAGTCCCTGCTGCATTACAAGATTGTGCGCAAACTGGGCTCGGGTGGCATGGGCGTGGTGTACGAAGCCCAGGACTCGCAACTCGGCCGCCGCGTGGCACTGAAGTTTCTTCCTGCGGAAATGGCCCAGGACAGCCAGTTGCTGGAGCGCTTCCAGCGCGAGGCGCGAGCCGCTTCCTCCCTGAATCACCCGAACATCTGCACCATCCACGCGATTGAACATTACGAACGCCGGCACTTCATCGTCATGGAGTTGCTGGAAGGGGCGACCCTGGCGCAGAAGATGAGCCGGCAGCCCATGGAAATGGACCAACTGCTGGCGCTGGGCATCCAGATTGCAGACGCACTCGAATCAGCTCACGCCAAAGGGATCGTGCACCGGGACATAAAGCCGGCGAATCTGTTTCTTACGGAGCGCGGCCAGTTGAAAATTCTCGACTTCGGTCTGGCGAAGATGAGCCGGGGCGAGATGGCGCAGGGAACTTCGGTCGAGCCAGAGGAGACGCAGGCCTTCAACAACGAACTCACTTCACCGGGCTCTGCGGTGGGAACGGTCTCGTACATGTCGCCGGAGCAAGCCCGGGGGCAGCTGGTGGACGCCAGGACTGACTTGTTTTCCACCGGGACCGTGCTCTACCAGATGGCCACGGGAACGCTGCCGTTTCAGGGAGACACGTCGGCTTTGATTTTCGACGCCATCCTGAACCGAGATCCCAGACCGGCTGCCGAGTTAAATCCCGCGTTGCCTGCCGACTTCGTGCGCATCCTGGATAAGTCGCTGGAGAAGGATCGCAACCTGCGGTGCCAAACGGCCACCGAGCTGAAAACCGATCTCAGCCGCCTTAAGCGGGACCTCGAATCCAGCAAGCGGCGGGCGAGGGAGAAGGCAGAATCGGATCCGGGGGTGCAGAAGCAGACGAAAAAGTCGGTGGCCGTCCTCTACTTTGAAAACCTGAGCGGCGCCAAGGAAGACGAGTACTTGCGCGACGGCATCACCGAGGATGTGATTACTGAGCTTTCGAAGATCCGGGGATTGAACATTTTTTCACGTCCCACGGTTCTTGCCTTTCGCGACAAGCAGGTGACCCCAGCGCAGGTCGGGCAACAACTGGGTGCGGCCTTTGTCCTGACCGGCACGTTACGCCGGTCCGGCGCCCGCCTCCGCATCAACGCCCAACTGGTGGACACGCACACCGATTTCCCGCTGTGGTCGGATCGTTTTGACCGCGAGATGAAGGACGTTTTCGAAGTGCAGGACGAAATGGCCCGCAGGATTGCCGAAGCCCTGCGGGTGACCCTTTCCCCGGAGGAACTTGAGGCCCTGGCCGTCAAGCCGACGGAAAACCTGCAAGCCTACGACCTCTACCTGCGCGGCAAGCGCTATGCCCGGCGCCAGACCCGCCAGGACCTGGAGTTCGCGCTGCAGATGTTCGAGAACGCGGTGGCCATTGACCCCAGCTTCGCCCTGGCCTACGCCGCCAGTGCCAATGCCTGCGCCATGTTCTTCTGTAACTACAGCCGCGATCAGGTGTGGGTGGAACGGGCGCGCGAGGCCTCCGGCAAGGCCGTGGCTCTGCGCTGGGATTTGCCGGAAGTGCAGGTCAGCCAGGCTTGGGTGCTTTACGCTGCTGAACTGCATGACGAAGCGGTGCGCATGGCCAAGAAGGCCATCGAACGCAAGCGCGACTGCGAAGGCGCTTATTACCTGCTCTGCCGCGCTCTGTTCGCCGCGGGACGTTACCAGGAAATTGTGGACATCGCCGAGATCGCCATCGATGCGAGCGGGGAAGACTACAACGTTTATGTGCCCATCATGAACTGTCTGGGCGCCATGGGCAAAGACGAGGCCCTTCGCAACATGCGCCAGCGAAGGATCGCGGCGTTCGAAAACCACTTGAAACAAGTGCCTGAAGACGCGCGAGCGCGCATCCTGCTAGGGAGCGACTACGCTTATTTGGGGCGGTCGGACGACGCCTTGCGCGAACTGAACCTGGCCGTGACCTTGCGGGCCAACGAAGCCTCGATTCTATACAACGCGGCTTGTCTGTACTGCAAGCTGGGCAGAAAGTCAGATGCTCTGGATGCCCTGCGCAAATCCTGGGAAGCGGGGTTCAAGGACTCCTCGTGGGCTCGCCGCGATCCGGACCTCATCCCTTTGCATGACGAGCCGGATTTTGACCGCTTGTACCCGGAGAAGCCCGTGTCACCGCCTGTCTCCGGTTCTCGCTAGAAAGCCTTATAAACGGTGGCGCGAATGTGACGGAGTGGACTCCCGACCCTCAGGGGCTAAAGCCCAATTCTTTGTTAGCTGGAGGCGGCACGGCTGAAGCCGTGCCCTTCCCAACACCGGGTCGCGAACGCAACGCTGAAGCCGCGCCTTCCCGAAACTAATCCACGCGAGTCGCCCTGACATGCCCGCACATTGGAGAGGCCGCCCTACTCGTCTTTCTTCTCGGGTTCTTTGGGCAGTGGGGGTTCTACGGGTTTGCGGGGGAGCATCTGGTCGCGCATGGCGGCGTCGTAGACGAAGCTGGCGACGATGACGGAAATCTGCTTCAAGTCTTCGGGCTGCAGGCGGTCGTAGACGTCCATGTTGGAGTGGTGAGTGCGGGTTTCGTATTCGATCGGATCCTGGATGAACTGAAAACCCGGAACGCCGGCGGCGTCGAAGGACTGGTGGTCGGTGCCGCCGGTGTTGCGCATGGTGAGCGTGGTCATACCGAGGTCTTTGAAGGGACGCATCCAGGCTTCGAAGATGGGCGCGACGGCTTCGTTCTCCTGCAGGTAGATGCCGCGAATCTTGCCAGTGCCGTTGTCCACGTTGAAGTAGGCGGAGATTTTGGCCTGCTCGGGCTTGGGCGTAAAGGGGCCGGCTTCGCGGCGCATGAGCGTGGGCATGTCTTTCATGTTGGGATCGTCCAGGGTCGGACGCGATCCGAAATGCTGCTGAACGTAGAACTGCGAGCCGAGCAGGCCTTGTTCTTCGCCGCTCCACAGGCCGATGCGGATGGTGCGGCGGGGCTTGATGTCGAGAGCTTTGAGGATGCGCACCGCTTCCATCATGACGATGGTGCCCGCGCCGTTGTCGGTGGCGCCCGTGCCGGCATGCCAGGAGTCGAGGTGGGCGCCGAGCATGACAACTTCATCTTTCTTGTCGGTGCCGGGAATTTCGGCGATGGTGTCGTACTGCATCGGGTCGTCGTCGTAGAAGGTGTTGGCGACGTTGAGCTCGAGGGTGACGTCCTTCTTGTGCTGCAGCAGGCGAGCGATGCGGCTCCAGTGTTCGGAGGCCAGGGTAAGCTGCGGGATGCTGGTGGTCTCTCCGGGCTTGTAGGATCCGCCGGACTGCACGAACACGGTGCCTCCGCCAGCGGTTCCGCGGCTGTGGTCAATGACGGCGAGAACTTTTTCATCGGCGAAGAACTGGTTCAGGTCTTTGACGAACTGCCGGCGGCGCGCGATTTCGGACATGCGAAACGGCGGGCGCTCGCCCGGAATCTCGTATTCACCGGTCTTGGCGAGGTCGTCGTCACTGTAGCGTTTGAAGGGAGCCTCGATGATCGGTTTCACTTCAGTGTCGGGGCCGAAGATCACGATCATGCCGGCGAGCTTGCCCTTGTATTTGTCGAAGTCCTCTTTCTTCTCAATGGTGACGCGGATGCACTTGCCGGTGACGACGCCATTGGTGCCGGGCGTCCAGGCTTTGGCGTAGGCGATGAGAGGCACGATGTCGGGAGAAGTCATGCGGGCGTTGACATATTGATTGGCCCATCCCCGGCCGAACGGTCCCCAGGATTCCAGGTGAGCGTTGGCCAGTCCCATGGCGGTGAGCTGGTCGCGAGTCCACTCATTGGCGCGCTTCATGTTAGGCGAACCGGTGAGGCGTTCGCCGATCGAGTCCATCAGGCCGGAGGCCAGGTCCATGACTTTGGAGTTGCGGAAGCCTTCATTGCGAATGCGGGAGATGGTTTCGAGGTCAAGTTTTTCCTGAGCGCGTGCGGCAGGAATGATGCAGAAGAAGACCACCAAGAGGCAAGCAAGGAAGGGCTTCGAACGGTTCATGGATATAGGCTCCTGAGCGGAAATCAATCGGCGATTATACAGCGGCAGGGAGGGCGCGGCGGGGGATGGGATTGTAAAGATTGTTCAACCGGTGATGCCGCCCCACCCCCTTGGCTCGCACAGGAACACGCCGTTCACCGGTAAAGTCTCACCTGCCGTGGAGCAAAAAGGACTCCGTTTGACATCCATTGGGAGGAGCGCTACATCATACCCTCTAGTGGTGATGATGGCTTGCGGGGAGGAATGTATGAACAAGAAGCTAGTGCTGGGCGTGGTCTTATTCGCAACGACGGTATGGGCTCAGGAGAATGCAGGGTCGCAAGTGCAGGCGGTGTGTGGTCCCGACCAGGCTAAGTTTGAAGTCCAGCGGCAGGCGCACTCGCATCCCACCGGGACGCCGGAATCCGGCAAGGCGTTGGTGTATGTGTTTGGAGATTCGGAACTGGACAACACGGCGCTCCATATTGGCGGCTTGATTACGCGAGTAGGTGTGGATGGCTCTTGGGTCGGAGCCTATGAATATAAGTCTTATACGTATTTTTCGGTGAATCCCGGGGAGCACCGGCTGTGCACGAGCCAGCAGTCATCGTTGAAATCGCGACGGGAGAATAACGCTTCCGCGATTACGTTCACGGCGGAGGCAGGCAAGGTGTATTACTTCCGGACGCAGCCGACTCCGACGTCACTGGCAGCAAGCGCAACCTCGCGAGTACCGAATGGCGAGGTGGAGCTGGCGGCGCTTGATCCGGCGCAGGCGCAGCTGATGGTCCCGAGGTGGGCTTACAGCACTTCGCAGCCCAGGAAATAGCCTCCGCCGCTGTCCCGCAAAACCCAAGAAATATGGTTCGTGGTTCCCACCCTTGCGAAGGACGCAAGGGTGGGGCACCCTCGGTCGTGGTCGTCTCAAGAAAACCGAATATGGGTTACGCGCCCTCCTCCACTATAATTGACAAAGTCAACTATATACATGATATCGTCAACATAGTGGAGGTGACCTATGTCCGACGAGGGCGTGGCCGAGCAGGTGGGGGTGATTCGTTCGTTCAACCGGTTTTATACGCGCAGGATCGGGGTGCTGGATGGAACCGCGAGCCGTCCGTTCTCTCTGGCGGAAGCTCGGGTGCTATACGAACTGGCGCAGCGCCAGCGGCCTACGGCGACTGAGATCGGCAAAGAGCTTGGGCTGGACGCGGGATATCTGAGCCGCATTCTTCGTGGGTTCGAGCGGCTTAAGCTCCTGACACGACAGCGATCGGAGACGGACGAGCGGGAGAAGTTTCTTTCGCTGACCAGAAAGGGGCGGATAGCCTTCGCGCCCCTCGACCAGCGGTCCAATCGCGACGTGGCCGCTACGCTTGAACGGCTCGCGCCGGCGGCGCGGAAGGAACTGGTGGGCGCAACCGAGACCGTCCGCAGGCTGCTGGGAGATGCACCGGAGGCAAAGACTCCCTATCTGTTGCGGCAGCACCAGCCGGGAGATTTGGGCTGGATTGTCGAGCGGCAAGCCATCCTCTATGCCGAAGAATATGGATGGGATGGAACCTACGAGGCCCTGGCTGCGGAGATCGTCGCGCAATACATCAGGAATTACGACGCGAAGAAGGAACGTTGCTGGATTGCGGAGAAGGATGGTACGAGAGTTGGCGGAGTGTTTGTGGCGAAGGCGTCGGAAGAGATCGCAAAGCTGCGGCTGCTGCACGTGGAACAGGCGGCTCGCGGGCTTGGCATCGGCAAGCGGCTGGTGGAGGAGTGCATCCGATTCGCACGGCAGGCGGGATATCAGAAGATGACGCTATGGACACAGAGCATTCTTCATGTCGCCAGACACATTTATGAACAGGCGGGGTTCCAGGTCGTTCGTGAAGAACAGCATCACAGCTTCGGGAAGGATCTGACAGCGGAGACCTGGGAGCTTGATCTGCGGGCTGCAAAGTAACGGAGATCCCGTCTCACCCCAAAACCCCAAGAACTATTGATCCGTGGTTCCCACCCTTGCAAAGAACGCAAGGGTGGGGCACCCAGGCTGTTCCCTCAAAGTCTTTACGACTTCTTTTCCTTCGGGTTGGGCGCCGGCTTGGCGGTGGGTTCTTTGCGTTTTTCTTCGGTTTCGGTGGCGAAGAGCATGTAGTGATCGAAGCTGTGGCGACGGTAGTAACGGTGGCGGCGGAAGTCCAGGTAGATTTCCGCGCTCTTGGGGAGCCAGAGGGAGACATTCTTTTTCTGAAAGGGAATGGGTCCGTATTCGACGACCTGGTGTTCGCTGAGAAGCTGGATTTCGGGCATGGGGCTCACCATCTCGGCTTCGATGCGGACAATCTGGAATTTGTCGGCGGTGATCCAGGCTCTGCCTTTCAGGTTGACCGGATGATAGTTGTTCCCCATCTTGTAGCTGTGCATGCGGTTGGGGCGGTCGTCGCGCTGGCGGAAGTGGACGAGCCAGGCAGCCTGTCCGCGCCAATCGCCCAGGCCTTCGCATGACATCTGGAAGTTATCGCGCATGTGCGGATGAAAGACCAGCGCGAGGGCGGCGAAGCCGGTGCTGGCGATCTTGTCGGGATAGCCTTCGAGCGTGAGCTTTTCGGCGCGGTACTCGTCCACTGCGAGGAATCCGGGCTGCGGCTCGGAAATGCTGGCCACGTAGTTGAACTTGCGGGTTTCGGTGCGGACGGGAGTGCCGTATTCGTCGAGCGCCTGATGGAAGAGATCTTCGACGGCGGCGAACCTGGTGACGTCTTCGACGAGCTCCTGGACACGCTTGCCGGATTCTTCGATCACGATCGCCACTGGGCAGGTGACGTCGGGGACTAAAGAGAGTTTAACGTCGTCCACGCCCGGCGGCTGCCAGGCGTTCACAGAAAGCTTGGGCTCGGGAAGGGCCCAGGTGGGGTCTACTCCGGTAAGCGGAGTTGGATTCGACGAAGCCTCTGCGGCAGGCGCATCGCTGCCGGATTCGAGTTGGGCGATCAGCGTGCGCACCTGTCCAGCGACGGGATGGCGGGGTGCCTGTTGCAGGAAGAGATTCAAGGCAGCCACACCCTCCTTCTCTCGTCCCATGTTCACCAGGGCTTCGCCGAGGACAAGCTGGGCGGAACTGGCAGCGTCTCTGCCCTTGGCGATGGCGACCTGGGCCTCGTTGCGCGCCTTGTCGTAATTTTTCTCGTGCAGGTAAGTGTCGGCAAGCAGGTCGTGGGGAATCCAGTTGTCGGCATCGGCGATAACGGCCTGCTCCAGCGCGGACCTGGCCGCAGGATAGTCTCTCTGCTCGATGCCCGCTCTGCCTAACATGGTGAGGGCTTGCGGATTGTGAGGATCGAGGCTGGTGGAGGTGCCGAGGTAGGTCATGGCCCGCGCGAAGTCTTTCTTCTCGAAGTACAGATAGCCGAGCAGAAAGTTGAGACTGGGATCCGAGGGCGAGGCTCTGAAGGCCTCATCAAGATGCTTCTGGGCGGTGTCGAGATTGCCGGATTTGAGCGCCGTAATTCCGTGTTTGGTTTCTTTCCGGGTCTTGGGAGACATGGCGTTGTTAGCCACGTCGAGATTGATGGCGTGCGGGTCGTGGTGAAGGACGATGTCTAACTTCCGCTGGATCATGGTCGCGACGACTTGTACCTCCTGATGAGACGAGAGATAGCCGACCGCGCTTACTTCGATGTTGTAGTTTCCATAGGCAACGTTGGTAAATATGCCGCGGGAGGTTTCCTCCGTGGTCTGCCAGGTAATGTTCTGGTTCGCGAGATTGACCAACTTGAGCAGGGCCTGACGATCCATGTGGGCGCCGTTGTGCTCGCTGAAGACGTTGAGGACCAGAACGCCGGTATTGGGATCGGTGTCGTAACGGTTGGCGGCGGTATCGGAGAGGTTTTCCAGGGAGCCGATCCCGTGCAGCATGTCATCGGTGGCGCCGGGATTCTGGGCATGCGCCGAAACCGGCAGCAGGCAACATATCAAGACCGCGGCGATCCTTGCCAGGAAACCGGCCAGGAAACCGGCTAGGAAACCGGCGAGAAAACGGGCGAGGAAGCGGGCGGAGGCAGCTGGGCACAAAGTCATAACCACGCCGCAAGCAGTCTGGCACAGTGACCGGCCGGGGTCAAACGAAATGGGACTCCGGCGGAAGGCTACTTTTCAGGTGACTTTTCGTGAGTAGCGTCAGGTCCCGTGGCCGAGGTGCCGGTTGCCGGAGGGGTCGCGTCGTCGTCATTTTTCACGATGTATTGCACGATAAGCGAGATACGGCGGTTGGAGGGGTCGAGCGGGGCGTCGGGCTTGCGCAGGCGCTGATCGGCGAAGCCGCGGACTTGCGTGACCTGGCCGGAGCCGAGTCCGCTGGTTTGCATAACACGGCGGGCGGCGTTGGCGCGGTCGGCGGAGAGTTCCCAATTGGAGTAGTTGGCGGAGGGGGCGTAGGGCTGGGAATCGGTGTGGCCCTCGATGGAAATCCTGTTGGGGAGATCACCGAGTTCCTTGGCCAGGGTGGCGAGCAGCTCGAGTCCGTCGGGCTTCATTTTGGCGCTGCCGGAATCGAAGAACGTGCCACTGGCGGATTCGGAGAGTTCGATGCGCAGGCCTTCGGCGGTGACAGTCATCTCGATGTGGCTCTTGAGCTTCTCAAAATCGCTCATCTGCCGGATGGCCTTCTGCAATTGCTCTTTCAGCTTGGGCATGTTGTCGCGGGTCAGAGTGAAGTTCTCCCCTGTACCGGCCATGCTGGAGCCGACTTTCTTGGATGTGCCGGTGGGGTCTTTGAAATATCCGCCGACCGCTTCCTGAACCTGTTTGCTGGTGTTGAGCAGCCAGAGAACGATGAAGAGCGCCATCATGGCGGTGACGAAATCGGCGTAGGCGACTTTCCAGGCGCCGCCGTGGTGTCCGCCGTGGCCGCCTTTTTTCTTGAGGATGATGATGGGGCGTGGTTTTTCCATGTATCCACCAGAGGTTAAGCAGACGCGGGGGCGTCGGCTGCGGCAGCCGCTCCTCCGCTGCGGCAGACTGCTTCCAGTTCCGTGAAAGATGGGCGCACATGCCCGGGAACGGCGCGACGGGCGATTTCGACAGCCATGATGGGAGCGCTGCCTTTGAGGAACGCCACCATGAGGACGCGCATGACGTAGAGAAAAGCGTGTTCTTCCTCGGCAATCTTGGTCATGTTGGCGGCAATCGGCCCGACCAGTCCGTAACAGAGCAGGATGCCTAGAAAGGTGCCGACCAGGGCGGCGGCAACTTTGCGGCCGATTTCTTCGGGCGGGCCGCCGAGGGCGCCCATGGTGATCACGACGCCGAGGACAGCGGCGACGATGCCCAGGCCGGGCAGGGAATCGGCCATGGTGCTGAGCGCGGTGGTCGGCTGCGTGGCGCCGTGGTGGTGGACTTCCATATCGAGATCGAGCATCTGGTCGAGATCAAAGACGTCCACCCCGGTGACGGCCATGCGCAGGGAATCGCAGACAAAATCGCGAATGTGGTGGTTGTTCACGAAGGCGGGATACTTGGAGAAAACCGGGCTTTTCTCCGGCTCTTCGACGTCGGCTTCGAGAGCCATGAGACCGTCCTTGCGGGCCTTGTTGAGCAGGTCGTACATCATCTTCAGAGAATCGAGATAGGCCTGTTTGGTGAACTTCGAACCGCCAAAGACGCCGGCGATTCCGCCGGCGATTTTCTTGATGATGTGCAGCGGGTTGGAGATGAGGACGGTGCCGACGGCGGCGCCACCGATGATGATCAGTTCTGCGGGCTGAAGCAGGACTCTGAGATTGCCGTGCTCCATCAGGTAGCCGGCCACGATGCACCCGAAGACGATGACGATGCCGATGATGGCGAACATGATGGTTAGCTCCCGGGAGAACTGCCTGCCTGCGCGGCGGCGCTCGCTTGCCCGGCCGAAGCGGAAGGCAGAGACTGGCGCACCCGGTCCATGACCGACGCGAGATCGTCGCCAGGCTGGGCCGAGGCCTGTCCCATGGAGACCGGCAAGGAACGCTTCTCACCCCACCACTCAATGCCAATGCCGGCGAGAGTTCGGCGGATGCGCTCGCCCACGGAGGGGAGTGAGGCCTCGCTGCAGTCACTCAAGACGGCGAGAAACTGATCGTCACTCCAGCGTCCGATGAAGTCGGTCCGCCACAGCGCACCTTGCAGGGTGCGGGCGACCGCGCGCAACAGGGCCAGGGCGGCCTCGGGTCCGCAGGCATGACGGAAATGATCGAGACCTTCGAGACGAAAGCAGAGCAGGGCGCAAGGTCCGGGCGTCTGAGCGAGATCGGCCAGAGTCTGTTGCAGATAGGAAGTGGTCGCGGCAGGACTGGCGACGCCGGTAAGATCGGCAGATGAATCTGGAAATACGGGACTGGCTTCCGCGTGATCGCCGGCGGTGTGCAGTTTTTCGAAGGTCTCGACCGCGCCGATGATGGAACCGTGCGCATTGCGCACGGGAACGGCGCGGACGTAGACGGGAATGTCGTATCCGGAGTAGTGACGCAGGGAGGAGTTGGCTTCGGCAGGATGAGACGTCTTCATGGCGCGGGCCAGAGGACAATCTTCCTTGCACCACTCACAATCCTTCTGATCGCAATGCAACAGGACTTCTCCGATGCAGCAGTGACCGACGACCTCATGGCGGAGGCGGCCGGTAATGCGTTCGGCGCCGTCGCTCCAGAGGAGAATTTTCTTTTGCAAATCAACGACACAGAGGCCGACGGGCAGACTCTCAAGGATCGTGCGATAAATCTCGGAATCGGGAAACGAAGACATAATTGCGGGCGTCAGAGTGCGTCCGATAAGCGGCACATCGGCAGGATGGGGAGGGAACTTCAGGGCCGATCGGCTATGGTCGAGTTTCTCCAGGAAGGGAGAAGCCCATGTGCTGCAATAAGATAAGTCTCTGGCACTTTCGCGGGATTGGATGGCACGGAAGTGCCATAGTCAGAAATGGCACGCCCGTTTTAATTTCTTCGGTGAGCAGTTCTGGGGGAGGGCTGCCCGGGCGTCCTGGACTCTTACTGAGTTTCAGGACGCTCGTTATTTTTGGCGGAATCCATCCGTCAGAATTCCCTGGATCACTTCAAAGGGTCGCAAACTCTCTTCGCGGCGAGTGGTAAATACACGACATTTCATCATGCGCTTCAGGGCTGCACATTGGTCACGCCTTCAGCTCCGGCCTTGGGGAAATGCTTCTCGTACCAGGCAATGGAACGATCCGTCGCATCCATCTGGTGTTTGACTTCAGAAAGGCCGTGCCCTTCGCGGGGGTAGCGGAGAAAGACGGTCTCCACGCCGAGATCTTTGAGGGCGATGAAGAGTTGCTCGGCTTCGGCGATGGGAACGTCGTTGTCATTCTCGCCGTGGATGATGAGCGTCGGGGTATGCGCAGCAGCGATGTGTTTCATGGCAGACCGCTCCCAGGCCACATCCATCAGATTGCCCTGATGGAGGAATTGTCCAAACTCCATCTCTTCGTATTGGTTGTAGTAAGTCATGTAGTTGTAGCTGACCAGATTGGATATGCCTGCAGTCGGAATGGCGGCCTTGAATTCGTTGGTCTGGGTGATGAGCCAATCGGTGAGCTGGCCTCCGTAGCTCACGCCTTCGATTCCCATGCGCTCGCGATCAATCCACAGATAGCGTCGGACGGCCGCGCTGACGCCGTAGAGAACATCTTGACCCTCGTTGCCGTCCTGGTCACCGAAAACCGCGTCGGCAAATTTCTGGCCGTAACCAGTCGAACCGCGATAGTTCACGTTGAGCACGGCATAACCGTGTGAAGCATAAACCTGGTTCTTGAAGTTGAAGCCGGGGCCATTTTGCCCGTGCGGTCCACCGTGGATCACGACAATCAAAGGATGTTTGGAAGTGGCGGTCATCGCGGGCGGCTTGGTGAGAAAGGCTTCCACGTCAAAGCGATTGTCGTTGCTGACAAACGTGAAGGACTCCACCGGCGCGATGGTTTTGTTGGCCAGCACTTCCTGGTTGAGATCGGTGAGCTTACGCGGCGCGGCGGTGGCGCCGGATTTGTAGTAAAGCTCGGAGGCGTCGGTTGGTGTGGTGAACGAGTAGGCGATGGCTCCGCTCTTGCCGACTGACCAGGCGCCCACGCCGCCGGGATCCCTGACGATGTATTCGGGCTGCCCGCCGCCGATAGGCAGGCGCACCAGATGATTACTGCCGCGCTCCTGCACACTGAAGTAGACGGCGTTGCCCTCGGGCGCCCACTTGGGCGGGCCCTGGCGATTGTCAATGACTGCGCCGATTTCGCGGCGATTGCTGCCGTCGGCGCTCATGATCCAGACGTGCGTGTCTTCCATAGTGGTTTCGCGATCAGTGAGGCCGCGCCGCGTGCCGAGAAAGACGATGGATTTGCCATCTGGAGACCATAGCGGAGCGTATTCGCAGGATTCGGTAGCGGTGAGGCGGTGAATGCTGTTGTCGGAGAGTTGCAGGGTGAAGAGATCGTAGTTGAAGAACTCATCCTGATTCGGCTCGCGGTTGGAAACGAACACGAGCTGTTTGCCGTCGGGCGACCAGTCAATCGAGTGTTCGTCAAAATTGCCCTGAGTGAGCTGGCGGACCTGTTTGGACGCAATGTCCACAAGAAAAATATGCAGGCGCTGATTGTCATTGAAGCGGGACATGCCTTCGCCCGCATCGGGCTTGTAGAGATAGCGCGTGATCACCATGGGATCGCCTTTGGCTTCTTCCGCACCTTCGCCGGGAGTAGAGGAGATGAAAGCGACCTGCTTCCCGTCGGGCGACCAGGCGACGCCTTTGCCCGTGTCGGGCAAGGGCGAGTTGGTGCTTCCGCGAGTTGCGAGAAAAGTGGTATCGCTGCCGTCGGGACGGGCGATCACAAGTCCCTTCCTGTCGCCGTCTGATCCGCTGAAGGCGATCCACTTGCTGTCGGCGGACCAGAGCGGACTGCCGGCGGGCTTGTCACCGCCGAGGCGGATGCTCTTGGCGGTGCTCACGTCCATGACCCAGAGCTGGCCGTAGGGCTGGCCGGGCTGATCGCGCATGGTGATCGTATAGGCGATGTAATGTCCGTCAGGCGAGAGCGCCGCGCTGCCGATGGAGCGCAGGCGGGAAAGGTCGGCGCTCGATAGTTGGGCGCTCGCCGTCAGAAACGACAGGCAAAGGAACAGGATGGAAATGCTGAGAAAGATGGCTTTCGAGGCGCGCATGAGATCTCCCAGACTTGCGGTGTGCCGAAGTAGCGACATACTAGGGCCGAGGGAGCGGCCGGGTCAATCCGCAGGTGCAGCCGGATTCAATGTCCGTAGCGGCCCATCCATTCACCCTGGGCGAGGATGTGGCCTTTCACTGCGGCTCTCGTGCTGTTGAGCCTGGAGGGCTGAAGACCTTCCAGAGAGGATAGGCCTTATCGCGGGCGCTGAAGCGCTGCGCCACCGCGCCAGTCGCGCGGTTTAGTTGGTCGAGATGGTGAAATTGACGGTGATGCGGGCTTGGGTTTCGACGGCTTCTGCTCCCTGCAAATGCGGCTTGAAGTGCCACTGCCGCACGGCCTGTTCAGCAGCGCCGGCGAGGATGGGCGGACCGCTCAGGACACGCAGGTCCTGGATCAGGCCATCTCTGCCAATAAGCGCCTGGAGGATCACCGCGCCCTGGACTTTCATCTGTCGCGCCAGCAGTGGATACCCCGGATTGACCGGGCGACTGACGACTTCGACGGTGTCGGCCGACATCTGGACTCGCTCAGAAGCGGCGTTGGTCACGCCGGCTGCGGTTTCGGCCACGGAAGTGGGCTCGGTGACCGGCCGCGTAGGCGCTCCTGGTTGCAGGTCTACGTGCACGGAGTTGGTGCCCGGGCGGACGGTGCGGTGATTGTCTCCGGCGACGACTTCGACTTCGAGCGGCGGCAGCACGGTCCGGCGGGTGGTGGCAGTGATGGGCGGAGTAGGTTCAGGCGGCGTAGTCGCCTGCGGTTGGGGCTTCGCGGCGACGTGTTTCCTGGCCGTGGATGAAGCCGCGGTTGCGACAACCAGGGCCGGGGAAGCCGGAGCGGCGGCTTTTTCCGGGACGGCAGGTGCTGGGGCCGGCTGATTCAACGGCTCATCGGCGTCCTGAGTGTCGTCGGGAAACCAGAAATCGCGATCCTTGTACAGCAGTAACCCCAAGGCTAGCAACAGCAAAGCGAGCGCCCCAGCCATCAGGCGTCGCTGCCGGCCTTCGACCGGCTTATGCATGGGCGACGTCAGAAACGGACGATCGGACTTGGGCACAAGTGTCTTCGATTCAAACATGGGCACCCTTGCCGCGCTTGGGGAGTCTTCGAATAGTATGCCTCGAAAGGCGGGCAAAGGCCAGAAAAAGCAACCGGTTTTGGGCGGTTGGCATGGCCCGTTCGTGCTATCTTTTGGTAACTTTTTCGACAGTTCCGAATCCCATCGAAGGGCTTTGTGGAGGGGAGTATTGGAACCGAAAGATGAGCTGCAGACCACTCGCACGAAAGTAATCAATCCCATCATGAATGAACGCAAGTTTGCCCAGGTAACCCGCCGGGAACTGCTGAAGGTGGCGCCCGTCATTGTCTTGGGGGCATTTGCCATTCCAGGCCTGCAGGGACCTCTGCTCAAGAAGGGCCTGCGGTTCAGCGACTGGGCTTCGGGGTTGCTGTTCCGGAGAGGTCATCTGGCGCCGACCTTCGCGGATTCTGAACTGACTCCGTTCGAAAAATTCCCCATCAACGGCTATGACGTGGATGATCCGGGAGTGATTTTAGAAAACTGGACGCTGACCGTTGGCGGCGCCGTGCAGAAGGGGGGGAACTACACGCTGGCGCAGATTCAGGCCTTGCCCAAGATGCGGCAGAACACGCGGCACGTGTGCGTGGAGGGATGGGATGTGATTGGCCGATTCGGCGGCACGAAATTGTCGAATTTTCTGGACATGGTTGAAGCCGATACGACAGCCAAGTTCGTGACCGTAACTTGCGCCGACGATTATTACGAGACGCTGGACATGGCGACGGCGCTGCATCCGCAGACGCTGCTGTGCTGGGAAATGTACGACCGGCCGCTGACCCGCCAACACGGAGCGCCCTTACGGCTGAACGTTCCCACCAAGGTCGGGTACAAGCAGGCCAAGTATTTGACCGACCTGAAGGTCACCAATGTGCTCGACCGGTTCGGGTATTGGGAAGATCAGGGGTATTCGGAGTTTTATGGATTGTGAAAGCGATTGTTGATTCTTGATTGATGACTGTTGATTGAAAATCCCGCTGGCGATGTGCTCTTAATCAACAATCAACAATCAGCAATCATCAGTCAACAATCGACGATTGTCCATCAACACTACGCACTCGGAGAGATGCATGAGCGGCGCGGTTATCGAAATCACGCGGACCAAGGGCGAAGAGACGGAAACCGTGGCGCGAGCGGTGTATGAGCATCCGTTGGTGGTACGGCTCTGCCACTGGCTCAACGCCATCGCCATGTTCGTGATGGTGGGAAGCGGGCTGCAGATATTTCGCGCGTTTCCGAGCTTCGGCGCCAAGATTCCGCAAAAAGATCTGCTGAATTGGCCGAAATCATTTGCCATCGGGGGCTGGCTGGGCGGAGCACTGCAGTGGCATCTGACGTTTATGTGGATCTACATTGCGACCGGGCTGATTTATCTCGGCTACCAGTTGTTCAGTGGAAATTACCGGCAGGTGTTGTTCACGCACCGCGACCTCCCGGGCGTGTGGCCGATGGTGAAGCACTACTTCCTGTTCGGGCCGAAGCCGCCGGCACGCGAGGCTTACAACCCGCTGCAGAAGCATGCCTACACCAGCGTGATCGGGCTGGGGGTGCTTTCGGTGCTGACCGGGCTGGCGGTGTGGAAGCCGGTGCAGTTTTCGTGGCTGGCGTGGCTGATGGGCGGATTTCACTGGGCACGGCTTTGGCATTTTCTAGTGATGTGGGCAATTCTGGTGTTTGTTCTCGGCCACCTGGTGATGGTAATTCTGCATGGCTGGAATAACTTGGTTTCCATGCTGACGGGTTGGAAGAAAGATCCGGAATACTGACGCGGCGGGCGAGATGGCCGATCCAGAGATGGTCTTGAACAACCCGGGGGCACGGACGACGCGCGAGCAGGACTTGATCGCCGAGGTGCAGCGCGGGCAGAACGAACTGTTTTACGAACTGGTGAGACCTTACGAGAGACGGGTGTATGCGGCGGCGCTGGCCATCCTGCGCAACCCGACGGACGCGGAGGATGCAGCGCAGGAAGCGATGCTGAAAGCGTTCGCCAACATCCGGCAGTTCCGGGCGGAGGCGCGCTTCAGCACCTGGCTGATTCAGATTACGGTCAACGAAGCGCTGATGCGGCGACGAAGGGAGCGGACGGTAGTGATGGAAGGGATTGACGAGCGCCGCGAGGAAGAAAGCGAATACGCGCCGCGGGAGTTTGCCGACTGGCGCGAGATTCCTTCCGAGGCGCTGGAGCGGAAGGAAGTCCGGCTAAAGCTGGCGGAAGCGCTGGCCTCGCTCGACCGGAAATACCGCGAGGTGTTCGTGCTGCGCGACATGGAGCAGTTGAACATTCAGGAAACGGCTGAAGCGCTGGGGATCTCTGTCGCGTCGGTAAAGACGCGGCTGCTGCGGGCGCGGCTGATATTGCGCGATCTGCTCGCCGGAGGCTGGGAGCGAGGCTGGTTCAGCCGGCTGCCGTTTGAGAAGGGGACGAAGCCATGGTAACCGGTCAAGTGAATTGCGAACGGGTGCGGCAGGAGATTTCCAACTACCTGGACGGGGAAGTGGATTCCGCGCTGCGCGGGGCGATGGATGCGCATTTCCACGCCTGCAACCGTTGCACGTCGGTGCTGGAAGGAACGCGGAATGTGATCCGGTTGTATGGCGACGAGCGCATGATCGAGGCGCCGGCGGGCTTCGGCAGGCGTCTGGAGAAAAGACTGGCGCGGAGCGCGCACGGAGGCAACCGCTGGTCGGTGTGGTCTACGTGGCTGGTGCCGGTGGCGGCGGTGGCGTTGATTGCGGGAAGTCTGCGGGTGGCGAATTCGCTGACCACCGGCGAGCCTTTAAAGTCGGAGCATGCGCAGGCCGGACAGAACATTCCTCCGGACATGATGGTGGTGGTGGCCGCCGACACCAAAGTTTTTCATGCCGCGGGCTGCACCTTCATCCACAACAAAGAGAAACTGACGACGCTGACGGCAAAGGAAGCGATGCGACAAGGGTATGTGCCGTGTCTGCGCTGCATGAGGAAAGATCTGGAGACCGCGGAGGCAGGGCACGGTGCGCCTGCGGAATGGCCAGATCTGGATGCCGATGCGGATGAGGATCGGGGAAGCGGCGGGCAGTAGGCGATCGGCTGATCAGCAGGCCAGTTGGTCGCGGGAAATCTTCAGGCCGTTCAGATTGCCGAGCGCGGTCACGGCGACGGATTCGGTCTTGAAGAATTCGTTGGCCAACGCGCTCAAATCTTCGGCAGTGACGGCTTCGATTTTTTCGATCAGCTCGTCGAGATCGTAGAAGTGGTCGAAATACATTTTCTGGCGGGCAAGGTTCGACATGCGGGCCGTGCTCGACTCGAGCGAGAGCATGAGGCTGCCTTTGAGCTGGGCCTTGGCGCGGCGCAGTTCTTCGTCGGGAACCGGTTCGTTCTTCAGAGTTCGGAATTCCTTCACTACGGACTGGACGACCTTCGGCGCCGAGGCCAGCGAAGTTCCGGCGTAGACGGCAAGGCATCCCGTGTCGCGATAGGGATTGAGATCGCTATAGATGGAGTAGGCGAGTCCCTGGCGTTCACGGATGTTCTGGAAAAGCCGCGAGCTCATGCCGCCGCCGAGCAACGTGTTCAACACATAGCCGGCGTGGCGTTTTTCATGAGCGATGGGATGGGCGGGCACTCCGAGACAGAGCTGTACCTGCTCCAGCGCTTTCTTGTTGCGCAGCGTGATGCGGGAGACGGGCTTGGGCGCGGACGAATGAAAGCCGTTGCTGAGCGGCTTCATGTGCTCAAAGTGCCCGGCGACCAGGGCGACGAAGCGGTCGTGATCGAGATTGCCGGCCGCTGAGACGATGATGTTGCCGGGCGCGAAGCGCCGGGTGTAGGCCTCCACCACCGGCTGGCGCTCGAAGCGCTTGACCGTTTCTTTGGTGCCCAGGATTGGCTTGCCCAGAGGATGATCTTTCCAGAAGTTCTGGGTGAAGATCTCATGGACGAGATAGTCGGGATTGTCTTCGTCCATCTTGATTTCTTCGAGAATCACGCCGCGCTCGCGCGCGATGTCGGAGGCATCAAAAACCGGATTCAGCACCAGGTCGCTAAGAATATCGAGCGCCGTGGGAACGTGCTCGTCGAGAACCTTGACGTTGAAGCAGATGCATTCCTTGGCGGTGAAGGCGTCTAGGTTGCCGCCGATCGAATCCACCTGGCGCGCGATCTGTTCGGCGGTGCGGTGGCTGGTTCCCTTAAAGACCATGTGCTCGATGAAGTGGGAGATGCCGTTCCACTCGGGATCTTCGTCGCGGGAGCCGGTCTGCAGCCAGATGCCGATCGAGGCGGAGCGAATGTGCGCCATCTGCTCGGTGATGACGGTCAGCCCGTTGGGCCGCGCGTGCACGCGAATATTGCGAACTTCCTGGGCCATGAAGCTTCCCCACCGAGGCGACGAGTTTTTCCAGTCCCGGTCTAGTTGCTGGGCGCGAATCTATACTATTCTGACATAGGGTCGGATGGTGTGCGAGAATAGTTTAGTCTTTTAGAATCAGTTGGTTAAATGTGAGGCTGAAATCCGAGTCCGGAGTGAGGGTTGGCTTCGAGGGAGCGGTGGAGAATCTGTCAAAAGTCGCGCTGTTGGGGTTGGACCGGAGCGAGTTATCCGCATTGGTTGATAGCTGGGAAGAGCCCGCCTTTCGCGTGCAGCAACTGCTGGAGGCGGTCTATCGGCAGCGAGTGGTCTCGGTCGAGCAGATCTCGACACTGCCTCAATCGCTTCGGCAGAGGCTGACCCAGGAAGGCATTTCGGTCTCGGCGCCGGTGATCGAGAAGCGGTTTGTATCGCAGGACGGTACGGTGCGCTACCTGATCGGATTTGCCGACGGGCAGAGCGTGGAGACGGTCTGGATGCCGGAAGGCGACGGCGGCGAAGCGGGAGACGGCACCGAGGCGGGAGAGTTGGTGGAACCGTTCTCCGGGGAAGCAAGCCCAAGCGCCGCAGGGGCTAAAGCCCCCACTGCAATGAGTGGCCCGGCCGCGGCGCTGAAAGCGCCGCGCCACCCAAAATCGCGGGCGACGATCTGCATTTCAAGCCAGGTGGGCTGCGCGGTGGATTGTCAGTTCTGTCTCACGGCGGCGTTAGGCATGAAACGAAATCTGACGGCGGGCGAGATTGTGGGACAAGTATGCACCGTGCTGAAGGAGCAGAACGTGTCTCCGCCCGAGGACCGCATCAACCTCGTTTTCATGGGAATGGGCGAGCCGTTCCTGAACTACGACAATTTCATGAAAGCGGTGCGATTGCTGGTGGAAGAAGTCGGTCTGGCAGAGTCGCGCATGACCGTTTCGACGGCAGGCATTGTGCCGCGCATCCATGATTTCGGACAGGAACCGATTCGGCCCAAGCTGGCGATTTCGCTGAACGCATCGAATGATGAGCTGCGCTCGCGGATCATGCCGCTGAACCGCAAATGGGATTTGGAGAAGTTGCTGGCCGCGGCGCGGGAATTTCCGTTACGAAATCGGGAGCGCCTCACGTTTGAATACGTTCTGTTGAACGGAGTCAACGACGCGCCCGCGCAGGCGCAGGAAGTCGTGGACCGGCTGCGCGGGATGCGGGCCAAGGTCAATCTGATTGCTCTGAATCCCGGGCCGGGAATCAATTTCTCGACTCCCGCCGAGGAGCGCGTGCTGGGATTTCAGCAAGTGCTTATGAAGGCGGGAATTCCTGCGTTCATTCGCCGTCCGCGCGGCCGCGACATCTACGCCGCCTGCGGCCAACTCAAGCGAACGGTTGAGATTGCCACATCACCGGAACGGTAGGCGACTGTCGTTTCTGGGGAGCGGATTCAGCCGCTGGAATTTCAATGCGCAAATGGATGCCGCCGTCCTGACGCCGTTCATAGGAAAGTCTGCCGCGATGTTCCTGGAGAATGCCCTTGCACACGCTCAGACCCAGGCTCTCCTCCGGATTGAGGGACGAGGATGACGAGGCATGGCTACGGAGCGTCGAAGACTGGGGCTCAGCCGAGATCTGAAGCAGGCACATGCCCGCCCCGCCTTCGGTGGCGACCGCCAGAGTGCCAGGTCGATTTCCCATAACGTGCAGGCAGTTCCCGATGAATTGCAAACAGACCTGCAGTAGCTGGTTGGACTCTCCCAAGACCTTGGGCAATTCAGGGTCGAAGCGGGTGCGCACCTGGATGGGGAGAGATCCCCACTGCGGTTGCGCCAGTTTCATGGCCGTGCGTAGCAGGGTATTGAGATCAACCAGCGTTTTGGGCGCGGGACCCTGGCGGGCAAAGCTGATGAGGCTGGCCACCAGTTCTTTGGTGCGGCGGACATACTGGCCGATCCTGGCTGCGAAAGGCTGTTGTTCGGCGGTGAGACTGGTGCCGAGCAGGAGGTCGGAATAGCCCAGCATGGCGGTGATCGGATTGTTGAGCTCGTGGGCGGCGCCGCCTACCAACTGGCCGATCGAGGCCAACTTCTCGGACTGGAGAATCTGGGCCTGCAAGCGCTTCAGGTTGTCGAACGATTCACGCGAGAGGTTGAGCAGGCGGATCAGTTCGCGCTCCAGATAGTACTGGCGCACGAAAACCATGATACCCATGGCGAGCGCTGCCGCCAGGGTCACCACCAGGCGGAAGGAGCGCACGCGTCCTGGAACCTGAGCTTCGGAAATGGACCAGAAGGCGAACAGGGGGAGAGAGAGCACCGTGATCATGCCGAAGCGGGCAATCCACACGCCATAGATGGTAGATACGTGCCCGTCCTCGGCCTCCTGGCTATCGCCCCCGTAGCAGAGGCCGATCCAGGTCAGCCCGGTCATCGCAGCGGCCAGAGGGATATCGTAGAAGCTGCCGCTATAGTATTGCCCGCGCGCCAGGGCCCAGTTCGCGATATAGGAACTGGCGGCATAGACGGAATAGGCGCAGAACAGAGATCCATAAACCTTGCGCCACTGTCCGCTGCCGGCGATCCAGGACGCAACCAGTGCCAGCAGGAGGGCAATTTTTTCGACCAGATAGACCAGGTTCAAGTTGTGAGCGTACACGTCCGCCTGAGGCGAAGCATATTGCCAGGGCATGACGACCAGGATGTAAAGATGCAGCCACCAGATGATCAGGAGAAGAAAATCAAGCCGGCCTACGCGAGCGGCGTACTCATCCTGCACGGTATGGGGCCGTAAGGCCAGAGCCGCCATCAAGGGCACAATATTGACAAACAGCACCATGTCGCCGGCGAACAAATCCGGCACATCGTGACCCAGGAAAACCTCGATGTAGGTCCAGAGCAGCTGGTAAGACAGCCAAAAGCCAACCCCCAGGGTGATCAGCGACCAAAACAGCCGCACCCGTCCCCGCGCGCCCAGGAGCAGCGGGATGAACGAGGCGGTAGCAGAGAGCAGGAGAAAACACTGGATCAAGTCACTGAAGGCCGTGAGGCGGAACGACTGAGGCCAGAGAAAAGCCGCCAGTATCTGAGCTGCGAACGCAGCCGTCACTGCCGCCAGCCAGAGTTTGGCAACTGTGCGCAAGACACTCCCTCATTTCTGATTCTAGATTGGATATTCGAGAGAAGATGGTTACTGTAGTACCCTAGGGCGGGTTCGGAGGCTCCCCAGCGTCTGGGAGGCCGCAACTGGACCCTCGGAGTGATTCGATTGAGACCGCGCACTGAGCGCTACCAGTCATCCTGGAGGCTGCGAATTCCGCCGGATCCGGGCGAAACCCGCCGCATCGAGCGGTGGCTGGCGACGGCGCGCGTGTTTTTGGCGATCTCGACGTTAGTGGCGATCCGCATGGATCCGACCGAGTTGTTGGGCCATTCCTGGGCCGCCTACGGGTTGTTTGTCTTTTACCTGTCGAACGGCATTCTCATCCTGATGCTGCTGCGACGCCGGCAACAGTCCACGTCCGCGTTTCGGCTGCTGGTGCACACCGCGGACCTGATCTGGCCGGCGCTGATTTCGATATTCTCCGATGGGCCCAGGACTCCATTTTTTCTGTTCTTTTTCTTCGTGCTGGCGGCGGCGGCATACCGCTGGGGTCTGTGGGAGACTTTGGGCACTGCGGCGGCCGAGGTTGCGTTGCTCTGGGTGGAGAGTATCTTCCTGCTGCGCGCATCCCTGGGACCGGGCCGGACTCTGCCCTGGCGCATCTTGAGTGGCCTGCACGTGAATGTGGGGACTTTTGAACCGCAACGCCTGTTTATGCTGTCCATCTACCTGCTGGTGATGGGGGTGCTGCTGGGCTATCTGGCGGAGCGGCAGAAGCATCTGCGGGCGGAAAAAGCGATGGTGAACGGCATTCTGTCGCGGGTGCGGGTAGAAGCCGGCCTGACCGGGACGATGCAGCAGATTTTCCAGGAAGCGATGGCCATGTACGGAGCGTCGCGGATGATTGTGGCCTCGCAGGAAGCCCACAGCCATCGCGTATTCGTGGGCGAGGTGGACAGTTCGACCAAGGGGCAGCCTGGGGAGTTGCAGTGGCTGGAGTCCAAAGCGCGCGATGCCAAGGTCTACCTCGACGACATGCCCGGCGATGTGTCCTATGCGTGGGCCGACGGGCAGCGTTGGGCCCTGCTGGCGCTGGATCGCGAAGGCAACCAGGTTCCGTCGGAGGATACGTCAGCGATCTCGGCGCTGCGGGAAACGCAGGCATTCACGTCGTTGATTGCGGTTTCGTTCTTGTTTGGCGAAGCGTGGCGAGGCCGGATTTTCCTGTTTAACCCGTCGTGGCGAGGCGAGAAGCAGGAAGAGCTGCGTTTTCTGCTGGATCTGATGCGCCAGGTCGGGCCGGCCGTGTACAACGTGTACCTGCTGCATCGCCTGCGCCGGCGGGCGGGAGCGGCTGAACGGGCGCGCTTTGCCCGCGAGTTGCATGACGGCGCGGTGCAGTCACTGATTGCGGTCGAGATGCAGGTGGACGTGCTGCGGCGGCAGGCCGAGGCGGACAAACCCATCGGCGGTGAGCTGGGCCGGATCCAGGGGCTGCTGCGGGAAGAAGTGCTCAAGCTGCGGGAACTGATGCAGCAGATGAAGGCCATTGATGTAGACTCGCAGCGGCTACTGGGAGTTCTGAACGACGCGGTGGAACGCTTTCAACGCGAAACCGGGATCAGCGCACGCTTCGTCACCGACATCGAGGAACTCGATATGCCGCAGCGGGTGTGCCGGGAGGTGCTGCGCATCGTGCAGGAAGGACTGGTCAACGTCCGGAAGCACAGCGGCGCGCGTCACGCCCTGGTGCGGCTGGGATCCACTCCGCAGAAATGGAATCTTACGATTGAGGATGACGGCAAAGGTTTTACGTTTTCTGGACGACTCAACCAGAGTCAACTGGAAGAGATCGGCAAAGGACCTATGATCATTAAGGAACGTTTGCGTTTAATTGCCGGGGAACTCACGGTAGAATCAACTCCCGGACAGGGAACACGACTGGAGATCAGCGTGCCGCGCGACGGGGAAATACCGCATGAATTTTAAGCGAGGACAGGCAGTTCGGATTGTGATTGCCGACGACCATCCGATTTTCCGGGATGGGCTGCGGCGTTTGCTGGAAGCGGAACAGGACCTCAAGGTTCTCGGGGAAGCGTCCGACGGCGCCGAGGCGGTGAAGTTGGCGCGCCAGTTGAAGCCGGATGTGCTGCTGCTGGACCTGGCGATGCCCAAGCATCCCGGCCTGGAGGCGCTGCGGGATCTGAGCGTACCGACTCCGAATGCGGCTCCGGTACGGGTGATTCTGCTGACGGCGGCAGCGGAAAAAAGCCAGATTGTGGAGGCATTGCAACTGGGCGCTCGGGGCGTGGTTCTCAAAGACTCTGCCACCCAACTGCTCCTGAAGGCTATTCACACCGTGATGTCGGGCGAGTACTGGGTAGGGCGGGAGAGCGTTTCCAACCTGGTGCAGTACCTGCGCACGCTGATGCAGTCCTCCAGCGATGAGGCGCGGCAAAAGAAGTTCGGCCTCACGCCGCGCGAACTGGAGATCGTATCGGCGGTGGTGGCAGGGTACTCCAACAAGGAAATAGCGGAATACTTCAAGATCAGCGAAGATACGGTGAAGCACCATTTGAGCAATATCTTCGACAAGCTGGGGGTTTCAACCCGGTTGGAGCTGGCGCTGTTTGCCGTCAATCAGGCGCTCCCGCTGAAGAGCATCACCTAAGGCCTCAGGGCTCAATGGGATGCGAGCGAAGGTGGTGGCACCTTGGTGCTATTGGCCGAGGTGAAGCAGGAGACTATGATTCGGGTAACTAACCTCGAGAGCACTGTATACACGTGTGATCGGCGGTGTCCCCCCGTGAGTGGGTGAAGTGTCCAACTAAGACTGGGAAAGAGGGAGCCCGTGGCACGATTTCTACAGCAGCTTTGGAACGATGAGCAAGGTCAGGACATCGCGGAATATGCGGTGATGCTGGCTGTGATTCTGGTGATCGTGGTGGGCACGATTCGGCTCATTGGATCCAACGCCAACAACGTCTTCTCTTCTGTCGGCAGCGCGATTCAGTAGTCCGGCCGGCTGTCGGCGTTCTCACGACTCTTGACGAGGCGGACGGCGGGGTATCGGTGGTCAACCCTCGCCCGTAGTTCTTTCCTCCGCATTTCCTGCGAATACCAGACGACTCATTCGCCAGAAGAATTGGGCGAGAGGTCTGGCTTGTGGCCAGACCCCGGCGGTCATGGAGTTGCGTCCTACTTATGTTCGGGTGTGGAAGAGGGAGTCGAAGTCAGAGGGACTTTTTCAGTGTTGCCGGCGGTCATTCGCGTGAGATGCGGGAAAAAGGGAGTAATTTCGAACTCCATCTTCTCGTGCGGCGAGGTCAAGGCCACAGCTTTGGCTTTGGACGATTCCACCTGCTCGCTCCAGGAATCCACCGCAGCAAATAGTTCCCAGGCCCAACCGTCATCTCAGCCAAGCACAAGTGCTGCTTCGGGAAACACTAAACCGAAGCAAGAACAAGTGAATTGCGCCAACAGTGGCACGTACGTGAACAGTAAGGGGCAGACTGTTCCGAGGTCTGAGAATTGTTCAACACCGCCCAAGGGCGCAACGGCGCGGTATTGAGACGGAGATTATAGCTTCAGCCAGAGCAGACGGGGACGCTCACACCACGGCGGAGTGGCTAAGTGGCTCTGAATCGTCCAGCCATCTGAGTCCAGGCTACGTTATGAAACGTTTTTCTGCTCCCGCGTTCTGTGCCAGTTCCGAAAGATGGCACTGATGAGTCGAGAGTTCCTTGGCCATCTTGGTGGCTAAGTCGTGAATCATTCCAAAGCGTTTAGCGGATTCTGTTCCTGGCTGCGCATCATCGTTTCCTATTTCGCAATAGCCGACAATGACTGACAATGTGTCAACTAGACGGTGCGCCAGCAAACACGCGGGTTCGTGGCAACTGTTGTTTGACTTCATACTGCTACATCCCTTCTCCCCTCAAAACCTGCTTTCGATTCTGATTCTTCAGGAGATAGGGTAGTGTGATTTCAATCACAAAGCCACATTACCGCCGACCACTGTCTGTCTGGTTCTGGGATAACGTTGGCCTTCCCTCAGAAGGCAGTAAATGTGTCATGGCAACCAAAGCGAGCATCTTCC
>Ga0209415_10004284_pt1 | contig 26230 bp, 22 predicted proteins | sample PeaSoiSIISIP2007_FD_187696 | JGI IMG/M metagenome (GOLD analysis project Ga0209415, IMG submission 187696) | Peat soil microbial communities from Weissenstadt, Germany - SII-SIP-2007 (SPAdes) (version 2) | ecosystem: Environmental > Terrestrial > Soil > Wetlands > Peat | place: Germany... | reverse complement strand
TCGCAAAAAGAGCGTGACCCACTAGCGGCAGGAAGAGCAACTGCAGGGATTTGGTCGGAGTCATTCAACTGTGATTGTAGACCCGTTTATGCTACTCTGCGAGTTTCTTGCAACGTTATTGCCACCGAAAATGAACTACAACTATCAGCAGTTGATTGGCGGCGCCTGGCAGAATGCGTCGAACGGCGTCACTTGGGACGTACTAAATCCGGCCACTGAGGAAGTGGTTCGAACCGTGCCCTTTGGCAGTGGAGAGGATTGCAGACTGGCGCTTGAGGCGGCCGCGGAGGCATTTCCAGCGTGGTCGGGCAAAACGGCCTATGAACGCTCGGCTCTGCTGAAGAAGGCCGCCGACCTCATACGGGAGCGCGCGGCGGATCTCGCACTCACCACGGTGCTGGAATGCGGCAAGCCGATGCCACAGGCCAAGGGAGAATGGGGCGTCGTTGCGGACTTGTTCGAGTGGTTCGCCGAAGAAGGCAAGCGAGCTTAGGGCCGATGGGTACCGTCGCGAAGCCGTGCCAGACGTCAACTGGTAATCCGGCAGCCAGTCGGCGTCGTGGGATTGATCACCGCCTGGAATTTTCCCGCCTACAATGTAGCCCGGGCCGCCGCGGCAGCTCTGGCAGCGGGCTGTACAATTGTGATCCGGCCCTCTGAATACACACCGCTCACCGCGATGGAGATGGTGAACATTCTGCTCGAAGTTGGAATCGGCGATGGCGCCGTGAACCTCATCAACGGCGAACCGGAGAGCATGGGCCAGGAGATGTTGCGCAATCCGAAGTGCGCCAAGATCCACTTCACCGGCAGCCAGCGTGTCGGCAAATTGCTGATGGATGGCGCTTCGAAATCGGTAAAACGCCTCTCGCTGGAACTCGGCGGTAACGCTCCGGTGCTCATCTTTCCGGACGTCGACCTGGAGCAGGTGGCTGCCAGCGCTGTCACCGCCAAGTTCCGCAACGCCGGACAGGTCTGCATTTCCCCGCAGCGCTTTCTCGTGCACAACCGAATCGCGGAGCGGTTCACCGATCAGGTGGCGTCCCACGCATCGAAGCTCCGCGTGGGAAATGGATTGGCGCCGGAGTCGAACGTCGGACCGCTGATCAATGCGCGGCAAAGAGATCGCGTCGAGGAGATGGTGCAGCAATCGCAGACTGCCGGCGCGCGGATCGCACTCGGCGGCAAGCGCCCGCCTTCCTTGCCGCGAGGCTATTTCTTTGAGCCGACCGTGATGACCGGCGTCGAGTCGGAGACCTCGCTCTTTCAGGCCGAGATATTCGGCCCCGTGCTCCCGATCGCCACCTTCGACAATGCGGACGCCGCGATTGAAATGGCGAATGGCACGCGCTACGGGTTGGCTGCCTATGTGTGGACCAACGATCTTCGCGCGGCAATTCGGACGGCGGAGCGCCTGGAGTTCGGCATTGTCGGCGTGAATGAATGGGCGCCACAAAGCACCGAGGTTCCGTTTACGGGATGGAAGGAGAGCGGCATCGGCCGGGAAAGCGGCGCCGAGGGCTTGGATGAGTACTTGGAGACCAAGCTGGTCGCGTTTGGCGGACTTGCGTGAAATGAAGAAGACGGGCAACGCATGGACCGTGACCGCTCAGCCGAGTTGCTCGAACGCGTGTCCGGCGCGCAGTACTGTCGCGTCGTCGCCTATGCGGCCCACGATCATCATTCCGATTGGCAAGCCATCCAGCTTGCCGCAAGGTACGCTCAACGCCGGGTGACCGGTCACGTCAAACTGCGGCGTATTGAGCGCTGCACCGTCGGAGAGCTTCATGCTGGTTGCGAAGTCCACGTTCACCGGCGGCAGTTTCGGCGGCCGGGCGGCGACCGTCGGCATGACGAGCACATCCACCTGTTCGAGCGCGTGGTCGTAAGCAGCGCGCACGGTGAGTGCCGCGTTCTGGGCGCGTCCATAGTACAAGCCGTCTCCGGTCCGGTCGAGCATGCGCTCCATCAGTAGCCCTACCTTCATCTCGGGAGGAAACAACGCGGCGCGCTCCTGCCGATGCTTCACATAGAACTCCGCCAGATCGATCTGATAATGGCCTTTCCAGTTCATGCCCATCGAATCGCGAGCCACCGGCGACATTGCTAACCCCACCAAATTCACGCAATCCACCGCCAGTGTCGTGTGCACTGGGACGGAAGCCGTGCTCACCACCGCGCCGGCGCGTTCGAAACGGTGCGCCGCGTCCATCACGAGCGCGTCCACATCCTTCTCGCCGTCGGGCAATCCGAATCCTTCTTTCAGGATGCCGATTCGCAGTCCCTTGCCACTGGCCTTGATCAGAGTGGTGTAAGCCTGGCGCTGCAATGCTGCGTGCTGGCGCGGGTCAAGACCATCGGGACCGGCTAATGTTTCCAGCATCAGCGCGCAGTCGTGCACTGTGCGCGCCATCGGGCCGACGTGATCGATCGTCATCTCGAGCTGAAAGATACCGGTGAAGGGAACCAATCCCCAGGTTGGCTTCAGCCCAGCGATGCCGCAGAACGCGGAGGGCACGCGGATAGAGCCGCCTTCATCGCACCCCACCGCCATATCGACTACGCCCGACGCGACCAGCGCTGCGCTGCCGCTCGATGATCCGCCGGTGGTTCGGGTGTGATCGTGCGGGTTGAGCACGAAGCCGGTGTCGGCGGTATGGCTGCCGAAACTGGCACAGAAGCTTTCGCACACCGACTTGCCGGCGATTTCGGCGCCGGCGTCCAGGAGCCGCGCTACGACGGTGGCGTCGGTAGCGGGAACGAACCCCTCCAGCACTTTTGAGCCGTTCATCATCGGCAGACCGGCGACGCAGACGTTGTCCTTGATCGCGATTTTCTTGCCGGCCAACGGCCCGGCGGGCGCGCCTTTGATGGACGAAGTTACGTACCAGGCGCCGAGCGGATTTTCGGAAGCCGACGGCCGGGCGGATTCTCGAGGCCAATACTTCGGCGAAGACACCGGCTGCGCTGCCTTCGACACCTGATCCAGGCTTTTCAGGAAAGTGGCAACGTACGACTGGGCGACTTTAAGCTCCGCGTCCGAGAGATCGAACCCGATCGCCTGCGCGTCCAGCCTCAGTTCATCGAGCGTCGGCGGGCCTTGACCTACCGTGATAAAGCCGCCCGAGCTCACTTTATTACATCCAATGGAGCCGCCTCCCACCGCGGCAAGCATTCCCGCAATCGCTTCACGACGACGCATTCACCCTCCTTTGTACCGACTCCCTCGGCCCTTACCAGGGCTACGGTCGCGGCTCGGTAAGCGCGCGGCCCAGCGCCTCCACCAGTCCATCCAGTTCTGCTTCGCCCATGGGCGTCGATAAGCAGCCAAAAATCCCGCGCGGCGAAAGGATGAAGCCGTACTCCAGCATCTTATGACACAGGCCGCCGTAAATCGGGTTGGTTCGCGAGAAACCACGCAGCGATCGGAAGTCGATCAGTTCTTCCGCGGTCAGATGCGCTACAAACATCGATCCGGCGCCGCAGACTTGAGCGGATCGATTGGTATCGCGAAACAGACGCCGCAGACCATCCCGTACATATTCGCCTAAATGATTGAGCCGGTCAAACGCCTCCGGAGTCATGTGCCGCATGGTTTCGAGACCGGCCACGATGGTCACCGGATTCGCATTGAAGGTTCCGCCATGATGCACCTTGAGCGCTGCGGTGTGATCGAAGACCGACATCACGCGCCGCGACCCTCCCACGCCGCCCACCGGAAATCCGCCACCGATGATCTTGCCGAAAGTTGCCAGATCCGGCGTGACGCCATGGGTGTGACAGGCGCCGTGATAATTAAGACGAAAATTCAGGACTTCATCGGCGATCAGAACAATTCCGTGACGAGATGTCTCTTCGCGCAATAGCGAAAGGAATCCCGGGCGCGGCGCAATCATCCCGATTCCCAAAGGCATCGGGTCCACCAGCAGAGCTGCCAAATCGTTCTTGTTCTGCTCGATTAATTTGCGGCAGGCGTCCGGGCGGTTCCACGGCAAGACGATTACGTCGCGCGCCACACTCTCGGGCGTGCCGGGCTCGGTGATGGAAGCAGGAGCGTCAGCGTCGCCCCAAGCGTCCGGCGTTGGACCTTCGCTCACTTCCGCGTAGTCATAGAGTCCATGATAGGCGCCTTCGAACTTCGCGATCTTGGGCCTTCCGGTAAAGGCTCGGGCCGCCTTGATGGCGAGCATCACGGCCTCGCTTCCGGAATTACAGAAGCGGATCTGCTCCACGCAGGCGACGCGTGTGGTGAGCAACTCCGCCAGCTCCACTTCTTCAGGAGTCGGCAGGGTGAACGCGGTTCCCAGCGCGGCGCGGCGTTGGACCGCGTCCGTCACCTGGGGATGCGCGTGGCCAAGAATCAGCGACGTGTAGTTGTTCAAGAAATCGACGCGTTCTTCGCCCTCCACGTCAGTGATGCGGCAACCACTGCCGCTGCGGGCGTAAATCGGATAAGGCGCGAGGGCGACCGAGTGACGCGTGTTGCCGCCCGGCATGACCCGACACGCCCGCTCGTAAAGCAGCCGCGAACATGCATTGGGCTCGCGGTATTTCGCCAACGAAGCCAATCGTCTGGTTTTGTTCGCTTGCACTCAGCCTCCCGCCTGGCGCAGTTCCGCCAGCATGCGGCGAAGCGCGTTCTCGATTCTTGACGTTTCCCGCGCAACCCGCGCCGGATCTTTCAACCGAATCGCTTCGGCCAATCCAGGCAAAGGCTGACCATCGTACAACGAGTAAATGTTCCAGCCGTAGATGACATGCCGGTACCAGTGTTCGGCGGGGCTGCCGGTCTCATCGAGCAGATCTTGCTCGAGGTGCGTGAGCCGATCGTTCAATTCAGGGGTGGAGGCATCCGGCCAATGACCGCTCTCGACATTCTGGTCGATGGTCCGCTCTAGCGCGGTGGATCGTGTCGCGATCTCAGTGGCAAGCGCCTTCGCGTTTTCCAGATTGAGCTTTACCAACTGATTGCCATCATCGTCGACGCCCCAGGTGGCAGCATCGTCGAGAAAGTCGGAGACTTTGTGCGCGTAATGCGAATAGCGATAAGGTAGCACGGCGGCGTCAGCCAACCGCATCACGGTGACACCGAAGACTTGCGCAAGCGTTCGCGCGACGCGGAACCCAGGGTCGCTGAAATGCTCGACAAAGTATCGTGAATCGTAGTTCGAATGATAGGCGCCGTAGCTGCCGTCAAAATCATACTGCAATGACAATGTCGGCAGGCCCAGGTAATCCTGGAACGCCACGAAATCGGCGCCGCTGCCAAGAGCCGCCAATTCGACTTCGAAATCCTTGGGGCCCTTGCGACGACGCGCTACGGGCTGCTTCCGCCAAGCGTCGGCTCGCCATTCGTCATACACGCTGCCAGATCCGTTGAGCGCCGGCACATCCTGGGTGACTTGGATTATGAAATCGCGAAGGGAAGGCGTTCCACCGCCGAAGAAGTGGCCCTGCATGAACAGGTCGGTGTTGATGTAGGCCACGGCTTTCTGGCGCAGCTCGTGTTCAAACGCTTCGGCGTACTCGGTGGAGCCAACCAATCCGGGCTCTTCGGCATCCCAGAAAGCGAAAACGATGGAGCGCTCGGGAGTCCAGCCCTGCTTCGCCAATGCTGCGAGAGCCCGCGCGGTTTCGTAGACGCCCGCTGCTCCGCTTCCCGGGTCCATTCCGCCGAACGTCCAGGCATCGTGATGCGTGCCGAGCACAACCCAACGGTCCGGATTCCGTCCGGGCAGCCGCGCGACGATGTCGCGAATGGGACGCCGACTCGAGTCCATCTGGACATTCATGTGGATCACCGCGGGGCCAGCGCCCAAGCGATACGCAAACGGCAGCGCGCCCTGGAAACCGGCCGGCACGCCTGGACCGCGCAATTGTCCGAGGATTTTCGTCGCCTCTTTATACGAAAGAACGATGGCGGGAATTCGGGGAAGCGTCGGCGCGGTGGCGGGATCTATCACTTTGGAGTCGGCGCGCGCGCCCACGCCCGGCGAGAGGGGATCGCCATGCCAAAACCAACTGTACTTTCCGTTGCCATCCTGGGACTGAAAATCGGCCCGCCAGGGGCCTTCGGGCCAGGTCAGTCCCTTGGCATAGCCATCGTCGGCGGGATCGCTATAGATAATGATGGCCGCGGCGCCGTGTTCTTGCGCGGTGTGGATCTTGACCGCTCGATGACTCCGGCCGTAGCGAGCCATCACGATTTTGCCTCGGACGTCGACTCCGGCTGCTTCGACCTTCGCATAGTCGGGCGGCAATCCGTAATTCACGTACACCACCGGCGCGCGAACCTCACCCGAGGCGGAATACGCGACGAATGCCGGCACCAATTCCGGATTCGCCGAGTCCGGGTCCCGCGGACTGGCGGGCTCGCGCACATCCAACGGCTGCTTGGTGGGCTCGACGAGTTCGACGCTGATGGATCGCGGCGTCGAAAGATAGACCTGAAACTCGTGAACCTCCGTCTGGAGGCCAGCGCTTTCCAAATCTTTACGAATGGTCTCGGCAACAGCCATGGATGCCGGTGTGCCCGCCATGTGCGGCCGCTTGGTGATCGTTCGATGGAACTGGGAGATCGATTCGGTGGAAATTCGAGCAGTATATTTCGCCTCGGCCCCGCGTTCCGAAACAATAGTGCGGCTGGAAAAACCCAGGCGGGGGGAGGGGGTGGCCGCCTGTACATCCTCCGGCATTCTTTTTTCGCAGCCGGGCGCGAATGCGAATGCAAAAGCAGCACAAGCGATGGCGGCAGATTGCAAGTGCGGGAGCGGCATGATGAAGATGCGCGACATGAAAAGAAACGGGGCGATTTCGATGATCGCACGTTTCGGTCAAAAGCTGTGGCCGGCGGCCAGGGGATCGTGGCTGGTGGCTAGGGGCCTGAAAACGGTGGCTGGCGGTGTCGAAGGCGATACGATCACCGTTTCCGATACCGAAATGCTGTGGGCCGGCTTAGGACTGGTACCCGCCGTTCTTGCTTTCACGGGCGTGTTTTTGTGCTGCCACCGGATGATCTATGACCGGAGTTCCAATCCGAATCGTTAGCAAAAATGCACGTAGCACGTCCCGGTCACTTGGCCGGGACGGATTCCAGCCGAGATGTCTCGGCGAAAACAGCGCGCGCTTGGCCGTAGGCCCAATCGAGCCAGGGGAGAAGCGCCCGGATGTCAGATGTCTCTACTGTTGCGCCGCCCCAGATTCGCAGGCCCACGGGGGCATCGCGATAAGCGCCGATGTCGTACGCGGCGCGCTCCTTCTCCAGGCTCGAAACAATGGACTTGACGTGCAAGTTTTGATCGTCGATGGAGAGTGAAGTGAAGACCGGGTCCTTGATCTTGAGGCAAATGGAAGTGCTGGAGCGCGCGGACCTGTCTTCGGCCAAGAAGGCGGCCCACGCCGACTGGGCGACCCAATCTTCGATAAATTTCAGGTTCGCGTTGGAGCGGGCGATGAGCGCCGGCAAACCACCGATGGATTCGGCCCACTTCAAGCTGTCCAGAGCATCCTCCACGCACAGCATCGAAGGCGTATTAATGGTCTCGCCCTGGAAGATTCCGCCAATTAATTTGCCGCCTTTCGTCATTTGAAAGATCTTCGGCAACGGGCGCGGCGGCGTGAAGGTTTCGAGGCGCTTGACCGCTCGTGGACTGAGGGCGAGCATTCCATGCGCGCCTTCGCCGCCCAGCACTTTTTGCCAGGACCAGGAGACCACATCCAGCTTGTCCCACGGAATGTCCATGGCAAAGACGGCCGAAGTGGCGTCGCAGATGGAGAGGCCATCGCGATCGGGGGCGATCCAGTCGCCGTTGGGAACCCTCACGCCGGAGGTGGTTCCGTTCCAGGTGAAGACGACGTCGCGGGTCCAGTCCGCTTGCTTGAGGTCGGGGAGTTTGCCATAGTCGGCCTTGAAGACGCGGAGGTCCTTTAACTGAAGCTGGTTCTTGCAATCGTTGGCCCAGCCGCTGCTAAAGCTTTCCCAAGCCAGGACGTCCACTCCTCGTTCGCCGAGCAGGGACCAAAGCGCCATTTCCACGGCGCCGGTGTCGGAGGCCGGAACAATGCCGAGTACGAATGTTTCAGGAATGCCGAGCAGCTTTTTGCTGCGCTCGATCACTTCGGCCAGCTTACTCTTGCCGATTTTGGCTCGGTGGGACCGGCCGAGTGCGGCATCCTTGAGAGCGTCAAGGCTCCAGCCGGGCCGCTTAGCGCAAGGTCCGGAGGAGAAACAGGGGTTGTTGGGAGTTTGAGATGGTTTCATGGTTTTTAAGATCATTGTTAAGATTCCGCTTCCTCACGGTCGCGGCTCAGTAAGGCACGGGCTCGGTGAGTCGAGGTCGCGGCTCGACCTGACCGTCAAGGGCCGTCCTTCGAGCGGTCACAGGCTTCGAATCAATAGGTGACAAGCTGAGCCTGCGAGCGAGAACTGAACTTAAGTTCCAGGCTATCAGATGCACGGGGAGTGAGGCGAGGGTGACATTACTTTCAGAGTGGCTTTCTGGTTGGTTGCAGGCGGTTGAAGCGGGGGGTCGATGAGGACAATGGCGGGTATCGGTATCGCCTTGCGAAATCCAGCATGAATGAGCAATTTTGCACAGGCTGTAATCTAGTACTCCTATATAATCGAGGCGCTCTTGATCCCCTGTATGCGGTGCGCGGAAGTAATGCTATTGGTTTTGCTGGCCAGTCCGGCTGGCATGGCACAGGAGCTTGAACAGCACACCATCAAGTCGAATGTCGAATACCGGCTTACCAAAGGCGACCTACCAAAGCTGTCGTTTGGTATTGAGAGGCCGAAGAACGTCGAAGTGATCGAAGGCAGTGAGGAGCTGTTACAAGATTGTCTCAAGGATTCTGTGACTTGGTCGCAGGACCCGCTGCTGTTTCGGCTGGCGCACACTCATGCCGCTTCGATCCAAAGCTGCCGTGAAAACAGATCCCCCTCGATGCACGTTATCTTTCGAAAGGTGGCGGAGGAGCCGCTCCGGGCCTGGGTGCATTTCGACGGACATGGAGCTCAGACCTCGGGGACACGGATGGCGCATCTGGGCGAGTTCGTGTATCACAAGATCACGTTCAGGAACAATGACCAAGATGTGATGTTTGAGAATCTCGAGCGATCTTTTTCCAGCCCGCTCGGGATACGCTCGGACCCAGAACACCCGTTGACAGCGCGCAACCGGTTCAAGCTATTCACCGACAAGACAGTGAGCCGCGTGAACCCCTATGCCGCTTCGCTGTTTTCTTCAGCCGCTTTGCTGCTCGTCGGTTCCAGTCGTATTTGGGGCCAAGGCACGGATGGGTACACCAACCACCTGGTCGCCTCCTTCAGCCAACGGCTAGTGACGTACGGCGTTCAGAGTGGCGCGGCAGCCGCTCTGCACGAAGACTTGCGTTATCGGCCGTCTCTCAGCCGCAACGTTTGGAAACGCTCAGAGCACGCATTGGCAAGTACTCTGGTGGTAGAAACGCCTCGCGGCGATGACGTTGCGATAGCCAACATCTTAGCTGCTTTTAGCAGCGCGGCGATCATGAATGCGAGCCTTCCAGGGCGTGAAAGCTCGAATCACCAGGGCACCTGCACTCTCGCTGCGGAGAATCTGCTGGGCTTCGCCGAAGGCAACCTCTGGAACGAATTCAAGCCCGACTTAAAGCAACTCCTTTGGCGCGGACTTCACCGGCGGCCGTGAACGCCGGGGACGCCTGGCATTTAGCCGACGCGGGCGACGTACAACAGCAGCCCAAACAGGACGGCGGGGATCAACGCCAACATGAGGGATGACGCGAGGGAACGGCGGCGAGGCGGAGACTGCCGACGACCAATGATTGGAACTTCATCCGGATGCGCAAGATCGTGGGCGAATTCATAAGCGCTGGCGTAGCGATCGTCGGGATCGCGCTCCAGGGCATGCAGCACAATCTCATCTAACAGCGGAGAGATTTCAGGATTGATTTCGCTCGGCGGGCGCGGCGACGTCACCAGACGTGCATTCATCACTGCGAATGGATTGGCGGCGTGGAACGGCGTCTCGCCGGTGAGCATTTCATAGAGCACGACGCCGACGGCGTAAAGGTCGCTGCGCGCATCGCCGCGCTTGCTCTTCACTTGTTCGGGCGAGATGTAATCGGGGCTTCCCATAATCTGCGAGAGCTTGCCGAAGGTGAGGCGGCGCGAACCGGAACAGGCAGCAATGCCGAAATCGATGATCGTAATATGGTCGGCCGCGGCGTCTTGATGAGGCGCGTCAGGTTGATCTCGAGCCTCGAGCATTATGTTTTCCGGCTTCAGATCGCGATGCACAACGCCGCGCCTGTGCATGTAGTCGAGCGCGGCCAGTATCCGGATCGCGATCGAGACGGCGCGTGGCATTGACATTGCGCCTTCCTCCGCCAACACCTGGCGGAGCAACCGGCCATCGAGCCATTCCATCGCCATGTAGAGGCGGCTCTGGTCCGGCGTCGGGAAGACCTTGCGGATGCTGGGGTGCTGGAGCCGGGAGCCGATTTCAATTTCACGCCGGAAGCGGTCGTGAAAGATGGGGTCGCATTCGGCTTGCGGATGGGGCACTTTGATGGCGGTTACAGAACCATCGCACAGATCCGTTGCGCGAAAAATGGAAGCCATGGCGGTGGACGCAACCAAGCTTTCCAGTTGGTAGTTGTCGAGCTGATCCCCGGCGTGGAGCGGTATCATCGGAAGGCTTCTTTCGAACCTCTGGCCCGATCTTAAGATGCCAAGCGTAAAGAAGTAATAGAAAAGGCCTTAAGAAGTTGTTAATTAGGGGCGGCAACCGGCTCCCTCGGCCCCGAACGGGGCTTGGCCCTGAAAGGGGCTTATAATCGCGGCTCAGAAAGGTTCGAGGGCGCCGTTGAAACGGTAGCCGACCCAGGGCTCGGTGGTGACGAATTCGGGATGGTCGGGATCGGATTCGATCTTCTTGCGCAAATTGCGGATGAAGACGCGCAGGTAGTCCACCTGATCGCCGTAGTCGGGACCCCAGACAGCCTGCAGAAGTTCGCGGTGAGCTACGGCTTCGTTGGCATGGCTGGTAAGGTAACGCACGAGGTCGAGCTCTTTGGGAGTGAGATGGCTGGTGCGGACGCCATTGAAGGCGGTGCGGCCGGCGAAATCGATGACCAGCTTGCCGGCGCGAACGCGGGCGGGTGAGGATTGCGATGACGCCGGAACTCGTCGAAGCGCCGCGCGAATGCGAGCCAGGAGCTCGGGGGTACTGAAGGGTTTGTTGACGAAATCGTCGGCGCCGGCGTCCAGAGCCGCCACTTTGTCGGCTTCGGTATTGCGCACGGTAAGCACGATGATGGCCGCGGAGGTACCTGCGCGGATCTCGCGGCAGGCTGCGAGCCCGCCTATACCGGGCATGTTCATGTCGAGCAGTACCAGGTCGGGATGATAATCGCGCATTTTCTCGAGAGCCTCTTCGCCGGTTTTTGCGTCGTCCACTTCGTAGCCGGCGCCGGTGAGGGTGGTGCGCATGATGCGGCGGATCTGGGGCTCGTCATCGACCACGAGGATGCGGCCGGCGCTCATGGACGCACTCCCCGGCGATCCCGTGCGGGGGGCTGGGAGGCGGGCGTCTGGGAAGGTAGAGTCACTCGAAAAGTGGTTTCTCCGGGGCGGCTATTTACCGTGAGTTCTCCCTGGTGGGCCTGGACGATGTTGTTGGCGATCGCGAGACCGAGTCCAAAGCCGGGGACCTGATTCTTCACGGAAGGGCTGCGATAAAAGCGCTCAAACAATCGGCCCTGCTCTTGTTCCGGTATTCCCGGGCCGCGATCGGTGATCTCGAAGTTGACAGCTTGAGCGCCGTTGGACAGGCGAACCGTAATGGGAGAACGCGGCGGAGAATATTTGAGGGCATTATCCAGCACCTGTTTGAGGGCGAGCTTTAGCAGCCGGCGGTCCAGCGCGAGCGGCGGCAGCGATCCATCGGAGTGAATCTCGAAAGGCCGGTTATCGATCTGGGTGCGAAGCGAGGCGACCACGTCCTCGATCAGATCCCTCGGATCGGTGAGTTCGCGGCGCACCTGAATATGGTCGGACTCCAGGCGCGCCATCTCGACGGCGTCGTCAATCAGAGCTTGCAAATGCCGGGCCTCTTCGTCAGCCACTTCGAGCAGTTCGGTGCGGCTTTCGATGGACTGATCGGGCGAGGAGAGAAGCGAGGTAGTGGCAGCGCGGATGGAAGTGAGCGGCGTCTTGAATTCGTGCGCCATGGCGTCGATGAGGGTGGTGCGAAGCTGCTCGCTGCGGCGGCCGGCCTCCACTTGATGAGCCAGGTCCTGCGCGCGGGCGCGCTCCAGCCCGATGGCGATGAGATTACTGATGCCCTGCAAAACCGAGTCTTGCATGAATGCGCCCTGGATGGCAAAACTGGCGATGGGTTCCGAGCCCAGGCGGACCGCGGTGATCAGCCGTTTGTGCTCGGGATCGAAGAAGGATGTGCCTTGTGATGCCGCGTCGCGCAGCTGGTCCTCCATGCCGTCGAAGTCGGAAGGGCCGGCGCGGTGGATCTCTCCGGTGCGGCGGTCATAAAGCACGGCGGCGCGCAGCCCGAAGACTTCCGCCAGCTTGCGCGCGAGCTGTTTGGCGACGGGCTCCACGGGATCGATGAGCAGGATGGCACGGCTGAAGGTATAGAGCCGCTCGATGTCGCGCTGGCGATCCACTGCGTCGAGAGCCTCCTTCTTCACGCGGGCCGAGAGCCGGCTGGTGATCAGCGCGGTGACCAGAAAGCTGAAGAGCGCGACCCAGTTCTGCGGGTCAGCGATGGTGAACTTGCCAATGGGGGGGAGGAAAAAGAAGTTAAACGTGAGCGTGGCAGCGAGAGAAGCGAGGGTTGCTTCGACGAGTCCCCACATGCTCGCGATCAGTAGCACCAGCAGCAAGTACGCGAAGCCAACCGTCGTGGGATTGTGGGGAATTATGGAATAGGCGATGTAGGTAACGATAGCCACGCCCGCCAGTGAGAGCAGCACGCGCAGCGCAAGCCGGCCTAGTTGTGACATCCCCGGCTGTTATTCTAGCGGTTGCGGGAACCGCATGCTCACGCGCACGGACTTTTCCAACATTCTGATCCGCGCCACCAACTGGGTGGGAGACGCCGTGATGTCGCTGCCCGCTTTGCGAGCGATTCGCGAGCGCTTTTCCACAGCGCGGATCTCGGTCCTTGCCAAGCCGTGGGTGGCGGATTTGTACGGGCGAGAATCGTTCATCGACGAGATCATCCTTTATAGCGGGCAATCGCCCTGGCGCACCGGCCACGAATTGCGCTCCCGGCAGTTTGATTGCGCCATCCTGCTGCAAAACGCTTTTGAAGCAGCCTGGATCACCTGGCTGGCCAAGATCCCGACCCGCATCGGATACAAACGCGATGGGCGGCAACTGTTGCTGACTCGCGCGGTGGATGTGCCGAAGACCGGCGAGATCCCCCGGCATGAGCGCTTCTATTACTTAGAGTTGCTGCGGCGAGCAGGTTTGATCGACGCGTTGCCCGCTTGCGAGGCAATCCGATTACATCGCGATGTGATCCCGAACGGCAAACGAGTGATCGGTGTCAGCCCTGGCGCGGCTTACGGGACCGCGAAACGCTGGTTACCCGAGCGATTCGCCGAAGCGGCGGGGGCGTTGGCAACAGTGCGGGGCACTTCGATCGCGTTATTTGGTTCGAAGACCGAGCGTGATCTTTGCGAAGAAGTGGCCCAGCGTCTGAACGGTCACCAAGTCGTCAACTATGCGGGCGAGACGACGCTGGCGCAGTTTATCGATCTAGCCTCGGGCTGCGAACTGTTCCTGACCAACGATTCGGGGGCGATGCACATTGCATCGGCGCTGGGGGTGCCGACCGTGGCGATTTTCGGGGCGACCGACCATACGACTACGGGACCAACGGGATCGAATGCGCGCGTGGTCCGTCAGACTGTGGATTGCAGCCCGTGTTTATTGCGTGAATGCCCGATCGATCATCGGTGCATGACCGGCGTGAGCGCCGAACGAGTGGTGAGGGAAGCCCTGGCGTTGCTGAGCTAGTCCGCTTGCTTACGCGCGCGGCTCACAAGAATTAGCGCTGCTGGTGGTGGTCCGAGTTCAACAGCAGGTTCCCGTCGCTCTCGACGCAGGCGGGCGTTTCCTCCAGAGGCTCGGTGGAAGGCTTCACCAGCCGTGGCGCAATGGTCCACGGCGCGGTAAGCACGTTCGGATCTTCCACTGTGGCCTGATAGACCAGGTTGTCGCCCTGGCGCCACAAGCGCTCGGTAACGTGCATGGCCGCCGTGTGGAAATAGCCGTTTTCACCGAACCAGGTATCTTCCACGAAATTGGTGACGTCCACAACCAGCTTTTCGCCTTCCCAGTGGGCGATGGAGTCGCCGTAATAGGACGGGTTGGCATCGACTCGATGCGGGCGCCCGTCCGTAGGGATAATGCGATAAGTGTTGCCGGAGATGTCTTCATAAAAGAAAATCGTTTCGGTGGGAAGCTGAACGATCTTGCGCGGCGGACCGATGCGCGGTATTCCCGGGCGGCCGCAATAGAACGTCTGGTCGGTTTTGCTTTCGTTGTCGAAGAGATTTTTCACCTTCGCCTGAAACTCCGCCTTATATGAGGGCGCGGGAGTAAAGGGGAGAGCGTCGGCAATGGGGACCTTGGCTGGGCGGGCGGCGCTAGCATCGATGTGATTGACCACAACTTTTCCGTCTGCCCCCTTTATCTTGAGAGCGACGGGCGGCAGATCGATGGCAAAAGTCCAGATCCCGCTGAGGTCCGGATGGTGATCGGCCGTGCGAGGGATGTTGGTGGCGGCGGCCACTTCCAGATTATGTGGACTCGCGGTTTGTTGACCGACAGCGAGGGCCGGAAGCATCGCTACTGTCGATAGCACGCATAAGAAACCCTGTTTCATATTGGATTCTCCTTTTCGCAAGACTTGATTGCCAGAATCGCGATCGTTACGGATTCTCAGACGGATTCACGACGAGCTCGAGCGAGGTCCCGTCCGCAAACGTGATCTTTTGCATGTAGCCGTACAGCGAACCGTCCTTAGCGCGTACGCACTCTACCGTAACCGTCTGCCCGATGGCCTTGGCGAAATCGGCGCGTCCCACAGAGAGGCGCCTGAACCAGGCGGGTGGATTACTCTCGAACTTCCAGGCTTCAGTTTCGCCGCTGGGGCTCTTGGCGTCGATGAAGACGACGATGTGCGGATTGATCCAATCGACCTTTTGCAGTGTGCCGGTCAGGGTGAACTTCTTCGACATGTCGAAGATGGCCGAAGGCGAGTGGTGTGCCCACAGAGATGCCGTGGCGCAAACAATGGCGCCGGCCAGGGCAAGGCGGGCGAAGGATTTTCGTAAGGGGGCTTGCCTTTTCATACGTTGCCAAGAGTATATCACGGTGGGGGGGGGCTGGTGGCTCAGGTGCCTGACACTCAGGTGCCTGACACGATGTCCTGTTACAGCCCAATCCTGTGCCACGGGCGGCTTCCCCCTGGATGGGCGGCTGCATGTGGAAGTGCGCATATTCGAAGTGGCGCGACTCGTCGAGGCGCATCAGGCGTTGGAAGAACGCTTCAATTTGGTCTTTTGAAAAAACGAACCCATCTTGGGCGGGTGCGGGCCAGCGCGACGCCCATGGATGGAATGGAGCTTGGGTGCGGTGAAGCGCTCCAGCTCATTTGATCGCGGAATAAGCTTTAAACCTGGCTAACACTCGAACCGCTTGTCTCCCGGCTCCGCCTTCTCCTATTCACCAGCCACATTGCTAAACAACTCAGGCCCGCCAAGGACAAAGACAAAAACCGCGGCTCCGGTACCGGAGAGGCCACGAAGCCGTGAAAGACTCCATTGGCATCGGAGTAGAAGCCGGTAATCTCGCCCGAGTCGGTGATACCCGTTATTTGCGTGATTTCCACGCCGTTATCGAACTGCTGGAAGGGATCGTCGAGGAAAGTGTACTGTCCGGTGTTGGTGTTGTATAAGAAACCGTGCTGGCTAGTAGTGGAGTCCCCATAGTAGCCAACCGCGATGCCATTATCATTGATTCCGAGGATCTGAGAAAAGACGAACGTGGCGCCTGGTTCTCCGGCCACGTTAGGGATCGTCGGGTCGGCAATAGCAGTGCCGGTGAGTTGGCCATTATTCGCGTTTTGTATATGGGTGTCGAAACCATGGTCTTGCCCGTCGGTGCCGACGTAAAATCCGACCACCAAGCCGTTGTTGTTGATCCCCTGCGCGTTGACGGTGTCCGGACCCGAGGGGGCATTGATTGTGTCGAAAGTGCCACCAAGGCTCGAAAGGAAGAAGCCGGGCATTTGTCCCCCAGACGACGTAAACTGGCCAACGATGTTACCGTTATCGTCGATGCCGAAGGCGGTCGCGGCTGTACCTCCTGACGGTATGAAAGTTTCCACTGCACCGCCATGGGGCAGTACGAAGGCGTTCCCGTTGCCATCTGTCCCGACGATATCAAACGCGCTATTGATTCCGAGGGCCATCGCGTTGGTACTTCCGTTGATGTTCAGAGTAGTGAACGTTCCGTCCGGGTTGCGAACGAAGTTGGTGAAGGTCCCGGCATTGCCGATGCCGAATCCAACGGCCGCACCGTTGTTTGCGATGCCGTTCATGTTGGTGCCTGTGGCCGCGTTGTTTCCACTGCCTGGACCGTCGAAATTGGTGAAGCTGTAATTGATGGGATCGGCCTGAGAAGCGCTCGCGAAGAGAGTCAACAAGCCGCCGATACTGAGTACGAGTTTCGCCACTCCCGCTTTTTCGCTCATATGGGTCGATTAAATCATAATCCCCGCCTTCGGGAAAGCTTTATTGGAGGAATTGGCCGGGTATCAGTACTAGGGGCGATGATTGGGGTGTTGCCGCTGTAGGATTTCCAACACAATCGACTTCGCAGCCACAAGCTTAACCGAATGTAACGCGGGCTTGGGGCCCCGAGCCCAAGGGACAAGTCCGCTTTGAATTGAAATTGAAATAAATTGAAATGAAATAGGCGTGATCGACGTTAACTAACTTACAATAGATCAACCCTGAGCAAGCGCGCCAGCGGGGCGTCTACAAAGCCACATGGGTGGGTTGTCCCTGGTGGGACATGGCTGTTTGCGTATGGCCGGTGCCCAGCCAGATAACAAGTCATTTCTTTGTGCTCCGCTTATCCGCGCGGATCTCCTTCAACATCGACGCAGTTTGGGAAAGCTGCGAGTAGAAGTAACGCTTCAAAATCTCCAGCACTTCAATCAGAACCGGGTCGCGAAGGGAATAGAAGACTTGATTCCCCTCCTTTCTGTTGACCACAACCTGCTTGCTGCGCAGTACTGTTAAGTGCTGTGATGCGTTGGCCTGCTCAATTTCCAGCTCTTCGATGATCTGCCCGGCTGACTTTTCGCCATTGCGGAGCGTTTCGACGATCGCGACCCGCGTGGGGTGACCGAGAGCCTGGAAGATCTCAGCCTTGAATCGACGCAACTCTTGTGTCACTGCGGTATCCCCTTCTGCGCCATCCGTCCGACAGCCAGCAGAATTCCGTGCAGCAAAGCATGCGGACGTGGAGGGCATCCGGGGATGTATACGTCGACCGGAACAACCTGATCCACGCCTCCGAGCGTCGCGTAGTTTCGTCCGAAAATTCCTCCACTGATGCCGCAGGCTCCCACGGCTACGACCACTTTGGGATCGGGGGTGGCACGATAGGCTTTCAAGAGCGCCAGCTCCATGTTTCGAGTGACCGGCCCCGTCACTAACAGCATGTCGGCATGGCGCGGCGAAGCAACGAAGTGAATGCCCAACCGTTCCAGGTCGTAGATCGGGTTGTTGAGAGCAGTAATCTCGACCTCGCAGCCGTTGCAGGAACCCGCATCGACTTCGCGGATCGCGAGCGAGCGTCGAAGCACGGAGTGGATGCGATCGCGCACTTTCTGGGCAAGCTCTTCCGACGTCGCCTCCACGGGCCAGTAGCCGTGATGGACTCGTCTTAGTTCGCATTGGATGCCATCGCCGGCGACCGCATATTCCGCGGTGGTCACGAGATTGCGCCGGTCGATGGCAGCGAGTTCCCATTCACGCGTCATTTGTATGGCGCCCGGATCGGCGTCGGCGCACTCGCCGCAGTAGGTGCAGAGCCCATAGTCGACCGTGACTTGCCGCGTGTCACCCAACTCTCGAATGGCGATGGCTCCGGTGGGGCAGGCTTGGGCGGCTGCACGCGCATCGCGCCATCCGGGGAAATCAAAACGCGGCGCGCCACGAAAGCGCAGCGACACTTGTGCAGGCGTGTCGGGATAGCCGATGGTGACCAGGCCAGTCTGAGCAGTCTTTCTGAGGATCTTGAACATGGTCAGCGGTCCGTTCCGGAGTAGGAAAGATTGAAGCTCTTATTAATGACAGGGAAGTCGGGAACGATGTTGCCCTGCACGGCCTCCACCAAAGCGGGCCAGTTGTTGACGGATGGGTCCTTGATCTTGCAGCGCTCCAGACGGTTGTCCGGGCCGGTGCGAATCCAGTGCAAGATCTCGCCTCGCCAACCCTCCACGGCGCTCAACGCGCAGCGATCGGGCGGAAGAGGAGAAATGGAGACTCGGTACGGGCCATGGTCGCGCGCGGAAGCAACCGACCGGATCACACCGAGCGACTGTCGAATTTCATCTACGCGGACCTGAAGCCTCCGCAGCACGTCGCCTTCTTGATACACCGGTACGCGCAGCTCGACCGAACCATAAGCCGCGTACGGATGGTCGCGCCGGACATCGCGGTCCACGCCAGAAGCACGGCCGGCCACCCCTACGATCCCCAGATCCCGGGCCTTGTCCGGATGCAGGATGCCGGTCCGTTCCAGACGGTCGCGGGTGGAATCGGAGGTTTCGATAATGCGCATCAGATCGGAGAACTCGCGCTCGAAAGTCTTGAGGACCGCCGCGAGATCTTCGACCTGGTCCCACCGCCAGTCCCGTCGAACGCCGCCCGCGCAGACCATCCCACGCAGGAGCCGGTTGCCGGTCAATTCCTCGTTTAAACCAAGGATCATCTCGCGAAGCCGCGAAGCATGGGCGTTGGCAATAACGAAGCCAACGTCGGTGGCGATGGCGCCGATGTCCGCGACGTGGTTGTAGATGCGCTCCAGCTCCAGAAGAATGGTCCGCATTCGCTTGGCCCGCTCGGGTATCTCGACGCCCGCGGCTTGCTCGATCGCCTGGCAAAAAGCGACGCCGTGGGCAAAACTGGAGTCCCCGGAAATGCTTTCGGCAAGATGCACGGCGGGATTTACGGGCAGTTGCTCGAAGCGTTTTTCAATTCCTTTGTGCACGTAGAACATCCGCAGTTGCAGATAGAGAATCGGTTCTCCGGCAACGGCGAAGTTGAAGTGCCCGGGTTCAATGATGCCGGCGTGAATGGGACCGACCGGGATCTGAAAGACGCCCTCACCCAGAGTGGGCCGATAAACGTGCTGCTCGCCTTCAAAGGGAGGAAGCACCGTGTCGATGGCGAAGTCCTTGCGTAATGGATGCACATCCGGCCAGTTGTCATGCAGAGCGACGCGCCGCGGATTGGGGTGGCCTTCCGCGATCAACCCGAACCAGTCCTGAATTTCACGTTCCTGCCAATTCAACGCGGGAATCTCCGCTGCCAGAGAAGGAAAGACCGGATGGCGGTCGGAGACCAGCGTTCGGAGCAACAGATATTCCACAGAATCCGGTTGTTCGAAGACGTTGTAGACGTAAAAGCAGCCTTCCGCCCACAATCGATCTTCGGCAAAAGCCGCGCTCAAGCGATGGCCTTTTTCCAGCAGGTCGGACACGGCGGCGCGGACATCCGACGCGGCCACGTTGAGGTAGATTTCGCTCATGGCTGAATCACCAGAATGCGCGATGCTCCATCGATGAGCGCGTACACGGGCGCGGGCAGCCAGAAGGCCAGGACGACGACGATTAACGAAAGTACGATCACTGGATAAGTCTTCCAGCGCGAGGACTCGCCGCGAGGGCCGGCACTGGGCGGTCCGAAGACCAGATTCGCCACATGGTAGAAGAAGCCGCAAAAAATCGCGACGGTCAACACAACGAATAAGATGACGGCGCCGACTCGTTGGGCCGCGAAGCCAGCGCGCAGAATCGTAAATTCACTTTGAAACATGCTGAAGGGCGGCGTGGCGGTGAGAGCGAGGGCGGCGAGGAGAAACATGGGCGCGCTCACAGGCAGGGAATGCAGCAGTCCGCCAGGGCCCCTCTTGAGCGAATCGTTTCCAGTTTGTTGTTGGGCGTTACCAGCGCAAAAGAACAGAAGCGGCTTGGTCACGGAATAGAAGGTCATATGGAGCAGCATGCCGAGCGCACCGAGCGGACCGCCAAAACCAAGGCCCAGCACCATGATTCCGCCATGGTCGATGCTGGAGTAGGCGAGCAGTCTGCGATAGCTTCGCTGAACCAGAATGAACGGCACAGCGATTCCGACCGAGAGCAGACCGAACAGCACGAGCAACTGGGAGGCGAAAGACGTTCCCAGGGCGTGTCCTGTCAGCACATAGAATCGCGCCACAGCGTAGAGCGCGCAGTTGACCACCGCTGTGGCCATCAATGCCGATACCGGGATGGGCGCTTCGCTGTAGGCATCCGGCTTCCAGGTGTGCATCGGCGCCATACCGGCCTTCGTGCCGAAGCCAAGGAGCACCAAGATAAAAGAGAGCCGCATCACCGTCTTGTCGAAGTGGACGGCACTCGCAGCCAACACCGACCAGTTCAGGACGCTCAAACTTTCGCCGCCGAGCACCTCGTGCGCCGCATAGTAAGTGAGAACGGTCCCGAACAAGGCCATGGAGAGGCCGACGCCGCCGAGGATGGCATACTTCCAGGCGGCTTCCAAAGAGGTCCCCCGTCCATAGAACGTCACCAGAAAAATGGAAGCGAGCGTGGTGCCCTCCACGGCCATCCACATGACGCCGAGGTTGTTGGACACCACGACCAGAAACATCGAGAATCCCAACAGCGGAGTCAGGGCATAATACTCGCGGAGCTTCCTGGCGCTGATGGCGGACGCTGGTTGCTGCTCGTCGCTCCGAAAATATCCGACTGCGTAGGGAGCCGAGACCAGGTAAACAAAGGCGGTCAACACGGCTACCAACGCGCTGAGATGATCGGCGTAAAAAAAGCCGCCGGCCAAAGTGACAGGTCCCGCGCTCAACACATCGGCCGCGAGCCAGAGTGCTGCTACAAATGATCCGGCGGCCGATAGCAAGTACACCAGTTCCATGCGGCGTACATTACGCAACCCGACGGTGACGGCGCTGGCCAACAGAGGAATCAGAAGCAGAGCGAGGATCGTCATTGTGCGATCATCCTCTGAGCCTGCTTAACCGGCTCACGTCCATGGAGTCGAAGGTTTCGCGGATCCTGTAGATCAGGATGCCGAGCAGCAAGGTGGCTACCAGCACGTCAAAGAAGATGCCGATTTCGACGATGAGCGGCATCCCGTAAGTCAACGAGATCGCCGCCAGGAAGAGGCCGTTTTCCAGACACAGCAGCGCGAGCACCTGAGTCAGCGCCTTGCGCCGGTTCACCATCATGAAAAATCCGATCAGGAACAATGCAATGGCCACATCCAGCGTGTTGTGGCCCATACCGGAGGCCTCCTCAGGCCGATGGAACGATTCGGCGACAACGTAAGCCAGCAGGGTCAGCAGTCCGGAGACAATCACCGAAACCGGCACATTGACGAATGGTTCCATCTGCTGTTGCATTTCGATCTTGGTAACCATCCGCTCCAGAACCAAGGGCAGGAGGATGGCTTTAAAGACCAGGGTGAGAGCCGCCACGATATAAATATGTGGTGCGTGATTGAAGTGCGCGATGGTGGCGGCGATGGCTGCGAGCAGAAACGACTGCACGCCGAACGCGCGGATGTTCGTCACCAGCCAGCGCTGAGCCACCATCATGATCTGCAGCACCAGCACCAGCGCCGCCATCATGGTGATCAGCTTGTTACCGAATTGTGGATCCTGCCAGAACATTTCGTCCTCAAAACAAAAACGTCGATATCAGCGCCATGGCGCTTAACACAAAAGCAACCGCGAGCAACTCCGGAACTCGGAAGATTCTCAGCTTCGCGTTGCTGGTCTCGACCAGAACAACGAAAGCGGCGAGCAACAGCAGCTTCAAAGAGAAAAGCAGCAAGCTGAGCAACATGTCAGGCCGCCACCAGCCCGGGCTCAAACCGAAGGGGAAGAATATATTGACCAGCAGCGTCATCAGCACCAGTTGCTTCATCGCCGCGCTCCACTCGATCAAGGCCAGATAGGGCCCGGAGTATTCGAGAATCATGGCCTCATGGATCATGGTGAGTTCCAGATGCGTCGCAGGGTTATCCACCGGAATGCGGCCCGTTTCGGCGATCAAAACGATGAAGAGCGCGGCAAACGCCAGCATTTCCGACGGCGCCAGGAAGCGCCAGCTTTGTCCTAGGCCGGCCTGCGCTACGGTGCTGAGATTCGTGGAACCCGCTCCAATCGCGACGGTAAAGACGGCCAGCATCAAGGCGGGCTCGGCGATGGCGGAGATCGTCATTTCGCGGCTGCTGCCCAGGCCGCCGAAGGAACTGCCGGTGTCGAGGCCACCCAAGGCGAGAAAGAAGCGGCCGAGCGCCAGCAAATAGACCACGGCCAACACACCACCGAACAAGCTCAAAGGAGCCTGCGCGGAAATGGTCGGGATTAAGAGGCCCGCCAAGAGCGTAGTCGCAAACAAAACATAGGGCGTGGCCGTGAAGATCCAGGACGCGGTGTCGGGGATCACCATTCCCTTTTGCAGGAGCTTGTGAAGATCCCGATAGGGCTGCAAAATGCCCGGTCCGCGGCGCATCTGAAGGCGAGCCTTCAGAGTCCGGGTGAAGCCGGTGATGAGCGGCGAAAGGAAAAGTAGAACCGCAATCTGCGCGATCACCGCGCCTGCTTGTGCCGTCATCCGCGGACTCCGAACAACAGCAGCAGGATCAGGGTCACGAATGCATAGGCGAGATACAGGTGAATGCTTCCAGGCTGCAGTTTGCGCATGCGTGTTGAAACTGAAAGCACCGCCTCCCGCAGAGGCTCATAGATGCGGGCCTCAAACGTGGGCTCGATCTCCGATTCGAAGTGAATCGATTTGGGATAGTAGGGAGAGACTTCGTACTCGGCCTGGATCTCGCGGCGCGGGCGGAAGATCGCAGCGAATATCATCCGCAGAGGCTTGGAGAAGGCGGTGGCCGTATATTCGTTTTCGGCCGTCAGGCCGGGAAGTCCGCAATCCCACGTGGGGCCGGTTAACCGCGCCGACTTGCGGCCCCACACTACCCACAACAAGAGCGGAGCCGCCCCTAATAAGACGAGGGCCAAAGCTATGACTGCCGTGGACACGGTGCCGCGTACGACCGAACCGGCCGTAAGCAAGAAGCCGTTTCCGGCGACCAGATCCTTGCTGGCGGCAACGCCGACGGCCGCAGTCGTGATCGGATCAAAAACGGGGAGAAACCAGGTAGCGCCCAGGCCGAGCAACACGCAGGCCAGCGCCAGGAGCGCCATGCCCGACTGCATCGAAAGCGATACTTCCTTGGCGTGCCCGGCTTCTTCGCTGCGCGGCAGAGCCAGGAACGTGATCCCAAACGCTTTCACAAAACAAGCGGCCGCGAGAGCCGCGGTGAGGGCAAGCAACGCTCCGGCGATCGGGAAAGCCAGTCGCGTTAACGCAGGCGTCGCACCAAATCCAGCGAGCAGTGCTTGATAAGTGAACCACTCGCTCACGAAGCCATTCAGCGGTGGAAGCCCGGAGATGGCGATAGCGCCGATCAGGAAATACAGGGCCGTCGACGGCATGCGGCGGATAAGTCCCCCCATCTTTTCCATGTTGCGGGTGTGCGTGGCCTGCAGCACACTCCCCGCGCCCAGGAAAAGAAGACACTTGAAGACCCCGTGGTTCAAGGTGTGGAATAGGCCGGCGATCAGGGCCAGCGCGGCAAGGTCCGGATGACCGAAGGCACGGAAAAGAAGAGCCGAGCCGAAGCCCATCAAAATGATTCCGATATTCTCGATGCTGTGGTAAGCGAGCAGCCGCTTGAGATCGTGCTCCATCAAGGCATAAAGCACGCCCAGCAGCGCCGAGACTACGCCAACGACGAGCACCAACATGCCGGCCCATACGGGCAACGCTCCGTAAAAATCGAAGAAGACGCGCGCCATACCGTAGATACCGGCCTTGATCACAATGCCCGACATGAGCGCGGAAACATTGCTCGGAGCGACAGGATGAGCCGCCGGTAACCAGATGTGTAACGGGATAATACCGGCTTTTACGCCAAAACCGAAGAATAAAAAAAGAAATGCGCCTGCGCCAAGGAAAGGAGGGAGCTGCTGGCCGATGCCGTGAAGCGCGGAGAACTCCAGGCTGCCGGCCGCCGATGCAAGCAGCAGAAATCCGGCGAAAAGCATCCCGGTGCCCCCTCGCGACATGAGAAAGTACAGCAACCCGCCGGATCTGGATTCAGCCGATTCGTGATCGAACACAACCAGGAAATATGCCGCCACCGCGGTGAGTTCCCAGGCAATCAGAAAGAACAGAATATTCGAAGCGGTGAAGACCAGCGTCAGCGCAAGTAGAAGCAGATTGAGAAGGGCGCAGAACAATCCCGGGCTTCTGCGGGCTACGGAGTGAGAGATGTATCCGAAGGAATAGACCGACACGCAGGCCGCCAGGAGCGACAGGGCCATGGTGAAAAAGGCCGCGAGCGGATCGAGGCGCACCGTGTAGCTGAGGTAAGGAACACCGGAGGGCAGCGACCAACTCGGTTCAGTGGTTCGAAGCAAGCCGCCAACGGATGCGCCGAACTCGCAGAGCGAACCGGTCAAAGACAGAAAGCACAGCACCGCGGGGAGCCAGGGCCGTGCTACCCGCGTCGCATGGGCTCCGAGGCCGCCGGCAATTCCAAGGGAGTAGGCGCAAAGGCCAGCGATATATAACTCACCGATCGGCCACACTCCTGTAGTATATTCGATTTTTCGAAGATTCGCAGTAGAGACATCCAGATCGCCCCAGAGCGTTCACAAGAGTGTGAACGCGGCACGCAGAGTGCGTGCGCTACAACGTTATACTACGTATGCGTAATATCTCTCCAGGAGCCGCTGATGGACAGCAACGATGCAATGATCCAGGATTCCACGGCAGAGTCGCCCTTTTCGCCGAAGGGTCTCCTCGACGGGCGAGCCTATCTGGAAAGCCTCCGCGATGGACGCACGGTTTATATCAACGGAGAACGCGTTCCCGATGTTACGACCCATCCGGCGTTCCGAAATTCCTCCCGATCGGTCGCACGCCTGTACGATGCGCTGCACGATCCAAAGCATAGGGACGCCCTCACCGCGATCGACCCGTTCGGGCAGCGAACGCACAAGTTTTTTAAGCCGAGTTCGAGTGCCCAAGAACTCCTTCAGGCTCGCGATGCGATTACCATCTGGGCGCGGCTGAGCTACGGGTTCATGGGGCGAACGCCCGACTACAAAGCCGCTTTCATGGCGAGCATGGCGGCGAACCCGGAATTCTATGCTCCGTTCGACAACAGTGCCCGGGCCTGGTACCGCAAATACTCCTCGCAGTGTTTATTCCTCAATCATGTTCTGATCAATCCGCCGGTGGATCGCAACCGGCCGGTACACGAGGTGGAAGACGTCTTCGTGCACGTGGTGAAGGAGCGAGACGACGGCGTAGTGGTCTCGGGCGCAAAAATGCTTGCCACCGGCTCCGCCCTGACCCATGCAACCTTCGTGGCCCAAAATAGCGCCGTCACGCTGGACAAGGACAAAGCGAAGGATTTCGCCATCGTTTTCATCGCGCCCATGGACGCGCCCGGTGCCAAGATGGTTTGCCGCCCCTCGTACGAGATGAACGCCCACAGCCCATTCGACCACCCGCTATCGAGCCGTTTCGATGAGAACGATGCGGTGATGATTTTCGACAATCTCTTCGTTCCCTGGGAAAACGTGCTGGTGTATCGCGACCCGGAAAGGGCCAATGGATTCTATCCCGAGTCGCGGTTCGTGAATCGATTTACTTTGCAAGCCGGAGCGCGGTTAACCGTCAAGTTGGAGATGATGGCCGGGCTGTTCGCAAAAGCGATTGCCACGAACGGTACGGATTCATTTCGGGGAATACAGGCTTCGTTGGGTGAAATTTTGGCTTGGCGGCACCTCCTATTGGCG
>Ga0209415_10004283_pt1 | contig 26233 bp, 22 predicted proteins | sample PeaSoiSIISIP2007_FD_187696 | JGI IMG/M metagenome (GOLD analysis project Ga0209415, IMG submission 187696) | Peat soil microbial communities from Weissenstadt, Germany - SII-SIP-2007 (SPAdes) (version 2) | ecosystem: Environmental > Terrestrial > Soil > Wetlands > Peat | place: Germany... | reverse complement strand
AGCGCGCGCGCGATCAACACGTCGATCACGCTGCCGTTTTCGGCGTGCATGCAGATGAGCGCGCCGTTTTTCGCGGTCTGCGAGAGGGCTCTGAAAATGGTGGCGTCGTCCACCATGAGAACGTTCGGATAGGCCATGAAGAGCTTGAAACTGGCCACACCCTCGCGCACCATTTCGTCCATGTCTTCGAGGCCGGCGTTGCCGAGGTCCGTGACGATCATATGCAGGCCGTAATCGACGCAGGCGCGGCCTTCGGCCTTGTTCCACCACGTGTCGAGGGCGTCGCGCATGCGTGTGCCGCGCGCCTGGATGGCGAAATCCACAATGGTGGTGGTGCCGCCGAAAGCGGCCGCGCGTGTGCCGGTTTCGAAATCGTCGGACGAAGTGGTGCCGCCGAAAGGCATGTCGAGGTGAGTGTGCGCGTCGATGCCGCCGGGGATCACGTACATGCCGGTGGCGTCAATCACGTTGGCGGCGGGCGGTGGGGCGATGCCCGGGCGGACATCCTTGATGCGAGTGCCCTCGATGAGCACGTCGGCGGGGGTGGTTTCGCGGGCAGTGACGACGGTGCCGTTGCGGATCAGTGTGGTGGGCATAGGCTCAACGGCCCATGCAGGCCGATCCCGATAGTTTCGCACGGGTGGACGGGAATGTGGGCGCTTTTGTCGGCGCGCCATCGCCCGCTAGTCCCGCTTTGACGTCCAGCTCAGGTAGGTCTTGTACTCGCCGCCGGGTGGGGCCACTTCGAATTTCCCGTCGAGCGCGCTGCCTTTCAGCCAGTAAGTGAGGCGGTACCGCGGACCCGGCTGCGTTCCATCCGACTCAAACGCGACGCGGTCCGGAGCAGGGAAAGTCAGGTTGTAGCGGATCACGTGACCTTCAGTGTCGAAGTAGATGGCGTGGGGCGTGGCCGGAGAGCCGTCCATATAGATCACCATCAGATCCTCATGGTGCACGCCGGCATCGTAGTCGGCCACATTTCGGCGGACGATGATTTTTCCATTTAGTTCGCCTTCGAAGGAGAAGCCGCCGTGGCCCGCTCCGTGCGGCGTGTCTTTCGCGCCGGCGCTACCCGTCCACTTGCCAATCAGGAAGTGCAGTTTCCCAAAAGCCGAATCGTCAGCTTTCCCGGGAGCATCCTGCGCCATCGCCGACAGCAGTGCTGCCGCTATTACGATCGCTCGCACTAAGGTCATCCCGCCGTCGCCGTTCGCTCGGCCCAGGATTCATGGGGACGGCCCGCGTTGATCTGTTCCATGGTGATGCAGCCTTCCACCGGGCAGACGAGCGAACAAAGATTGCAGCCAACGCATTCCGCCTCGTCAATGCGGGGGACGCGAACGGGCGGAGGCGGCGGCGGGCCATCGAGCGCGGCGATGTGCGTGGTGGTGATGTGCGCGCCGTTCGGCTGTCGGCCGTCGAGATGGATGCACTGGTGCGCACCGTCCTCGCAGGCGATGTAGCACAGGTCGCAGCCGATGCACTTGTCCGGATTGATGCGCGCGACGATCTGGTAGTTGAGATCGAGGTGCTTCCATTCGGTGACGCGCGGGAGCGAGAGGCCGCGGAAATCGGCGATGGAGCGGAAGCCTTTCTGGTCCATCCACTGGCTGAGGCCGTCGGCCATGTCCTCGACGATTCGAAATCCATAGTGCATGGCCGCGGTGCACACCTGGACGGCGGTGCAACCGAGAAGAACGAACTCTGCCGCTTCGCGCCATCCGCTCACGCCGCCAATGCCGGCGATGGGAAGGCCGACTTCGGGATCGGATGCGATCTGCTGGACCAGATGCAGCGCGATCGGTTTCACGGCGGGCCCGCAATAGCCACCATGCGCGGAAAGCCCGCCGACATTGGGGCGCGGCGTGAAAGTGTCGAGATCGATTCCGGTGATGGAGTTGATGGTGTTGATGGCGGAAAGGCCGTCCGCGCCGCCGCGTTTAGCCGCGCGCGCAACCGCGCGAATGTCGGTGATGTTGGGCGTAAGCTTCACCAGCACGGGCGTCCGCGCCACTTCCTTCACCCACTCGGTGATCATGCAGGCGTAATCGGGCACCTGGCCGACGGCGCTTCCCATGCCCCGCTCGCTCATGCCGTGAGGACAGCCGAAGTTCAGCTCGAGGCCGTCGGAACCGGCATCCTCGGAGCGGCGGACGATGTCGTGCCAGGTCTCCCGCTTCGATTCCACCATCAGCGAGGCGATCACAGCGTGACGCGGGTAGCGCTTCTTCACTTCGGCGATTTCTCGCAGGTTGGTTTCGATGGGCCGGTCGGAAATGAGCTCGATGTTGTTCAGGCCCATCATGCGCTGACCGTTCCAATCGACCGAGGAGTAGCGCGAGGAGACGTTAACAATGGGCTCACCGATGGTCTTCCACACCGCGCCACCCCAACCGGCGTCGAACGCGCGCATTACCTGGTCGCCGCAGTTGGTGGGCGGGCCGGACGCGAGCCAGAACGGATTGGGCGAATGGATTCGGCCCGCGAACACGGAGGTGAGGTCAGCCATGGCTGGCCTCCTGTTTCGCGGCGAATACGCTGGCGATGGCCTGTGCGGCGCGCTTGCCATCGGCCACTGCGTCCACCACCTCGCGCCCGCCATTGACGCAATCGCCGCCGGCGTAATAACGCGGGTTGGCCGTGCGGCCGGTGGGACGGTCCGCCACGATGGAGCGGCGGCTGAGGCGAATGCCGCGAGATTCGCAGAGATCGGCGAAGAAGCGCGATTGGCCCAGCGCGGGGATGACCAGATCGCAGGGCAGTTCGAAATACGAGCCATCCACGGGCTGAGCGTCACGCCGGCCATGCGCGTCGGGTTCGCTCAGCCGCGTTTCGACGAAGCGGACGGAGCGATCGAGAATCTCCACGGGCTGGGCCAGCCAATGGAAGCGAACGCCGTCGGCTTTGGCGTGCGCGTACTCGAAGCTGAAGGCGGGCATCTGCTTTTCGCCGCGCCGGTAGACCACGTGCACTTCGCTTGCGCCGAGGCGGTGGGCGGCGTTCGCGGCGTCGATGGCGGTGTTGCCGCCGCCGATGACCACCACACGTCCGCTCACGGTGAAGTTCTCCGATGTCTTATATCGCTCGATGAAATGCAGCGCGTCGATCACGCCGGGCCGGTCTTCGCCAGGGATGCCCAGCTTCTCCATTGCCCCCAGACCGACGCCGATGAAGATGATGTCGTACTCGCTTTCGAGCTGGTCAAGCGTGACATCGGTTCCGACTTCGGCTTGCCGGAACTCTACGCCCAGCGAGCGAACGAACTCCACCTCGCGCAGGCTGTCGGACGGCCTTAGCTTGTACTCGGCAACGCCGTAGGTATTGAGGCCGCCAGGCAGGGCGCGGTCGTCGAAGATGGTGACACGAAATCCGTGGTGGCGCAGCTCGGCGGCGCAGGCCAGTGAAGCCGGACCACCTCCGATGCAGGCAGCGCTTTGCCCGGCGCTGTTTTCGTTGACCCAGACCTCAGGAAACGCAGCGCCCCGATCGTAAAACGTCTCCATCGCGTATCGCTGCAGCCGGCCAATCTCGATGGGCATCTGATTGTGCTTGTGCATCACGCATGCGCCCTGGCAGAGGACGTCGACCGGGCAAACGCGGGAACAACTCAGGCCCAGAATGTTCGCATCGAGAATGGTCAGCGCGGAGCCGCGCAGATTTGCGCTGGCGATCTTCTTGATGAAGCGGGGAACGTCGATGTGCGTGGGGCAGGCCGCGGTGCAGGGCGCATCGAAGCAGAAGAGGCAGCGGTTGGCTTCGATCACAGCCGACTGGGGGTCGAAGGGCGGATGCAGATCGGGAAACTGGTCGAGATTGCGCGCGACCGGCGGGGCGCTCATGCGGCTACCGCACTGCACGCGACAAGGCTGCGGTCGAGTTGCTCAATGAACTGGTCCACGTCACCGCGCCCGATGTTCATGGGCGGCGAGAGGCGGATGACGTTGCCGAACATGCCGCCCTTGCCGATCAGTATTCGGTTTTCGCGCGCGGCCTCCATGAGCATCGCGGTTTGCTTAACGGCGGGCGCTTTCGATTTGCGATCCTCAACCAGCTCGATGGCCTGCAGGAGGCCCATGCCGCGCACGTCGCCGATGATCTCGTGCTTGTCTTTCAGCTCCTCCATGCGCCCGCGAAGATAGGCGCCCGTCTCCGCGCAATTCGCGCGCAGGTTGTGCTCCTCGATAAAGTCGATCACCGCTTTGGCCTGTGTGGTGGTGACAGGGTTGCCGCCGAAGGTGGAGATGGTGAGGCCTTTGAACGAATCGGCGATTTCGGGGCGGGCCACGGTGAGGCCGATGGGGCTGCCGTTGGCAAGGCCCTTGGCGCTGGTGATGATGTCGGGCGCGACGCCCCACTGCTCAATGCCGAACCACTTGCCGCCTGTGCGGCCCCAGCCGGTCTGCACTTCGTCGCTGATGAACAGGCCGCCGTGCGAGCGAACGATCTTCTCGACGATCTGGAAGTATTCTTTCGGCGGAGTGATGAATCCGCCGACGCCCTGGATGGGTTCGGCGATGAACGCGGCGATCCGGCCGCTGGTGGTGGTGCGAATCAGCTCCTCCATGTCCTGCGCGCATTTCACTTCGCAGCTCGGATAGGTGAGGCCGAAGGGGCAGCGATAGCAGTAGGCGTTGTGCGCATGGACCACGCCGGCCTGTACCGGGCCAAGCCGCCACGCGCCCTGGCCGGTGAGCGTCATGGCGGCGGCGCTGCGGCCGTGATAGGAATGGCGCAGGGCAACGATGTCGGTACAGCCGGTGTAACAGCGCGCGGCGAGGATCGCGGTCTCGTTGGCCTCCGTGCCGCTGTTGGTGAAGAACGACCTGGTGAGCGCGCCACCGGGCGTGATGGAGGCGACCTTTTTCGCCAGAGCTGCCTGCGGTTCGTTGGCGAAGACGGTGGAGACGTGCTGCAGCGTGTCGAGCTGGCGATGCACCTTCGCATTCACCTGCTCGTTGCAATGGCCGACGCTCACGGTGACGATGCCGCCAAAGAAATCGAGGTACTGATTGCCGTCGATGTCCCAGACGTACTGATCCTTCGCGCGGGCCATCACCAGCGGCTCGCGGAAATAGTGAAAGACCGCGGGGAAAATGAACTCTTTATGCGCGAGGATGATTTCGTCTTTGGTCATGGCTATGCCTTTACGAGGGATTCGTACATGTCCGGCCGGCGGTCGCGGAAAAACTGCCAAGTTTTGCGGACCTCGGCGATCATGGCGAGATCCAGGTCGGCGGTGAGGACTTCGTCGCGATCGCGGGAGGCCTGGGCCACAATCTGTCCGCGCGGATCGCAGAAGTAGCTGGAGCCGTAGAACTCGCCGATGTTCCAGGGAGCTTCGATGCCCACACGGTTGATTGCGCCGACGAAATAGCCGTTGGCGACGGCGTGAGCGGGTTGTTCAAGCTTCCAGAGATATTCGCTGAGTCCGGCAACCGTGGCGGACGGATTGAAAACGATCTCCGCGCCGTTGAGCCCCAGCGCTCGGGCGCCTTCGGGAAAGTGGCGGTCGTAGCAGATGTACACGCCGACTTTCGCGAAGCCCAGATCGAAGACCGGGTAGCCGAGATTGCCAGGGCGGAAATAATACTTCTCCCAGAATCCAGGCGCGACGTGTGGGATGTGCGTCTTACGGTACTTGCCCAGATACGTGCCGTCGTTATGGATCACGGCGGCCGTGTTGTAATAGATGCCTTCCTGCTCAACTTCGTAGATGGGAACGATCAGCGCGACGTGGAGTTGGCGGGCGAGGTCGCGCATGAGGCGAATGGTGGGGCCGTCCGGGATGGGCTCGGTGAGATCGTACCAGCGCGTGGTTTGCTCGGCGCAGAAATACGGCCCGAAGAAGATCTCCTGGAGGCAGACGATCTGCGCGCCGGCTTCGGCGGCCTGCCGGATGTAGACGACGTGCTTGTCGACCATGGCTCTCTTCGTCGCTTCCAGCGAAGCTTCCGGAGGCGCCACGTTGGTGGCCTGGATCAGAGAACAGCGGACGTTGCGAGCGATCGCACACCTCCTCCAGCGATCCCGCTATTATAGGCCAATGCGAAAGACAATGGTCCTGTTGGTGGCCGCTCTCCTGGGGATGACCGCGTGCGGCCAGTCGTCCAACGCCCCATCGACAAAGACGAACGAGAAGGACGAGAAGGTGGACGATGTTGTCTACGCCACGGTGAACGGAACCGATCTGCACCTCGACGTTTTCGAGCCGGCGGCGAGTGGCGGCAATCGTGCCGCCGTGGTGCTCATCCATGGCGGCTCGTGGAGCAGCCTCGACAAGAGCACAATGCGCGGCATGGGACAGTTTCTCTCTCGCCACGGATTCGTTGCCTTCGCGGTGGACTACCGGCTCTATCAGGAGGGCAGGAACGGCTGGCCGGCTCAGCTCGACGACGTGCAGCGCGCGGTTCGTTGGGTGCGGGCGAACGCGGCGCGCTACGGCGTGAATCCGGATCGTATCGGCGCATTCGGCCACTCCTCAGGCGGGCAACTGGCGGCGCTGCTGGGAATGGAGGAGACGCGGGACAATTCCGATCCGGCGCTGGCGAAGTTCTCGAGCCGAGTGCAGGCCGTGGTGGATGTGAGCGGGCCGACCGACTTCACAAAGGATCACGATTCCGATCAAAACGCATTCCTGACGCACTTCCTGGGAGCGAGCTACGAGCAGAAGCCCGAGGTCTGGCGCGAGGCATCGCCCGTGTTCCGGGTGGCGCGCGGCGACGCGCCGTTTCTGATTGTGCACGGCACCGAGGACGACAACGTGCCCATGTCGCAATCGCAGGAGCTCCTTGAGAAACTGCAGGCGGCGGGCGTGCCGGCGACGCTGGTTAAGATCGGCGATGGACATACCTTTCGGACACAGGAGGCTCGCCACGAGCTGGCCCTGCAGTCGCTCGCCTTCTTCAGTCGTTCCCTGGGTGCGCCGCAATAGAGAACGCGGCAGCGGGTCAACGGTAGACGGCGCAACCTCGGGATTCAAGATCGGCGAGCCACCCGGTTGGGTCGAGCGCCGTGACCCACCGCAGATCGAGCTTGTAGAGACGGGGAAGCGTGGCGATGGCAGCCGGAAGATGCCGCAGCGGATTGCCGCGGAGATCGATCTGGCGGAGGTCCTGCAACTGGCCGATGGACTCGGGGAGCGTGGTCAGCCGGTTATTTCGCAGGTGCAGCTCGCGCAGGGAGGCCAGGCGGGCGATTGAATCGGAGAGCGCGGTCATTTGATTATCGGAGGCGCGCAATTCGATCAGGCTGGTCATGCCGGTGACGCATTCGGGTAGTTGTTCGAAGACGTTTCCGCTGATGTTGAGATAGCGGAGCTTGGTTAGCGCCGCGAAGGACGAAGGCAGGGCGCAGAGTCGATTGTCGTGCAGGTAGAGGAAGTCGGTGAGGTCCTCGAGGCGACCGATGGCATCCGGGACTGTCGAGAGCCGGTTGTGTCCCAGGTCAAGAGTCCGCAGCTTCTGCAGGCTGCCGATACCCTCCGGGATCTCGGACAGCCTGTTCTCGGCGAGAATCAATTCCTCGATATCCGTTTGCGCCCAGACGGAATCGGGCACCCGAGTGAGGTCCTGCTTCCAGAAGCTCAGGATCATTGCGATGTCAGGCGCGCGAGTGCTTCGGCAAGAACCAGGGTACCGGTGGCGATGGCTTCGGGCGACGCATATTCATCGGGCCGATGGCTGACACCGCCGCGGCAGGGGATGAACAGCATCGCGGTGGGGGCGATGTGTGACATGAACAGCGAATCGTGGTAGGCGCGGCTGATCATCTTCTCATGGCCTAGTCCGTGGGCCTGGCAGGATTCGGCAAGCGCGTGAACGACGCCGGGGGCGCAATGCGCAGGCGGATCTGCGTTGACCAGTTGACGGCTGACGCGAACGCCGCGTCGGCGGGCGATTTCGTCGCATGCAGATTCGATGTTAAGCAGGACGGAATCTCGCCGGGCTTCGTCGATGTCGCGAACGTCAACCTCGATGCGTGCACGGCTGGGAACGCTGTTGACGGCGCCGGGGAAGACTTCGCAAACGCCCACCGTGGCGACGGTATCGATCGAGCCGGTGGAGCGGGCGGCGGCTTCCACTGCGAGCGCGATTTCGGCGGCTGCGAGAAAGGCATCGTGCCGGTCGGGCATGAGCACAGCGCCGGCGTGACCACCTTCGCCTTCAATGGAGATTTTCAGGCCGGCGGGCGCGGCGATGGCGGTCACGATACCGAGTGGAACACCGCGCTGTTCGAGAAGCGGACCCTGTTCGATGTGCATTTCCACGAATGCCGAGAAGTGGCCTTGCGGCAAACGCACGGATGAGAGCGAGCCCGTGAAGCCCGCCGCGGTGCGTGCTTCATCGAGGGAACGACCATCGCGATCGCGGAACTGAGCTGCGGCGGCCGGATCCAGCAGGCCGGAAAGCAGGCGGCTGCCGATGCAGCCGATGCCGAAGCGAGTGGGCTCCTCGGAGGTGAAGATCACCAGTTCGATAGGACGCTTTTGCCGAAAGCCGGCGCGTTGCAGCGCGCGAATGGCTTCCAATCCGCCGAGCACGCCCACTGTTCCGTCGAAGCGGCCGGCGTTGGGAATGGCGTCGATATGAGAGCCGGTGGCCACGGCGGGCGAGCCGGTATTCTCGCCGGCCCAGCGTGCGAAGGTATTCCCGACGGCGTCCTCACGAATCGCGAGTCCCGCGTCACGGAAGAGGCTCTTTACGAATTCGCGGGCGCGGAGATCAGCTTCCGTGAAAACGACGCGCGTGACGACGGGAGGCGCCTCCGCCGATACGGCTCCGAGGGCGTCCAGTTCCGCAGCGACGCGTTCCTGATCGATTTCGAGTTTCATTCGAGCAGTCCGCGCTGCCAGTTTTTGTAGATGAGGTATTTCGCGGGTGTCCTGCCGAGCGCGCCGAACCATTGCGGACAGAACGGCGCCATCCAGATGAAGTCGCCGGCGGCCGCCGGATACCAGCAGTCGCCGAGCCGGTAGATGCCGCCACCTTCGAGCATCAGCAGACCATGTTCCATTACGTGGATCTCGACCATCGGCAGGGATGCGCCAGGAAGGTAGGTCATGGTGTTGACGGCGAAGTCGAAGGAGGGTGCGTCGGGCAGGAGCGAACGAACCATGAGCGATTCGTCGCCGTCGAGCGGTGTTGCGGCGATGTTGCTCTCGTGTCCGGTGAAGAAAGCAGGCGGGGGGATCGATGCCGACGTCCCGGGCTTTTCGATGATGACCGCGCGCGCGGGAGTGCGAGCGCTCACACTCGCCGCGTGTGCGGGCGGGAGATACGCATACCCGCCCGGCGTCAGGCACGCGCCGTCGATTTCCGCCTGGCCATTGACGACGTAAACGAACCTCTGCGCAGTGGTGGGCGCCAGCGTGCCGCCCTCTTCGAACTCGGCGGTGTACTCGGTGAACCGCGCGCCCACGGCGGGAGAAACGTGGACGATGACGACGCCCTTGCGCAGTCCCGGCCATGCGGTTCGGACGAACGCGTCGGGCGTCTGCAGAAGGTGATCGGGGCGGAGCGCACTGCGAGTTTGTCCCAATTGGTGCATAGCGTCTCAGGAAGGCCTCACCAGCCGGCCTTTGGTTTGCGCGGTGATTTCACCGGCGAGAAAGATGGTCTCACCTCGGCGGATGGTGCGTTCAACGCAGCCGTGCAGGGAATGACCGAGGTATGGGCTCAGCGGGTGGCGTTGCTTCAGATGATGCGGCTGCAATTCGGCTGAGCGCGAGATGTCCACAAGAGCGAGGTCGGCGTCGGCGCCCACGGAGAGCGCGCCCTTCGACGCAATGGCGAAGCGGTGGGCGGGCGTAGCCGAGAGCAGAGCGGCGATCCGTTCGAGCGGCAGGCGGCGGCAATGATAGCCGCGATCGATTAAGACCGCAAGCGTGGACTGCACACCGGCGATTCCGCCCCACGCGCGCGAGAAATCGCCTGTCTTCATTTCCGGGGACGCGGGCGAATGATCCGACGCGACGACGTCAACGGTCCGTTTCAGCACGTGCGCCCATAGCGCATCCTGCTCCGTGGCTTCGCGAAACGGGGGCGCGCATTTTGCGACAGCGCCCAGGCGCTCCACATCGTCTTCGGTAAAGAAGAGGTAATGGGGGCACGTTTCGATGGAGACGTCCGCGCCGCGCGCGCGGGCTTCGGCGGCAATCGCGACACCTCGCCCGGAGCTGACGTGCACTATATGCAGCTTCGCGCCTGCGGCCCGGGCGAAGAGAGTGGCGCGTTGGATGGCCTCCAGCTCGGCGACCACCGGGCGCGAAGCGAGGAAATCGCGCACATTGCTTCCGGTCACTCGCTGGGCCAAACCTGCGGTGAGTTCCTGGCTCTCCGCGTGCACCGCGACGGGCAAACCGAGCCGCGCCGCTTCGCGCAGGCCTTCAAAGAGAGTCAGGTCGTCGGCGCGGGGAAATTCGGGGAGACCGGAATTGCACATGAAAGCCTTGAAGCCGACAACGCCTTGCTCGGCCATCTCCGCCATGCGCGGGATTGCACCGGGGATCAGGCCGCCCCACAGCGCGAAATCGGTGATGGAGGATTCGGCCAGCGCGGCGAGCTTCCGGTCGATGGCCGCGGCGCTGACGGTGCAAGGCGTCGAGTTCAGCGGCATGTCGAAAAAGAGCGTACCCCCGCCGGCGGCCAGCGCCCGGCTTCCCGTTGCCGCGCCTTCCCATTCCGTGCGGCCCGGTTCGTTGAAGTGAACGTGGACATCGATCAGGCCAGGGAACACGTGCAGTCCGCGCCCGTCAATCTCTTCGGGGGCGCCGGGGAGATCCGGTCCGATGTCGGCGATCCTGCCATCCTCGATGGCGATGTCGGCCTGAGGCAGACCTTCGGTTACCAGCGTGCCGCCGCGTACGACCGCATCAGCCATGGGCGCGCTCCAGTTCTTCGAGGAAGCGCAGGCCGGCATCGAGCGCGGCCGAAACATCTTCGGGCAGAACCGTTTCATCGGGATGATGACTGATGCCGCCGGGGCTGCGCAGGAACAACAGGGCCGCGGGCATGCGGCGGGCGACGATCATGGCGTCGTGGCCCGCTCCGCTGGAGAGTCGGTGAACGGGATGCGCCGACTTCGCGACGGCGCGTTCAAGAGCCGCAGTGAGCGCAGGGTCCATTTCAACCGTGGGTTGATCGAGACGCTGCGCAGATGAAACGCGAAGGCAGCGGCGAGCGGCGATGCGCTCGGCCGATTGCAGGAGGCGCTGCACCAGGTCCCGGCGGATTTCATCGATGGGATGGCGGACATCAAGCGTGGACAGAGCAGTGCCAGGAACGACGTTGGCGGCCCCGGGAGAGACATCGAGCCGGCCGACCGTAGCCACTGCGCCTTCGACGCCGCGCGCTTCCGACTCCACCGCCGAGATCCACTCCGCCGCACCTGCCAGTGCATCGCGGCGATAACTCATCGGCGTGGTCCCGGCGTGATTGGCCACGCCATCGAAAACGACGTTCATGCGACTCTGGCCGCAAATGGACTCCACCACGCCGAGCGGAAGACCGAGGGAATCAAGCACCGGACCCTGCTCGATGTGGAATTCGAGGTAGCCGAGGAAGTCGCCGGTCACCGCTGTTTCTCCGATTCGGTCCGGATCGAGACCGAACTCGGTGATCGCGTCACGGATCGTCGCGAGGAGTGCGGCGTCGATATCGCCGATCAGCGCGCGGCTGCCGATGAAGGGCACGCCAAAGCGCACGCCCTCCTCGTCGGAGAAGCCGATCACTTCAAGAGCAAACGGGAACCGGCGTCCGCCCAGGTGCTCGACCAGCGCGATTCCCAGCACGACGCCGAGGATCCCATCGAAAGCGCCGGCGCGAGGGACCGTATCGAGGTGTGAGCCGATAAGCAACCGCGGGGCCGGTGCCCGCGCGGATGGATAGCTGCCGCGAATGTTGCCCGCGGGGTCGATAGTGACACTCATGCCGGCGCGTTCCATCCATTCGCGTAATTGGGCGTGTACAGCATGCATGGGCGGCGATAAAAACGTGCGAGTGGTGAACCCTGGTTCCTCGGTGAATTCCGCGAGAATACGGCAGCGGTCGACAACTTCCATCACGAACCCCGGTAGGTGCTGTATCCGTACGGACTCAGCAGCAGTGGCACGTGATAGGCGCCGGATGGGTCGGCCACACCGAAGCGGACCACCACCTCATCCAGGAACGGCGGGTCGCTGAGGGCGACGCCGGCAGCACGATAATAGTCGCCCGCGTGAAAGGTCAGTTCGTACACGCCGGGAGGCAACTCGTCAGCCAGAAGGAGTCGACCGTTCGCATCGGTCGCACCCGTTTTCAAATGCAGCCGCTGCCCTTCGACGCGGGAATGAAAATCGATGACGACCCCTTCCGCGGGCAAGCCGCGTGAGGTGTCGAGAACATGCGTGGAGACGCGAGCCATGTTATCTCTTCAGCCGCAACCCGAGACAGCCGAAAGGAGGCCGTGCCTCCGTGTAGACCCCGGCTTCCTCGCCGCGCTCGACCACGGTGTCCCAGGTGCGGTTATTCGCTTCCAGATGCACTTCGGCGATGATCGGGATATCCGCAAGCATTTTCGTGCCAACTTGAAAGATGACCTGCTGGATGCTTCCGGATTCAAATCCGTTGAAGACGTCATGCACGATGCGGCGGACGGAAGCCGTGATGGCACCCCCGTGGAAACCGGCCGCGGCCTCCGTGTAGGACCATTCGAGATCGAGCCACATGTGCAGGGGCCGGTTGGCGATGTCCGGGAGCGTGGTGTATTGGTCGCGCACGAAACCCTGAAACGCGCTGCCCCCGAGGCGCAGGAGTTTGAAGCCGCGCACGCCGGAAACGATTTCCACGATGCCGCTGCGATTCAGTTCGAGGCGGGCGGTGGCGCGATCGGGTCCGGTAGGTGCGAAGGCCACCGTGCTGCCAGGCAGTGCCCCGTAGGGGATCTCCAGCGCGGAGATCTGAACGCCTTCCACCTGGGGGTAGGTCGCGATGAACTTCGCTGCGAGGAAGCGGCAGCAATCCTCCAGATCCGCGCCTTCATAATTGAGCATCTCGCGCTGGATGAAGTTCTTCATCGAATCAGTGGCGATGAGGCCGGTGTTGTCGCCGGTGGCGTAAGTGGGCCAGAAACCGTCCCCGTAGACGAGCATCGTGAAGTCCGCGCCGAAGACCGCCGGAGGCCGTCCGTCGCGGTTCAGGCGATAGGCGATGACGTCGCCTTTACCGTAGTAGCTGCGTTTGTGGCCGCTGGCGAAGGGTTGCATGTGTCGCTACGTGACGATGCTCTCCAACCGGAATCGCGCGATGCCATAGACCTGCCGCAACGCCTCCCGGTACTCCTCTTCAGGCAAAGATTCTATTCTCGCCTGAAGCGCGGTCAGGATCTCGTTCCTCGATTTCCCCTTCACAGCCAACAGAAACGGAAACCCGAAGCGCTCGCGATAAGCGGCGGTGAGCGCAAGCAGCCGCTCGTACTCGTCGTTTGCCAGACCGCCCAAACCCGCTTGCGCCTGTTCTCCCGTGGACGCGTCACTCATCCGCGCACGCGCGCCGAGGTCGGGATGGGCGCGCAACAGTGCCAGACGCTCGGACTCGTCCGCCCGCTCCACCCGCTCAATCAGGGCCGCGTGAAGAGCAGGCAGATCCGCAAACGGCCGGGCGGCCCACGTTCGCTCCGCCACCCAGGGCGAGTGCTCGAACACCCAGCCGATCGCCTCCACAAATGCGGGACGGTCCAGGGAGTTCAGGGCGGCAATAGTCACCGCTCCTCCGCGCCGTTGCGGTAAACCGTCTCACCGCCGACGCGCACCTCGCGCACGCTCTCGGCCCCGGCGAGAGTGAAGATGGCGGCGAGCATATGCGCGGGATCCTCCGCGCGTTCCAGAACCGCGACGAGCGGGCTGTTCGCGGGAGGGCGAAGATAGACGAAGTCGGCCGATTTGCCCGCGTGAAAGTCTCCGGTCTGGTCACTCAGGCCGAGCGCCTCGGCGCCGGCATGGGTCGCAAGATACAGCAGATGGCCGGCACTGAGCGGCATTCCATCGGGAGAGATGCGTTGCAGCAGGTACGCCTGCAGACCTTCCTTGAGTAATCCGAAGCCGGTGCCGCCGCCCACATCGGTTCCCAGCGCGCAGCGCACGCCGGCGGTCACATGGCGCCGCAACGGAAACAGGCCGCTGCCGAGAGCGGCGTTGCTGCAGGGACAATAGGCCACCGCCGCGCCGGAGGCTGCCAGCCGTTCGAGTTCGGAATTGGTGGGATGGACGTTATGCGCCATCACCGCGTTTTCTCGACAGAGTCCGAAACGTTCGTAAACGGCGAGATAGTCGGGAGCCCACGGGAAGAGGCGCGCCACTTCGGCGATTTCCTGGCGATCCTCATTGAGGTGCGTCTGGAAGCGGACCCCGGGATGCTCGCGGAGGAGCGTCTGGCAGACTTCGAGAATCGCCTCCGATGCGGAGAACGCGAAGCGTGGCGTGACCGCGTAGAGCAAACGGCCGCGGCCGTGGAAGCGCTCGATGAGCGAAGTGCTCTCGCGCCAGGCGCGCTCCGGTGTCTGATGTAGTTCGGGGCGCAGCAGCCGGTCGGAAAGGACCTGGCCGGCGACGATGCGCAACCCGGCAGCGTCTGCTGCCTCGAAGAGCAACGCAGTCGCCGGAGCGAAGTGAGCGCCAAACACCAGAGCGGTGGTGGTGCCGTGGGAAACGAGCGCGTGAACGAAACCGCGGGCGATCCGGCAGGCGTGAGACAGATCGGCCATGCGGGCTTCTTCGGGCAGCGCACCGTGTTCGAGCCAGTCGAGCAGGGAGCGCCCCAGACCACCCAGCACCCGCAGTTGCGGGAAGTGAATGTGCGTGTCGATGAAGCTGGGAAGCAGGAACCCGCCGCGCAGGTCGGTCACGGGGACGTCGGGATTCGCATCGCGCAGCCCGGCGTAGTCGCCGCAGCCGGCCACGTGGCCGTCGCGAATCAACAGGCCACCATCGAGCCAGGACTCCAGTGCGTCGCTCTCTCGAAATGGATTCCGCGGCGTGTGGAACAGGGGCGCGCGCAGGAGTTCGCCCTGGGAAACGCGTTCGGCCCGAGACGTCGAACTCACTGGCGGCCCACCGCGGCCACGCGCGAGTCCCGCTCAGCGCGAGCCCGCTGCACGGCGAAGAAGACCCGTTCGGGTGTGGCAGGGCTTTCAAGCGACACGGGTCCACCCTCGTCGAACGCAGCGATCGCGTCGCGAATCGCCTCGCGAACCGAAATGGCCAGCATCAGGGGCGGCTCGCCGACGGCTTTGCTTCCGTAGATGACGCCGGGCTCGGTGGCGCGCTCGAGGAAATCGACGTGAAAAATGTCGGGCATTTCGGTCCAGGAGGGCAACTTGTAAGTGGACGCGCCAGCGGTGGCGAGGCGGCCCTGCGCATCCCAGACGAGTTCCTCCACGGTGAGCCAGCCGACACCCTGAATGAAGCCGCCCTCAATCTGGCCGCGGTCGATGATTGGCGAAACGGAATCGCCGACGTCTTCCAGGATGTCGGCGCGCAGCAGCCGGTAGTCCCCCGTGAAGCCGTCGATCTCCACTTCGGACACGGCAGCAGCGAAGGCGAAATAGTGGAACGGCTCGCCGCGGCCGGTGGCCGGATTGTAGTGGATTCCCGGCGTTCGGTGGTAACCTTGCGCGAAGAGCGGAACGCGCTGCCGGTATGCGGCCTCGCAGGCGGCCGCGAAGGTGATGAGGGGGGACTCGGCTCCATCGCCGTGGACCTTGCCGTCCGAAAACCGTACCGCCGAAACGTCGCATCCGAGGAGTGGCGCAACCACTTCGCAGAGACGGGCGTGGATTTGCGAACATGCGTCCGCTACGGCCGCGCCGTTGAGATCGGTGCTGGCGGAGGCGGCGCTCGCCGAAGTGTTCGGAATCTTATCGGTGCGCGTGGACATGACGCGCACCGTCTCGAGCGGGACTCCCAGAGCCTCGGCTGCGATCTGGCGGATCTTGGTATGCAGTCCCTGGCCCATTTCCGCGCCGCCGTGGTTCACCTGCACGCTTCCGTCGCGGTAGACCAACACGAGCGCGCCGGCCTGATTGAAGAAAGTGGCGGTGAAGGAGATTCCGAACTTCACCGGCGTGATGGCCAGCCCGCGTTTGTGATGGGGATGGGCGTCGTTCCGGCGGTTGATCTCGCGGCGGCGCTCGGCGTATGCGCTCGATTTCTTCAGCCGTCGCCAGATGGTCCCGATGCGTCCGGCATCCTTCACCGTCTGGCCGTAGTGCGTGGTGTCGCCCTCGCGATAGAAATTGCGCTCGCGCACAGTTTCCGGCGGCAGGTGCAGACGGCGTGCCGCCTGGTCCAGGATCTCTTCGATCACCAGCATGCCCTGTGGTCCGCCAAAGCCGCGGAAGGCGGTCTGCGATGTCTTGTGCGTGCGGCAGACCCGGCCGGTCAGCTCCGCCGCAGGCAGCAAATACGCGTTGTCGCAGTGAAAGAGCGCGCGGCTCAACACGGGCTCGGAAAGGTCGAGGCTCCAGCCGCCATCGGAGAACAGTGCGATGCGCACGCCGGTGAGCCGGCCGTCTTCGGTAAAGCCGGCGGCATAACGCGTCAGAAATGGATGACGTTTTCCGGTGAGCGCGAAATCGAGCGCTCGCGTGAGCCGCACGCGGACCGGCCGGCGGGTCTTCCAGGCTCCGAGTGCCGCGATGGCAGCCCACGCGTTGGCCTGCACTTCCTTCCCGCCGAACGCGCCGCCCATACCCAGGCACTCGACGGTGACCCGACTCTTTGGAAGCGCCAGGACACGCGCGATCACTTCCTGCGTTTCGGAGGGATGCTGTGTGGACGAGTGCGCCGCAACGCCACCGGTTTCATCCACCCAGGCAATGGCGCACTGGGTTTCAAGGTAGAAATGTTCCTGACCGCCGATGCGCAACTCGCCGTCGAAATGCAAATGGCTCGATTCAATCGCGGAGGTGTCTCCGCGCGCGAGCCGCAGCGGCGCCGAGTGAAAACTGTCGGCGGCGATGGCGTCGTCAATCGTGAGGATCGCCGGCAGCGGTTCATACTCGGCGGCAACGCGGCCGGCCCCTCGCTTCGCCGCCTCCAGAGTTTCGCCCAGCACCCAGGCGACCGGCTGGCTGTGGTAGAGCACTTCCGTGGGGAAGAGCGGCTCATCGTGGTGATTGCATCCTGAATCGCCTTCCCCGGAGACATCGGCGGCGGTCAGAACCGTGGCCACGCCGGGTTCGGCGAGAGCCGGCGAGGCGTCCATCGATTTCACCAGGGCGTGAGCATGAGGCGCGAGCACCGGCCAGGCGTGAAGGACCTGAGGGAAGCGCAGCAGCAGATCGTCGGTGTACAGGGCCGCGCCGGTGACATGCTCGCGGGCGCTTTCGTGCGGAACAGGCTGTCCGGCGATCTTCATGCCGCCGCCTCCCGCGATTCCCAGAGGAACTTCGCGACCAGGCTCTTCGCCACCGCGATACGGTAATCGGCCGAGCCGCGATGGTCACCGATCGGATGAAGTGTGCGCTCGATGACGGCCTGGACGCGTTCCACCGCTGCGTCGTTCCAGCGACTGCCGAGGACCGCTTCCTCTGCCGCCATTGCCCGCAAAGGAACCGCCGCCACTCCACCGAATGCAAACCGGGCGAGGGCGATCCTACCGGAGCGATCCCAATCCATGGCCATGGCCGCGGCGACCGTGCTGATGTCGTCCATGCGGCGCTTCGCGATCTTGTAAAAGCGGACAAACTCGGGCAACGGTTTCGGGATCTGGATGGCGGCGATCAGCTCGTCGTGCCCGAGTACGGTGCGGCGATAGCCGGTGAAGAAGGCATTGAGGGGAATGGTCCGTCGGCCTTGCCGGCTCACCGAATGAACCGTGGCGTCGAGGGCCAGAAGCAGCGGCGCGGAATCGCCGATCGGCGAGGCAGTCGCGAGATTGCCACCCAGAGTGGCGCGATTGCGAAGCGGCGGGGATGCGAACAGCCGCAGCCACTCGTGAAACACGTGCGGCGCATTCGCCCAACGTGCGGCGATCTCACTCAGAGGCATCGCGCCGCCGATGGTGACGGCCTGATCGGTTTCCGAAAACTCACGCAGCTCCGGAATGGCCTCTAGCTCACCAGATGCCGCCAGCGGCGGAAACGCAGGTTCGATTCGACGACGAGATCCGTGCCACCCGAAATCAGTCGCGCATCTGGGTCATCGGCGAGGATCGACAAGCACGCATCGATGCTCGCCGGGCGCGAGAATCTTCCACCCTCGGCTTCGTATTCGACGGCATCCAGTTGCGGCGCCGGCCGCGACAAACGGTCGCGGAAGCTCCCGGCTGGAGCAGGGCCCAGGGACTGCGCGGCATCGCCGATAGGCCGGTATCCGGTACAGCGGCACAGGTTCCCGCCCAGCTCATGCGGATCGCACGGTCCCACCCGCCCCGGCCGGTATTGCTCCGCGAACATGCTCATCACGAACCCCGGCGTGCAGTATCCGCACTGTGACCCGCCGGCCGCGGCCATCGCCTGCTGGGCCTCGGCAAGTTTGCCGTCTCCGGCCAGAGCTTCGACGGTGTAGATTTCCTGTCCGGCGGCCATCGGCGCCAGCATGAGGCAGCTGTTGACGGCCCGATACTCGCTGCCACCCTCGCGATTTGCCACCAGGACTACCGTGCAGGCGCCGCATTCGCCCTCGGCACAACCTTCTTTCGCTCCGGTCAGGCCGCGTTCGCGAATGAAATCGAGGAGTGTAGTGTGGATTTCCGTTCCCTGGACAGACACCGGCCCATTGTTCAGCAGGAACTCCGGAGGTCGCGAATCGCTTGCGGTTCTCATGCCCCACCTCAGGGCTCATCACCACAGGAACTAAGAGGGCGGGCAACCAGGTCCTTCCCGAGGGGACCGACCCTCGGGACCCATATATGTTTAAGCAATATAGCATGAACACCGCCTCGCGGTGGCTCCCGCGAAGCTCCGCGTTTGTTCTTGACAAACCAATGAAAACCGGCAAGACTACGATATTCATCCGCTCTCTATGTCGCTGGCGGGATTGGAAGACCGAACCAGGTGGGGTTCGGTTGCAAGCCGTGCAGGGACTGCATCCCTGATGAAGCCGTTCACAATTTGGAGGGGTCGAATGCTCAACAGATTGCCTCACATTGGCATCGTTTGTCTGCTTACCCTGGCCGCGAGTCCGCTTATCTTCGGCCAGGCGACGGGAAGCATATCGGGAACGGTAACCGACACGACCGGAGCGCCCGTTGCCGGCGCGAAGGTGACGGTCAGCGCGCCCAGCACCGGCGCGTCCCGCTCCGCCCTAACCGATGACAGGGGCGAGTACCTTGTGCCGCTGCTCGGCGTGGCGGTTTACAACGTTCAGGTGGAACTGCAGGGATTCCAGACCACCGAATCGAAGGACATCAAGCTGCAGGTAGACGAGCACCGCGAACTGGACTTCAAGCTGGCGCCCGCGGCGGTGCAGCAGAGCGTCGAGGTGACTTCGGCGGCCGTGGCCGTTCAGACCTCCGACGCCACGCTGGGCCAGGTGATCACGTCCCAGCAGGTGACCGACCTTCCGCTGAACGGCCGCGACTTCGTACAACTAGCCACGTTGACGCCGGGCGTGACGCAGGAAACCAACCCGGGCAGCTTCTTCGTCAGCGGCGCCAGCAGCGAGGTTGCTGCGCGCGGCTCGTACTCGCTCTCCGTCGGCGGCTCGCGCGCCAGCAGCACCGACTGGCTGCTGGACGGCAACGACAACAACGAGCTGACCGCCGGCGGCATTGCCATTCTGCCCTCCATCGACGCCATCCAGGAATTCAAGGTGCTCACGTACAATTACTCGGCCGAGTGGGGGACGCGGGCGGGACCGACAGTATTGGTGACCACGAAGACCGGCGGCAACGAGTTCCACGGCACGTTGTTCGAGTTTCTTCGCAACACCGCTCTCGACGCTCGCAGTTTCTTCGCCACCTCAACGGAGAAGTTCAATCTCAACCAGTTTGGCGCTTCCCTTGGTGGCCCGGTTCGCAAAAACAAACTGTTCTTTTTCGCGGACACGGAGTGGAAGTATCAACGGCACGGAATCCCGTTTACGGGCCTGGTGCCGAGCCTGGCGATGCGCAACGGCGATTTCACCGACGACGCGTTCGGGAATCCGCGGTCGGGCTTCCTGAACAACCCCTTCGTGAGCGGCGCGGCGAATACCGACTTCCAGTGCGACGCGTCGGGTAATCCAATGCCGGTGGCGCCGGACGGCAGCCAGGCGCTGGGCGTGACGAACTGCAACAAGATTCCGGCGGGCCTGATCAATCCCATCTCGCAGAAGCTGATCAACCTCTATCCGGCGCCAAACGCAAACAACGCCGCGCTGGGCTACAACTACGTGAACGAGCCGGTGCGAAGCCTTGATGAAGGCAAGTTCGATATCCGGCTGGACGACAACCTGTCTCAGAACGACTCCCTGTTTGCGCGGTTCAGTTACGATCAGGCCACGTCGTTTGTGCCCGGCGGCTCGCCGGGTTTCGCCGAGGCTAGTCCTTTCGGGAGCAATCAGGGGATCATCAATCACGGGCGCAATGTGGCCGTCTCCGAGACGCACATTTTCTCGCCGACGACCCTGAATCAGTTCAATGCGGGGTACAATCGCATCTTCGACTACATCACCTCGCAGGGCACAGGAAGCTGCGAGTCGGAGAAAATCGGCATTCCGGGCGCCAATCTCGGCGGCACAAGCTGCGGCCTGACCTCCGTTCAACTCGATGGCGGCTACTGGTCGCTGGGCGACCGCGGCTACTCGCCGTTCCAGGGCGGAACCAACGTGTTTTCCATCGCGGATTCGTTCGACATGGTGCGTGGCTCTCACGACATTCGAGTCGGTTTCGCCTACCGGGCGAATCAGATGAATGTGCTCGCGGAAGGCTTCCAGGATGGCTACTGGATCTTTACCGGGTTCTGGGGTGGCGAGCCCGAAGCCGACCTGCTGGAAGGTCTGCCCAGCCTCGCGATCCACGACCAGACCTTCGATGGCGACCTCACTGGGCGGCGGTGGAAGCTTTACCGTCCTTACGTGGAGGACGACTGGCGCGTTAGCAAGAGCCTGACGCTGAATCTCGGGCTGGCGTGGGCCATGGTGACGCCGGTGACGGAGGCTCACAACCGAATGGCGGACTTTAATCCTGTGAACGGTCAGATGCTGATTCCCGGGCAGAATGCCGGATCATCCGCGGGCATCCAGTGGGACTGGACCGCCCTCGAACCGCGCCTGGGAGTCGCATGGAAGCCGTTCAGCAACGACAGGACGGTGATTCGCGGGGGTTACGCGATCTTCCACGATTCGTCGTGGAACCAGGGCGGCCAGGGGCTCTGGCAGAATCCGCCGTTCTATGCGGAATCGGATGCCTTTGCGTTCGGCGGCGCCTGCACTTTTGCGACATCGGCCTGCGCAACGAAATACGGGTTGACTCCTTCGGCGATCAACGTGTCGGATGGTTTCCCGATCTTCACGTCGCCGCCGAACCCGGCGAGTTTCAGCGGCACGTTCCTGTCGCAGAACACGAACTTCAAGCTGGGACGCGTGCAGCAGTTCAATTTCAATGTCGAGCACCAGTTGCCAGGGAATATTGTGGTCACTGCCGGATATGCCGGTTCGCGCAGTTCTCACATTCTGGTGGACGGCAACAACCTCAACGTCAGCTCGCCCGGCGCTTGTGGTTCGACCGCCGGCTACACGCTGGGCTGCGGTCCGGGCGGCGCTTTTGTCGGCGTGCCGTATCCGGCGTTCCCGTACTCGACGATTTCGAATCAGACGGACACCGGCGAGTCGCACTACAATTCGCTCCAGATCAAGGCCGAAACGAAGAGCCAGAAGTACGGCGTCTACGGACTGGTTGGATACACCTACGCGCGAGCTTACGACAACGGTTTCACGGACGGTCTTGGCACGCCGCTCGGAGCCACCTACTATCCGCTTCCCGGTTGGCAGCAACTCGATTGGGCGCTTTCGCAAATCAACCTGAATCAGGAGTTCACGGCCAGCGTAGTATACGATCTGCCCTTCGGCAAAGGCCGGCGATTCGGCAGCGGCTGGAATCCGGGAGTGAACGCGGTTTTCGGCAACTGGGAGCTGACGGTGATTGAGAAGGCGACCTCCGGATTCCCGGTCTTTGTTGTGGACAGCTTCAACACTTCCGGTGTGAACTTCGAGAACAACGGCAACAGCCTGAATCGCCCCGACCAGACATGCAATCCGTCGTCGGGAAATGGGAGCCTGAGCCAGTTCTTCAACACGTCTTGTTTCGCCGCGGCGGCGGAGGGCGAACTGGGGAATGCAAAGCGATCTCCGCTTTCGGGGCCCGACTTTGTGAATACCGATTTCTCCGCGATTAAGCACTTCGTGTTCCGTGAGAACATGCGTCTGGACCTCCGGGCGGAGTTCTTCAATCTGTTTAATCACGCACAATTTGGATCGCCGGGAGCGGACCTCAATTCGCCGGCGACGTTCGGCGTGATCAACACGACGGTGAACAATCCGCGGCTGGTGCAGTTCGCGCTGAAGCTGGCGTTCTAAAATGCTTCCTCGCGGTCGCGGCTCGGAAACGCATCTTACCGGGCCGCGACCAATGGGATCGGTCCCCCTATTTGTCGCCGCGGAGCGAGAACACAAATTCCTGGATTTCGGAGCGTTCGCGCTCCGATTTCCGGGCGGCTTCCTGTGACGATTGGCGGTAAAGAGCGATTTCCTCGCGCGCTTTCTCCGGCTGACCCATTTTTTGCCACAATTGCGCCAGGCGGTAGTGCGCCTCCTCGAGCGAAGGGTCGGCGGCCGCCGCTTTCCGATACGCGGAGATAGCATCGGCGTATTGGTTCTCGCCAGCCAGCACGTTGCCCAGGTACAGCCAGGCGGGGGCGAACTGGGGATCGATCCGCACGGCTTTTTCGAGCAGCGGTTTCGCCTCGACGCCCTTGCCGCGCCTCCACAGGCAGAGAGCGTAGTAATAATCCGCGAGAGCGTTGGCAGGCTGAAGCGTGGCGAATCGGGACATCCGCTGGAGGTAATCGTCGGATTCGGTGATGGCGCCCGCTGGCAATCTGCCGAGGAACAGATAAGGCAGCGGGTTCTCGGGTTTCAGATCGGCGGCTTCGAAGAAGCGCTGGGCGGCCCGATCGTAGGATCCGCGCGAGTAAAGCGACACGGCGAGACCCAGCAACGTGCGCGTGGAGCGCGGGTACAAGCGGTTGGCACGGGCGAAGACCTCATCCGCCTGCTCGGCGGCGCGATGCTTCAGCAGATCGGCTCCCCAGTCGAAGAGATTCACTTCACTGCTCTCCAGTTCGGCGGCGCGCTGGTACTCGCGGGCTGCTTCGAGCGAGTCGCCGGCGCTCTCCTCCGCGTTCGCCAGCGCGTGATGGAGATCGGCTCGCTGGGGTTCGCGCGCGATGGCGGCACGAAGGGCGTCCGGAGTGACTGGGATCGCCGCGGGCGGGGTGGTGCGCAGAGAATCGGTGGCTTTGCTCAGCGCCTCCGTAGAGCGGAAGCCGGGATCGGAACCGTGCCCGCCGCGAAGAGAGGGATCGGTGACGCCGGCGACGATGAACGTGGGCTCGTCGAAGAACTGCGGCTGGGCTGCGCCGAGGGTCACGTCGAGCTTCCTCATCTCACCAGGCGAAAGCGTAAACGGGCCGATTTCGGTGTCGCCCGAGCGGAGCGTGTAACTGCCGGCGGCCAGGTTGCGGAAATGGTAGCTGCCCAAAGCATCGGTCTTCGCGTTGAGGGCCGGGCCGACGGACTTGAGCTGAACGCTCGCTGCGTTTATCGCGTGGCCCTGAGCGTCGCGGACGACGCCCTGCAGCTCGGCGGTTTCCGGCGTCTGGGCGCCCAGCGCGACGGCCATCGCAGCGCACAGGGCGACGCAACAACGACTCACAGACGGGCCAGGCGAGTGATGACCAGGTCGAAATAGGCGTCGGCGTCGATATCGCGCAGGAAAAGTACATTGGCAGGCTTGCCGGTGACGCCCCACCAGTCCACTACTGTCATCCCGCGGGTCAGCGTGCTGGAGCACTCGACCTCGATGTTAACTCTTCGCCCCTGGAAGATCTCCGGCGCCAGCAGGTACGCGGTGACCGTCGCATCGTGAAGCGGTCCGCCCTCCCATCCATACTTGCGCTCGTCGAAAAGCTTGTTGAACTTCAGCAGATGGTAGAAAGCTTCAGTCAGCGGAGTGCCCACGCTGCGCAGGCGCTCCAGACGCGGCGTAGTTGTCAGCGCCCGATGGGTGCAATCGAGGGGAATCATGACAATGGGGGCCCCGCAGGAGAGCACGCGCGCCGCGGCTTCCGGGTCGACGTAGATGTTGAACTCGGCGGCAGGCGTGATGTTGCCGCCTTCGGAGAACGCGCCGCCCATGATGACGACCTCGCGCAGGTGCGCGGCCAGGCGCGGTTCCTTCGCCATCGCCAGGGCGATATTGGTGAGCGGAGCGAGACAGCACAGGGTAACCTCTCCGCGCGGCCGGCTCATCACCAGATCGACGATGGCGTCGGGCGCGAATCCTCGGGCCAACGGCGTTGACGGCTCGGGAAGATCGTATCCATCGAAGCCTGTGCGCCCGTGCACTTCCTCGGCGGTGACCAGCGGCCGGAGCAAAGGCGCGGCGGCACCAGCATACACGGGCGTATCGGTCCGGCGCGCCAGCTCGAGTGCCTTTAGCGCGTTCTTCGATGTCAGATGCACCGGGACATTTCCGGCCACCGCCGTTATGGCGAGCACTTCCAGATCCTCGGGCGAGGCGAGAGCTACCAGAAACGCGACGGCGTCGTCAGGCGACGGATCGGTATCGATGATGATGGGACGGGCCATGCGATCTCAATTATTGGCCTGACATGAGCCGCGAGACAAGCCGGGTCTTTGCGGGCTCGTCGATGAAGGCCGCGCCCAGGGCTGCCTGATTGCAGGCGAGGAAATCGGCGTCGGTCCACGCGAAGTGATCGCGCAGCGCTGCGTACTCATGTTCGAGGGTGACGTTGGTGATGGTTCGAGTGTCGGTATTGATGCCCAGCGAGACGCCGGCACGATAGAGATCGTCCACCGGATGATCGGTCCAGGCAGTGCTGGCGCGCGTCTGCACGTTACTGCTGGGGCACACCTCGAGATGAATTCGATTCGTCTTCAGGTGTTCGACCAGTGCGGGATCTTCGGAGCTGCGCACACCGTGCCCGATCCGTGTGGGTTCGAGCGCGCGCAGAGTCTCCCACACACTGGCTGGACCGGCCGCCTCCCCGGCATGCGCGGTGCGGTGCAGGCCATGGTCGATGGCGAATCGAAATGCGGGGATGTGGGCGTCGAGCGGGAAACCCGCTTCGTCGCCCGCGATGTCAAGCGCGGCCACGCGGCTGCCGCGGAAGCGCTCCACCAGTTGCGCGGTGAGCAGACTCTGTTGCCGGTCGAAGTGACGCAGCGTGCAAAGGATCAGGCGGGCCTCGATTCCCGTGGCGCGGATGCAATCTTCGGTGGCGCGGTCAATGGCGGCGATCACGGCTTCAGGCGTCAGGCCATTGTCGATGTGCAGCAACGGCGCGAACCGAAGTTCGGCGTAGACCACGCGATCCGTCTTGAGCTGCTCGAAAACGTCGTCGGTTGCGAGCCGAAGTGCGTCCTCGCTTTGCATGAGCTGAAATCCGCGCGGCGCGCGAGTGAGGAAGTCCGCGAGGCTGGCGCATGGACTGGGAGCGATAAACTCCGCCTCGAATTCCTCGCGCGTGACCGAGGGATCGAGGCGAGAGACCGCGCTGAAACTCAGCGAACAATCGAGGTGGAGATGCAGTTCGACTTTCGGCAGGCGCACGTCAGCCATTATCGCTGGCGCGGTGCTATGCTCGTCTTTTCCGCATGACCCGCAATGCAGCAATTCTCCTGCTGACCGCGGCAGCCGCGTGCTGTGCGCAGGATCGCGGACCATATCCCGCGCACTGGTGGACGCCCGTGCCGGAAAGCGAAAAGGCCTGGTGGGAGGTTCTGCCGCAGGCCGCCGGCCCCGGCGAGGTGATTCTCTCCAAGCGCAACGAACTCGGCCTGCTCTCGAATTTCGCGGCGACGCCGTTCACGTATCGGGGCGTACGCTACGCCAGCGTCGAAGGATTCTGGTACATGCTGCTCTATCCGGAGGGCCCGGACGATCCCCGCGCGAAGGCGCCGGGCATCGCATGGTCACATACCCGCGCCGAGGTCTCGCAGATGGTCGCCTTTGAAGCCAAGGACGCGGGGCAGGCG
>Ga0209415_10004282_pt1 | contig 26234 bp, 28 predicted proteins | sample PeaSoiSIISIP2007_FD_187696 | JGI IMG/M metagenome (GOLD analysis project Ga0209415, IMG submission 187696) | Peat soil microbial communities from Weissenstadt, Germany - SII-SIP-2007 (SPAdes) (version 2) | ecosystem: Environmental > Terrestrial > Soil > Wetlands > Peat | place: Germany... | reverse complement strand
GGCGGACAGTGCCGCTTCCCACGGCGTAGCTCGATGTTGCCGGAAGCAGCGGTTCAAGGATCGCCCGCAGAATCAATGACGGGCAGCACTACGACAGCGATGCGGCGTATCTCAACGCACTCGGCAACGCGCTGAAGCTGGCATACGAGACGATCATCGAGCATGGGTTCCTGCTGCAACTCGACTGTCCCGATCTCGGGCTGGAGCGGCATCTGTATTTCGGCGACCGGCCGCTGTCCGAGTTCCTTGGCTTCGTCGAGAATGTCGTGACGGTGCTGAACACGGCGCTGGCTAATGTGCCGCGCGATCGGGTGCGTATGCATGTCTGCTGGGGCAACTCCGAATCGCCGCACGACAGCGACGTGCCGCTGGAGCATGTGCTGCCGATCATCCAGCGCACCAACGTGGGCGCCTTCGTGCTGCCATTCGCCAACGCCCGCCATGCGCACGAATACCGCTGCTTCGCGCGCTTTCGCCTCCCCGAGGACCAGGTGCAGGTCGCCGGCGTGATCGACACGCTGAGCAATGTGGTGGAGCACCCGGAGCTGGTGGCCGACCGTATCGAACGGATCGCCGAGGTGGTCGGTGATCCGCGCCGCGTGCTGGCGGGGACCGATTGCGGCTTCGATACGGCGGCAGGGCTCGGGCGGGTCGCTTCGGACGTGGTCTGGGCCAAGCTGGCGTCGCTGGCCCAGGGCGCTCGCCTGGCCTCTGGGCGGTTGTTCTAGCGGAACCGGTCCGACCTGTCTTCCTCGGGTAACCGCCTGCAAACTTTACCCGGCAACGGTCTTGTTTCACGTCAAGCCGCACGCCCACGCCGCCGTCGCGATGACGTCGAGCGACGCCCGGCTGCCATCCGCCTCGCCTTTTTCGAAATCGCCCTCGATCCGCGCCATCTGATTGGTCACGTGCGCGAAACACAATACCGCGCGTTCGCGCGCCCGAGCGAACGCGTACAGCGCCGCCGCCTCCATCTCCACCGCCACGGCCCCATGCGCCCGCGCCGCCGCGATCGCCTCCTTCGTCTCGCGATACGGTGCGTCGGTCGTCCAGGTGGTGCCCCGCTGCACCGCCACCGCCCGCGCCGCCAAGGCCGCGAACGCACGATCGGCCAGCATCGGATCGGCCTCGGCGAACAGCGGGGGCGGCAGGTAGTGCTGGCTTGTGCCCTCGTCACGCAGCGCGCGGTCGATCAGCACGAAATACGGCGGCGGCGCCACCGAGGCGATCTGCCCCGCCGACGTCACGCTTATCAGCAGCCGGCACCCTGACGCAAAGAGTTGCTCTGCCACCAGCACGGCGAACGGCGCTCCCACCGCCAGCCCGACGATGCCGATCGTCGATCCCGCATGCTCTGTCACGTCCATATCGGTATGGTAACAGGCCCAGCCGGCTGCGCGCCGCGCCTGTCCTGTCGCCCGCAGCGCGCGCACGATGTCGCCGTCCGGGTCGAGCGCGCAAACCGCCGGCACCGCCGCGTCCGGCAGGCCGCGCTGTCGCCGTGCCTCGCGCAGCAGGTTCGCCGGCTGGAACACCGACGGCGAGTCGTAGTTCTTCCCTCCGAGGATCGTCGGTACCTCATGTTTGTCGGCCATGCCTTCTCCCGCGGTCGTCCCTCCGTTATAGTAGCGGGGTGCGTCCGGGAGCGCGATCGGTGACGACCACGTTTCAGCGCTACGAACGCATTGCCGCATTCTACGATCTGCTCGATTTGCCGTTCGAGTACCGCCGCTACCGTGCGATTCGGCCGCTGCTGTTCGCCGGCTTGTCGGGCCATATTCTGGACGCTGGCGTCGGCACCGGGCGCAACATGCCGTTCTACCCGTCTGGTGCCAGCGTGGTCGGGATCGACATCAGCCCCGCCATGCTGGCACGCGCGGAACGCCGCCGCACGCTGTCCGCTGTATCGGTTGCGCTGCGGCAGATGGACGTCACCAGCCTCGATTTTCCAGCAGGCTGCTTCGATGCGGCGGTTGCAACGTTCCTGTTCTGCGTGCTGCCCGACGACCGGCAGGCCCCGGCGTTGCATGAGCTGCGGCGGGTTGTGCGGCCGGGCGGAACGATTCGGGTGTTGGAATATGTGCGTCCGCGCAGCCCGCTCCGGCGTCTGAGTGTTGCATTGTGGGAGCCGTGGGTCGCCTGGGCGTACGGTGCCGGCTTCAACCGTCACACGGAGCTGCATGTCCCCGAAGCCGGGCTGGAACTTCTCGACACCAGGTTTGTCGTGGATGGCCTGATGCAATTGCTTACTGCCCGAGTCCCCGGCTGAAGCCAGCCTGTTACGTGGCGACGAGGCGGGTGTAACGTCTTGCGGTTTCGCGAGACCACCATGCAGGTGGCCGCTTGGCCGGGGTCGGAATCGAGCCCGGAAGCCGGTATTTGGGAGAGTCAAAGGTCATGCGGCCGAATCCGTTGCACGACGCCGCGCAATTCCTGACGCAGGCCGGCTGGTTTACGCCGGTGTTCTGGCTGCTGCTGCTCGGCAGCGCCGCCATCGCGGTGCTGGCGTGGCGCGGCGATCCGGTGCAACGCACGCCGCGCGCCGTCGCACTTTGGCTGCTGCGCGCGCTGGTCGGCATCATGTGGTGGCAGCAGTCGCTGTGGAAAATCCCTCCGAATTTCGCCGGCCTGCGCTACTGGATGGAGCAGGAGGCGGCGCACGCGGCGGTTTTGTTGCAGGGGGATCTGGTGCGGGATGTCGTGCTGCCGAATCTCGGGTTGTTCGGCCCACTGGTCTATCTGGTTGAAGTCGCGATCGGAGTTTCGCTGCTGCTGGGCCTGTTTTCGCGGGCCGGCGCCATGCTCGGCGTACTGATGGGGTTGAATCTTTGGCTCGGCCTGTATTCCGCGCCGGGTGAATGGCCGTGGACCTACATGTTCCTGGTCATCATCCAGGCACTGTATGTCATCGATCCGCCGGGCCGGATGCTTGGCGCCGACGTGCTGCTGCGGCAGCGCGTGGCCGCCTTGCCGCGCACGATCCCCGCGCTGGGCTGGTTGGCGTGACATGGATGTGACGCGCCGGTGGCTTATGCAGGCTCTCCCGGTGGCGGCGATGCTCGCCGTTGCGACGAGGGCGGGGGCGGCGGTCTCCATCGCGGAACTGGCGCTCGCGTGCGACACCACGCTCGGGCCGGTGATGCGCGCCGTGGGGAACGCCTATGCCAATATGACGGGCGTGCGGGTCAACGTGTTTCCCACCGGACCGGGCCTCATCCTTCCCCAACTCGAACGGAGCGTGCAGAACGATATTGTCGTGACCCGGGTCGCCACACTGAATGCGGCTGTTCAGGCAGGCATCGTCGTGCCGGGCGCGACGCAAGGCGCGTGGCGCAACCAGCTCGTTATCGCGGCGACGCGCGGAGCGTCGTCGATGCCCGACAAGCCCGTCGCGGTCAGCGATTCGTCGCCGGCTTCCGACATGGACGGGCCGGCCATACTGGCGCGGCTGCAGTTGCATCAGACCGCCATGCTCGGCGTGATCGATACCGATACGGTTGCCGCCCTGGTGATAAACGGCACCGCGAGGGCCGGGCTGCTACACATGACCGACGTGCGCGCCCATCCGGAACTGGAGGTCGTCCGCGTCGTGCCCGACGATATCCAACCGCCGATCGCCTACGCCGCTGCCGCCACCGCACTCGCCCGTCGCCCCGATCCCGCGGGTCTGCTCGCCTTTCTCCTTACTGGCCAGGCAACCACCCTGCTCTCCGCACTCGGGTTGGAGACATCGTCGTGACACCATCGAATCCGTCGCAGCACGTGCAGACCCACGCCATCGCGGTGCGTATCACGCACTGGCTGATTGCCCTGTCGATGCTGGTCATGATCGGCAGCGGCTGGCGCATCTACGACGCCAGCCCGATCTTCGGCTTCAGCTTCCCAGCCTGGGCTACGCTCGGCGGTGACGTCGAGACGGCGCTCGCGGTGCACAACGATCCGGGCGTCGCCAGCGCCATCGCCTGGCATTTCGCGGCGATGTGGGTGCTGTTCGTCAGCTACCTGCTGTACTTGCTCTGGGGCGCACTGTCCGGTCATTTCTGGCGTGACTTCCTGCCCGTCGGACCGAAGTCGTTCCTGCGCGACTTCCTCGCGGCGGCGCGCTTCCGGCTGGAACACAGCCTCGGGGAATACAACGCCGTGCAGCGCGTATTTTACTGGGGCGTGCTGGCGCTGGTCGCGCTGATGCTGCTGTCCGGCATCGCCATCTGGAAGCCGGTGCAGACCTATCCGTTGGAGGTGCTATTCGGCGGCTTTCAGGGCGCGCGCATCGTGCATTTCCTCGGCATGAGCCTGATTGTGGCATTCCTGATGGTGCACGTAGCGCTCGTCATTCTGGTACCGCGCACTTTCGTTGCGATGGTGACCGGCCACGCCGTGGAGCCGGCGCCGCATGTCCAGACGGAGACCGTTCCATGACCCTCGACCGGCGTCACCTGCTGCGCGGCGGATTTTCACTCGGCGCGCTGACCCTACTGACCGGCTGCGACCTCAGCGACTCCGACGCGGTGCAGCGCGTGCTGGCGGGGTTCTCGGCGTGGAACGACCGGGTGCAGGCGGCCCTGTTCAGCGGCACCCGCTTGGCGCCGACGTTTGCCGAGGCGATGGCGGTGAAGGATTTTCGTTATAACGCCTGGTATGGGGCGGAGAAGGCGCCGGACCTCAAGGCGGCGGAGTACCGCCTGATGCTCTCCGGGCTGATCGCCGACAAGCGGCCCTGGACGGTGGAGCAGCTCTACGCCCTCCCGCAGGTCAGCCAGGTGACGCGGCATGTCTGCGTCGAAGGCTGGAGCATGATCGGGAAATGGAGCGGTACGCCGCTGAAGACGTTCCTCGAACGGGTCGGTGCCGACACCACAGCGAAGTATGTCGGGTTCGAATGCGCCGATGGCTACTATGAGGGCATGGACATGCCGACCGCGCTGCACCCGCAGACGATCATGGCGTTCCGCCTGTCGGACGAGGTTCTGCCCCGCAAATACGGCTATCCGTTCAAGATTCGCGTGCCGACGAAATTGGGCTTCAAGAATCCGAAATTCGTCACCACGATCTACGTCACCAATATACGGCCGCGCGGCTTCTGGACCGATCGCGGCTATAACTGGTTCAGTGGTATCTGAGCATGGACCGCGCTGGGCAATGCGCCATTGCGGTGATGGCGAAGGCGCCGCGACCGAATCACGTGAAGACGCGCCTGGTGCCGCCGTTGAGCGCGCACGAGGCTGCCTCGCTGAACGCCAGCTTCCTGCGGGATGTGACGGATAACATTCGTGAGGCAGCGAGGGCGGTGCCGATCGCGGGCTTCGTCGCCTACGCGCCGGAGGGCAGCGAACCACTGTTCGACGGCATGTTGGCGCCGGGCACCGGATTGGTGCTGGCCGACGGTTCGATCGCCGTGCCACCCGGTATCGATGGATTTGGCCGCGCCTTGTTCCATGCGGCGACAACGCTGCTGGAACAGGGCTATGGCGCGGCGTGCCTGTTGAATTCCGACAGCCCGACACTGCCGACGGTGTTCCTGCGTGAGGCTGCAGAAGCGTTGGCGCAGCCGGGCGACCGGATGGTGCTGGGTGTGGCCGAGGACGGCGGCTATTATCTGGTCGGCATCAAGGCACCGCACGCGGCACTGTTCCAGAATATTGCGTGGAGCACTGACCAGGTCAGCGCGCAGACTCTGGCGCGGGCAGCGACGCTCGGGCTGGAGGTGGCCACACTGCCGCAGTGGTTCGATGTTGATGACGCGGCATCCCTGACTCGGCTGGTCGATGACCTGACGACGAAGCGGCATGTCGGACCGGCTCCGTTTGCGGCACCTGCGACGCGGGCGTGGGTCGCGCGTGTTGGGGTGAAGGAACGGTTGGGTGCGAGCAACGATTCCCCCTTCCCTTGCGGGCTTTGGCCTTGAAACGGACCAAGGTTAGGGGGAGGGGATAGCGCGTGCGGCACGAACCCCTCCCCCTAACCTCCTCCCACAAGGGGAGGGGGAATCGTTCAATGGCGACACTCGCAACGATCGGTGCGGCTCTTGTCATCCTGGTTGCGCTGGGCCTGTTCATCCTCTCGTGGGATTCCCTGCCGCTCGACAGTGACCACCGCGCCCGGCTGTTCGTGGCTACCCAATGCCTCGCCGGTTTGCTCTGGCTCGGCGCCGTCGCTCTCGTTCGCCGCAATAGGCTCGCGCCGCGCGCGCTATGGATTGTGCTCGCCGCCGCTGTGGCGATGCGCGCGCTTACTTTCGCCGCACCACCGCTGCTGTCCTCCGATATCTATCGCTACGTCTGGGACGGCCGTGTGCAGTGGGCCGGCATCAACCCATATCGTTACTTGCCTGACGCTCCCGAACTCGCGTTCCTGCGCGACGCCACGGTGTATCCCCTCATCAACCGCGCCGACTACGCCCGCACCATCTATCCGCCGGCCGCCGAAGCGCTGTTCGGACTGGCGGCTGTGGTCACCCCTGGGCTCTACGGTATGAAGGCGATGATGACCGCGTTCGATGCGCTGGCGATCGTCGCGCTGTTGCGACTGCTGCGGCTGGCCGGGCGGAATCCCGGGGAACTGCTGATCTACGCCTGGCTGCCCCTGCCGGTATGGGAATTCGTCGGCAACGGCCATATCGACGCCGCCGCTTCCGGTCTTTTGGCGCTGGCGCTGTTGCTCACCGCGTACGGCCGCTCGGCTGGCACCGGCGTTGTGCTCGCCGCCGCGGCACTGACGAAATTTCTGCCCGCCGTGGTGCTGCCCGCGTTCTGGCGGCCGCGCGACTGGCGGCTGTTGGTGGCGTTCGTGCTGTCCGTCGGCGCATTTTATGCGCCCTACGCCGGCATCGGGTGGCGCGTCCTGGGGTTCCTCGGCGGCTATGTGAAAGAGGAGCATATCGGCCACGGCGGCGGCATCTTCCTGTTGGAAGTGCTTGACCGTGTCGTGCCGCTGCCAGGCTGGGCCACCGCCGGCTATGCCACAATGGTGCTCGCGGTGCTTGCCGCGCTCGCCGCGCACTTCGTCTTCACCACAAGCTTGCCGACCGCGCCCGGTGCCCGTGCCGTGCTCCAGGCGCGCCAGGCCGCTGTCCTCGGCGCCGTGTTGCTGGTCGCGCTGTCGCCACATTATCCGTGGTATTTTGGCTGGCTTGCTCCGCTCGCCTGCCTGGCATCGCTCGCCAGCGTGTACTGGTTGCTCGCAGCCGCGCCGCTGATTGCCCTCGGCCCGATCGAGCATTTGCTGATCCCCGCGGTGGTCTATCTCCCCGCCGCCGCCCTCGCCGTGCTTGATTTTCGCCGCGCCCAGCCAAGGAGTGTCCGATGACCGCGACCACCCTGAAGGACCCGCGTCGCTATTTCGAAGCGGTCGCGCAGCGCGAGCCGCAAGCGGAAGCCGCGCCGGTGTGCCTCTACCTGGAGGTCACTAACCGCTGCAATCTGCTCTGCGAGACCTGCCCGCGCACGTTCGAAGAATTGGAACCGCCCGCGGACATGAGCTGGGAACTGTTCGCGCGCATCGTCGACCAGGTGCCCGACATCGCCCGCGTTGTGCTGCACGGGGTGGGCGAGCCGATGCTAGTGCGATCGCTGCCGCGCATGATCCGCTACCTGAAGGATCGCGGCGTCTATGTGCTGTTCAACACCAACGGCACGCTACTATCCGCGAAGAAGCATCGCGAGTTGATCGAAACCGGCCTTGACGAGCTGCGCGTCTCCCTCGATGCCGCCGACGCGAAGACGTTCCTCGCCGTGCGGGGCAAGAATTTTTTTGCCCGCATCGTGCGCAACGTGCAGGAGTTCACAGCGCTGCAACGCGAGCTTGGCATCACCGCGCCGCGGGTGTCGCTGTGGCTGACCGGGCTGCAGGAGACGGTGGACCAGCTTCCGGCCTTCGTCCGTCTGGCCGCCACGATGGGCGTGCGTGAGGTGTACTTGCAGCGGCTGGTGTTCGACGAGGCGGGCTACGGCTTGGCGCGCGCGGAATCGTCGCTGTTCGAGCAGGTGCGCGCGCGGGAGACGGAGGCGATCGCGGAGGCGGAACGGATCGCCGGAGAGCTCGGCATCCGCCTCGATGCGTCCGGTGCTACCGAGCCGGGCCTGAGCCTGCAGCGCCACGCCCAGTCGCAGCCGTGGTCGACGTGCCGGCGGCCGTGGTCACTGATGTATTTCACCGCGCACGGGCGGGCGCTGCCCTGCTGCATAGCGCCGTTTTCCGCGCGCGGCTACGAGACCTATACGTTGGGCGATGCGACGCAGCAGACGCTGCGGGAGATTTGGAACGGCACGGCATATCAGGATTTCCGCAGCGCGCTGCTGAGCGACGCGCCGCCGAAGCCTTGTGCGAATTGCGGGTTGCGGTGGAGTTTGTGAGGCACCTCAGAAGAAGCGAGGGGGTGACCCAATGTCCTCCCCGTCCCCTTGAGGTCTTGGGCCGCGAAGCGGACCAAGGTTGGGGGGAGGGGGAGGATTTCGTCCCATGGCTGGGCATTTAGACCGTGTCATCGGTCCCGCCCGCTGTGGCCGCGGTTATTCCCACCCTCAACGAAGCCGAAACGATCGCCGGCGTCATCGCCTCCCTCCCACGCGATATAGTCCGGGAAATCATCGTCGCCGACAGTGGCAGCCGCGACGGCACGGCCGACATCGCGAGCGCCGCCGGCGCTCGTGTCGTTTCGCTGACTGAACGCGGCTATGGGCGCGCCTGTGCCGCCGGCGCCGCCGCGGCCGACTCCGACTGCGACGTCATCCTGTTCCTCGACGGCGACGGCGCCGATCGCGCCGACCTCGCCGGCATGTTGGTGGCGCCGATCCGCCGGGGAGAATTCGATTTCGTCATCGGCTCCCGCGTCCGCGGCGACCGCGAGCCCGGCTCGATGAGTTGGCACCAGGTGCTGGCCGGGCGCCTCGCCGGCGGGATCATGTCGCTGCTGTACGGCGTACGCTACACCGACATGTGCGCCTTCCGCGCCATCCGGCGTGACGCGCTGGAGCGGCTGAACATGCGCGAGACCACCTATGGCTGGAACATCGAGATGCAGATGCTGGCGGCGCGCGCCGGGCTGCGCATTCTGGAATTGCCGGTGCCGTACCGTTGCCGCGCCGGCGGCAGCTCGAAAGTCGCCGGCTCATTGTCCGGCAGCCTCCGCGCCGGCTGGCGAATCGCGCTGACCGTCGCGCGCGTGGCTGCCGCCGCGCGCTGACCCACAGCCGCCCTCAGCCACCGGCTCAAACAATCGGCCGGTCGGCTTCGCTAGGGCGCGTGGTCGATGGCTGCCTTTAGCTCGTCCACCTCATCGCAACCGAGCCAACAGGCGGCTTTCAACTTTGCGAGGTTTTGCTTCGCCAGGTCGATCTGTCCAAGTTCGACGAACAGCTCTCCCTGATACTCCAACGCGCCCTTGTGCGAGGGATCGATGGCCAGCGCCTTGTCATAGTAAGTCATCCCCTGCCGCCAATCGCCGGTTTTCCACAGTGCGTGGCCCAGCAGACTGTAAACGTCGGGAGTTTGGTACTTGACCGCCAGGACCTTCAGTTCGGCCAGGGCAGCGTCGTATTTCTTCGCGTTTATCTCCGCGCGCACCGTCGTCAGGTCAGGCTCCGAACTGACGGGATTGTCGTTGGCCGCCTGGGCAGCGGGAACGACCGGCGTCGCGCCAAGCAGGCAGGCGAAAGCCAAGCAGAGAACCAGGGTTCGCATGGTATGACGTCCTCCAGCTAGGACTGAACCCGTGGCGGGTGCCGTGCTTCGCGACGGTTACGGCCCCGGCGCGTGACCGCGATCGCCACCAGTCGGCACTATCCGCGCGAACGTCCAATTTGACAACAACCGGCGTAACGATAGCGGGCAGGCAACCCAATGGTCGCGCGTTGCCGTGGCCCATGCCGAGCAAAAATCATGTACCCGACGGCGGTAAGAGGCAAGACGCTTCGACGGGGAGCATCGGCCTTGTGAGCTTCGCGATAAAGGGAACCGAACGCAGCGGCGCCGGCGGTGGGTCATTCGCAGCATTGCCGGACCGAGGGCACCCGGCCGTGGTGCCACGTCATTATCGGCCTGAGTTCCGCTCGGGCTCTCGTCGAGTGGCGTACGCAGGCGGCGAATCCCGGGTTGCCACCACGGCGCGTTGACGCCAGCGTCGCCGCCGCATGACCGCCCGCGCCCTGCCGCTACTGCTGACCCGCCGCCTGCCGTTCTTCTACGGCTGGGTCATCCTGGGCTGTGTCTGCTGCGCCGGCTTCTCGCGCCAGGGCGGCGCGGTGGCCACGCTGTCGATCTTCGTCGAGCCGATGACCCGGCATTTCGCCTGGTCGCGCACCGCAATCTCCGGTGCGGTATCGCTGGGCGGCCTGCTTGCGGCGGTGTCGGCGCCCAGGCTCGGCCGCGTGCTGGATCGGCACGGCGCGCGCGCCGTCCTGTGCTTTGCCGTCCTGCTCACCGGACTGGCCGACATGGCCCTGTCGCTCACCAGTTCGCTGTTGATGTTTTATGCCCTGTTCTGCATCGCGCGCACCAGCTTCGCCGGGCCGTTCGACCTCGGCATCTACGGCGCGGTGAACAACTGGTTCGTGGCCCGCCGCTCCGTTACCACGGCGATCGCGACGTTGGCGCAGATGGTAGGGCTGGTCAGCCTGCCGTTGATCGCCCAGGCCGGCATCGGGCATGGCGGCTGGCGTGCCGGGTGGCTGGCGGTCGGCCTCGCCGTGCTGGCGGTCGGGTTCTTGCCGGCCTGGTTGCTGCTGGTGCGCGCGCCGGAGGATATCGGCCTGGTGCCGGACCGCCGCACCCCGCCGCAAGCCGCGCCAACCGGCGTCGCGCCGCTGCCTGAACCAGCCTTCTCCCGCGCCGACGCGTTGCGCACCCGGGCGTTCTGGCTGCTGTCACTGTTCACCCTGTTCGCCTATCCGGTGCAGGCGGGCGTGAGCCTGCACCAGGCACCGTTCCTCATCGAGCGTGGCCTGCAGCCGGCCGTCGCGGCGACCGTGGTCAGCACGTTCTCATTCACGTCCGGCGTAGGCAGCCTGGCGTTCGGCTTTTTCCCGCGCTCGTTGCCGGTGCGGTACGCGCTGGCGCTCGCGGCATTGCTGCAGCTGGTCGGGACTCTGACGATGCTGAGTGTGCATGCGCCGTCGCAGGCGTATCTGGCCGCGGCGGCGTTCGGTGCCGGCATTGGAGGATTGCTGACCCTGCTGCCGATCACCTGGGCCGACTATTATGGCCGCCGCAGCTTCGGCGCGATCCGCGGGCTCGCCCTGACGGGACAGGTGCTGGCACAGGCTTCCGGCCCTTTGCTGTCGGGTGTGCTGCGCGACTGGTCCGGCAGCTACAACCTTTCCTTGCAGTGCTTCGCCGCGCTGTCCTGCCTGGCAGTGCTCGCGGCACTGGTGGCACGTCCCCCGGCCGCGTAGGGCAGAGATGTGCAGCGCATTCCACCGTTGAGCGACACCGAGGCCGGATGCGATGTGCTTTTCCGCCCTACCCCGTGGGCGCGGACACCGGACCAATACATGCTATTGCGCGAAAAACCGAACTGGCATACAACCAGGGAAATCGTGATCGTCTATTGAGAGGCGTCATGTTGGGCTGCAGTCGCTACGTCATCACCGAGAATATCGCGCGATTTGAGGCGCTTCTCCGCGGCGGCGGCTTGGATGACCGGCAGGCTGGGACCGTGACCGGCCTGCTTGCTCAGGCCTGCTCGGATCTGGTTGAACTTGACCGCGACTGTGCCCAAGCGTCCGCCGTCAACCCAGCGCTTTCCGTTACCGCTGCGAAAGCCAGGTAACTGCAGCGGCTTCCAAACAGCCACCGCCGAGCGGGTAGTCATCGGCCATTTCGGCTCACGCTGGGTGAGTCTATCCGGCGCATCGGGCGCGTGCTGCGCGATCCTGGGTGCCGGCGATGTGAGGCGGTCGCGAGACCATCGGGGGCCGGCGCAGGCCAACGCTCGGCTTGGCCCAAGTCGTCACAGGCGAAGCGAGCTGTCCCCGGCGCCCCGGACTGACCTCAAGCACCGCCATGCCGTCCATATCCGGCAATCCGAGGTCAAGCAGCAAGGCACCGAGACCAGACTGCGCTGCAACACATCAATCCCGCCGCGGCGTTGACGATCTCGTTCGGTAGCCAATCGACCAACCCGGCCGCCGATTTCGGCCAGGGGTTCTTCACGATCTACGACCTCACCACCGGGACGGTGGCGGCGAACTTTGCCGGCTTTCCTGCCAGCCAAACCAGCGTCAACCTGCCCGCGGGTACCTTCGTCTCCGGGAACCAGTATTATGACGAACTTATCTTCGACGATGGTTTCAATAACCCGCTTGGCGGGTCCCCGCCCGCCTATGCCCGGTGGGATCTCCGCACTTTGAGCCTCTTCTCAGTGCCGGTCCCCGAACCGACGAGCTGGGCCCTCATGCTAACTGGTATCGGCGCGGCGGGCTGGCTCCGGCGCCGCCGAATTTCCGCTTAGGCACGCAGACCGCGGGTAAACGCCAGGACTCGATCGCCGAGGCGCCGGCATGACGCGGATTTGTTAGCTCAAGCGGTCAGCGTCGCCTATGTGTGGTTGCTATGGTGGGTAATGGCGGATGGCCAGTTGGCCGCCTTCTTGCGCGATTCGCTGGTGTCGATTCACGCGGGGTTCAGTGGCGGTGAGCCCGCCGACTGCTTCGAACCAGCGGGCGGAACTGGTCGGACGTCAACACCGGCTACTGCCGTCTGATGCCGCGCGCGGGCGGCACTTCTATCGGCGGGCGGGCGCCGGCGCCGATGATCGCGCGTCCCTATCACAGACCTTGCACTCGGGATCACCCAGCGTGCGCCGGTAAACCAGAAAGTCGCACCGAGCGGGAGCCGAAGTCGCCGATGAATGCGTGCCGGGCCGCCGGTGAGTGCAAACCGCTGCATTTGCACAGAAGTCTGCCGACGCTGCGGATCATGTCCGGCCTTCCTCGCCGGCCAGCCCACCTCGCCGGTTCGCAACCGCCTATGCGATGCGAGCAGTCGTCATTGCTCCAGCATGCGAAATAGCAGCCGTTCCAGCTAGCACAACACCTTGGCCAGCCAGCTTGTCAGCACCGCTGTCCCAGCGAGGAAATCGTCGAGCGTCATCGCCTCGCGCGGGTTGTGACTGCCGTTGGCGTTGCGCACGAAGATCATGCCCATCGGCACGCCGCAGGCGGCGAATGCGGCCGCGTCGTGCGAAGCTGGGCTGCCCAGCGCGAGCGTCGGAATGCCGAGCGCGTCCGCCGCTTCGGTCAGCGCCGCGCGAATCGCCGGATCCACCGCGCCGACCGCGGCGCGCGCCTTGGCGCCGCGATGGAAGACCACCCCGCGGCGTTGCTCGATGCCGGCGATGATGGCGTCCACCGCGCGGTCGAGCTCGGCCAGCACCGCGTCGTCATAGGCCCGCACGTCCAGGCTGAAATGAAACGCGCCGGGTACGATGGTCATGCCATGTGCAGCCGGATCGGTATGGAAGCGGCCGAGCGTCGCCGCCATCGGCACGCCGCGTGCCTCGTGGTCCTCCCACAGCCGGTCGATCGCCATGGCGAATTCCGCGCCCGCCATGGCGGCGTCGCGACGGAAGCGCCGGGGCAGGCCGACATGGTCGTGGCTGCCCTCGATGCGCGCATCCGGATAGCGGAAATTGCCCGGAATGCCGGTGCAGATCGCCACCGCCCGGCCCGCTTCCACCAAGCTGGGCGCCTGTTCGATATGCAGTTCCAGGTAGGCGCGCAGGGTCTGCGGGTCGAGAAACCGCTGGCCGGCGCGCAGGGCGTCCGGATCGCCGCCGCACTCCGCGATATGCTCCGCCAGCGTGCGGCCAGTGTCGATGCGCCGCACGTCCAGCGCCCCGTCCGGCAAGGTGCCGAGCGCGCCGCGGCTGCCGATATAGGACACCTGGAACCAGATGCTCTCCTCCGCGCGGATGCCGATCACGATGATGTCGCAAGCGGGCGTCCGATCCAGCCGGGCCAGTGCGGCCAGCGCGACGAGGCCGGCCACCACCCCGGCTGCACCGTCGAAATTGCCGCCATGCGGCACCGAATCGAGATGCGAGCCGATCACCACGCGCCGCGCCGTGCGATCGCGGCTGGGCCGGGTCATGTAGAGATTGCCCGCGGCGTCGCGTTCGATGCTCAGCCCCAGACGCTCCGCCGCCTCGGCGATGGTTGTGTGCGCACGTTGCTCTCCGGGGCCGTACGGGTCGCGCGTCACCCCTGGGTCGTCGTGGCCATCCTGGCGGAGCTTGTCGAACAGCGTGCTGGCGAGGTCGCGCTGTGCGGCTACGGCGGCGTCGATCTGTGCGGCGTCGGGAGGGGTCATGGACATGCCTGCGCCTGGCGGTGGCGAGCGAAGGTTAGAGCGCTTTCACCCGGACCGGAATCGTCATCGTCCGGCCGCGATGGGGGACGACGCCGCTTGCGGTCTTGCGCGGCGCAACGTGGGTCCGCAGGATCGCCCAGCCATGTCGCGGGAGCAACCGTCATGGTCACGCGTCAAGGCGCGCGAGAAAGGATTCGATCTGGACGTGGAGGGCAAGAGCATTGAATTCGCCAGAACGTGACCGGGTCGCAGCGCGGATGGCCGCCGACGATCTTTGCTTCACGCCGGCGGCCACGCTCGCGCGGCTGATCGCCACGCGCCAGGTGTCCCCGGTCACCGTCACCGAGGCGGTGCTGGCACGGGCCGACCAGGTGGAGCAGTCGCTGAACATTTTCGCCCTCCGCATGGCCGAGTCCGCGCGGGCGGATGCGAAGGTCGCCGAGGCGGCGGTGATGCGGGGCGATGCTCTCGGGCCGCTGCACGGCGTGCCGATTACGATCAAGGACAACGTTGCGATCGCGGGCCTGCCATTGGCCAACGGCTCGGTTGCCTTCGCCGATTTCGTTCCGCCGGCCGATGCCGCCGTGGTTCGCCGCATCCGCGCGGCTGGCGCGATCATCATCGGCAAGACCAATCTGCCGGAGTTCGCGCACAAGGTCCTGACCGACAGCCCCGTCTACGGGGTGACGCGCAATCCGTGGAGCCTGGACCACACGCCCGGCGGCTCCAGCGGCGGCGCGAGCGCGGCGTTGGCGGCGGGCGTGGCGCCGCTGGCCGTTGGCACGGATGGCGGTGGCTCGATCCGCTGCCCCGCCTCGTGCACCGGCGTGGTCGGCCTGAAGGCCACGCTCGGGCGTATCCCGTTCGAGGCGATGCCCGACGGGTTCGCCAATTTCGCCTTCGTCGGGCCGATGGCACGGTGCGTGGGCGATGTTTCGCTGCTGCTGTCGGTGATGGCCGGCGCCATCGAGGGGGATCCATTCAGCATCGCCGCGGGCGCCGTGGCGATGCCCGCGCCACGCGCTGTCGAGACCGCGGCGCGGGGGTTGCGAATCGGCTGGATCGAGCATTTCGGGCGATACCGGACCGATCCGGTGGTGGCCGATATGACGCGCGCCGCGGTAATGTCGCTGGCGGGGGAAGGGGCGGTGGTCGAGCCTCTGGCGGACCCGTGTTTCGACGATGTGTTCGAGCGCTACGTCGTGCTGGCGACCACGGCGCATGCGGCGCGCTTCGGCCACCTGCCGGGGATCTGGGGCGAGCGCATGAGCGCCTCGATCCGCGCCAGCATTGGGAACGGGCAGCGATACTCGGCGGTGGAGTGGCAGCGGGCGCATGATTGGCGGACGACTTTGTTCCGGGCTGTGCAGCGGCTGTTCGAGCGCTACGACGTCATCGCCACGCCGACGATGATCGCGCCGCCGAAGTTGGTTGATGCGGAGGGGTCGATCGCCACCGAAGCGTATGCCGAGTGGGCGGCACCGCTGTATCCGTTCAATCTGTCGGGCCATCCGGCCATGTCCGTCCCCGCGGGGATGACCGAGGACGGGCTTCCGGTGGGATTGCAGCTCATCGGCCCTTGGTTCGGGGAGCAGCGTCTGCTCGATGTGGCGGCGTTGCTGGAGCGGCTGCACGACTGGCCGGCGCGGCGGCCGGGGATGTGACGGATGGCGGGACGGCTACAGAGGGTGCCTGAGTGTCTGCGAAGGGCGAGACCGGACATCGAGGAGGCAGCTCAGGGGCAACGTCTCAGGTGAATGAAGACGAACACGAGTTCGAGGCGATGGAGCGTGTCATGCGCAAGCGACGCGACATTTTTTGAGTAGCAAAGTCTGACCGAACAAATGCACCTGCGGGTTCACACCAACGTCTCCTCGGGTGAGGCACGCAGGCATTCACCCCAGCGGCTCACGGAGGTTTACAAGCGTTCACCACTTGGTCGTCAGAGATCGTGATGACAGGGATACCGTTCATCCCGTTAACCGCACTGTACAACGACTGGGCTATTGTTGAAAAACAGCTGATAGATTGGGAGTAAACTCTGTAAAACTTGCAATCAGAGACTATACGCATGGCGGCCGAAGAATCCTCGAATGATTCGCCTCTATATGCATCGAACGCTTTGGTTAGACATGCATCCATAATGCTGAATAGCCCGGGATTATTCGGAATCTGCTGTCCATGAAGTAGTTTGTCCGGGTCGGTTCCATATAAGAGGATATTAAAATTGGCGAGGCCATCAATGTACCTTTCGTAGGATGATCTGTATGACAATCCAAGACCGGCTCTTACTCGCAGAAGATCACCTGGGACCTTTGCGTTCCATCGTATGTACGCCTCGTCGTAGGCTAGCTTACGAGCGTCGATCTCTGTTTCGGGCGCGCCTCGCCGGATGGAGGAGATTACCAATACGGCACGCTCTCGACGCTCATTGACCAAGTCGGATAAATCACTTACGGCGGCAATCGCATTGTTTCTGGTTGAGGTATCGATCTCGTGCTTCTGATTCTGATAATTGAACCAATACGTTAGATAGCCACCTAGAATGCTGGTAAGTACAAAACCTATTAAGGTTAGAAAAAGCGGATGTCGAGAGACATTCGCTAGCCAGGACGTGGCGGCGCCAACGGACTCGCTTGACTTGGCCGTAGTTGAACTCGACTCCTCCATCAGGCGTGCACGAAGAGCTTCCAACCGTCGCCGGTCATCGTTTCTCAACTATCGTGCTCCAAATATGACTCTTCCTCGCATCTGTAGTTCAATCCGGACCGTGCTCCTCCTCCTTTTTCCTGGCGTTACGAAGCCAACGCGAGTCAGGCTGTCAGCCCGAGCATTAACCACCGTCGCCAGCTACTGCTTCTCGATGTTCCAATACGCGACGATATACGCGTTCAGCACGCCCGAGATGTTCTTCCCCCACCCGGTCACCACGTCGAACTGACCCAGCGGGATATACGGCAGAAACTCCCACAGCCGCTTCTGGAACGCCGTGAACGCCGCCTTGCGGGACGCGTCGTCGGGCGCTTCCAGAAATGCCTGGCGCAGCGCCTCGCCTTGCGGGTCGCAGGGCCAGCCGGCCCAATTCTTCCCCCCACACGACAAATCGAGCGACAGGTTCATCAGCGGATGGAACCACGCGCTGCCGATCGCATGGTAGGCGAACAGGTTATACCCGCCCTGGTCCAACGGCTTGTTCGCGGCCTGCATCCGCTGGAACATCACGGCGAAATCGGCCATCTGCACATCGACGTTCACGCCCGCCTGCTTCAGCCGCTGCGCCGCCACCAGCGTCATGGCATTGATCGCCGGAAGCTGCGGCGTCCCCAACAACACCAGCCGCTCGCCCTTGTAGCCGGCCTCCGCCAGCAACTCCTTCGCCTTGGCGATATCCGGCGTGCGATAAGGCTCCGAGCCTACCTCCGTCCCGTATGGCCCGCCACAGACGCTGAACGAGTGGCACTCCTGCCAGCCCACCCCGTTACCGGCGGCCGCCTGCATCATCTCCCTCTGGTCGAACAGGTAAGCCAGCGCCTGCCGCGCCCGCACGTCGTTGAACGGCGGAAGCTGGAAGTTGGGGCGGATGAAGGCCACGGTCGGCAGCGCCGCGATGCGCCGCACGGTGGGCCCCTCCTGCCGCAGTGTCCCCGTCAAATCCGGGTTCACCTGCTCCCACATATCGACCTCGCCGGTGGCCAGCGCGTTCGCCGCCGTCTGGGCGTCCGGGATGATCATCCATTCGACGCGATCGACCTTGACCACCCGAGCGCCGGCCAGCCCGTCGGGAGGCTCGCTGCGCGGGATGTAGTCCCGAAATTTCTCGAACACGACCCGATGGCCGGACTCGCGTTCGCTCGCGATGTAGCGGAATGGGCCGGAACCGATCGGGGCAGTCATCGCGACGGAGTTGTCCCGTTTGGCGTCCGCCTCCCGCATGATCCCCGCCATCGGCGCGCCGGGGCCGGCCAGCATGAACTCCACCAGGCCGAAGCGCTTGTTCAGCACTAACCTGAACGTCCGGTCGTCGACCACGCCGAGCGATGCCGTGCGCGCCTTGAGCTGCGGCCCCATCGAGAGGCCGCCCATCCAGCGCTCCAGCGAGGCGACCACGTCGCGCGACGTGACCAGGCTGCCGTCGTGGAATTTCAGCCCCGGACGCAGCGTGAAGGTATAGGTCAGCCCGTCCGCGCTGACCTGCTCGCTCTCCACCATCATCGGCCTGGGGACAAGCTTGCTGTCCAACGCGAACAGCGTGTCGAACACCATCTGCGAGTAGATCCGCGCAATAAGGTTCAGGCCCCGGGTCGGGTCGAGTTCGGCCGGATCGGCGCTCGGCACGACGCGCAGCACCTTGGGCGCGTCCTGCGCGACCGCGGTCCCGGCGGCGAGGGCGAACGCGAGTGCCGCGGCGATAAGCGACTTTGGGTTCATCAGCGGTCCTGTTCACAGGTTTAACAGCAACTCTGCCACCCGCGGTCCAGTTGGTCCAACCTGTAAACGACATGACGGTGCGCGACCCACCTGCTACCCCAAGAACGGCAGCCCCGGATCGGCTTGCTCATCCGGCACCGCGAAGTCGCGCAGCGCCGGGATGTCGTGCAGGATCACCCGCGAGCCATGCGTCTCCACGCCGGCGCTGCGCAGGGCGGCGAAGGCGCGCGACAGGTTCTCCTGCCGGCAGCCGAGTCGCGCGGCGAGCAGGCGCTTGTCGAAGGGCAGGCGGAACTTCGCGGTGATCGCGTCCGGGTCGTTGGTAAGTGCCAGCAGATAGCAGCCGAGCCGCTGCGCCGCGGTCCGCAGCTTGAGGTCCCGCACCTGGCGCACCAGGGCGCGGAAGTTCATCGCCTCCGCGCGCATCAGGGCATTGGCCAGCCCGGCGTCGCGGGCCATCAGGGCGTGCAGGCCGTCGACGTCGATCAGCAGCAGATGCGCGGCCGACACGGTCCGCGCGGTCATCAGGTAGGGCAGCCGCGTCAGCACCGTGGCCAGCACGAAGTAGCCGGGCGGGAGAATCACGTCGACCACGGCGCGCGAGCCGTCCTGCGCGATGGCCCACAGCGCCACCTGGCCTTCCAGCAGGACGTGCAGGTGCTCGGGCGCAGTGCCCTGCCGACATAATTCGGTATCCCCCGGCAGCCTGACCTCCCGCGTAACGGCGGCAAGGTCGTCGATCAGGCGATCTTCCAGCGCCTCGAAGAGCGGCGTGAGACGGAGCAACCCGGACAGCGCTCTTGGGTCGGGCGACGCTGGCGAGGCGGGGGCGGACCTTGGTGCTGTGGCGGACATGGGCCTTACCGGTAGTGGACCTGCACGAATAACGGCCGGATTTGACCTGGATCAAGGAAATCGTGCTCTCAGTTGCACTATTGAAACATGTAAGTCCAGTACTTCAATATCGCGCTGTTCGACCGCGGAGGATCAAGGGTGACCACTTTCCGCACTAACTTGCGGTCTCTGCCGTTTCTCATGGTGGGGTTCCGCCCATTTTTCCTGGCCGCGGCCACGTGGTCGGCCGTCGCGCTCGCTTTGTGGATCGCCGCATTGGCCGGCGGGATCGATCTGCCCAGCCGGTTCGATCCGCTGAGCTGGCACATTCACGAAATGTTGCTCGGCTTCGTTCTGGCCGAGATCGCCGGGTTCCTGCTGACGGCGATTCCCAACTGGACCGGCCGCGCGCCGGTCGCCGGCGTGCCGCTCGCGCTGCTGCTGGCGTTGTGGGTGGCGGGGCGCGTCGCCTGCCTGGTCTCCGCCATGCTGCCCGCGTGGCTCGGCGTGTCGGTCGATTTGAGCTTCGTGGTGGCGCTGGACCTGGTTGTCGCGCGCGAGCTGTTCACCGCCGGCAACCGGCGCAACTATCCGCTGCTGGCTCCGCTGGTGGTGCTGACCATCGCCAACCTGCTGATGCATTTGCAGGCGGTGGGCCTCGCCGCGACCAGCGATCTCGGCTGGCGACTCGGCGTGGCCTGTGTGTCGGTGCTGATTTCGGTCATCGGCGGCCGGATCGTGCCGGCCTTCACGCGCAACTGGCTGCGGGCAAGGGGGGCGGTGGCAAACCTGCCTGCGGCCTTGATCCGGGTGCCGCCGGAGATGGGGACGCTGGACCGGGTCGCGCTCGGTGTCCTGCATGCCGGGCTGTTCGCCTGGGCGTTCCTGCCGGACGCGCCCGCGGTCGGGGTGCTGTTGCTGGCCGGCGCCGCCCTGCAGTTCTGGCGGCTGGCGCGGTGGCGCGGAGTGGCGACCGCCGGGGACGTCCTGCTGGCCGTCCTGCATGTCGGCTATCTGTGGCTGTCGGTCGGCGTCGGCTTGCTCGGGCTGTCGCTGCTGGTTCCGGCCGTGCCGTCGACTGCGGCGATCCACGCGATGACCGGCGGTGCCTTCGGCACCATGCTGCTGGCGGTGATGAGCCGTGCAACGCTGGGCCACACCGGCCGTGCACTGCACGCCGACGGTGCGACGGTCACGATCTACGCGCTGGTCACCGTCGCGGTGCTGCTGCGCATCGCCGCCGCCTGGCCCGGCGCGCTGACGATGGACCTGCTGGAGGCCGCTTCCGCTGCCTGGATCGCCGCCTTCACCCTGTTCGCCGCCCATTACGGCCCGATGCTGTTGGGAGACTCCCTCTCGCGCATTAGCGGGAGAGGGTAGGGTGAGGGTATTGGGCTCCGCCCCACACTACGCTTAACTCCCCCCACCAACGGAAAGAACGTGCAGAATGAAAGCCATGGTGTGCGAGGCGTTCGGTGGCCCCGAGGTTCTGGCACTGCGCGAGGTACCGGACCCGCCGCCGCCCGGCCCGGGCGAGATCACCGTGCGCATCCGCGCCCGCGGCGTGCAGTACGTGGACGTGCTGATGCTCGCCGGCAAATACCAGTTCCGCCCCGAGCCGCCGTTCATTCCCGGCGGCGAGGCGGCCGGGGAGGTGGTCGCCATCGGACCGGACGTGACGGCGTTCAAGCCGGGTGACCGAGTGATGAGCCGCCACACGCTGGGCGCCTGCGCCGAGTTCGGCAACGCCAAAGCGGACCTATGCGACAAGGTGCCCGAAGGCATGGGTCTGGAAGCCGCCGGCGTGTTCCGCGGCGCCTACACCACGGCGTATCACGCCTTGCTGCAACGCGGCCGGATGCAGGCGGGCGAATGGGTGCTTGTGCACGGCGCCGCCGGCGGCATCGGCATTGCCGCCATCCAGGTGGCCAAGGTGTTCGGGGGGAAAGTGATCGCCACCGCCAGCACGGAGGAAAAACGTGCCGCCTGCCTGGAGGAGGGCGCCGACCACGCGATTGGCTATGCCGGCGGGTTCCTCGACCAGGTGAAGCAGATCACCGGCGGCCATGGCGCGGACATCGCCTACGATCCGATCGGCGCACAGGTGACGGATGAGTCACTGCGCTGCCTGGCATGGTGCGGGAGGCTGCTGATCCTGGGCTTCCTCGGTGGCGGGCCGACGAACATCCGCAGCAATTACCTGCTGATCAAGGGCATCGACGCGATCGGCGTGCGTATCGGCGGGCTGAACGAGGCCGCGCCGGAGCTGGCGATCGCCAACATGCGCGAACTGACGAAGCTGGCGGCGGACGGAAAATTGCGGCCGCGCATCTCGCATCGGTTTCCGCTGGACCGGGCCGGGGAGGCGTTGCAGGCGGTGATCGACCGCAAGGTGATCGGCAAGGCGGTGCTGGTGAGCTGAGTCATTAGCAAACTGCGCGTTCTCGCTATTAAATTTCGGAAAAAGACTGCTGTCTCGATCGAACGGCTCACACCGCTCGAGAGCAGAGCGCAGCCATCATGGCTGCCCTTACCCACGGCTCTGGAACCGCGAGATCGCATCGCCTCGAGGGGCTGCCGCGAAACAGGCTACCGACCCGATCTGGCACACGCTGAAATGATCGGTCCGCTTGCTGCAGCCGGCAACACCGATCGTGTACTCCGCGCGTTCCAGTCCGCCGTAGAGTGCCGGCTGCAGCAGGTATTGCGACAGCACGATACCGCCGGCACTCGGGCAGGCCGGTTCAAACTGGCCGACTCCCACCGCGACCTGCACCGCGACGCCTTGCCCGTCGGCCAACGTCCGGGTCGGGCTTTGGCATCCTGTCACGATGCAAAGTCCGTCCAGAACCATCAAACCCATAACGTCTTCATAACCGCACCGGTTTCTACAGCATCACCGCCGCATAGGGGCCGAGGCGCTTATGATCCCGCCGCCCCCGCCAGGGTGATCTCGACCCGCCGGTTCTGTGCGCGTCCTTCAGGTGTGGCATTCGAAGCCACCGGGTCGGTTTCCCCACGCCCCTGTGCCGAAACCAGGTTCGGGTTGACACCCTGTGAGATCATATACTGCATCACGGTCTGCGCGCGCATCAGCGAAAGCTGCTGGTTGCTGGTGACTCCCTGCTGCATAAGCTGGGGACCGATCGGCGTGCTGTCGGTGTAGCCGATCACGATGATATGGGTTGTTTGCATGGGCGCGAGGACGGGCGCCATCTGGGCGATCGTCTGCGCCGCCGCGGGCGGCATCTGCCAGCCGCCGGAGGGGAACAGCAGCTCACTGTTCACCGAAACCTTGATGGCGTTCTGCAACCGGGTGATGTGCACCTGGCCCTGCGCAATCTGGCCCGACAGGTTCTGGTTGAGCTGGTTGTACTCCGCTTCCAGGTTGTCGTATTTCTGCGCGGATACACAGGCGGCGAGCAGCCCCGGAACCAGCAGGGACGCCGTCAAGGCAGTGATGCTTCGTCTGGTGATCATGTTTCCCTCTATATTTAAACTTTGGCCGGCCAGACAGGAGTGGGTTTCTTTCGCATACACAGGCGCTGGGTGCAACCTCGCACGGGCCGGCGATGATTCGGACGCGGATCATCGTCGGCCTCCATTTTGAGCGATCCTGCCGGGCACGCTATGCAGATTCGGCAAGACCGATGGCTACCGCCAAAACTGGGCGCCAGGCCTCTCAGAGCCTGTCACCGCGCGCAGCCGCTGCGCTGGTATGGGAGGCCGACGCGTGCTGTTCGGCCGGCGATGATTGACGTCGAGATCCGCGGAGGTGACTTTTCTGCGCGCGTCGCGTTGCCAGCCCCACCGAGACCGCTGTACCCTGCGCCCGGCGCACAGGGGAGGAGGCCCGCCATGGACCGCACCGCATTCGAGGCCGAGCTGCAAGGCGAAGGCCGCCAGGTTGTCACCGTCACGATGCAGCCGAACCAGGTCAATCCCGAACACGCGCACGACTTCGAAGCGCGCCTGATGGTCGTCGCCGGCGAGATGACCGTCGATTACGGCGACCGGCGCCAGACCTACGCGACCGGCGACACGTTCACCATGCTGCTCGGCCGCCGCCATGCCGAGTTGGCCGGCCCCGCGGGCGCCACCTATGTCGCCGGGCGTCGGAAGCCGAACTGAACGGCCTCGACCCGCAATACCGAAACGAACCAGGGAACCATCAGATGCCAGAGCCCGGCCGCGCCTTACCGCAACCGACACCCGAGACGCAACATTTCTGGGATGGCACGCGCGAGGGCGAATTGCGCCTGCAGCGCTGCGACGCCTGCGGCAAGGTGTATTTCCCCCCACGCCCATTCTGTCCCGCCTGCGCCTCGCGCAAGGTCAGCGTGTTCAAGGCCTCCGGCAAGGCTATCCTGTGGAGCTATGTGATCCATCACCGCCCGGTGCCCGGCTTCACGCCGCCCTATGCGATCGCCGTGGTGCAGCTCGTCGAAGGGCCGCGCATGATGACCAACATCGTCGATTGCCCGCAGACGCCGGAGGCATTGCAACTCGACATGCCGCTTGAAGTGGCGTTCGAGAAACAGAACGACAACATCACGCTGCCGCTGTTCCGGCCGGCGAAGGGATAAGCACCATGCGACGCAAAACCGTTGCCATCGTCGGCGCCGCGGAAACCACCAAGCTCGGCGTCATTCCCGACCTGTCGCAGATCCAGTTGCACGCCGACGCGGCGCTGAACGCGATGGCGGATGCCGGGCTGCGGCCGAAGGACATAGACGGCGTCGCCACCGCCGGCGACTCGCCGGTGCAGATCGCGCATTACCTCGGCATCACCCCCACCTGGGTGGACGGCACGTCCGTCGGCGGGTGCTCGTTCATGATCCATGTGCGGCATGCCGCGGCGGCGATCGAGGCCGGCCTGGCGAACACCATCCTGATCACGCATGGCGAAAGCGGCCGCTCCCGCGTGGGCAACCCGCCGCGTGCGGCGGCGCCGGCATCGTTGCAGGGGCAGTTCGAGCAACCGTACGGGCCGATGGGGCCGCCGAGCATGTTCACCGTGCCGGTGCTGCGCTACATGAAGACCTACGGCGTGACGGAGCAACAGATCGCGCAGGTCTGCGTGGTGCAGCGCGAATGGGCGGGGAAGAATCCGCGCGCCACCTTCCGCAATCCGATCACCACCGACGACGTGCTGAACTCGCGCATGATCGCCTGGCCGTTCCGGCTGCTGATGTGCTGCCTGGTGACGGATGGCGGCGGCGCGCTGATCCTGACCTCGGCGGACCGCGCCACGAGTTTCCCGCGCAAGCCGGTCTACATCCTGGGCACCGGCGAAAGCGTCGAGACCCCGATGGTGAGCCAGATGGAGGACTTCACCTCGTCACGAGCTTTCCGCGTGGCGGGACCGACGGCGTTCCGAGAGGCGGGGATCACCCAAAAGGATGTCGACCACCTGATGATCTACGACGCGTTCGCGCATCTGCCGCTCTACGGGCTGGAGGATCTTGGATTCGTTCCCCGTGGTGAGGCGGCCGCCTTCATCGCGGAGCGCAACACCGCGCCGGGTGGCAAGTTGCCGCTGAACACCAATGGCGGCGGGCTGTCCTACATGCACTCCGGTATGTACGGCATGTATGCGTTGCAGGAGAGCGTGCGGCAGATGCGCGGCATCGCGCCGGCGCAGGTCGACGGCGCGAAGATTTCCGTGTGCCACGGCGTCGGCGGCATGTTTGCTGCGTCCGGCACGATCATCTTCTCGAACGAGGCACCCTGACCGGTGCAAGGCCCCGGAGGATCAGCCGCATGAACGATGCCCCCGCCATCGGTCTGCCGACCGAGAAGATGCTGGCCCGCATCGAGGGGTCGGTCGGCTGGATGACCTTCAACAATCCGGCGCGGCGCAACGCTGTGTCGCTGGAAATGTGGGAGGCGATCCCGACCATCCTCGATCGGTTCGAGAGCGATCCTGCGGTGCGGGTGATTGTGCTGCACGGGGCAGGGGAGTCAGCCTTCATCGCCGGCGCCGACATCTCACAATTCGAGAAATCACGGTCGTCGCCGGAGAGTAATGCACAGTACGAGCGGGCACTCGAAGAAGCGAGCAGGCGGTTGTACGAATGCTCCAAGCCGACGATTGCAATGATCCACGGGTATTGCATCGGCGGCGGCGTCGCCATCGCCGTGTGCTGCGACCTGCGCATCGCCGCGGACAACGCGAAATTCGGTATTCCCGCGGTGCGGCTCGGGCTCGGCTACGGGCACAAGGGGGTGAAGAAGCTGATGGACCTGGTGGGGCCGTCCTTCACTAAGGAGATCTTTTTCACCGCGCGGCAATTCACCGCGGTCGAGGCGCAGGTGATGGGCCTGGTGAACCGCGTGCTGCCGGTGGCGGAACTGGACGCCTATGTGCGCGACTATTGCGCGACGATCGCCGACAACGCGCCGATGACGATCAACGCGTTGAAGCGCACGGTCGGCGAACTGGTGAAGGGCGCCGATGCCGACCTCGGGTTGAGCGATCGGCTGGTGAAGGCGTGCTTTGAGAGCCAGGACTTCATCGAGGGTCGCCGCGCGTTCATGGAGAAGCGGCGTCCGGTATTCCGCGGGGTGTGAAACCCAAGGCGGCTCCCTGCCCTAGCAGCCTGTCGGACTTAGGACCTGGCTGCCTCCGTGGGGCCGTGTTAGAATCGTAACGTCGATTCGCACCC
>Ga0209415_10004281_pt1 | contig 26235 bp, 25 predicted proteins | sample PeaSoiSIISIP2007_FD_187696 | JGI IMG/M metagenome (GOLD analysis project Ga0209415, IMG submission 187696) | Peat soil microbial communities from Weissenstadt, Germany - SII-SIP-2007 (SPAdes) (version 2) | ecosystem: Environmental > Terrestrial > Soil > Wetlands > Peat | place: Germany... | reverse complement strand
TGCCTGCACGCGCTGTCCGCGTCTGGTCGTGTATCGCGAGCAGATCGCCCGCGAGAAGCGCCGCGCTTACCGCGACCATGAGTACTGGGGCAAACCCGTTCCCGGCTTCGGCGATCCGAAGGCTCGGGTGCTTGTGCTCGGACTTGCTCCCGGCGCCCACGGCTCCAATCGCACCGGACGCCCTTTCACTGGAGACGCTTCCGGCAACTTCATGTATCCGGTGCTGCATGAGACGGGATTTGCCAGCCAGCCGAGGGCGACGGATCGAAACGACGGGCTGGTTCTACACGATCTCTACATCACCGCCGCGGCGCGTTGCGCGCCGCCCGACAACAAGCCACTGCCCGGGGAACTGGCCAACTGCGCTCCGTTTCTGGAACGCGAACTCGAAGGGTTGAAAGAGCTGCGCGTCATCGTCGCTTTGGGGAGAATCGGATTCGAAGCCTATCTTAATTATCTAGCGCGAAGAAAGCTGATCACCAGCAAGCGAGAGTATGAATTCCGCCACGGCGCCGAATATACGTTGCCTGAGGGGCGCGTCCTCTTAGCGTCCTACCACCCCTCGAATCAAAACACGCAGACCGGCAAACTGACGCGCCCAATGTTCTTGGAGATTTTTCAGGAAGCAAGGCGTCTGGCGGATCAGAGATAGCGTCGCGGTCCCCTGGCGGGTCGCCTGCGAAGGCAAGGGCGGGGACGGCTCGTCCCCACCCTTGGTTAGCACGTTGGACCGGCGAGGCGCCCGTCCCCACACGAGCGCTACTTCAGTTTCGTCACGGTTACCGACAGCACGAATTGGCGTTTGGAGTTGGGATCGTCCACGATGCCGACGACGGTCGGCTTGCCGATCGTGGCTACTGTGCTCGCGCTGATGTGGAGCTGGCGCAGCAGCGGCATCGTTGTCCGGCTTTCCTGTTCGGGGTTGGCGAAGTTGCTGAGTTCGGCGCGCACCTCCAGTTGAAGAGAATCACCGCGTTCGACCATCCGCGACCAGATGTTCGTGCCCACGTCGATATACTGCATGGCGCCGTCTTTGCCCTCCACCGGAACCTTCGTCCCGATCTTGATCTCATTCGACGTCGCGAAGCCGGGCACCAGGTTCATGGAGTAATGCCTGGTGTTGATCGTCTTGCCCTGCTCGGACTCATCCAGCGCAAAGTCGATGCGAAATGCGGTGGTTGCTTTTTCCGTGTCATCGGACTTCGTTCTGGTAGTTGTGCCCTCCTGCGCCCGCGCCGTTCCCGCACTCCACACGAACGCCATCCCCAATATCGCCAGCCAAACCATGTGTTTCTTCGACATTTGTATTCTCCTTTTATTATTTGTCCCTGTCGTTGATTGCTGTCGTTTATTCCTGTCTTTCATTCCTGTCTTTCCGAACCGGCAGCGTTGGCATTCATCGGCCAGGGTGCGGCCATTTCAAACTCGTCGCTCTTCTGAAGCTCCGTCTGGGCCCTGGCGATCAGGGCGGCTCGATGCGGGAACTCCTGCACATAGCGGGCGAGTAATTTTTCCTGGTCACTCAGCGGCGTGGGAGCGGGGAACTGCTCCAACCTCGCGACAACGGCAACCTCGGGAGCGTGAACTGTCCGCTGCGCCGGCGGACGCCGCGACGCCTGGCTCGCGCCTTGCTCGATGGGCTGTCGAGGGGCCGGATGAACTTCCGGATGCACAGCCGGCCGATCCTTGGCTGCACGATCTATGGCCTGACGATCTATGGCCGCACGATCTCCCGCTCCATCATCGCGTCTGGTTGCGGTCGTACCGGCCGAAGACGGGGTCCGTGCGCGGTGGCCTTGTCCCAGCCAGACGGCGACGGCGATCGCTGCAATCGATGCAATCGCGACCACGGCTCCGGCCCCCCCCCACCAACTCCGCTTCAATCCAACCCAATTCCGCTCCGCTTGCAGGGTTGCCAGTACCCGACCCTCCAACCCCGCTCGCGGCTCGGCTTTGGCATATTGGCTAAGCGCCGCATCCAGCCACTGATCGATATCAGGCTCTCTCTTAATCGGATCCATATTCATGTCGATGTCCCTGACCCAAACGTCCCTCGGCTAAACCGGGCCACGAGTTTTTCCCGCAGAATCTCCCGGGCGCGAAATGCGCGGGAACGCACGGCTGCCTCGCTGATTCCGAGCATCGACGCCACTTCGCGCGGCGCGATCTCGTCCAGCGTCGAGAGCACCAGAGCGTCCCGCAGCTGGCTGGGCAATGCGGAAATCAGGTGTTCCAGAACGGAGCTGCGTTCCTGTTCGAGCAGAACTCGATCCGCTCCCTGTGCGGGAGATACCAGCGTCTCCCCAGCTTCCTCAGTTCCGGCTGCTGCCTTAGCCATGCTCTGGCGTCGCTGAACGGCCACTCGCCAGGCAATTCTCGCCAGCCACGCTTTCTGGTCGTTGATCCCGGCCAGCTTCTTTCCGTAACGGAGCACGCGCAGGAAAATCTCCTGAGTTGCATCCTCGGCGTCGGCGGGATTGCGCAGAACCGAGTAGGCGATGCGGTAAACCAGGCGCGTATGTTCGCGCACGGCAGCTTCCAGCAGATCGTCCCTTTGCTCGTGCCGCGCCAATGCTTTCTGCGCTAAGGCTTCTCGCGGCAAATTCGGGGCCTCGCCCCCCATTGCGGATTCTGCAATCACGCTTGCTCCTATTCATGAAGAACGCTCCCAGGGGGAGTTTGTTCACAAATAATTTTGCTCAACCAGATTGGCCGCCTTGCCGATATGCGGAATAGGGCGGATTCCGCGGTCACGGACCCTTCTGGACCGGTTCGGGAGACCCGTTACTTCGGGATGAGCCGCCCTTTATAGCTTGTAGAGATGGGGCTTGTTCGGTGCCCGTGTGGGTGCAAGTTGGGTCTCTACAGGAGATCGGGGGCCGCTAGAATCCGACAAATACCGGCTCGGGTTCGAGCCGAATGCCCCACGCTTCCTGTACGCCGCGCTGGATTTCATCTTTCAGCGCTACCATGTCGCTCGCCTTAGCGTCTCCGCGATTAATCAGCGCCAGCGCATGTTTGTGCGAGATTCCAGCCGTCCCCACCGCATATCCCTTGGAGAAGCCCGAATGTTCCACCAGCCACGCGGCCGAAACCTTGTGCTGCGCCTCGAGCGCGGGATAGCTGGGAATCTCCAACCCTTTCGAGGCGGCGCGCGCGGCCAGGTCTTGGAATTGCGATTCGCTGAGGACGGGATTCTTGAAGAACGATCCCGCGCTGCGGCTATCGGCGTCGCCGGGAACAATCAGCATGCCCTTGCCGCGCCGTATTTCGCGCACCGCCTCGCGGGTTTCGGCAAGCGATGGCATCTTTTTTTCGGCGAGCCGTTCCGCAAAGTACTTTTGCAAATCGGCATACTTCAAGCTCGGAGCGCCACCACGCTTCAACCGGAAGTTCACGCGCAAGATGATGTACCGCCCACGTTCCGTTGTGTTAAAGACGCTCGCGCGATAGCGAAATCCGCACGCCGGCTTGGGCAAGACCACAATGCGGTCTTCTTTCAAGTCGAAGACGCGCACCGATTCGATGGTGTCGCCGACCTGCTGCCCATAAGCACCCACGTTTTGCACGGGCGTTCCGCCGACGCTGCCCGGAATGCCGCTGAGGCACTCGACGCCCGCGCAGTTCTGAGCCACCGCTTGGGCGACAAAGTCATCCCAATGGACGCCTGCTCCCACGTTGAAAAGCACGGCGTTGCCGGTGGCGTCTTTCGTGTCCGGACTGGTGATTCCGCCGATTGCGATTTTCAGCACTAGACCCGGCCAACCCGCGTCGGCGACGACCAGGTTGCTTCCGCCGCCGAGTACAAACAACGGCAGGTCGCGGCTTTTCGCGAATTGCACAGCCTCGCCAACCTCGTCTTCTCTCTTGAGTTCCGCAAAGTGGCGTGCCGCCCCGCCCACCCGCAGGGTGGTTAATGGTGCCAGCGGGACGTTTTCCTGAATCGTCATCAGCTTGGATTGCTCTATAGTTAGTTGAGCATCTCATGTTCCGCCTGCGAAGGCATATTGAGAAGCGAGCTACGCTGCGAACGAAAAATACAGGAGAGTCCATGTATCCCGAAATCATGGTGATCCCGATGCGCGAGGAACTGACGCGACTGGGAATTGAAGAATTGCGCAGCGCCGCCGACGTTGACCGCGTCCTGTCGGGTTATCCGGGCACAACCATGGTGGTCGTAAACTCTATTTGCGGATGCGCCGCTGGCCGCATGCGGCCCGCTGTGCGGGTTGCGCTTCAGCATCCGAACATCCCCAACAACATCGTGAGCGTGTTCGCGGGACAGGATACGGAAGCGACCGAACGTGCCCGGTCCTATTTCACGGGATATCCGCCGTCGTCACCTTGCCTTGCGATTCTGCGTGGCGGCAAAGTGATCTACATGATGCCGCGCCACCAGATCGAAACCCGCAATGCCTCAGCGATCGCCGCCGACCTGAAATCCGCTTTCGATCAGTACTGCGCCACTCCAGCCGCGGCCCGGTAGTCCGGAGCGAACCACCCGTTTCCGTCACAAATATAAGTAAGCTGGGTCACAGCCCGGACCGGCCCGTTTGTCGGATCATGAGGACAAGTCGGTGCCGCAATTCGGTGCCACAACCGGGCGATTGCTCGGGTTGGATTCCGGTTGTGGCGACAAGGTGGAGCACTGGAATGACAACAGAACTGCGTCTGTCCTCGGCCGCGAGCCACGATCCAACGGAGGCGCTCACCGAAACTCAGAAAGAGGCGCTGCAGAGCGCGGTCGCCAAGGTGGTTGCATTGGGCGCGCGAGTGGGAGTTAGCGCCGATCAGATGATTCTGCTGCTGCAGTCTGGCCTGACCGTGGGAGAACTGCTGGATTACCTGGCGGCACGAACCGGAGACGTCGCCTAAAATGGCGGGTCTCGGGTTTTAGGTGTCAGGTCTCAGGACGCCCGTCACACTCAGACGCAGGAGCTGACACCTGAGACCTCACAACTGAAACCTGTCTCTAAGCGTTTGCCGACGGGCTTGCGATTGAGTAATCTCTAGCGATGCCAATTCTCCGAGAAACCAGCGTCTCTGGAATCGTTCCTGCCACCTATTCGCGAAAGACATTCTCACTGCGACCGCCGCTGTGTGGGTTGATATTGTTGGGCGTGATCGTGTTCGGCTTGGCGACGGAAGCGCCCGCCCAGGAAACGACGAAGCCTCAGACTCAGAGCGGCGCTTCCTCGGCCAGCACTTCATCCGCCAGCCAAACTCCGAATGAGCCTTCAAAAGTGCCGGGCGTCGCCTTGTACAATCTGCTGCAGGAAAAGTCCATCGTCTTCCCCGACATCGCTTTGAGTACGGAGCCGCTTTCGACGGGACAGAAGTTTCAACTCTTTGTGGATAACAGTATTTCAGTGCACACCATCACTTGGGCCATGCTCGGTTCCTCGGTCGGACAGGCGGACGATTCTCCCACCGGCTTCGGACAGGGGTGGGATGCCTATGCCAAACGATTCGGCTCCTCCATGGGGAGGCAGGCGTCCGGCGAATTCTTCGGGACGTTCCTGCTGGCGTCGGCGCTGCACCAGGACCCGCGTTTCTATCCGGAGATCCATCCCGGCTTTTTCCACGCCGTGAAGTATTCGGTGCAGCGGGTCTTCGTCACGCGCAACGACGACGGGCGGGACGTTCCCAACTGGTCGGGGCTGGCGGGACCGATGATGGCTGAAGGTCTGGCGAACGTTTACTGGCCGGATCGGAACCGCACCGTGGGAGATACGTTTCTGCGCTATGGTCTGGATCTCGCCACCCGAGCGGGCGGCAATATGCTGCGCGAGTACTGGCCGGTGTTTTACGGAAAGATTCGCCACGCTCCCCGGCCGAACGCCGGACACAGCTGACGGTCCGGAAAAAGCCCGGCTTTCCTGATTCTGTAAGCGCATCTAAGTTTAAGTTAAAGACCAGCGCTCGTGGCAAAATCCCGCCTGCAACCCAGGCGATGCCAGAATGGGCACGAGCGCAGTTCCGCGAAACAGGAGATCGAGATTGAGATTGAGCAACCGGATACTGGTTTTCCTAGCCTTTTGCGCGATCGCCGCATCCGCCTCGGCACAGGAACGCATCGGGTCGGAGACATCGAGTTTCAGTCGTTTTAACTTTACCGCCGGCGGCGGATTTGGCATTGGCCGCGACGACGCCGCCAGCTATGTCGGCGACTCTTCTCAGGTGATGGTCGGAGGCGGCGTGAACTTGAGCCGTCTGTTTGGCGTCGATGCCGAGTACATGTACTACAACCTCGGCTTCAAATCGAGCGTGATCCAGCAGCAGGCGCTGGTGGGCCAAAGCGGACATATGCAGTCGATAAGCCTGAACGGCATCGTCAACGTGCCGCGTCATTTTGGCAAAGCGGCAGCCTATGGAATTTTCGGAATCGGTTTCTACGACCGCAGCGTTTCGTTGGCGCACGGCCAATTTCTCGCCAATGGCACTCCCTGTCAGCCTGCGTGGAGATGGTGGGACCTTACCTGCGTCACCACCAATCCCCAGATAGGCCCAACGATTCAGGTGCCGGGGCCGCCATTCGGCGAAACGATTTCCTCGAATTCCAAGGTGGCGGGCGGCTTCAACTACGGCGGCGGAATCACTTATAAGCTGGACTATCTGAATCATGCCAAGCTCTTCGTGGAAGTCCGCTATCATCGCGCTTATCAGGCCGACGGCCAGACCATCGTGATGCCAATTACGGTTGGGTTGCGCTGGTGAAGGGCGGATTAAGCGGTGGTCGTGGAGCCCCGCTGCGCGCGGCTTGGACGGGCGAAACGCCCGTCCCCACCCTAAACCGTTAGCACGTCAGCTGGTCGCGCGTCAGTTTCAGGCCGGTCAGGTTGCCGAGGATGGTGACGGCGATCTGCTCGGTGCGGAAGAATTCCTCCGCGGTTTGCTGCAAATCCTCTACGGTGACGGCTTCGATGCGATCGATGAGTTCGTCGAGGCCATAGAAGTGGTCGTAGTACATTTCCTGGCGGGCCAGGTTCGACATGCGCGCGGTGGAGGATTCGAGCGAGAGCATGAGGCTGCCTTTCAGCTGATCCTTGGAGCGGCGCAACTCTTCCTCGGGGACAAGCGTGGTTTTCAGGTTGCGGAACTCCTCCACAACGCACTCGACAACTTTGATGGCCGATTCGCGCGAGGTGCCGGCATACACGCACATGGAGCCGGTATCGCGGTAGGGGTTCAGGTCGCTGTAGATGGAGTAAGCCAGCCCCTGGCGCTCGCGGATGTTCTGAAACAGGCGCGAGCTCATGCCGCCTCCGAGCAGCGTATTCAGAATGTAGGAAGCGTAGCGGCTCTCGTGCGCCATGGGATGCGAGGGGACGCCGATGCAGATCTGGACCTGTTCCAGCGATTTCTTGTTGCGCAGGTTGATGCGCGAAAAAGTTTTCGGCTGCGGCGAATGCAAGCCGTTTTTCGCCGGCTTCACCTGTTCGAAATGCTTGGCGACGAGTTCGACAAAGTGCTTGTGTTCGAGGTTGCCGGCAGCGCTGACGATCAAATTGCCGGGAGCGAAATGGTGTCCATAGAAGCGGGAGACGACCGGGCGCTCAAATTTCTTGACGGTTTCACGCGTGCCCAGGATCGGCAGACCGAGTGCGTGGTCCTTCCAGAAACTTTGGGTGAAGATTTCGTGGACCAGGTAGTCGGGATTGTCCTGGTCCATTTTTATTTCTTCGAGGATGACGCCGCGCTCTTTTGCGATGTCGCCGGCGTCGAACACGGGGTGAAGCACGAGATCGCTGAGCACGTCCATGGCAAGCGGAAGATGCTCGTCCAGGACCTTGATGTTGAAGCAGATGCATTCCTTGGCCGTGAAAGCGTCCATGTTGCCGCCGATCGAATCCACCTGGCGGGCAATGTCTTCGGCGGAACGGCTTTCGGTGCCTTTGAACACCATGTGCTCAATGAAGTGGGAGATCCCGTTCCATTCGGAATCTTCGTCGCGCGAGCCGGATTTGAGCCAGATGCCGATCGCGACCGAGCGGATGTGTGACATCTGCTCGGTAATGACGGTGAGGCCGTTCGGCAGGATCTGACGACGGATGCTGCGGGCTTCTTTTACCATCAGTTTCTTACCATGACTTTTCTATTTATGACCTTAAGATCCAAGGATGTATTCAGCGTCGGGTCGCCAGTGCTATTCTCCCACAATCCGGAGCGAGGTGATGGCTATTGCCGTTTAGTCATATTTTTGTACAACTTACGGACAATCCCTGCATCATAATTTCAGTATTACACTGGGAGACAGGCGAGGACGCCTGGGACGCTTGTGTATGTATTACTTATATGTACAGCACACAGTGGTCGCTCCATGGGCTCGATGCATAGCCAGCCATCCAATTCGCTCTTGGGACTTGACTTGCAGGAACTTACGAATCTTGCGCTCGGGTCGGGACAGCCTGCCTACAGAGGCCAGCAACTATTTGATGCGGTCTATCGGCAAAAGATTGAGCGGCTGGACCAGGTTTCGACGCTGCCGCTCGAGTATCGCGCTGGTCTGGCCGAACAGGGCTGGCAGATCGGGCTCCCGAGGATGGCCCGCAAATTTGTTTCGAGCGACGGCACGGTGCGGTATCTGATGGAGCTGGCGGACGACGAGACCGTCGAAACGGTCTGGATGCCGGAGGGAGATGACGGCGAGAGCGGTGATGGCAGCGAGGCGGGAGACGAGATGGAGGGTGGCACGGCGCCGGTGGGATGGCGCCGGTCGACGATCTGCGTATCCAGCCAGGTGGGATGCGCGGTGAATTGCAAGTTCTGCTTCACGGCGCTGTTGGGCGTGAAGAGAAACCTGGAAGCAGGAGAAATCGTTGGTCAGATCGCGGCCGTGCTCCGGGAGCAGGGGGTTGCGCCTCCGCTGCAGCGCGTCAACATTGTTTTCATGGGCATGGGCGAGCCTTTCCTCAACTACGACAATTTCATGAAGTCGGTGCGGTTGCTGGTGGAGGGCGTGGGGATTCCGGAGTCGCGGATGACGGTGTCAACGGCAGGGATCGTGCCACGGATTCACGATTTCGGTCAGGAGACGCTACGTCCGAAGCTGGCCATTTCGCTGAATGGGTCGAATGACGCGTTGCGCGGCGAAGTGATGCCGCTGAACCGCAAGTGGAACCTGGGGGAGTTGATGAAAGCGGCCCGGGAGTTTCCGTTGCGGGCGCGGGAGCGGCTTACGTTTGAGTATGTGCTGCTGGCCGGCGTAAATGACGCTCCAGAGCAGGCGCGCGAGGTGGTGGAGTTGGTGCGAGGCATACGAGCGAAGATCAATTTGATCGCGCTGAATCCGGGGACGGAGTTACCTTACCAGACGCCGGAGCAAGAACGGGTGTTTGCGTTCCAGCGGATTCTGGTGGCAGCGGGAATTCCGACCTTTGTGCGACGGCCGCGCGGCCGCGACATTTTTGCGGCTTGCGGACAGTTGAAGAGGACGGTGGACATGGTACACACCGATGAATCCAAATCCACGTGACAAAGCACTTTGGATTTATACAGAAAACGCGCTACGAACTGCTGTGGGCTGCGGCCCGGTTGGGCGCAGCGAACGGCGCCGGGGTGGCAGAGTTTGTGGCGACCTGCAATTCCATGCGGAAAGCGGGGTTATCAGGAGTAGCGGGCTGCAAGAGGCGGCCACCCTGCTCCTGGACGATCCGGCAGCAGGCGCTCAGCGAAAGGCTGGAGGGCTTGCTTCCGCCTTCGGCGTGGAAAACCCACGGGAACGTAGGTACTGGCGAAGCAGGGTCGGCGTCAGGATTGTAGGGTGTGAAATCCACCAGAACGACGGTGCCTTGGGCGTGGGTGCGAACCAATAGCGCGGAGTGGGTTGCTCGATTGCGATGAGTTCCGATCTGTACCGCAAGGTGCATGCAAACGTGGAGAACCTGGTTGGAGTCGGCGATCACGTGCGGAAGCGATGGCGCGAGTTCAAGGCGGATGGAAGCGGATTCGGCCTCCATTTGGGGAGCCAGCAGGCGCCCCGCGGTTTGCAACACGGAGTTGATGTCGACCACGGCCAGCCGCGCCGGAGCCTGATGGGCAAAAGTGAGCAGGCTCGCAACCAGGGCTGTGGTGCGGCGAACTTGTTCTCCGATTTGCGCGGCTTGCAGACGTTCCTCCGGTGGCAAATTGGACGCGCTGAGCAGATCCGAGTATCCCAGCATGGCGGTGAGCGGATTGTTGATCTCGTGGGCGGCTCCGCCCACCAATTGACCGAGCGAGGCCAGCTTTTCGGATTGAATGAGTTTTTGCTGCAGCGCCTTGAGCTCCTCGAAAGAGCGGCGGGACCGTTCGAGAAACAACGACAGTTCGGCCCGGAGCAGGCGTTGCCGCCAGAACACCACGATGCCCATCACCATCATGGTCAGCAGACTTACAGTGACACGGAAAGCCTGGACTGGAGGCGGAAGCGTGCGGTCCAGCGCGGAGTGCATGGCAGTCCAGAGGAGGCTGAACAGAGCAACCATGCTCAGTCGTGTGATCCAGATGCCGAGTGTAGGCTGCGCCGGCTTGGAGTCGGACAGTTTGAGGCGGAGAGCGAGCAGCGGCGCTGCCGCCATCCAGGCGATGGAAATCGTCAGCGGGATATCGTAAATACTGCCGCTGTAGTACAGCTTGTGACCGATCGCCCAGTTGGCCACGTAGGAACTGGAGGCGTAGAGCGCGCTGGCGCCGAGGAGCTGTCCGTAAAGCTGCCGCCAGCCGCCGTGAGCGGTATAGGCGAGGACGGCCAGCGACCCCAGCAGCACCACTTTTTCGGTCAGATAGGCGAAGTTGAAATTGGCGCTGTAAGCCACTTCATCGATCTGCACGGTTTGCCAGGCGATGACGGCATACACATAAATGAAGACCCACCAGGTCAGGAGGAGGGTAAAGTCGAGCCTGCGGATGCGTTCATCCCGCTCGTCTTCCCGGAGATGGGGCAGCACCGCGAGCGCGGCGATCATGGGCACCAGATGCAGGAACAAGACGATGTCGCCCAGAAAGGGATCGGGCACGTCCTGACGCTTTACGACTTCAAAGTAGTTCCACATGCCCTGGTAAGTGAGCCAGAAGAGCATCCCCGTGCTCATGAGAATCCAAAAGAGCCGAATGTGAGAGGTGGGGCAGCGGGAGCGCGAGGTGTGGGGCAGGAAGGCGGCGGTAACGACGAGCAGAAGCGCGCCCTGGATGAGGTCGCTGGCGATGGTGAGGGCTTCGCCTCTCGGCATAAGCAGAGAGGCCGCCGTTTGCGCCAGCACCAGCGCGATCAGCACAGAAACCCAGAGTTTGGTGAGGGCGGCCAGGGCAAATTGCTCCGTGCTGTCATTCTAGAGCTTGATATGGGCCGGCAGAGGTTACTAGAGTAAGCTCCAGAGGTAAGTCATCGGGTGAGAAATTGTAGGATTAAGAAGCCCGTAGAGTTTGGCGGAGATTGCCCTTAAAATTAGCTCCTTAACCTTGGAGTCAGGCTGAACCATCGAGAGTCCCTTGTCCTGGATGATGCCTCAATACCGCGATCTATGGCGTTTTCGGGCGCCGCTCAGTGCGGGCGAAATCCGGCGCACCGAGCGTTGGCTGGCGACGGCGCGAGTGGCGTTGACGATAGCGGCGGAGTTGGCGCTGTGGATGGAGCCGGAGCGAGGATTTGTGTATTCGCGCTGGCTGTACTGGCTGCTGACGGTGTACCTGGTGCATGCGGTGGTGGTGATGTTGCTGGTTCGCTTCCGCCCGCAGTCGACCCAGGCTTTTCGTCTGGTGGTGCACGCGGCAGACATCCTCTGGCCCGCGCTGATCTCGATGTTCGCGCCCGCGCAGCGAGGACAATTCTTTCTCTTCTTCGTGTTCGTAATGGCCGCCGCGGCTTATCGCTGGGGAATGTGGGCGACCGTCGGAACGGCCGCCGCCGCAGTCGCACTGCTGGAAGCGGAAGCCTTCGCCGTGCGGGCCGGGCTGGAACCGGTTGCGGATCGATGGCTGCAGCAGTTGCATATCGCGCCGCTCGGAGTGAGCGTGCGCGAACTGGATCCGCAACAGCTCTTCATGAGTTCGGTCTATCTGATTGTGCTCGGATTTCTGCTGGGTTACATGTCGGAGAACCAGAAGAAGGTGCGGGCGGAACGCGCCGTGATCATGCGCGTCCTCAGTTCAACCCGGGTGGAGGCGGGACTGACCGGCACCATGCAGCAGATTCTCGGGGAGGTCATGACCATCTACGGCGCGCGCCGGATGATGAGCGCCTCGCAGGAAACCCACAGCTACCGGGTCTTCCTGGCCGAGTTGGGTCGAGGCGAAAATGGCAGCGGAGCGTTGCGCTGGCGCGAAGCTTTGCCGGAAAATGAAAAGGTGTATCTCTTCGGTTCGCCGGCGGACGCGGCTTACGCCTCCCGTAGCGCCGACGGTTTCCATACCGTGTTGCTGGATCGCGCCGGAAGGCGGTTAAGGGACATAAGCACCGAATTCGTGGATGCGCTGGCGCGCGTGGAGAAGTTTGACGTGCTGGTTTCGGTTGCGCTGGTGTTCGGGTCCGAGTGGTCGGGCCGGGTGTTCTTGTTCGATCCCCAGATGATGGGGCAACCGGAAGAGGAACTGCGGTTTCTGCAGGAGTTTGCGCAGCAGGTGGCGCCGGCGATCTACAACGTGTACCTGATGCGGCGTCTGCGGGAACGGGCGGGGGCGCTGGAACGGGCGCGGTTTGCCCGCGAACTTCACGACGGAGCCATCCAATCGCTGATCGCCGTGGAAATGCAGTTGGATGTGCTGCGCCGCCAGTCCGGAACGCAGGCGCCGGTGGTGAACTCGGAGCTCGGCCGGATCCAGAAGCTGCTTCGCGAAGAAGTTCTGAAGTTGCGCGAACTGATGCAGGCCATGAAGTCGTTCGAAGTGAATGCGGACCGGCTGCTGGGTTTCATTTCCGACACGGTGGAGCGCTTCCGGCGCGAAACCGGAATCGCGGCGGAATTCGTAAGCGAACTGGAGCGCGTGGATCTGGCGCCCAAGGTTTGCCGGGAACTGGCGCGGATTGTGCAGGAGAGCCTGGTCAACGTGCGCAAGCACAGTGGTGCTCACCATGTGCTGGTGCGGCTGGCGCAGCGGGCGGGCAATCTGCAACTGGCGGTCGAGGACGACGGCAAAGGTTTCGCTTTTTCCGGAAGATTGTCCGATGCGGAATTGGAGACGAGCGGGAAGGGACCGGCGGTGATCCGCGAAAGGGTGCGACTCGTGGCGGGCGAACTCACGATAGAATCGACTCCGGGACACGGCGCGCGGTTGGAAGTACGGATTCCGCCGGCGAGAAAGGTCGATCATGGACAGGTCAACAACGGATAGGCCAACCACTCATAAGCCAGGTATGGATAAACCAACTATCGATAAGCCACACACGGATAAACGAACTCATCCCATACGCATTGTGATTGCCGACGATCACCCCATTTTCCGCGACGGGCTGCGGCGCCTGCTGGAATCGGAAGGCGACATGAAGGTGGTGGGCGAAGCCTGTGACGGCAACGAGGCGGTGAAACTGGCGACCGAGATCAAGCCCGATATCCTTTTACTGGATCTCGCGATGCCGCACCACACCGGCCTCGATGCCCTGCGCGATCTGAATACGCGCGTGGGAGGAGCGGGACCGGTGCGCATCATCCTGCTGACCGCGGCGGCGGAAAAGAAGCAGGTGGTGGAGGCGTTGCAGTTGGGAGCGCGCGGCGTTGTGCTGAAGGATTCCGCCACGCAACTGTTGCTGAAGAGCATTCATGCGGTGATGGGCGGAGAGTACTGGGTGGGAAGGGAAAGCGTCTCGAATCTGGTGCAGTACCTGCGCAACCTCATGCAGAGCACCAACGAAGAGACCAAGCAGAAGAAATTCGGCCTGACGCCGCGAGAACTGGAAATTGTCTCCGCCGTGGTCGCGGGGTATGCCAACCGCGAAATCGCCGAGTACTTCAAAATCAGCGAGGACACGGTGAAGCACCACCTCAGCAACATCTTCGACAAGCTGGGCGTCTCCACCCGTCTGGAGTTGGCGCTGTTCGCGGTGAACCAGGGACTACCCTTAAAAACAATTGTGTAATCAAGAGTTTAACTAGTCCGAGGGATGGATTGTGGCACCATGGTGCTATGGAAAGTCACCGGCGTGCTATTGGGGTGACAGGTTGATTCACGATATTCTTACCATGAAACGCGTGCGAACTACGGTCGCGGGGCAAGTACTGCGACTCGGGCGCGTCATCGACAAGGGGGAATAGTGATCAAAGCAATTCGTCAACTTTGGGCTGAGGAGAGCGGTCAGGACGTCGCCGAATACGCGGTGATGCTGGCCGTGATCCTGGTGATCGTGATCGGCACTGTGCGGCTGATCGGTGGCAATGCCAACAACGTGTTTTCGCAAGTCGGAAGCCAGATGGCGCAGTAACCGCACGACCAGCCCCCGCTGCCGTCCGGGCAGGGGCTTCCCCTGATTCTTCCTGCTGCTCTCTCCCGTTACAGACCATCTCAGCGCCAATGATCGAGGCTGGCAGTTCTGCCTGTTTATCTCTTCGCTTTTCTCGTCGCGACAGAGGGACTGCTAAGAGCCGTCTTACTGTCCCGACGGAGCTGCCGCGGTTTTCTCCGGCACCGGCGCCGTTTTTTCTGGCGCTGCGGTGCCGAGCCTGGTGAGGAACGGGAAGAAGGGCGTGACTTCGAAGGGCATCTTCTCGGCTGCCGTGGTGACGGTAACGGGCTTGGTCTTGATCAATTCCAGCGAATTGTTCCAGGGGTCGACCTTGACCCGTCCACCCAATGGCAGAGCCGCAACCTGGTCAATTTTCTTCGGATCGAATTGCGGCGACGCAGTCATCAGAGACGACATCCTGGTTGCGTCGCCATTGAGCAGGCTTTCGCCCAAGTGCGCGCGAATCAGATTCTTCAATTGCGGAGCGCGCGACTGGACCGCCTTCAGGAACAAGCCGGCATTATTCAGCTTGTCTTTATAGGGCGAGTTGTTCAGGAGTTCGATGGCCTTCTTGTCGGCAGCTTCCTCTTCGTTGCGATCGCGCGCGAAATCCATGCGCTCGAAGGTGCGCTCGTCGGGGAAGAACATACGGTCGTTGAAGGCGAGTTTGGTATTGAGCTGATGGCCGAGCGCGATGTGCGCCAGTTCGTGGGTCAGAATCATGGCCAGGGACGCTTCATCGGGCAGCACGTCAATCATGCCGCGGCTCACGACGATGGTATGGCCGATGGTGAAGGACTCGAGCGGCGTGGTCATCAGGACGCGGCATTCGACCTCGGGTTGAATGTCGAGGTTATTGGTGACCATCATGTTGTTGACCACGGTCTGCAGCACCTTGTCGACTTCGCCTTTCGGGGCCATCAGACCGATCTGCTGCAGGCGGTCAATCACGTTGATCTCGGCTTGACGTTCCCAGGCGCGCTGCGCTTCGATGGGGGTGGCGTCCTGCGCTTTCTGACTCTGGTCCTGCACCGCCTGCGGAGCATCGACCGTGATTTCCGTGAACTCGGAGTTGCGGCGGAAATCTTTCAGGTTATAGCCCCAGAGCCGCGTCTGCGCCTTGTAATGCAGCGTCTGGCCCAGACGATATTTGAGATCGGATTCCTCGGAATAGATCAGCGAAGGCAGCCACACCCCAGGGCGCAGATTCTGCCGCCAACTGTCAAAATGCAGGTAATAACTGGCGCGCGGATGTGGGTAATACGTGCCGTTGAAGCGGACGATATTGTAGTCCTGGTCTTCAATCCAGATGCGGCCCAGGAACCGGCCCTTGCCCGCGTCTTTCTTGGGGGCAACGTCCAAGACCACGCAGCGCACTTCGCCCAGGAACTCGCGGCGCACAAAAGTGAAGTCGTAATACTTGCGCTGAAAATCCTCATCGAGCACCACCATCTGGGCAAACCCCAGCGGCAGGAACTTCATGGAATAAACGTTGCTCAGTTTGCTGAGCATGCGTTTGCCGAGCCCGGCCGTGGTCGGCGAGGTGAACGTGCGATCATCGGTGCCGTCGCTCATATCCAAACGGCCAAGAAAGTACACGTCGCTGGTGGGAACGGCAGCACCCAGATCCTTGTCTGCTTTCAGGTTCTGGAGATAAGTCTCCACCAGGGGATGCAGTTGTTTCATCTGGGCCATGAAGAAATGTTCGCGCTCAATCGCCCGGTCCACCACCTGGTCGAAGCTGTTGGCGGCGGCAATCGATTGTTGGGCGGCAGCGTCGCGGTTGGAGAGCTGTGGTTCCGGCGCGGTCTGGGCGAACGCGGTCTGGACGAACGAAGCCTGGGTGAACAGGAACGTAACGCAGCAGACCAGGAAGAGCGTAAGAAGTGCCAATGGGGAGCGCAACATTTTAGTTCGCTTCATTCTACCTATGATGCATCACCGGCGCTTGACCTAAGACGCCAGTAGAAACTCGATGTGCAATACCGCCTCGAAATCGGCGGGGTGACCGTCCTTCAAAGCCGGCTTAAATTGAATTTTTTCCGCGGCACGAACCGCGGATTCATCCAGCCCGTGACCAAGTCCGCGCACCACCTTCACGATTCGAATCTGCCCGTTCGCGGTAAACACAACCTCGAGCAGAACCTCACCCTCAATTTTAAGCTGGCGTCCTTCATCAGTGTAAACCGGACGGGGCTTGAAGGTGATCTCAACCGGCAAGGTGTTGACGACTGCGGCAACGGTTTTGGTTTTAGGCTGAGAGGCGACAACGTCCGCATCTCCGAACGCGCCCTGGCGAACCGCGCCGCGCGAGCCCGAAACGCCGGAGCTGTTGCCGGTTGCGACGCCGCTGCCAAACCCGGTGCTCGCGACCACGCCCCGGGCGCCATGCAATCCGCCGGTGCCATTGCCCGAGCCGGGGCCGTTGGGCATATCAAACGAACCCGCCTGCGCGATGGTGACCGGACGGCCGTGGTTGTCTTGATTGGGCACGCCATTGGGATCGCCGAAACCACCCGTCTGTACTTTCGACGGCGCGGCCGCCATGGTTGGCGTGGCCGAGCTGCCCGTGGAAAACACATTCGTTTTGACCGGCGGCCGGGGGATCGTCGGTTTTACATCCGGCAGAAGCTCTTTGCTGGCAGCGAGTGTAACTTTGGGCGCCTGCTCCTCGGGAACGGGCGGCTTTTTCTGGACCAACTCGGCGGGAACGCGCATCGCTTCAGGCCGCGGCGTCACCGGTTCGGTGATTTTCGGAGCCGGGAAATGCCTGACCGGCGCCGGAGCATCCGGCACGGGCGGCGGAGTATTGACCAGGCTGATGAAGTGGTAGTCGTGCACCGGCAACACCAGAACCTCCGGATACAGAACGGCGGTAATCACAAAGAAACCTAACACCAGCGACTGCGCGCCATAACTGAAAACGAATCTTTCCCAACGAGTGCGAGGCTCGGGAAGAAGGCCTAAGGTCAATTGTGTAGCCTGCGAGTCCATGTCCGGCACCTCATGTAGTAATCTGCTTAGCGCTTCCGAAAGAAGTGGTCAATCCCACGAACGGGCATTTAGGACCGCGGGAGAGACGGGCCGAGGACGACACTTCGATCAGTGAAGTGCACGCCGAAGGCCATTTTCGACGAAGGCTCTCCACCTTAAGATGCTGCTAAGCCGCTACTTACATTGGGAATAGCCTATCCTAACAGACCGCAACACCTCGTCTGCAAGGTTTTTCCTATTTGGGGAAGGGAAAATTTTGTGGGAAATCGGAAGATTTTGCCCGGCCAAGCCTGACGTGGGGACAGCTGCTCCCGGCTGTCCTGCCGTGTGAAACTCGGCACCGGCGCGACGCTACTCTTCCTCTTCCTGGTCCAGTTTGATGCGGAGCGACTTCAGAAACTTCAAATCCTGATCGCTGATCTTGAGTTCAGCGTTGGTGCTGAGGGTGGAGACCAGCGAAGTCTTGTCGGTGGTGTGTTCGCCCTGCTTGCTGACGCCGATGGTGGCTTCGAGGACCAGGAAAATGTCGTAGCCGCCTTCCTTGATCCGGGCAACCACCTCAGCGATCGATTCGGAATCGGACAGAGACTCGTTGATCGCTTCCCCGAGTTCTTTCATGAGCTGCTTCAGTTGCTGATCCACGAATCCCCCTGGAATCGGACGCCGCTGACGGTCATGGGTCACAAGTGGCTGTGACTCCGCCCACCGTTATTGTACCCCCGGGCGCTGCTAAAATCGACTGATAGTGAGCCGTTTGGGCGAGGGACGAGCGTGACGAATTGATGATCAACCGCGAGGCGCTGAGAAAAATCGCGCTGATTTACCGTGCTGCCGTCAATATGATCGAGCGCAACCAGGCAGGACGGGCTGTGCTGGCTGGCATCCGCGCGACCGCGCGTTCGTTCGGGCGGGTGCTTCACCAACTCTGGCTGGAAGTGACCGGGTTCACATTCCTGGCGATGGCCGCGGTCGGGGCGATGGCCGGCCTGCGCGAGTACGGGAAATACCAGTCTGGCCATGCCACTGGGCCCGGGAGGTTGCTGCTGGCAATCTGCTTCACGGTTTCGTTCACTTGGTTCGGGCTAAGTTCGTTCTGGCGAGTCAAGCGAAAGGCCAATAGCGAATAAGGAACGGCGAACACGAAAGAAGGGCAGGACACGATGACGGAGCTAGGACTAAAGACGGCCGATCCCCCGACCAAACCGGCAACCCCCCTCCCAAGCGAGGAGACGTCGTCTCACATCGATGTGCGCCCTCTCTACACGCCTGCCGAGCTTGCCGCATGGGACTACGACCGCGATGTGGGGTATCCGGGGCAGTTTCCGTACACGCGCGGGGTGCAGGCGACCATGTACCGGGGCCGGCTTTGGACCATGCGCCAGTATGCCGGGATGGGTGACGCCGAGGAGTCGAACAAACGCTACAAGTATCTGCTCGCCAACGGAACCACCGGCCTATCCGTGGCCTTTGATCTGCCGACGCAGATCGGTCTCGACTCGGACAATCCGCTGGCAGTGGGAGAAGTGGGCAAAGTTGGCGTGGCCATCGACTCGATCGAAGACATGCAGCGCCTCTTCGACGGCATCGACCTGACCAGGATTTCAACCTCGATGACCATCAATGCCACGGCGTCGATTCTGCTGGCGCTCTACGTAGCCGTGGCGCGGCGTCAGGGCATGGACATCCGCAAACTCTCCGGCACGGTGCAGAACGATGTGCTCAAGGAGTACATCGCGCGCGGAACCTATATTTATCCACCGCACCAGGCGATGCGCATCATCACCGACATTTTTGCCTGGACGAATCAGAACGTGCCGGATTGGAACACCATCTCCATCTCGGGCTATCACATGCGCGAGGCGGGATCGACTGCCGTGCAGGAAGTTGCCTTCACGCTCGGCAACGGCATTGCCTATGTGGAGGCGGCGATTCGCGCCGGCCTCGATGTCGACAAGTTCGCGCCGCGACTTTCCTTCTTCTTCAACGCCCACAGCAACTTTCTTGAGGAGGTCGCGAAGTTTCGCGCCGCCCGCCGCATGTGGGCGAAGATCATGCGCGACCAATTCAAAGCAAAGAATCCAAAATCGTGGATGCTGCGCTTCCACACCCAGACTGCCGGTTCCACGCTGACGGCGCAGCAACCGGAAAACAACATTGTGCGCACGGCGATCCAGGCCATGGCGGCGGTACTCGGCGGGACACAGTCTTTGCATACCAACTCCTTTGACGAAGCGCTGGCCCTGCCAACCGAAGCATCGGCGCGAATTGCGCTGCGGACGCAGCAAATCATCGCATTCGAGTCTGGCGCGCCACAGACGGTCGATCCGCTGGCGGGATCGTATTACGTCGAATCGCTGACCAGCGAAATCGAAAAGCGGGCCGTCGATTATCTGGAAAAAATCGCAGCCCTGGGCGGCATGCTCAAGGCGATCGAACGCGGATACGTCCAGCAGGAGATCCAGAACGCGTCCTACGAATACCAGCAAGCGGTCGATCGAGAGCAGGCGGTGGTGGTAGGAGTGAACCGCTTCCACATCGAACAGGATCACGTCGTACCGATCCAGAGGATTGATCCGGCTCTGGAACCGAGACAAGTGGAGCGCCTGCGAGCGTTGCGCGCGAAGCGCGACGCCGAGACTTGGCAAGCTGCCATCCGCGCGGTCGAAGACACGGCGCGCTCGGGAGACAATCTAATGCCTCGCATCCTCGCGGCAGTCGAAGCGAATGCCACCGTGGGCGAAATCTCGGACGCCATGCGGAAGGTTTATGGGGAGTACAAGGAAGCGGTCGTGATCTGAGTTCGCGGGAAATCAGATCAAGAGTTGGCCAGTTTGTACTCGCAAGCGGTGCGGCAGGCTTCGCAGTACATCAGGCCGTCAGCGCAGAGGCGTATATCGAGTTGGGACTGACACAGATAGCAGTATTTTCCGCACTCGCAGCGCTCTTCCGGTTGGTCGCATTGGACGCAGACGATCTGGCTTACACCCGGCTTCGAGGACATAGGTTGAAGTTTAAAGCGGCCGCGGCAGGTAAGGAACATAACGGAAGTCACGCAAGAGCAGGTCGTGGGTGTTCGGTGTCAGGTCTCAGGAAAAACAACCCCTGCTTTCGTACCGAACTCGTCTTGATCCTGGTTTTCCCGAGACCTGACACCTGTGATCTGTGACCTTTGATTTGCTGCCTTTCGGGTGTTAACTTAGTCAGTTCCAGATTCCGGCAGCCCAGCCACTGCCGGACTGATGTCAAGAGACGTTTAGACGAGGTTCTTCTTGTCCGCAGTCGAAGCAACTCCCGTGGTGCGCGAGATCGTCCGCAAGACCGCGTTAAACGCCGTCCATCGCCAAATGGGCGCAAAGATGGTCGAGTTCAACGGATGGGACATGCCCGTCGAATATCCCTCCGCGATCGGGTGCGGCATCGTGGCCGAGCACATGGCGGTGCGCACTGGCGTCGGCATTTTTGACGTCAGCCACATGGGCGATATCCGCTTGGCCGGACGCGAAGCGCTGGCCGCCGTCCAGCATATCTCGATGAACGACGCTTCACGATTGGCGATCGGCCAGGCGCAGTATTCGGCATTGCTTTATCCGCAAGGGACGTTCGTGGATGACGTGATCGTCCACCGTCTCGGCGAAGACGAGTACCTGCTGGTGATCAACGCGGGCACGCGCGAAAAAGACTTCAGCTGGGTGCGCGACAACACCCGCCAGTTTGACTGCCAGGTGGAGCATCTCTCCGACGATTTTACGCAGATTGCCATTCAGGGTCCGAAGGGTGTTGATGTGCTGCAAAAGCTGACCGACGCCGACCTGAGCGCGGTGAAGTTCTACTGGGTAACGCGGGGGACGGTATGCGGCCTGAAGAATATCCTGATGGGCCGCACCGGATACACCGCCGAAGATGGATTCGAGATCTACATTCCACCGGACGAGGAGACCAGCGCGCGCGTCTGGCGCGAGATTCTGGAGGCGGGAAAAGAATATGGCTGTGTCCCCTGCGGTCTGGGAGCGCGCAATACTCTGCGCCTGGAAGGATGTCTCTCTCTCTACGGCCACGAAATCTCGGACACGATCAATGTGTGGGAAGCAGGACTCGATCGGTTCTGCAAGATGGAGAAGCCGGATTTTATCGGGCACGCCGCCTTGGAGAAAACGAAAGCTGAGGGCGTGAAGAAAACGCTCGTTGGTCTCGAGATGGTCGATCGCGGCATTGCTCGTGATGGATACAAGGTATTAGACGAGTCCGGACGCGAGATCGGCTACGTCACCAGCGGTTCCCCGGCGCCGTTCTTGAAGAAGAACATTGCGTTGGCCTACCTTCCCCCCGGGCAGGCTGCGGTTGGAAATACGGTGAAAGTAGAAATCCGCGGACAGGGTGTGAAAGCACAAGTGGTACCGACGCCGTTTTATAAGCGTCCGAAGAAAACAGCGAAGAGCGAATAGCGAAAAACCAGGAGCGAGAAGCCGAATGCCCTACCCAACCGACCGCAAATACACAAAAGAACACGAGTGGATCACTGCCGATGGCACGATGGGCATCACCGACCACGCCCAGGAGTCGCTCGGCGACATCGTGTTCGTGGAGTTGCCCAAGGTGGGGACAGAGATCACCGCGGGCAAGCCCTTCGGCACCGTAGAGTCGGTGAAGGCCGTTTCCGACTTGTTTGCGCCGGTTTCCGGGACCGTGACGACCTTGAATGACGCTCTGGCCACAGCTCCGGAGCAAGTCAACAAGGATGCGCACGCAGCCTGGATGGTCAAGATCAAGGTGAAGGATCCGGCAGAGATGAATGCGCTGCTTTCCGCGGCGGATTATGACAAGTTTGTGAGCGAAGAGGCGGGACACTGAAAATCATTTCGACGACAATCATTTCCGGCTTCACCGGCACCCAAGTACGCCGCGCCGTGACACAATCGAAACCGCCGCTGCCCACATCCAATGAAGGTTCTTATGAGATATCTACCTAAATCTCCCGCGGATCGCGCGGCCATGCTGCAGGCGATCGGGATCCGCTCCGTCGACGATCTTTTTTCGCCGATCCCCGCCGAATACCGTCTGACGCGCGATCTCGCGATCCCCCGGCAAATGGCCGAGTCGGAAATCGTGGACTGGTTTAAGCAACGGGCGAAAGAAAACGGCGAAGGCTACACCAGTTTTCTCGGAGCCGGCGCCTACTTCCACTACCGGCCCGTGGTCATCGACGCGCTCGTGCAACGCGGAGAGTTCCTGACCTCCTATACCCCGTATCAGGCCGAGTTTGCCCAGGGCACGCTGCAGGCCATCTTTGAGTTCCAGACCATGATCGCCGAACTCACCGGCATGGACCTGGCCAATGCCTCGATGTATGACGGCTCGACGGGCGCCGCCGAAGCGGTCATGATGGCGGTCCGGGCTACGGGAAGGCGTTCAGCCGTAGTCGCGCGCAGCCTGCATCCCGAGTATCGCGAAGTCCTCACCACTTATGCGACCCACCAGGCGATTCCGCAGAAGTTGGTCGCGTTTAAGGATTCGGGACAGATTGACCTGAAAGAACTCGAGAAAACCGTCGATGACGATACGGCGTGCGTCCTGATTCAGTCGCCGAATTTCTTCGGGACGATTGAAGACGTCGAAGCCATCGCCGTGATTGCGCACAAACGCGGAGCGCTCCTGATTGTCTCGATTGCCGAGGCCGTTTCGCTGGGGATTGTCGAACCGCCGCGCGCCGCCGACATCGTGGCCATGGAAGCGCAGTCGTTCGGAGTGCCGCTCGGATTCGGCGGCCCCTACTGCGGAGTGCTCGCCACGAAAGAGAAATTCGTCCGCCAGATGCCGGGCCGCCTCGCCGGCCAGACCAGCGACAAGAACGGTAAGCGCGGCTTTGTGCTGACGCTGGCAACCCGCGAGCAGCACATCCGCCGCGAGAAGGCGACGTCGAACATCTGCACCAACCAGGCCCTGGTCGCGCTGATGGTGAATATCTTCATGACCGTTTACGGGAAGATCGGGTTGCGGGAACTGGCAAAGCAAAATCTGGCCAAGGCAGCCTACGCCGCCGACCAGTTCAGCAAACATGCCAAAGTGCTGTTCGCGGGCGCGCCGCGCTTCAACGAATTCGTCGTGCAGACCAGCGAAGATCCTTATGCTATCAACTCGCGCCTGCTGGGACACAAGATCGTCGGCGGGTTGCCGATGAAAAAGTTTTATCCCGAACTCGGTCATGCGGCGCTGTGGTGCTGCACGGAATTGACGACTCGTTCGATGATCGATACCGCGGTCGGTTTGGTCGCCGAGAGTGAGCGGTCTGTTCTCAGTAAGGATGCCGAGCCTGAAGAAGTGGCGCGATGAAATTTCGCAACTAGCGCCAAGTCATGCCGATACGACAGAACAGGTGTCCCGAATGTCGTGGCGGTAGCAAATGCAGCCATTGCTTCGGAACGGGCACCAACACGCACCTCAATGAAGACGAGCCTAAGTGTAGGAACTGTTCTGGAACCGGCGTCTGCTCTGCTTGTGAAGGCACCGGAACGATGGACGGCTATAACGATAAAATTAAACAGTCAGCAGGTTCAACATGAAACACATGACCCGCAAAGCGACGCGTCACATCAGCCAGAACGAAGGCTTGATCTTCGAGAAGTCGTCGCCCGGCAAAGCCGCGTGGAAGCTGTCGCCGCTCGATGTTCCGGAAGTCGATACGGCCAAGTTGCTCGGTAGGCAGGAACGAAAGGATCTGGGCGACATGCCCGAAGTCAGCGAGATTGAAATCATCCGCCACTTCACGCGGCTCTCGACCTGGAATTACGCCATCGATCTGGGCATGTATCCGCTGGGTTCCTGCACCATGAAGTACAATCCGCGCGTCAACGAGTTTGTCGCGCGCGTCGAAGGCCTGGCCAACGGGCATCCCTATCAGGCGGAGAAAATTTCGCAAGGCGCTTTGCAGATCATGAAGACGCTGAGCGATTGCCTGCTTGAGATCACCGGCATGGACGCGATCACCCTGCAACCGGCCGCCGGCGCGCAAGGCGAGCTGACCGGATTGCTGCTGGTGCGCGCCTATCACCAGTCCAAAGGGAACGCGCGCAAAAAAATTCTGATTCCAGATTCCGCGCATGGCACGAATCCGGCGACGGCGGCCACGGTAGGTTACGCGGTCGAAAATCTGAAATCGAACGGCCGCGGCATGGTCGATGTGGCGGCGCTGGCGGCGCAGATGAATGAAGACGTCGCGGCGCTGATGGTCACGAATCCGAATACGCTGGGCGTTTTCGAACACGAGATTCACGAAATTGCCGAACTCATGCACGCCAAGGGCGGCCTGCTCTACATGGACGGCGCCAACATGAACGCGCTGGTCGCGAAGGCGCGGCCGGGAGATTTCGGCGTCGACGTAATGCACCTGAACCTGCACAAAACATTTTCCACTCCGCATGGCGGAGGCGGTCCGGGATCGGGGCCGGTGGCAGTGAAGAAGGTGCTCGCGCCGTTTCTACCCACGCCGGTCGTCATCACCAAGCCGGATGGCGCGCTGGGCTTCGAATACAACCGTCCGCAATCGGTGGGACGCGTGCGCGCGTTCTACGGGAATTTCGGCATGTTCATCCGCGCGCTCGCCTACATCTTTGCCAACGGGCCCGACGGCTTGCGCCAGACAACGGAAGACGCGGTGCTCAACGCGAATTACATCCGCAAGGGACTGGAAGGCGTTTACGATCTGCCTTACTCGACGCCGTCGATGCACGAAGTCGTTTTCAGCGACAAGGTGCAGTCGAAGAAGGGCGTCAAGACGATGGACCTGGCCAAACGCCTGATCGATTACGGATTCCATCCTTACACGACGGCGTTTCCGCTGATCGTTTCCGGAGCGCTGATGATCGAGCCGACCGAGAGCGAGCCGAAAGAAGAGCTGGATCTGTTCATCGAAGCCATGAAGTCGATTGCGGAAGAAGTGGAAGAAGACCCGCAGTTCGTGCTCGACGCTCCGCACAACACGCGTATTTCGCGTCTGGATGAAACCGCGGCGGCAAGGAAGCCGGTGCTGCGCTGGAAGCGGGAGAACGCGTAGGGACAGCCGCCCTCGGCTGCCCAGACGAGCGCAGCTCGGCCGCGCTGGCAAGCATCAATTGGTATTTCGCCTTGGCTCCAAACACGTCCGGCTCGCAATCCATATCCATAGCAGGAAGGTCGGCACCCAATAAGGAAAGACACCATAGAGTGTGTCGGAGACGGAGTGGGAGCGTCCGTCGACAAACAGGAAGATGTGCAGGCAGAATGCGGCGGCCAGCATACTGATCATCCAGCCGGTAATCGAGACGGGAAGGAAGACGAGACCGAACGGCTTGAACCAGCGCATGGGACAACCTCCTCGCTGACGGCACTATAAACCAGTTCGTCACTTTTTATGAAATTGTCATCCCGAGCGGAGCGAGGGATCTGCATTTTGCCGCGAACTACAGATCCCTCACTTCGTTCGGGATGACAAAATCTGGACTTCAGGGAGCGCACGTGCGTGCTTGTGTCTTGCTAGAATCACCTGGTCCACCACAATGCCTGACGATCCGGCCAACTCTGCAAGCGCCCGCCAACTGGCCGAACACCACTACTACGCTGCCCTCGATCTGGTTCTTGAAGCCCACCACGAGCAAGCGGTCGAAGAGTACCGGCAGGCGCTGGCGGCTGATCCGAAGTTCACCGACGCGCTGCACGGACTGAGCCGGGCGTTGCAGGACCTCCAACGCTTCGACGAAGCCATCGCAGTTGCCCAACAAATCTCGGAGATCGATCCCGACGACATTCTGGCGCACACCAGCCTCTCGATCCTGTATCAGAAAAAGGGAATGGTTCCC
>Ga0209415_10004280_pt1 | contig 26240 bp, 27 predicted proteins | sample PeaSoiSIISIP2007_FD_187696 | JGI IMG/M metagenome (GOLD analysis project Ga0209415, IMG submission 187696) | Peat soil microbial communities from Weissenstadt, Germany - SII-SIP-2007 (SPAdes) (version 2) | ecosystem: Environmental > Terrestrial > Soil > Wetlands > Peat | place: Germany... | reverse complement strand
CGCCACCGCCACCGCTACCGCCACCGCCACCGCCACCGCCGCCACCACCCGAAGTCTTGGATCGCGGCGCACGCTCTTGGGCCTCGTTGACCCGTAATGGGCGCCCACCCATCTGAAAGCCGTTCGTTTGCTGGATCGCGTTCTGCGCCTCGCTGGCCGCCATGTCGACGAACGCAAATCCTCGTGGACGGCCGGTTTCGCGATCGTTGATGAGCTTGACCGAATCGACCTTGCCGTGGCGTTCGAACAGGCTACGCACTTCGTCTTCTGTAGCGGTGAATGGCAGATTGCCAACATAAATCGTCGTCATTCAACTAGTCTCACTGACAGTGCGCGCGAAGTGCGGGCTGGCCCCGCTCGCACGCGGTTTCAACACGCAGACCGACGCGCAGACTCTGCCGCGACGAAGGCCTGGACCTTCGGCTGTGCACTACTCCATTTAGGCAGGACACTCACACAGAAACCCGCTAACTGACCTAGGGAACGAACCTACAAACCGACTCTACGCCAGGGCCTAAAGCTTGGCAAACGGTAACATTGGCGGGCCGGCCACGGCCGCCGAGGGCGCGCCGCCGCGGCTCATTCGACTTCCAGATAGGCGTAACCATTGAGTTCGTTTTCATAGAAGCGCTTGACGGCTTGAGCTTCCGTCAGCGTCATCCGGCCTTCGCGCACGGCCCGCTCGCAATCGCGCGCGAGCCGCGGATAGAGTTCGTCCGTATCGTATTCCATGTATTCGAGGACCTTATTGGCGGTATCGCCCTTGACGATTTCCTCGATCCACCAGCCGCCTTCGTCGTGCAGCCGGATATGCACGACATGGGTGTCGCCGAACAGGTTGTGAAGATCGCCGAGAGTCTCCTGATACGCGCCGACCAGAAAGGCGGCCAGATAATACGGCTGACCGACGATGAGTTCGTGCAGCTCGAGCGTGCGCTTGGTTTCGCGCGGACTCACGAAGCGGTCGATTTTGCCGTCGGAATCGCAAGTGATGTCGGCCAGCACGGCGTTGCGCGACGGGCGTTCGTTGAGTCGCTGGATCGGCATGATCGGGAACAATTGACCGATCGCCCAGCTGTCGGGCAAGGATTGGAAAATGGAAAAATTGCAGAAATAAATGTCGCTGAGCATCGACTCGAGGTTCTCCAATTCTTCCGGGATCTTGTCCAGCTTGCGGCATAGCTCGCGAATCTTCGTGCAGGTCGCCCAGTAGAGCTTTTCGGCCAAGCCGCGAAATTCGAGGCTGAGGTAGCCCAAGTTGAACATCTGCAGCGCTTGTTCGCGGGCCTGCAGCGCGTCGTGATAGCACTCGACCAGCCGGCGCTCGTTGACCGAGCGGAAACTGTCGAACAAATCCCGCACCGGCTGGGGCACCTCCTCGTGTCCGTGGTAGTCCTGCTCCGGGCGGCCGGTCACGTTGAATTGGTCGAGCTTGGAAGCGCCGAGAATGTCGAACACCAGCAGGCTGTGATGGGCGGCGATGGCCCGGCCAGACTCGCTGACGATCATCGGATGCGGTACGTCGCGCGCGTCGCAGACGCTCTTGATGCGATACACGACGTCGCTCGCGTATTCGTTGAGCGTGTAATTCATCGAGGACTCGTAGTTGGTGCCGCTGCCGTCGTAGTCGACGCCGAGTCCGCCGCCGATATCGATGTATTGCAGGCCGGCGCCCATGAGCTTGAGTTCCGCATAAACGTGCGCGAGCTCGTTGATCGCGTCCTTGACGCGGCGGATGTCCTGCAGCTGGCTGCCCGGATGGCAGTGCACGAGCTGCAGGCAATCGAGCATCTTGCGCTCTTTCAGCAGTGTGTAAAGATCGAGAATTTCGCTGATGAATAGCCCGAATTTGGATTTCTCGCCCGCCGACTCGCGCCAGCGACCCGCGCCCTCGCTCGCGAGCTTGACCCGCACACCGAGCTTCGGCCGCACGCCGTAATGCTCCGCGTGCTTGAGAATCAGGTGGATTTCCTCGAAGTTTTCGATGACCGGAATGATGTTGCGGCCGAGTTTCGTCGCGAGGATCACGGCCTCGATGTAGCTGTCGTCCTTGAATCCGTTGCAGACGACGATGCGATCCGGCGCATCCTCGGTGATCGACATGACGGCGAGCAGCTCCGGCTTCGAGCCGACCTCCAGGCCGAAGCCGAATTCCTTGCCGTAGCGGTAGACTTCCTCGACGACCAGGCGTTGCTGGTTGACCTTGATCGGAAACACTGCGGCATAACGGTTTTTGTAATCGTTTTCCGCGATCGCGGTGCTGAACGCGTCGGCCAAATGCCGCAAGCGATGCGCGAGAATGTCGGAAAATCGGATCACGACCGGCGTGTGCAAATCGCGCGCCTTGAGTCCCTGTACGACGTCAAGGAGATCGATTTCGTGGGTCGCATCCATTCCTGGGCGGACGACCAGATGGCCCACCGAGTTGATCGAGAAATAGCCCTTGCCCCAGGCCTCGACCTGATAAAGGTCCAGCGTGTCCTCGATCTTCCATGCCTGGCTCGCGGGCAGCTTTTTTGCGGGTGTGTTCATGTGGCGCGAACGATAACAAATTGCGGCGGCATGTAAATGACGGTTTGGGCGGCGCCGACCGATTGGGCGCCGACCGATGGCTTGCCGCGCCCGACCACTAGCTGCCGGTGGCGACCGCGCGCGTGGGGTCATGAATCCATTCGCTCCAGGAGCCTGCGTAGAGTTTCGCGCCGGGCAGTCCGGCCGCCTCCAAGGCGAGCAGGTTGTGACAGGCCGTTACGCCGGAGCCGCACATCGCGATCACATTGGACGCATCGGTGGCGCCGAGAAACTGCAACCAAAGCCGGCGCAGCTCGGCGGCGGCCAGAAAGCGTCCGTCGGGCCCCAAGTTGCGGACAAACGGAAAATTCACGGCCGCCGGTACGTGTCCCGCGACCGAGTCCAGGGGTTCGACCGTGCCGTCGAAGCGCTCCGGGGCGCGCGCATCGACCAGAAGACGCCGACGGTCCTCGAGGGCGGCGACGACTTGCTCGCTCGTCAGCCAGGCGTCGGGTACGACCCGCGCGGTAATCCCGAGCTTCGGTTGCGGCATTTCCGGCGCATCCCCGGACTGCGTAGCAAGCCCCAGCGCCGTCCAAGCCGCGAATCCGCCGTCCAGCACCGCGACCTGCGGGTGGCCCACCCAACGCGCGAGCCACCAAAGACGCGCGGCGAACGCGCCGTTGCCGGCATCGTAAGCGATGATTTGGGTCTCGTCCCCGATGCCGAGCCGCGCCAATCGCAGCGCAAATGCGCTTGGATCGGGCAAAGGATGACGTCCGGTAGCGGCGCCGACGGAGCCCGATAGGACAAGGTTCAAATCCGCGTAGCGCGCGCCGGGGATATGCGCGAGCTCGTAGCCTCGCCGGCCGGCACCTGGGCTGGCAAGATCGAAACGGCAATCCAGGACCGCAACGTCGGGGCGACCGGTCAGTTTCGCGAGGCTTGCCGCATCGATGAGGGTCGTATGGATCATGTTTCGAGCTTAGCGCGATGCCGCCTCGAGTTCATCCGCTACAATCGAGCCTAATGGCACTCACATTATATTGGGGTAGCGGCAGCCCGTTCTCGTGGCGCGTGCTCTTGGCGTTGGAGCACAAGGGCCTGCAGTACGAATCACAGCTGCTGCACTTCGATAAACAAGAACACCAATCGCCGCAAATGTTGAAGCTCAATCCGCGCGGGCGCGTGCCGGTCTTGAAGGATGGCGATTATGTCGTCTTCGAATCGGTCGCGGTGCTCTATTACCTGGAGGTCAAATACCCCCACGCGCCGATGTTCGGCATCACTCCCGAAGAGGCCGGCGTCATCATGCGCGTGATCTGCGAGTTCCAGGCCTACGCCGAGCCCGCCTTGGGCAAAATCGTCGAAGCGATATTTGCCGATCGAGTCGCGACCCAGATCGACGATCTCACCGATGCCATGCATGTGGTCGCGCGCGAGGCGCGCACGATCGAAGGCCGCCTCAGCAAGGAGCAATGGATCGTCGGCGCGAACTACTCCGCGACCGACATGGTTATTTTCCCGTGGATTCAATTGTTGCGACGCGCCCTGAACCGCAGTTCCGCCGCGGAACTCGGTGCGCGCTTTTTGCCGATGGAGCGCAACTATCCGGCGCTCGCGCGCTGGATCGCGCGCATCGAGAGCCTCCCCGGCTACCAGCGTACCTACCCGCCGCATTGGCGCGAAACTTGAGAATTCGTTGCGCAGCCAGGTACCCTTGCAGAGTTTTGCCGCAGGGCGCGTACACATGGGGGGGGGAACTAAAATGAAACTGGATAAAGAATTATGAGCGAACACGAAGTGCATGTGAAATTTGCGGGCAAGATCGTATTCGTCGGCTTCGGCAGCATCGGCCAAGGGGTTCTGCCGCTGATCTTGCGTCACATCGGCACTTCGTCTGAACGCATCACGATCGTCACCGCCGAGGCGAAGGGCCGTGCGGAAGCACAGCAATACGGTGTCAAATTCGTGCAAGCCACGTTGAGTAGAGAGAATTATCGCAGCGTGCTCGAGCCCCTGCTGGGAGCGGGCGATTTCTTGTTGAATCTCTCGGTCGACGTGTCCAGCATCGCGCTGATCGAATTGGCGCGCGAAAGCGGCGCGTTGTATTTGGATACCTGCGTCGAACCCTGGGCCGGCGGGTATGTCGACGCAAACTTGAGCGTGGAAAAGCGCAGCAATTATACGATGCGCCTCGGTGCGCTCGCTCTGCGCGCCGGCCACGAGAGCGGGCCGACCGCGGTGCTCACGCATGGCGCGAATCCCGGCTTGGTCTCGCACTTGGTCAAGCAGGCGCTGCTGAACATCGCCGCGGACACCGGCGTGGACGCCGCGCGGCCGCGCGGCCGCGAACAATGGGCGAGGCTCGCCCAAAAGCTCGGCATCAAGGTCATGCATATCGCCGAACGCGACAGCCAGGTCGCGAATGTCCCGAAGCAGGCCAACGAATTCGTCAATACCTGGTCGGTCGACGGCTTCGTCAGCGAAGGCGCGCAGCCCGCCGAACTCGGTTGGGGCACGCACGAGAAGCACTTTCCGCTCGATGGCGGCAGACATACTGTGGGCTCGGGCTGCGCGATCTATTTGAATCGCCCGGGAGCGAGCACCCGGGTGCGCACTTGGACGCCCGAGGCCGGCTGTTTCCACGGATTCCTGATCACCCATTCCGAGGCGATTTCCCTCTCTGATTACTATACGGTCCGGGAAGGCGAGCGCGTCGCGTATCGGCCGACCGCGCATTACGCTTACCATCCGAGCGACTGCGCCGTGCTCTCAGTGCATGAATTCGCGGGGCGCAATTGGCGCTTGCAGAATCGTAAACGCATCATGCTCGATGAAATCACGGCCGGCATCGACGAGCTCGGTGTGCTGCTCGCCGGCCACAAGAAGAACGCGTATTGGTATGGCTCGCAGCTGTCGATCGGCGAGGCCCGGGCTTTGGCGCCGTACAACAGTGCGACGAGCCTGCAGGTCACGTCCGCTGCCTTGGCGGGCATGATTTGGGCCATCGAGAATCCGAAGCGCGGCGTTGTCGAGCCCGACGAAATGGATTTCGAGCGCCCGCTCGAGATTTGCCGGCCCTACCTCGGCAATCTCGTCGGCAAATACACGGATTGGACGCCGCTACACCAGCGCGGCGAGCTGTTTGCCGAGGATCTCGATACCGCCGATCCCTGGCAGTTCAAAAACGTTCGGGTCGTCTGAGCGCCGCGCACCTCCAGGCCAGCCATGACTTGGACCTCAGGGACGAGGTCCATAGTGGATTTCGGCGATAACCAAGCTGCAAGGACCGGTCGGCAGCTGCACCGTGATTTCCTCGTCCCGCCGCTTACCCATGAGACTCTTGCCGAGCGGTGAATCCATGCTGAGGTAATCCTCGGCCATGTCGAATTCGTCGGGCCCGACCACGCGATACCAGCGCAGCTCGCCGTTGCTGCTGCGGGTTTGAACCCAGGCGCCGAAGTAGACGCGATTCGCGTCGCGCCGACCGCCACCGCCGGGAGGATCGACAACTTTCATGCCGTCCAGGCGTTTGCGCAAGAAGCGGACGCGCCGGTCGATCTCATGCAGGCGCTTCTTGCCGTAGGTGTATTCGGCATTTTCGGAGCGATCCCCTTGCGCGGCGGCTTCGGAGACGGCCTGGGTGACGCGCGGACGCTCCTCGTGCCAGAGCCGATGCAGCTCCTCGCGCAGGCGCTCGGCGCCTTCCGGGGTGATGTATTGGGAGCCGGGCGTAACCGGGGCTCGGTATCTTGACACGGTGCGTCGATCCTACCTTTGAGTCGCGAAGATGTGACCCGCCTCCCAGCAGTTTGCGCCCATTTGAGCGCTCGCTCACAGCCAGGCCCGGGCCCGGACTTTTATGCTTCTGCCCCATGAGCCTGAAATATTACACGCACTTTATTGCGCATCTGGACGGCGCGATGGATTACAGTGAGTACCGTGGGGTTGTCGAACTCCTTGGTCAGTCGGGCTCGGTGCAAAAGGATCGGGAAATCGCCCGCGTCCTCGCCCGCAGTTTCGATCTCGAGGAAAACGACATCCAGGTCCTGCAGTGGGACCAGCTGCACTGAAGCGCACCCTATCGATCCCCTAGCGGGCTTTACTTCCCTTCAATGAAGTCCGCACCTCAGCCCCGAGATTAGCTCTCGGGGCTTTTTTTTTGGGTGCTAAACTGTGCCCCTGTTCCCATTTCGAGGGATGACCAGGAGGGGGTCTTTATCGTGCGTAAACTGGGCCTGTGCGTTTTGTTGGGATTCGGCGTGCTGTTATCCGGCTGTGGCTACAATGCCATGCAGGCGCAGGACGAGCAGATCAAATCATCATGGTCGGAAGTCGTGAATCAATATCAGCGCCGCGCCGATTTGATCCCCAATCTCGTCAGTACCGTCAAAGGATATGCCGCGCAGGAGCAGCAGGTACTGCTCGGCGTGACGGAAGCCCGCTCGAAAGTCGGCTCGATTCAGGCGACGCCGGATTTGATCAACGACCCGGCCGCGTTTGCAAAATTCCAGGCTGCGCAGGGTCAGCTTTCGGGCGCCTTGTCGCGCTTGCTGGTCGTTTCGGAAAACTATCCGCAATTGAAGTCCGATCAGAATTTTCGCGATTTGCAGGCGCAGCTCGAGGGTACCGAAAACCGCATCACGGTCGCGCGCAAGCGCTACATCGATGCGGTACGGACCTACAACACGACAGTACGCTCGTTCCCCGGGAACTTGACCGCGATGCTGTTCGGCTACAAGCCGAAGGAGAACTTCACGGTCGAGAATGAAGCGGAGATTTCCAAGCCGCCGACCGTGGACTTCAGCGCGAAGCCGGCGCCGGCAGCGACGGCGCCGCCGCGTCAATAGTGACGAGTTTGGCCTGTCTGCGGCGCGTCCCGGCGATCCTCGCGGCATGCCTACTCGCGGCGATCGCGAGCGGCCAAGTCGCGGTCCCGCCGCTGACGGCGCGCGTCATCGATCTGACCGGCACCCTGTCCGGTGCGGCAGTGCAGCGCATCGAGACCAAGCTTGCCGATCTCGAGGCCAAAAAGGGCAGCCAAATCGCGGTGCTGATTCTGCCGACGACGCAGCCCGAGGACATCGAGCAATTCGGCATTCGGACCATGGACCAATGGAAAGTCGGCCGCAAGGGCATCGACGACGGGGCGATATTGATCGTTGCCAAGGACGACAGGCGGGTTCGCATCGAGGTCGGCTACGGTTTGGAGGGGGCGCTGCCCGATGCCATCGCGAGCCGCATCATCGAGGACACGATCGCGCCGCTCTTCAAGCAGGGCAATTATGACGGCGGTGTAGAGGCGGGCGTCGATCGCATGATCGCCGTCATCAACGGCGAGCCGCTGCCGACGCCCGACAAGAAATGGGAGCGTGGCGGCGGCATAGCCAATATGCTGCCGTTCCTGTTGATCGCGGCGTTCGTCGTCAGCATCGTGCTGCGCGCGGTCTTCGGGCGCCTGTTTGGCTCCTTGGCGACCGGCGGCATCGTCGGGGTGCTCGCATGGCTGTTCAGCCATTTGTTGCCGATCGGCATCGGCGCCGCCGTCATCGGCTTCTTGTTCGCGCTGCTATCCGGATCCTCGCGCGGCTGGGCTGCAGGCAGCGGCTGGGGTGGCGGTTTTGGCGGCGGCGGATTCGGCGGAGGCGGCGGTGGATTCAGCGGTGGCGGCGGGGGCGGCGGCGGCGGCGGAGCGTCAGGAGGATGGTGAGCAAGATCTCACGGTTGCTGCGACATGCGGCCGCCACGCACTGGCGCACGCGCCTGCGCTTTACCAATGCGACACTCGACGCGATCGAGATCGCGGTTGCGCGCGCCGAGCGCTCGCACGCGGGTCAGATTCGATTCGCAATCGAAACCGCGCTGCACCCGCGGCAAATCCTGCGCGACGTCTCGCCGCGCGCGCGCGCGCTGGAGGTATTTTCCGCACTGCATGTCTGGGATACCGAACACAATAACGGCGTTCTGATCTACGTGCAGCTTGCCGATCGCGTCGTCGAGATCGTCGCGGATCGCGGTATTACGGGGCGCGTGCAGCCGGCGGAGTGGGAGGCGGTCTGCCGTTTGATGAAAGAGCACTTCCGTTCCGGCCGGTTTCGAGACGGGGCCGTCGCCGGGGTCGAGGCCGTCGGCATGCTGTTGTCGCGCCACTATCCGGCGCCGGCTGGCGGAACAGACGCTGGATCGGACGCGGGTAACGAGTTGCCGGATCGTCCGGCACTGTTATAACGGATCATCTTGTGAGTGGGCACATGCGTCGCAATCTCGCTTTCTGGGCCGGAGTCGCCAGCTCTGCCGCGTTCTGGTCCGCGGGCTGTTCGCTGATCCATCGGCTGCCGCCCGCTGCGCCGCCGGCCGTCAAAGTCGTCGCGGCTCAGCCGCAACTACCGAAGCCGACTGCGACGCACCGGTTTCAAATCGAGCCGGGCAATACGGAAGTCGTTGGCTACGTACGGAAGACGATCATCGGCGCCGATGACACGCTGCCGGACATCGCGCGTCGATTCGACGTCGGATATGAGGAGATGCTGCTCGCCAATCCCGGCGTCGATCCGTGGTTGCCGGGCGTCGGCCTGGAGGTCGTCGTGCCGACGCAATTCGTGCTGCCGGCGGCGGTGCACGAAGGCGTCGTCGTCAACGTCGCCGCGATGCGCATTTTCTATTACCCGCCGCACAAGAAGGGCGAGCCGCAGACCGTCTACACCCACCCGATCGGCATCGGCAAGGTCGGCTGGAAGACACCGGAGGGCGCCACGACGATCGTCAGCCGACAGAAGGATCCGGTTTGGGTCGTGCCGAAGTCGGTGCGCGACGAGCATGCGCAAGACGGCGACATCTTGCCCGATAAAGTGGCCGCCGGACCCGACAATCCGTTGGGCCAATACATGTTCCGGCTCGGCTGGCCGAGCTACCTAATCCACGGAACCAACAAGCCGTACGGCGTCGGCATGCGTTCGAGCCACGGATGCATACGCCTGTATCCGGAAGACATCGCCGTGTTCTTCGACCTGATTCCGATCGGCACGAAGGTGACCGTCGTCAATCAGCCCTACCTGTTCGGCTGGCGCGACGGCGCGCTGTATCTGCAGGCCTACGCGGTCCTCGAAGACGACTCGCGCGATTTGCTCAAGAACCGCAAGCGGCTTCTCGAGCAGCTGCTCAATCCGAAATTGCGGCCAAGAATCGCGGCTCTGGACAAGGACATCGACTGGGCGCGCGTGCGGGAACTCGCGCACAAGCCCCGCGGCGTGCCGGTGCCCGTTACCGGCGGTAAGCCGGGCCTGGATGCGGTCGTGGCCGATTCGCAGCTCGTGGAGAATACGGTGCCCACGGGCTCCAATTGGGACGGCAAATCCGGATTGCTGATCGATGAGAAGAGCTTCCGTGAATTGCTAGGCGACCGCGACACGCCACCGCCGGTGTCGAGAGCGCAATGAGGCGCGTTTGCGCGTCGGGCCCATTGCGCATGGGTTTGCTCGGGCTCGCGGGCTTCTGCGGGCTCGCGCGCGCCGTGACGCTCGGCGGCGCCGATGCGGACTACCGTTCGTATGCCAATGTCGACGAGTTTCGCGTGACGCACCTGGAATTGATGCTGGACGTCGATTTCACCGGTCGCGAGCTGGCTGGCGTCGCCGTGCTCGAGATGAAACGCACGGATCCTCACTCCAATGAACTCGTACTCGATACCAAGGGCTTGAGGATCATGACGGTCAGCGAGCTATCGGGCGATTTTGTCGGCGCAATCGAAAAGACCAAGGCCATCTGGGTGACCTGTCCGTTCCATTTGGGGAGGGCGAATCCGGAATTGGGCAGCCCGCTGTATATCGACCTCTCGCCGTCGAAGGAAAGTACTGCAACGGTCAAGATCGAATATGAAACCACGGATAAATCGACGGCCTTGCATTGGCGCGTGCCCGATACGAAGGACGGCAAGCCGCGGGCTTTTCTCTACGCCTCGCCCGGGCCGATTCAAGCGCGCAGCTGGATTCCGCTGCAGGACACGCCGCAAGTGCGCTTTACCTACAAAGCATTCGTAAGGACCGGGGGCGGCTTTCTCGCGGTCATGGCCGCAGGCAACGATCCAAAGGTCAAACGCTTCGGTAATTACACCTTCCTGATGCCGAGAGCCGTGCCTTCTTACCTGCTGATGCTCGCGATCGGCGATCTCGACTTCAAGGAAACCGGACCTCGCAGCGGGGTCTACGCGGAAGGTTCGCTCGCCAAAGCGGCGGCAAAGGAATTCGCGGACACGGAAGCGATGCTGGCCGCGGCCGAACACCTATTGGGTCATTATCCCTGGGGGCGCTTCGACCAGTTGGTGATGCCGGCCGCCTTTCCGATCGGCGAGGCCGCTTATCCCACCGTCGCGTATCTTTCGCCGACCACCATCGCCGGCGACAAGAGTCTCCAATCGACGCTCGCGAATGCCTTGGCGTATTCTTGGTCCGGGGAACTCGTGACGAACGCGACCTGGCGCGATCGCTGGCTCAATCAGGCGTTTGCCGCGTATCTGCAGCGGCGCATCATGAGCGTCGTCGCCGGCGAGCAGCGCGAGGCAATCCAGGAGATCCTCGACGTCGAGGCCTTTCGCGCTGCGGTGTCGACCTGCGACAGCGACGATCAGCTATTGGGGACCGATCTCGCCGACGTGGAATCCGACGAGGTTTGCGCAAGTGTTGCCCCCGAAAAGGGCAGCCTATTGTTAACCTGGCTCGAGGCGAAATTCGGTCGTGATCGCTTCGATGCATTCTTGCGCGGCTACTTCACGCGCTTCGCGGCGCAACCCGTGTCGACCGAGCAGTTTCAGGGCTACCTGCAGGAGAATCTCCTCGATCGGTTTCCAGGCATCGTGACTCGCGCGCAGATCGACGCATGGATGTCGAATCCCGGCATCCCCGAGGACGCGGTGCTGCCCGCGGCCGGTGCCGGGGCGTCGATCGATGAGGCAAGGGCGGCCTACCTCTCCGGCAAGCTTCCCGCGGCGAAAATCGATGCCCACGATTGGGTCGGGCAGCAGTGGATTTATTTCTTGAACGGCATGCCGCAGGACTCGAGGGCCGCGCAACTCGGCGATCTCGACCGGGCATTTTCCCTGACCGCGACCCGCAATGATGCAATCGCGCAAAGTTGGCTGCTGCTCGCGATACGCAGCGACTACCGTCCGGCATTCCGGCGGCTCGAGGACTATCTCAAGTCGGTCGGCCGCGCGCGACTGATACTGCCGCTGTATGCACAGCTCGCAAAGACGCCCGCGGGCTACGATTTTGCCAAGCGCGTGTATTCGGCGGCGCGTCCCGGATATGATCCGCAAACGGCGCAGCGCATCGACGCAATCGTCAAACTCGACGCCGTGGCCACCGAGTAAGCGCGGGATTTCAAGATGATGAGCGAATGGATGAAAGTCATGCTCGATGAGATCGCGCGCAAAAAAGCCGAAGCGGAGCAAGCCGAAGCCGAGGAGTTGCGCCGCAAGCAAGAGCAAACCAAGAGCCCGAGGCCGGACGGCGCCCAAGCCGACGCCTGATTTCGCTTAGGACCCGATGGTCCGCGCAGCCGTTTTCTTTGTGATACATTTACAAATCGAGATCAAGGGGAACGTAGTGGCGATGCCGAGCAGCCTGGAAGGCCAGGTCCAAGATGATCACGTCCCGCATCCATCGATCGCCCGCATAGGCGCAGCGCGCAGCGCCTTCGTCGGCCGCACATTGCGGGGCCCAGTCGACCGCCCCGTCATCATCCGTAGCTTCAACGAGTTTTCTCAAGTTTTCGGCGGCCTTTGGCAACCGAGCCTATTGGGATATGCGGTCGAGCAATTCTTCGACAACGGCGGGCGCGAGGCACTCGTCGTGCGTGTCGCCAACGGAGCGCGTGCGGCGACGCTTTGCCTGCCGGCGGGCGAAACGAAGCTCGTGCTCCGGGCCGTGCGGCCGGGCACGCGCGAGTTTTTGCGTGCTTGCATCGACTACGACAACATCCCGAGAGACAACACCGCGGAATTCAATCTCACCGTGCAGCGTGTGCGCACGCAGGGAACGTTGCGCGTCGAAGATCAGGAGACGTATCGCGCATTGTCGGTGCGTCCGGGAGCGGCGGCTCATGTCGAGAAAGCGCTGTCTGACTCCGAATTGATTCGACTGGTCGGGCCGGCGCCCCTATCGAGGCCGTTGCGCACGCTGGATCCGGCGAGCGGGCTTGCGACGGGCTATGTATATTCGAATTCGGACGGTGATGACGGCGATCCATTGACCGATTACGATCTGATCGGATCGCCGCGCGAGCGCACCGGCCTGTTTGCGCTCGACGCGGCCGATTATTTCAATTTCCTCGTGATTCCGCCGATTTCCCGCGGTCGCGATCTGGGAATCAGCACGCTCATTGTGGCGGCCCGCTATTGCAAACGGCGCCAAGCATTGCTGATCGTGGATCCGCCGAAGGAGTGGCATACCGCCGATGAGGCGTTGCGCAGCGTCCGCGAATGGGGTTTTGCGAGCGAAGACGCGTTCATGTATTTCCCGCGAATTCTTGCGCTCGATAAATTGCGCGGCCGCTTCGAGACGTTCGCCCCGTGCGGTGCCGTCGCCGGAATGCTCTCGAGGGCCGACGCGCTGACGCCGCAGTGGGCATCGCCCGAAACGGAGGAACTGGTTTTGCGCCCGGGCTACAGGCCGAGTTGCCTCGTGCCGGAATACGCTCGCGTCAAGCTTGCGGCACTGGGCGTCAATGTGATTCATTCCGTGCGCACGCCGGAGCGCGTGGCGCAAGCGCCGCGAACTTTAGGCTTGGGCAGCGCCGGCGCGGCGGATTGGCAATACCTCGCCACGCGCCGCTTCGCCCTGTCGGTGGTTCGCAGCCTCGAGCTCGGTACGCGCTGGGTCGCTGCGCCGCAGTCCCGCGAGACCCTGCGTGGGGCCGTGGAGGCGCAAGTGCGCGCGTTTTTCGAAGCGCTGCACCGCGAGGGCGCGTTCGGTGATCGGCGCGCCGAAGAGGCTTTCTTCGTCATTTGCGACGACCGCCTCGGCGGCCGATCGGAAGCAAGCCCGCAGCGCCTTGATTTGGTCGTCGGCTTCGCGGCCGCGCGCTGCGGCGAATATCACAGCTATCGCATTACGCAAACGGCGGCGGGCGGCGAGATACACCCCGTGACGGTCAATCGCTTGAAGTATCAGCAATTCAGTCCGGGCGAGATCGAATGGGTCGACCGACTCGCGGATCAGCTGCAGCCCTAGACGGCGAGCACCATACGCAATGGCTCGATCATTCGCGAAAGTGGTGTTTTCACACGGCAAGGAAAGTGGCCCCTGGGGATCGAAGATCACGGCATTGGCGGCCGTGGCGCGCGATCTCGGCCTGCAGGTCGAGTCGGTGGATTATCGAGGAATCGATGATCCGCGCGTGCGCGTCGAGAAGTTGCTGGCGCTCGGCCGTTCATACGCGCAGCCGCTGGTATTGGTCGGATCGAGCCTGGGCGGCCACGTTGCGGCGGCGGCCGCCGCGACCGGGCACTTAAGGACGCGCGCGCTTTTCTTGATGGCGCCGGCGTTCTACATGCCGGGGTTCGAGGAATTCACGCCGCGCGACGTAACTTGTCCGGCGGCGATCGTACATGGCTGGAACGACGACATCGTACCGGTCGCGAACAGCATCCGTTGGGCCGGCGAGCGCCGCGCATTGCTGCACATCCTCGATTCCGATCATCGTCTGGAGGATCGGATCGATATGATCGGACGATTGTTCAAGGATTTTCTGGAATCCTTGGGATGAGCGCGCGGCCTCTAACAGCCTGAGGCTATTGTCATTGCGTCGGCGTCGGTGTTGCGGGCACGGCGCTGCCTGGCGGCGCCGCGATGCCCTGCGGCGCCGCGATGCCCTGCGGTGCGGCGATACCGGGCGGTGCCGCCAATATCGGAAGTTCGTTCGCTTGGGCCTGCGCGAGTTCGCGCCAACTCTCGCCGATTTGCTCGCCGCAGCGTTGACCCATGGCGTCGTAGCCGGCGCTCATCGCCGCGTTATAAGCTGTCACGAAGCGCTTTCCGGCGGCTGATTCCAAGAATGCCGACAGCCGTTTCAAGTCGCCGTCGGACAGATCCCGATAGCCGTAGGCGATATAGCGGCGCAAAGGTTCGCGCAAGTCATTCGCCAGATCTTCGCGCGCGGACGCATCGGAGGCTTTATCGGCGCGCTCTGCGGCCGCCTTCGGATCCATTCCGGAGCCGATGGCGGTACCCACGGCGAGCGCCTTGCCGATCCGCAGGTAGATTTCGACCGCGGAGTTCGTCGACTGTGTGTCTTGCTCCAATTGGCTGGTGAGCGCGTCGCGCTCCGGTGTCGACGTCGCTGCGAGCTTGCCGCTCATGATCGCATCGATCTGCGATTCATCGATCCCGGCCAATGCGACGTCCGCAGCGACCATGCGCTGTCCCAGATCGCTGGTCAGAAACGCCAAGGATTTCTTGACCGTGCCGGAGTCGAGATTGTTCGCGAGCGCGCTCAGCGCCGGCGGCTCGAACACCGTGATCTGGAACGCCCGCTTCGCCGCGGCGGTCACCGCGTCGAGGTGCTTGTCGGATAGCACCGCCGATTTATCTCCCGCGAACATCTGCCGAATCTTCGTGGGCATCGAACCCAAGGAGGCGCGCACTTGCTCGCGCAAGGCGGCGGCCTGGTACACCGATGCGGCGGTATCGATATCGACGGCCGCTTGGGCGGCGTACAATTCGCCCGCATACAAATTGGCCGTCAGCAGCAGCAAACAGGCAAACCGAAACATGCGCGAACTCCGGATGACGGGCAGTACAGTCGGATTGTACACTCATCACCTGTATCAACCCTCGCATCCGAGGTTTTCGATGGGCATGGATTCCTTATGGAAAATGCTTGTGCCGATCTGCCTGCTAATGGGGTGCGGGTCCGCCCAGGCTCCTCAGCCGAAGCCTGCGGAGAGCACCGTCTTCGATCCGCTGCTGCAGCAAGAACAGCGCGCGCGCGACGTCCAGAAAACCGTGGACGCGAATGCCGAGAGGACGCGTAAAGCCGTGGACGCGCAAGCGCGCGGCGAAGAATCTCCCTAAGGTCGTAGCTCAACCATGTCACCTCTCGTCGGGCTGGGCCAGGCCTGGCACTGGATCGTGCGCAAGACCTTGAGCGTCTGGCTCAAGGTGACCATCAAGCCGAATGACGCCGCCGCGATGATCGCGGCGCAGCCGAGACCGGTCTGCTACGTGCTCGAGCGCGACAGCCTCGCGGACTTGGCGGTGCTCAACGACACTTGCGGCCGCTTGCGGCTGCCGCGCCCGACTCGGCGGCTGCTGATCGGCGGTCGGCGCGCCGATCGCGCCCATTTCGCGCTCGAACGCCGCGTCGGAGTGTTCGGCGCGCGCGTCGACCGGCGCCCGCCGCGCTACTTGGCGGAACTCGTCGCGGCGGCGGCTGCGCAGCCGGACTTCGACGTCGATCTGATCCCGGTTGCGGTGTTTTGGGGCCGCGCAGCCAACAAAGAGGCCAGCTGGTGGCGGATGCTGTTCACCGATAATTGGGTGTTGGTAGGTCGTTTCCGCAGGGCTCTGACCGTGGTCTTCAACGGACACAATACGCTGCTGAACTTCGGCGAGCCGCTGCGGCTGCGCGAGGCGATGCAAGACGGCTTGAACGAGCCGCGCACCGTGCGTCGGATGTTGCGCACATTGCGCGCTACGCTGCGCGCGCAGCGCGCCTCCGCGATCGGACCCGATCTGTCGCATCGCCGCACGATCGTCGCTCAAGTCTTGAGGACCGCCGCCGTGCGCCGCGCGATCGCCGCGGAAATGCAGGCGCAGGGCGCATCGCGTCGCACCACGCTGCTGTTGGCCAAAAAATACGCCGATGAAATCGCAGCGAACTATAGCCAAGCCTTCATCACGTTCATGTCCATCGCGCTGCGCCGACTTTGGAACCAGCTCTACGACGGCGTCGAGGTCGAGCATGTCGACAAATTGCAGGAATTCGGCGACGGCGCGGAGATCATTTATGTGCCGTGCCACCGCAGCCACATGGATTACCTGCTGTTATCGTATGTGATCTATCGCAAGGGCTTTGCGGTTCCGCACGTCGCGGCGGGCGTCAACCTCAATATGCCCGTGATCGGCCGCTTCCTGCGCAAGGGCGGCGCGTTCTTCATGCGCCGCTCGTTCCGCGGCAACGCGCTATACGCGGCCGTGTTCAATAAATACTTGGGAGTCATGATGGGGCGCGGCCATCCTCTCGAGTATTTCATCGAGGGCGGCCGCAGCCGCACGGGGAGGCTGCTTGCGCCGCGCACGGGCATGTTGTCGATGACGTTGCGCAGCTACTTGCGCGATCCGCTGCGGCCGATCGTATTCATACCCGTGTATTTCGGCTACGAGCGGATCGTCGAGGGCAGAACCTACATTGGCGAGTTGTCGGGTCAGCCCAAGAAGAAGGAAAGCATACTGGGGCTCTTGAAGACCCTGCCGGCGCTGCGCCGTCGATTCGGCAAGGTTCACGTCAATCTGGGCGAGCCGATCCGGCTCGACGCATTGTTGAGCCGGCACAATGCCGACTGGCGCAGTGTGGATCCCGGCGACGAGGAGTCCGACGTGCCATGGATCAAACAGGCGGTCGACGATCTCGCGCATCGCATCATCACCGGCATCAATGCGGCCGCGGCCGTGACGCCGGTCAATCTGGTCGCGATGGCGTTGCTCGCGACGCCGCGCCAGGCCTTGCCGGAGACCGACCTCGCCGCGCAGCTGGAGCTCTACCAGGCCTTGCTACGGGGCGCCCCGTACGGACCTCTCGTGACCGTGAGTCCCGTCAGCGGTGCCGCGATGATCCAATATGTCGAGCGTTTGGGGTTCTTGGAGCGGCAAACCCATCCGCTCGGCAACATCATCCGCATGAATGACGAAAACGCCATTCGCGCGACCTATTATCGAAACAACATCTTGCACCTGTTCGCGCTGCCGTCGCTGCTCGCTTGCTGCTTCGTCGGCAATGCGAGCATGAGCACCCTGGACATCCAGCGTCTCGTTTGGCGGGTCTATCCATACATCAGCGCGGAGCTGTTCCTGCGCTGGGAGGAGGGCGAGGTGGCCCCCGTCATGGACGAATTGCTCGATACCTTTGCTCGCTTCAATTTGCTGACGGTCAATGCCGATCGCAGCGAGTGGCGCCGTCCGCCGACGACTTCGTTCGAGGCGATGCGTCTGTCGCTGCTCGCGGCCGCGACGATCCAAACGATCGAACGCTATTACCTCGTCATCGCATTGCTGCTGCAGGCCGGCAGCGGCGTGATCGAGAGGGAAGCGCTCGAAGAGCGCTGCCACCTCATGGCGCAGCGCATGTCTCTACTCTACGGACTCAACTCGCCGGAGTTTTTCGACAAGATCTTGTTCCGCAACTTCATCGATTTACTGACCGCCCGCGGCGTCATTCAATCCGACGCGCTCGGCAAGCTTCTCTTCGGCGAGCCGCTGCTCGCCGTGGCCGCCGACGCCCAATTGGTGCTGTCCGAACAAATCAGGCACAGCATCCTGCAGGTGACTCTGGGCTGATCATCCGGGCCTCAGTCCCAACCCGGCCCTTGGCGCTGCCGCTTGGTGCTGCCGCGTTTCTTCTTCGACTCGATGCGGCGCTCTTTGGATGCGCGCGTCGGTTTGGTCTTCTTGCGAATCTTCGGCGCGATCAGGGCCTGCCGTATCAAGGCCTCGAGGCGTCCCAGCGCTTCGCGGCGATTCTGCTCCTGGCTGCGCTCGCTGCGCGCAAAAATCAGAATGCTGCCGTCGTCGTTCAGCTTCTGGCCGGCAAGGCGGCGCAGGCGCTGCTTGGCGGCGGCCGGTAGACTCGAGTTCTGCGGCAGCAAGAAGCGCAGCTGCACGGCGCTCGATACCTTGTTGACGTTCTGCCCGCCGGGCCCCGAGGCGCGTATGAATTTCCACTCGAAATCCTCGTCCGGGATGCCGAGGTCGCTGTTGATGACTAATGGCATCGTTTGAGCGTCAATCCGGGTCGGGCGGGGCGGTGCGCACCAGGATTTCGCGTTGTGCGACCGGCATCGTCATGTGATGCTGCTTGAACAGCCGCCAGATCGCGCGATTCACTTCGGAGCGGACGTTATTGACGCCCTCCTGGGGATCCGAAATCCAGAAGCGCAGTTCGAGTTCGATGCCATTGTCGCTGAAATGCATGAGGCGCGAGACCGGCGGGGGATCGCGCAAAACGCGCTTCTGGCCTTCGCAGGCCTCGAGCAGCACGACCAAGGCCAATTCCGGATCGTCCGCGTAACTGATGCGTATCGGCAGCTTCAAGCGTATGCGCGGATCCGTATAACTCCAATTGACGACCGGGTTCGAAATCAGCTGCTGATTGGGCACCAAGGTTTCGACGCCGTCCCGATCCCGCAACACGACGTAGCGGCCGCGCAGTTCGTGGACCCAGCCGAAATTCTCGGTGCTGGTGCCGCTTTGTCCGGAGAAACTGATGACATCGCCCGGTTTGATCGACCGGTCCATGAGCAGCACGAAGCCGCTGACGAAATTTGCCGCGATCGATTGCAGGCCGAAGCCGAGACCAAGACCGATTGCGCCCGTCAACACCGTCAAGGCCGTCAGGTCGACTCCGGCCGCATTGAGGCCCATCAGGACGCTCAAGCCGATCAAGAATGCGTTGACGAATTTTGCGATGCCGATGCGCGTCGACGGCGCGATCGTCGAGAATTTCTTGAGCGATCGCTCGAACCAGCGGCTGATCCACGCCGCGACGAGCACGAACAGCGTCAGCGTGAAGAGCAGCTTCAAGACGGACCACAGCGTGATTCGACTCTTGCCGGCCGCAATGCCGATGGTGTCGAGGCCGTCCACTATTGGATCGAGCCAACCGAGGTATTTGGTGGTGATCGCGAGCCAGATCAAGAGCGTGACGCGGCTTTCCCAATGCTGCATCCAGGATTTATTGCCGAGGCTCGCCGCGAACAGGAAGACGCCGATGCGCACGGCCGCGTAGGCGCCGATCAGGCGCAGCGCCGAATCGAGCACGGCGGCGTCCATATGCACCGCTTGCAGGCCGCCGCGTGCGCACGCGAGCAGAAACAGCGCGACCAAGACGGGCGCAATCACGACCGTGCCCTGCGAGCTCAGGTGCGCGCGCGTCAATGCGGTGTCGTGCCGGGTTCCGCGGCGTCGATGGCGCTCGCGCAGTGCCGTCGCGGTAAACCAGCCGGCCAACAGGCACAGCGCGACCGCCGCGACTTCGGTCAGGACGGTGCGCGTGAATAGGATATCGAAGAATCGCTCGATTTCTTGCCGGATCTCCGTCATGCGTTGAGATCCGGAATCAGCTGGCTCTCGAGGCGGGTAATTTGGTCCTTGAGCATCAGCTTGCGCTTCTTGAGGCGCTTCATCTGCAGCTCATCGACCTTGAAGTCCAGCGTGAGCCGCGAAATGATGTCGTCGAGATCGCGGTGCTCGATGCGCAGCTGGCGCAAGCGCTCGAATTTCTTGAACAAATCGGTATTGACGTTGCTTTCGTCGTCGCTCACGGGGGCGCTGCTTTTGTGATTCTAAAGGCCATGGCTGCGCCACAATGGGGTGACGCCAGCGGGTAGCTTAGCTAACCGGCCCAAGGGATTCCAAGGAACTTCTGGATTGTGGAAGTCGGAACCGATGGTTCCCGCGAGCCCAAATTGCATCGCCAGCTGCGCGCAGGAATCGACGTGATGCGCCGCGTTGGCGCCTGTGACGACCTCGATCGCCGTGCCGCCGGCCGCGACGAAATCGGCGAGCAGTCGCCGGCGCGCGCCGGCGGACAGATCGTAGCGTGCGGGGTGGGCGAGCGAGGCCGCACCGCCCGCGGCACGAATCCATCCGACCACGATCTCGAGCGCCGGCCATTCGGATGCGACATGCGCCGCCCGTCCGCGCTTGAGGTATTTCTTGAACGCATCGTCGCTGCGCTCGACGATCCCGTCGGCCACCATCGCCGCCGCCAGATGCGCGCGCGTCGGCAATCCTGGATTGGCTTGCACCGCGGCCAGCAGACGCTCGCCGGGCAAGCCCACTTCACTGAGCCGCGCGCATATCTTGCGCATGCGCAGCGCGCGATGCGTGGCTTGTGCTTGCAGATGGAGTCGCAGTGGGGCCGATTCCGGGTCGATCCACAGACCCAGGACGTGAATCGCTTGGGCACGCCAGGAAGCCGAAATTTCGACGCCGGGCACCAGTCTGATGCCCAAAGCTGCGCCAGCGCACGACGCATCGGCCAATCCGGCGACAGTGTCATGGTCGGTGAGCGCCAAGACCTCGACATGCGCGGCGGCCGCACGGGTCACGAGCTCGGCCGGAGTCAGCATGCCGTCCGAGCAATTGGAATGCGTATGCAAATCGATATTGAGATCCTCGCTCACGATGTCTCGCCGGCAAGGCCCACGGCTTCGATCTGCGTTCCTGCGAGCACGACGAATCCTTGAGATCGCTCGAATCCGTCGCGGGTATAATCGAATGTGTAAGTGCGTAGCACGCGGCGTTTGCCCCCCGGATCGCGCCGCAACCGGAAACCCGCAAAGGCGACCGTGCCGTCCAACAACTGGACGACCTCGCGCGAGCAGGTCTCCCGGGCGATCCGATTGGCCGTTTCGCGGGCATCCAGTGCGCTATGCCAGATTTTGTAAACTAGGGCCAAGCTGCCCGAGGCCAGAACTAGCACCAAAAGATCATCGCTCATGCGTCAAAGCTTACCGCTACTGCACCGCAAATAGTTGTACGCTTCGGTGTGGACCTGGTTTTTCTGCGATTGCGCCCCATTTAGCTCTGGCGAACGATTGCACTTGGAGGAACCGAACGAATGAACACCGATGTACGGGCGGATCTCGCGGTGCGGGTAGATCCCGCCGAGATGGTTCAATACGTCCATGCTTTGATGACGAGCCCGTATGGCGAGCCGGGTTCGGATAAGTCCTTCCGCCTGGCGCAGCGCCAGTGGGGCGGCGATACGCCGGTTGCACGCGCGGCGCAGCTGCGTTGGAGTGCCTTGAATCGCGCTTTTGGCGATGCGCGCGTCAGCACCTGGACGACGCCGCGGCGGCGCGATGCGATACACGTTCCCGCGGCCTTGATCGCGGCGGCCGGGGTTGCTCGCTTAACTTTGGCGGCCGATGAGGTCGTATTCGACATTCCAACCTTGCTGGATGCGACCTTGCAGCTCTGCGAGCCGGTGGGCCACGCCTAGCGCGGCAGCGCGCTCGGATTGCTGAAGGCCAGGAAATCTCCGTTGACGAGGCTCTCGCGACAGTTGTACTTGAGCCGGTGACCGTCGAGCCGCGTAACTTGGCCGCCGGCCGCCTCGAGCAGCGCTTGGCCCGCTGCGGTGTCCCATTCGGACGTGGGGCCGAAGCGCGGGTAAAGATCGGCGCTGCCTTCCGCCACCAGACAAAATTTGAGCGAGCTGCCGATGCCGGTCATGAGATGCGGACCGACCCGTTGAAGGTAGGCCGCGGTCTCGGCACTGGCGTGCGAACGGCTGCCGACAACCCGCAGCGGTCGCGCCGTCGGCGCGACGTGAATCGCGCTCGGCGTTTCGCCGACGCGCTTGCGAAATGCGCCGATACCGCGTGCGCCCCAATAAACGACACCGAGCGCGGGCGCGGCGATTACGCCGAGCACGGCTTCGTGCTTCGATACCAACGCGATGTTGATCGTGAATTCCCCGTTTCGCTTGACGAATTCGCGCGTCCCGTCGATGGGGTCGACGACCCAGAGGTCCTGCCAGCTGCGCCGCTCGGCCCAAGGCGCGTGCGCGGATTCCTCGGACAGCACCGGCAGATCGGGAGTCAGCGCCGACAAGCCCTCCAAGATCACGCGCTGCGATTCCAAATCGGCCTGCGTCAGCGGCGAGTCGTCGTTTTTGCGCTGCACCGCGAATTCGCCGTCGTAGATCCGCATGATTGCGGCTCCAGCGCGCACGACGATCGCCATCAAGCCGTCGGCCAGGGCATGCAGGTCCTTCATCGCTTGCTATCATACAGAGGATGAGCGTGCCCACTGCAGTCGACTGGTCGGGGATCGATACCGTGCTGCTCGATTTGGACGGCACGCTGCTGGATTTGCGCTTCGACAACTGGTTCTGGCGAGAGCACGTTCCAGGCCATTATGGGCGCGCCAACGGTCTCGATGCGGGCGAGGCTTGGGCCGTGCTGGAGCCGAAATTTCGTGCGGTCATGGGCACGATGAATTGGTATTGCATCGATTACTGGTCGCGCGAATTGGATCTGGACATTCCTCTGCTCAAGCGTGCCGTGCGGCACGAAGTGCGATTCTTGCCGGGAGCCGAGGAGTTTCTGTTGAAGCTCGCGACGACCGGGAAGCGGCGCGTGCTGATCACCAATTCGCATCCCGAGACCTTGGCGATCAAGAGCGAACACGTGCCGCTCGCGGCGCATTTCGACGCGAGCTATTCCTCGCATCGATTCGAGGTGCCCAAGGAGGATCCGGCATTCTGGGCGCGGTTTCGTGCGCATGAGCCTTTCGAACCGGCGCGGACTCTCATTGTCGACGACAGTCCGCTGGTACTCGAGTCTGCGCGGCGATACGGCATTGCGTGGCTGCGCGCCGTGCGTCGGCCCGATTCGGGCCGCCCGCCGAACGAGATCAACGGCTTTGCCGCCGTCGATCGTGTCGCGGACCTGTTATGAGTCGCTAGGTCGCGGGACTCGTCGCACCGGGATTCGGCGCGCCGCCCGTCGGGCCGCCGCCGCGCCGGCGGTGCCTGCGGCGGCGTGCGGGATCGCCAGGCGCCGTTGCGTCGCTGCTGCTGCCGCCTGGCGGGTTATCCGGCGCGGAGCGGGGCGCAGCCGCCGGCGGCGGGTGCGCGCCGCTCGGAGCCGGCCGTGCCGCGGCCGGGCTGCGGCCACGACCGCCGCCGGACGCCCTGTTAGGCCCATTGCCGCCTGAACGGGAGCCTCCCGAACGCGGTCCGCCGGCATGCGGGCCGCCGGAGCGGCTGCCGCCGCTGCTGGAACGGCCGCCGCTGCTGGAACGGCCGCCGCTGCTGGAACGGCCGCCGCCGCCGCCGCGTGACGACGGATGCCGCGGTGCTCGCTCGCGCCATTCGGCCGGGGGTGGAGCCGTAACGGCCGCCAAATCACTGCTTTCGATCGCCGCGCGCGGAATCTGGTGGCCGATAAAGGCTTCGATGTCGGGCAGCGAAATCGCGTATTCCTCGCAACCGAAGCTGATCGCATCGCCTTCCGCGCCGGCCCGGGCGGTGCGGCCGATGCGGTGCACGTAATCTTCCGCGTCGTTCGGCAGATCGAAGTTGAACACATGGCTGACGTCCGGAATGTGCAAGCCCCGCGACGCGACGTCGGTCGCGATCAGCACCGCAACTTCACCGTTGTGGAAATCGCGCATCATCTTCAATCGCTTGGTTTGCGGCACATCGCCGGATATTGCCTGGGCGACGAAGCCGTTGGCGGTCAGCGTGCGCTCCAGAACTTCCGCCATACGACGGGTGTTGACGAACACCATTGTGCGGCGCGCGTCGATACGGCGCAGCAAACCCATCAGCAGCGGGATCTTTTCTTCGGTCGACGGGAAATATAGAACTTGGCGCACGCGATCGACCGTCATCTTGTCGGGCTCGATGCGAATCAAGATCGGGTTATTCATGTGCTCGTACGCGAGTTCGAGCACGCGGTGCGAAAGCGTCGCCGAAAACATCATGTTCAAGCGCAGCGTGGGATGCGGCAGCCGCCGCAAAATGAAGCGAATGTCTTTGATGAAGCCCAGGTCGAACATCCGATCGGCTTCATCCATGACCGCGACTTGAACGTAGCGCAGATCGAACACGTGCTGCTTGAAATAATCGATGATACGGCCCGGCGTGCCGATCAACACATCGACGCCTTCCTCGAGCACGCGGCGCTGCTTTTCATAATCCACGCCGCCGAACACGATCGCGAGTTTGAGGCCGGTGTATTTGCCGATGGCTTCGGCGTCCGAGTGAATTTGCACCGCGAGTTCGCGCGTCGGGGCGATCACGATTGCGCGCGGGCCGTTTTTGGGCCGGCCTGGCGTCGGCGGCTCGGTCAACAGGCAATTGAACAAGGCCACCAGAAATGCGGCGGTCTTGCCCGTGCCCGTCTGCGCTTGACCGGCCACATCGTGGCCGGTCAGGGCCTCCGGCAGCGTCTGCGCCTGAATGGGAGTGCATCGGGTGAAGCCGAGTTCTGCGATGCCCCGCTTCACGGATTCGGGAATGTGGAGGGAATCGAACGTTAGCTGACTGAGATGGGCGTCTGACATTTTCTCTTTGTGAACTGCAGAAACTTGCAAAATGGTGGGCGACCGGTTAACAATACCGCCAATTCGGAGTCGGTCTATCCGCTCCCGTCGACCGTATCATCGGTACCCTTGTAAGGTAATCAACACCGCTAAAGCCGCTGTATTGTGCCCGAACGGCCGCGCATCGTCACTTCGCGCGAGCATCCTGGCATTTCTTTCCCAAAAACCCTTTTTCATAAAACTCCCGCTCCACCACGCCAATTGACCCAAATCTCGCAATTAACTCCCATAGGAGGACCATCCGCAGTGAGTAACGCAAGTATCGTCCACACCAGCGACGCCACCTTCGATAAAGATGTCTTGAAATCCGATCGACCCGTACTGCTTGATTTCTGGGCGGAATGGTGCGGACCCTGCAAAATGATCGCGCCGATTCTCGATGAGATTGCCGAGCAATACAAAGACAAGGTTCGGATCGCCAAACTCAATATCGACGAGAATCCCGCAACGCCGCCGAAATTCAACATTCGGGGCATCCCGACGCTGATATTGTTCAAGAACGGCACCGTGGAGGCCCAGAAAGTGGGAGCTGTCACCAAGTCACAGCTGGCCGCCTTTCTGGATAGCAACCTGTGAGAGGCTACTTAGGCAATCAGTCGCGCGGCGGCCAGGGCGGCGGCCAGGGGGGGCAGGGCGGCGGCCAGGGCGGCGGCGGTCGTTCCAATCGGTCCAATCGACCGCGCAACGATAACCGCAACGGCAACACCAGCGGCGGGCGCTCGCAGCACGAGGATTACGGCGATCTGCCCGAGGGCGGCGACGATCTAGAAATCATCGCGCCGACGGACCTCGCGCGCAGCCGCAGCTCGATGAACCTCACCGAGCTCAAAAAGCGCCCGATCGGCGATCTGGTCAAGTTGGCCGAGACCATGGGTCTCGAAAACATGGGCCGCTCGCGCAAGCAGGACATCATCTTCGGCGTTCTGAAAGCGCATGCACGCAAGGGCGAGGATATTTACGGCGACGGCGTGCTCGAGATCCTTCAGGACGGTTTCGGCTTCCTGCGCTCGTCGGATTCGAGCTACCTCGCGGGCCCCGACGATATCTACGTCTCCCCGAGCCAAATTCGCCGCTTCAATCTGCGCACCGGAGATTCGATTTCCGGATTGATCAGGCCGCCCAAAGACGGTGAGCGGTACTTCGCGCTGCTCAAGGTCGGAGAAATCAACTACGACTCTCCGGAGAGTTCGCGCGGCAAGGTGTTGTTCGAGAATCTGACGCCGCTGCATCCGACCGAGCGCTTGAAACTCGAGCGCGGCAACGGTTCGACCGAGGACCTGACGGCCAGGGCGATCGATCTGGTTGCCCCGATCGGTAAAGGTCAGCGCGGATTGATCGTTTCCCCGCCGAAGGCCGGCAAGACGATTCTGCTGCAGAACATCGCGACCGCCATCACGG
>Ga0209415_10004279_pt1 | contig 26244 bp, 21 predicted proteins | sample PeaSoiSIISIP2007_FD_187696 | JGI IMG/M metagenome (GOLD analysis project Ga0209415, IMG submission 187696) | Peat soil microbial communities from Weissenstadt, Germany - SII-SIP-2007 (SPAdes) (version 2) | ecosystem: Environmental > Terrestrial > Soil > Wetlands > Peat | place: Germany... | reverse complement strand
GCTGGCCCGGCGTTGAAGTATCTGTTTATCCCAATCGTGAACCTCATTCCCGGCATGAATCAGACGCCGGAGACCGCAGCTCGCCGGTACCTCCAGGCCTCGGCGTTCGGAACCGACGTCTCGGGCCAATTCTTCGCCTCAGCGCCGAAGAAGCTCACCGGCCCAATCGAGGCGATGCGCCACCCACACTTTCACGATCGCGCCAACCAGGAAGCCGCCTGGCAGGCCGTCGTCAAGGTCTCCGGCGTCGACTTTCCCCCTGCATCCTTGAGCGCGGTGTCCTGAAGGAGCCTAGTGAGCAACAAGAATCGCGCCGCGCCGTCATCGGACCCGGTGCGCGAAGTGCACCCATCGCAACGACATGCATACTGACGTCGAGGGTCGGCCCCTCGGGTACTGCATCGTCTGTAAGCAGACCGACGGCGCTTGCGCTAACCCGGAGGCGAAGGACAGCCCCCGTAGTTGAAGCCGTGATTTAGCTTAACTGGTTGACCAACTAGCTGACCGTCAAAGCCGTTTAGGACGGTAGACTTCGATATACGTCCATATACGAAGTTCGTGCGTAGACGTTATTTTTTGTGCTCGTCCGATGGATCGATCAGATACCGGCCCTCGGCATCGCGTCCGATCGCGACTTGGCCGCGCAGCGACTCGAGCTCGAGGACGACGTCACGGCCATCGCGGCTTCCGACCGCGCCAACGAGTTCTTCGAAGCGCTTCGGGCCGTCTTCGAGCGCCGCACGAACGGACGGAAAGCGCTTCCCTTCAAACGTCGGCGGCTCGGGGACCATCGTCTCGATCCCGCGTCCGCCGAACGGGACGGTCAAATCGAAGCCGACTTTCGCAGTCGTGCGCGAGCCCTCGAGCGATGGATCGATCGGGATCGCGCGCATCCCCGTCTGTACGACCAGATCGCGGTCACCTTGGAAGCGCGTCGCGAGCGCCCAGTCGACTTGCTCGTCCGAAAAGACGTCGATGTCCGGATCGACGACGAAGACGTGCTTGACGTTGACGATGCAGCCGAACGCGGCCGCGATCGCGTTGCGCGCCTCGCCCGGGACGCGCTGGCGCAAAGAGATCCGGACGTTGTACGCGCCGCCGCTCGATGGCGTCACGTAGACCGCGAGCGGTTCGCGCACGGCGGTCTCGAGCGCGCGCCAGACGCTCGTCTCGGTCCGCAGCGCGTTGAGCTGTGCCGTGTCGGTTCGGGCGATCGTGTGGCCGCCGATCGTCGACGTTTGAAAGAGCGCGTCTTTGCGATGCGTGATCGCGCTGACCCGGAAGATCGGGTTCTTCTTCACCGCGCCGTAGTACCCGAGAAATTCGCCGTACGGCCCTTCCTTCTCGGCGAACCCGTGCGGATCGAGATAGCCTTCGATGATCCACTCGGAATCGGCCGGGACGCGAATGTCGTTCGTCACGCATTTCACGACGCCGAGCGGCGCGCCGCGCAGCGCCGCGAGGATCTCGAGCTCGTCGCCGGGGACGCGCATCGTCGCCGCGACGTGATCGATCGGATGCGAGCCGACGGCGAACGCGATCGGCAACGGCTCGTCGCGTCGTACGCTCGCTTCGTAGATCGCGCGCAAGTCGCTCGGCGCGTTGACGTCGATCCCCGTTTCGCGCCGTCCGCGCAACATGAGACGCCGCATCCCAACGTTGGTCAAGCCGCTGCGCGCATCGATCGAGTAATCGACCGAGGCCGAGATGTACGGCGCGCCGTCGTACCCGTGCTGCACGTGGACCGGCAACTTCGTCAGATCGACGTCGTCCCCGGTGAGGACGATCTGCTGAACCGGCGCCTCGCCGCGCGGCACTTCGACGACCGCTTGCGGGACGCGCAAGCGGCGCGCGACTTCACCGAGCAGATCGGCCGGCGCGACTCCGAACGCGCGCGCGATCCGCGAGCGGCTCCCCGTCACGTTGCCGGCCAATTCGGCTTGCTCCGGGCCGACACGGCGCAGCAGAATCGCTTTCGCACTGCCCTCAAAAAGGCGCGCTACGTCGACCAGATCGACCGGCTCGTCGCGGATCTCGAGCTCCTCGGCCCCAAGCGCTGCGAGGAACGAACGCAAACGGAAACGATCGAAGTCGATCGGGGGGCTCGTTCGCGTCTTAGCCGCAAGTACGCTCATCAAGCTCTTCCTTTTCGAGCCCGGACCGCGACCCCTACAGGACCCTGAATCGCATCTTACGGGAGCGTAAAGGCGGAAAGCATCGCGCCGGCGTTCGTCGCCATGCCGGGGACCGGAAAATTCCCGTTCGCGTTGCCCGATCCGACGATCACGAACTGCCGGTTGCCGATCGTGTAGGTCGCCGGCGGCGCCGCGATCGTCGAGCCCGTCGGGAACTTCCACAAGACTGTCCCAGTCTGCGCGTCGTACGCGTCGAACTCGCCGTTGAGCTGGCCGGTAAAGACGAGCCCGCTCCCGAGCGAAAGCGCGCCGCCGAGTTGCGGCAGCGCGAGCTCCCGGCGCCACAAGAACTTCCCGCTATCGATGTCGATCGCGCTCATCCAACCGAACGTGCGTCCGGTCGGGGCCGGAATCGGCCCGCCCAAATCGAGGTCGCGGTTCGCCGGATCCGGATCCTTCCCCGTCCGGTATGTTGCGCACTGATCGATGCTCGGAATGTAAAACGCATTCGTCTCGGGCAAATAACTCCCGCCGTTGAACTGCACGCCGCCGTTCGGCCCCGGACACGTGACCGTCCCGCCGGCCGCCGGTACCGCCGTCCCACCCACTTGCGTGCTGACGACGGCATGGCGCAGCAACTTCCCGTCGCGTGCATCGAGGACCCAAAAGCCGCCGCCCTTGTCGCCCGCAGCGACGAGCGCGCGCTTCGCGCCATTCACCACGCCGGTGAACAAGACGGGCGGCATCGCCGGGTCAAAGTCGTGCAGATCGTGCGCGATGAACTGGAAGTACCAGCGAACGTGCGGCTGCGCACCGCCGATGTCGAGCGCAACCATCGAATCGGTATAGAGATTCTTTCCGGCGCGGGCTGTGCCGATAAAATCGGGCGCCGGGTTGCCGACATCGACGAACAGCGTGTTCGTCGCGGGGTCGATCGCGAGCCCGCCCCAGATCGAACCGCCGCCCCTTTGCCATGAATTGCCGGCCCACGTCTCGTGTCCGGGCTCGCCCGGAAGCGGGATCGTATGCCACTCCCAAACGCGGCCCCCCGTCGCAGCGGAAAACGCCGTGATGTAACCGCTCCCGCCCCAATCTCCATTTGAGGCGCCGATCAAGATGAGGTTCTTGTATGCGACCGGCGCCATCGAATAGAAGCTGTTCTTGAGATCGTGGACGCCGATGACGTCCCATAGCATCTCGCCGGTCCGCGCATCGAGTGCGATCACATGTCCGTTGAGCGTGCCCAGATAGACCTTGCCCTCGAGCAGCGCAACGCCGCGATTGACCCAAAACGCGACCGCGTGCGAGACGGGATACGCGAAGTACCAACGTTCGGCTCCGGTTTGCGCATCGATCGCGTAGACGCTGTCGTTCCCGGTGGAGACGTACACCGTCCCTTGCCACACGATCGGCGCCGCCTCGATCGTCGCGTCGCCGGGCATCCTGAACGTCCACGCGCGTCGCAAAGACCCGACGTTCGCCCGCGTGATCTGGCCGGCGCGGATATACCGGTTGCCGGCGTACGTGTGCCCCGGCAGGACCCAATCGGCGGCACTTCGATCTGCGTGCAGCAACGCGTCTGCCGAAGGACCGATGCGCGCACCGACCAGCGGTTCGGCCGTGATGATCACGCCGAACGCGACCGCGGCGGCGAGCGCGACGCCGATTCCCATCCACTTCACGGGACTCGTTTTCGGCTCGCCGACCGACAAAAACTCTCCGGCAAGAAGAATATCGCAAGTAAGAGAAGGCCGCTTCGGATCGGATATGCCGAAATTAGCTGCGTTTCTCGCACTTTTCCTCGCTGCTGCGATCGGCGCCGTCGCCGCGCCCGTACGAGCCGTCCTGGTCCCCGAGATCGGGATTACGACCTTGCTGCTGCATCAGGTCAGCGAGTCGCCGATCCAGACTGCCGGCGGCGCCGATCAAGTGCAGCGCCCGTGGGTCACGCCCGACGAGTTCGACCGGATCCTCTCCGAGGCCGAGCAACAGGGCTTTCACTACGTGACGCTCGATCAGGCGCTCGCCTTCCTCCAAGGACGTGCGCCGCCGAGTTCGCTGCCGAGCAAGCCTCTGCTGATTACTTTCGATGACGGTTACAAAACCGCGTGGACCGGCGGGACGCCCGTGCTGCGCAAGCACCGCGCGACCGCGGCAATGTTCTTCGAAGGAATTCTCACCGGCACCAAACCGGAGCGACTGACCGTCGACGAACTGCAAGCGATGAAGAACAGCGGCGTGTGGGCGCTGCAATCGCACGGGTGGATGGGACACAGCAACATCGTCGTTGACGCAAACGGGACGCGCAATCCGTACTGGTATGCCAACCTGATGTATCTCCCCGACCAGCAGCGGCTGGAGACGCGCGCCGAGTTTGAGGAGCGGATTCGGGCCGATCTGCGCCACTTCAAGCAGGCTTTCGATGCGAAGCTCGGCCCGATTCACGTCTTTGCCTATCCCAGCGGCGAGTTCGGCCAGAATTCGGCACTGGCTTCGGGCGGCAATCCGAAGGCGAAGCTCGAGGCCGGGCACAGCGACGCTCCCGACCTGACGCCGCTGTTGTTCGATGCTTTACAAAAGGAAGGCTACGACGCGGCATTCGCCGTTTCGATCCCGGGGGTCGCCCACCCGGCCTCGCTCGAGAACAACGTCTACGCGCTCCCACGGATCGGCGTCGGAGCAGATTTCACGTTCGCGAGCATCGACCGGCTGCAGATTAGCGGCGCCGAACTCCCCGAGATCTCGCGCGACGTCTTCGACGATCCTGGGCCGATTGCGACCGCCCCGGACGGCCTTTTCGTCGCATCGACGACGCTGCCGCAGATTTTCAAGCTCGACCCGCACGGCCGAGTCGTCGCGACGTATTACGTCGATGCCCTGCTCGACGACCGGCGCGGAAACCCGTCGCTGATCAGCGCGGTGATCCCGGTGAGCGACGGCGTGCAAGTCGTGCAGCAAGCCGGCTGGTGGCCGAATGCGGCCCCGAAAATCACACATTTGCGCTTGCGACCATCCGGCGCAGACGTGACCGAGCGCAGGACGCTGCCGCCGGCCTTGAATTGGCTCGTCGGCGTGACGGCGTACGAATCGAAGCTGGTCGGAATGACGGGCGAAGGAAGGCTCTTCGACGTCGAGACGGCGAAGCCAATCGCGACCGTCCAACCCATCGATCCCAACGACGGCGTGAAACGGCAAAACCGCTTCGCGGGGCCGATCGTGATCGAAGGCCGGCTCGCAGTCTACGATCGGGCAAAGCAGATGCTGCTCCAACTCAGCGATTCCGGCAAGACCACGGCGCTCGTCGCGCTCTCCGGCGACTTGCGTAATTTCGCGAGCGCCGGCCGAGAACTGCTCGCCGTCGATTGGTCGGACAACCGTCACGTGCTCCAGCGCTTCACGATCGTACCGGGGTCGTGATCGTCCGCGTTTCTGCGGTCGTAGCCTTCGCGTTCGTCACGATCATCGTCCCCCTGCTCGCGCGCGCCGACGAGGCCGGCTACTTGTACTCGTACGGTCTCTACACGAACCGGTACGACGATTACATCGTCTCGGTCGATGCGAACAAGCCGTTGGGGAAAACTGCCCCGATCCGGCCGTTCGTCGATCTGTACGAGTATCGTGACTCGCGCACTGAACCTGGACCGAACTTCCCGCTCATTCTGAGCGACAACTACCTCCTGCAGGCGGCGGGCGTGCAGTGGACGACGCCGGGCGGCTTGCGCGTCTTCGTTCAGAGCGGTTGGACCGAAACGTTTGGACCGGTCGCCGCGCTGCCTTCGGGCGGCGACGTGCGCGGCGGCGTGCAGTACTATCGCGAGTGGGGTGCCAATTTCGCGCGCGATCGCGGGTACGGCAACTTGTACGCGAGCACGACGTACTTCAGCCGCTATTCGGACTGGATCGAATACTCGCAGCTCGAGCTTGGGCGCAATGAGTTTTCGACCAAAAATCCCGTGCAGCCGTTCGTCCGCCTCGTTTTGAGCCTGGACTCGCACGGCTTCTATTGGTCCAATTTGACCGAAGCGGCGGCCGGCGTCCGCTTTCACCCCTTCGGCCAGCGCGGACCGTCGTTCTCGCTCGACGGCGTGTTCGGCGTCTACTTGCGGGGGATTCCTTTACCGGCCGGGACGAAAGCGACGTACTGGGACTTCCGTCCGACCCTCACGTACGGGGCCAACATTTAATCGCATGTCCGACGCCGCGTTCGCGCGAGCGCCGCTGGAAATCGCGGATCAAGTCGCTCGCGACCTCATCACCGAATTCGACCTCTTGCTCGTTCGGGTCTGGCTGCTCGAGCCGCCCGACGCGGAGCGTGGCGTATTATTCTTGGCCTCGACTGCGACGGCGAAACCGGACGTCGCATTCGGCGGAATGCACGAACAGGACGTCGCGCGTATCCTGCAGGGGGCACATCCGGCTCCCGAGATGATCGCGGATCCGGGAGACAATCTCCGCTTTTCGAAGCCGCTCCCGCACGGCTCGTTTCTCGGCTTGCCGATCGTCGACGGCGATCAGCGGTTTGCATTCATCGAGGCTTACTTCGAAGGCGCACTGGGCCTCGCGCTCGCCGCGGAGTTGGAGAAGCGGGTCAACGAACTCGCAGCCGTCCTGTTTTCTGCCCGCGCGACGAAGGAGCTCGAAGGCGCGCGGCGCGGGCGCATCTTGATCGCGGACGACGACGCGGGGATCTGTGCTCTCGTGCGCCGGCTCTTGACCGCTCAGGGCTTCGAGGTCGTCGAGGTCTCCAACGGGATGGCTGCGTACGAGCGCGCGCGCGAAGAATCGTTCGATCTCATCTTGCTCGATTGGATGATGCCGGTGATGGACGGCCCGACTGCGACTGCGAAGCTGAAGGCCGATCCGCAGACGCGCGGGATCCCGGTCGTGATGTTGACGAGTCAATCACGCATCGACGATAAGGTCGTCGCGCTCGAGGCGGGAGCGCAAGACTTCATCACTAAGCCCTTCGATAGCCGCGAACTGGTAGCGCGTATCGAGCAGCAGCTGCGCTGGCGCAAACTGCTCACTGCCGACACGGCCGAAAGTCCGCCGGAACCGGAGGGTGCCGTCGCGCTCGATTTGAGCGACATCGTTCCGGGGACCGGCGACATTTGGATGCAGGCAGTCGAGGCCGCGCAGCTGGGTAAGCATCGCGAAGCCCTGGCGCTCTTCATGCAAGAGGCCGAACACGCGGATCGCGACGAGCAGTATCCGCGCGCAGCGCTCGCATATCGCAGCGCTTCGGTCGAGGCCGGAAACTTACGCAACCGCGAGCTTTCGAATCAGCTCCTTCGCCTGGCGGGCAAGATGTATCTGTGCTGGGCCGAGAGCGCGACCGACAGCAAATCGATTCAAGAGGCGTATTTGAATGCCGCGCGCTCATTCCTCACCGTCGGTAACCTCAAACTCGCGAAGAAGTCCGTCGATTTGGCATCGTCGATCGAATCGGTTCTTTCCGACGATCAGCCTTCGCAGTTGACGCCGCTCGGGAAACGGAGCATCTGAGCGCTTTGCGCGTCTGCCTGCTCACCGAAGGGACGTATCCGTACGTTCGGGGCGGCGTCTCGACTTGGTGCCACGATCTCATCGCAGGCTTGCCGGACATTGATTTTACCGTCTACGCAATCGCCCCCAACCCGAGCGGCCGGCTGGAATACGAGCTTCCTCCCAACGTCAGCCGGCTGCTCACCGTTCCACTCTGGGGACACGAGCGTTTGAGCGAGTACAACCAGGCCGAGCTCGGCAAGGGACGGCGCGCGCGTTCGGTGAGCGCGCTCAAGCAAACGTTTATCCCGTTATTCAACATGCTGCTCGATCAAATCGTGCACGGGATCGAATATGCCAAGCCCGAGGAGCTCGCCTACGCGTTCGGCGAGCTCTACCTGTACTTTCGAGAACACGACTACGACTGGACGATGCGCCGGCGCGAAACGTGGGACGCCGCGCTGCGGTTCTTCTCCGCGGAGCCGTGGTATGCGCGCTTCATGACGTCCCTCGAAGCAATCGAACTCGTGCGCTCCCTCTATCGCTATTTGATCCCGCTTGCCATCGAGACTCCGCCTGCCGACCTCTATCATTCCTCGGTGGCAGGGCTCTGCGCGATTCCGGGAATCGCCGCACACTATGTCGACGGATCGCCGGTCATGCTTACCGAGCACGGGATCTACCTGCGCGAGCGGGTCCTGGCTTTAGCGCGGGCCGGCTTTCCTTTTTCGGACCGCGTTGCCAAGAAGAATCTCTTCTCGGCGATCGCGCGCGCGACGTACGCTTCATGCGACATCATCGCTCCCGTGTGCAAGTACAACGTGATGTGGGAGCAGTACTACGGCGTCCCGATGGACCGGGTTCGCGTCATCTACAATGGGGTCGACGCGTCGCGCTTCGCCGATCGAGCGCTCGATCCACCCGTCCCGACGGTCTCCGCGGTCTTGCGCATCGATCCGCTCAAGGACGTCCCGACGATGATCGCATCGGCCAAAGTCGTTCGCGAGCGCATTCCCAACGTGCGCTATAAGATCTGGGGGCCGGCGCCCGATGCCGAGTACCTCGCCCAATGCGAGCGGCTGATCGATGAACTCGCCTTGCGCGATACGGTGCAGCTGATGGGCTCGACGACCGATCCGGCCTCCGCGTTCGGCGACGCGCACGTTTGCGCGCTCTCAAGCATCTCAGAGGGCTTTCCGTACTCCGTCATCGAGGCAATGATGTGCGCTAAGCCCGTCGTCGCGACGGACGTCGGCGGCGTTCGTGAAGCGATCGACCGCTACGGTGCGGTCGTCCCGCCCAAGCGCCCCGACCGGCTGGGCGAAGAGATCGCGAAGCTTCTCGCGCAGCCCGAGACTGCGCGCGCGCTGGGAAAAGAAGCGCGCGTGTTTGCGCTGGCTAACTTCACCCAGGCGAGTTTCCTGGCGCGCTACCACGCCGCGTACGCCGAGTTGACCGCCGGCCGCCGCGTCCCGGCCGCGTGATACCGAACCTGCCCGGCGCGTCCGACTTCGACGTCTTCGAAGAGCGGGAACGCAAGATCGAAATGGCGGCGCGCAACGTCGTCGCCACCGTGCGCAGCGATCAGTTCGGCCACGGCTGGCGGCCGAAAGGGATCGATGAGGTCGCGATCCTGCTCGAATCCCTCGGTTACAGCGCTGAGGTGATCGGCGACCTGTGGTACGACTCGCTGTTCGACTTCGCGCGCGACGTCGCACATGTCGTCGACAAGTACATCAGCGACGAAGAACGCGCTGAAAGGCGCGACGCTCACTGGTTTGCGCGCACGTGCCGCGACTATGCGATCGGCTCGCTCTACGCAGGACCCTGGATCATCGCGGTCTTGGGTCTTGCCGCCTTCGGCTCTGCACTGCGCTCGAGCATTTCGACGCCCATCCACATCGCGACGGCCATCGCGCTCGGCGTCTACAGCGGACTCGTCGTGAGCGCAATCTTTTCGCAGTCGATTGCGCGGCGGCTAACATTTTACTTCCTCCAAGACAATGCACCGCTCATCTTGTGGACACTCAATCGCTTCATCGGGGTGGCCTCCGCCGCGTTCATCCTCGCAGGCAGTTTGATGTGGTTCGCGTTGCGGCCGTTCTACGGTGATTCCGACGCATGGCTCGCCGCGAGCTATTTTACCGGCTCGGGTATCTTTCAGGTCTCCCTCGCGCCGCTCTACACGATGCGCCGCTTCACGTGGATCGTCGGGATCGCTGCCTTCGCGACGCTCTCGACCGGCCTGACGTCCGTGCTGTGGTTCGGACGGCGCCTCGAGCTGGCATGGCAGCCGTCGATGCTCGCACTCGAAGTAGGGACAGTCGGCGCTATCGTTATGGCCGCCACGCTGGTCTGGGCACGGCGTCATACCCACGATGGGACCGACGGTCTGAAAGCCCCCGCGCTAAGGACGATCGTTGGCGCGGCGCTTCCATACGCGGGATTCGGGGCGGCATATTTCGCGATGATCGTCATCGACCACGCCGCTGCCGGACTCCGGGACGGCTATCCGTACGTCTACCGCACCGGCTACGAGCTCGGCTGCAATATCGCGCTGCTGGCGATCCTCCCGGCCGTCGGCGTCATCAACGTTGCCCTCGAAAACCTTCCCCGCCGGATCTTGCACGGCGCGAATGCCGGGATCGCTCAGGGCGAACCGTTGAATCGGGAAATGATCCGTTGGTACCTCGCGAGCGTAGCAGCGGTCTGCGTCGCAACGGCCCTCGCCGTCGGCATTGCCGAGCTGATCGCGCCATTCATCATCGACCGAACGATCGCCGGAAGCGCGCCCATCCGCGCTGAGACGATGCTTGTCCTTCGCTTGGCGGCGATCGGTTACGGCTTGCTGATGCTCGGTTTGCTGAATTGCCAGCTGCTCTTCTTCTTGAGCCGGCCGCTCGCACCGCTCGTCGCGAGCATCGCGGGAGCGTCGCTCTGCGCGTTGTGCAGCGCCGCTGTCGTCGTGGCGCACCTTCCCGCGGCCTATTGCGTCTTCGCACTCGACGGAGGGATCGTCGCCTTCGTCATCATAACGACGTTCGCGGCCGCCCGTGCCGCGGCGAACTTCACCTACGCGTACTACGCCGCGTACTAGGAGCTTCGATGGAATTCGGCATCTTCGATCACCTCGACCGCAGCGATCTGCCGCTAGCGCAATTTTACGAGGACCGGCTCTCGCTCATCGAGGCGTACGACCGGGGCGGCTTCTACTGCTATCATCTCGCCGAACACCACTCGACGCCGCTGGGAATGGCGCCCTCGCCGAGCGTCTTTCTCTCAGCGGTCGCGCAGCGTACTCGCGCGCTCCGCTTTGGGCCGCTCGTCTATTTGCTTCCGTTTTACCACCCGCTGCGTCTCCTCGAAGAGATCTGCATGCTCGATCAACTCAGCGGCGGGCGGCTCGAGTTCGGGGTCGGCCGCGGCATCTCGCCGATCGAGACGCGCTACTACGGACTCGTACGCGAGCAAACTCAAGAGATGTACGACGAGGTTTTTCAGATCCTTCTGGCAGGCTTGAGTCAAAAGAGCCTTACATTCGAAGGCAAGTTCTATCACTACAACGGCGTCCCCATCGAGCTGGAGACCATTCAAAAGCCGCATCCGCCGCTCTGGTACGGAGTCCATTCACCGGAGAGCGCAGAGCGGGCCGCGCGGCGCGGTTTCAACATCGTGATACTCGATGGAACCGACGAGGTGCTGCCGGCCGGCGCGCGCTACCGCGAGGTCTGGGACGAGATCGGCAAGGGAAAACCGGACCCAAAGATCGGCCTGTGCCGCTTCATCGTCGTCGCGGATACCGACGAGGAGGCGATTCGCCTGGCGACACACGCCTATCCGCTCTGGTACAAGAACTTCATGCATCTCTACACCTCGCAGGGGATGCAGCCGGTCCTCGGCGCGCGCCCAACCGATTACGAGAGCGCCGCGCGCGACGGGCGGCTTGTCGCGGGTTCGCCGCAAACGGTGGCGCAAAAGCTCGGCGCGCAGCTCGAAGGATCGGCGTTCAACTACCTGATCGGACAGTTTGCATTCGGCGATCTGACTTTGACCGAATGCCGGCGCTCGGTCGATCTCTTCGTCCAAGGGGTCATGCCCGCGTTGCGCGGCGCCACGGTCGGGGCGCGTTGAGCCGATCGACGGCGATCCGGCGCGTCATTACCGGACACGACGCGAACAACATCGCCAAGATCTTGCACGACGACGTCGCGTCAAATGCGCGGCACAGCGCTTCGGGTTCGTCGTCGACGCTCATTTGGTGTACCGATGCAACCCCCGCAGACATCGCCGTCGGCGAGCAGGCGGAAGACATGGGCGCGCGCAAGATCGGGACGCCGCCCCCTCCCAACGGGACGCGCTTCGCGGTCCTCGACTTCCCGCCCGGCTCGGTCTCGCCGATGCACCGGACGGAGACCATCGACTACATCGTGGTCATCTCGGGCAAGCTCGAGATGGATATGGACGACTCGACCGTTGCGCTCGCGGCCGGAGACGTGATGGTCCAACGCGGGACCAATCACTCGTGGGCCAACCGCAGCACCGAGCCCGCTCGCGCCGCCTTCGTCCTGATCGACGCGAGGCCGCTCGGCATCGGCCACGCCGTCCCCCGCGACGGCGTCGCATCAAAGACCCGAAGCTAGAGCGGATCCCCTCCCGGCTTGCTTGCGCCGATCCACGTATTCTTCGTCGGATCCCAGCGGACTAAGATCACGGAACTCACGTCGACGCCCCGCTGCGGGACCGCCTTGAAATTGTGCGTCCCCCAAATTCCCGTCCAGTTGGTCAGTCCGTCGAGGTACTCTTTGAACTGCGCGGCCGTCGCGTTCGTCCCGTACTTCTTGAGCGCGTCGACGATCATCAGCGCAGGATCCCACGCGAGTGCATATCCCTCGTCCGGATCGATCCCCGCCGCTTTGAACGCGGCTTGATAGGTCTGCACTTCCTTCTTCAATTGACCGTTCGGAAGCTGATTGGGTGCAAAACCGGGCGAGGCCGGAAAGTAGAGCTCTTTGGGCATGAACGACGCGTACGCTTTCATCTGCGGATAGGTCAAATTGCCGGACGAGGTCAGGATGGGGATCGTCAGCCCGGCTTCGATCGCGCCTCGCAACAGCGTCCCGAACGGCGATCCGGTACTCCATGCGATCAGCGCCTGAGCGTTGCTGGCCTTGATGTGCGCCATCTGCGCGCTCACGCTGACGTCGGTCCCGTTGAAGTGCTCTTGATCGATCACGGTGATCCCGCCGACCGTCTTGAACGCTTCAGCGATCACCCGATCCGCATCTTGACCGGTCGCATCGGTCGACGTGATGACCCCGATCTTCGTCCAGCCGCGCGCCTTCAAGAACTTCGCGGATGCGAGCAGCAGATCGCCGGTCGAAAGCCCGGCTGAGAACACATAGCTTCCTGCGGCCGGATGGATCCCCGGCGAGAAGCAGTATTCCAGCGGACCGTCCTTCGCAACGATCGGCGCGACCGCGCTGCAGACCGCGACGGACGACGAACCGAAGATGATCGGCGCTTTCTTGGCCACGATGCCGTTGGCAAGTTGAACCGCGAGGACCGGGCTCGACTGATCGTCCGCAATGACGAAGTGGATAGGCGTCCCCTTGATTCCGCCCTGCTTGTTGACCATCGTCTCCATGACCGTGAGCGCGTTCGCTTCCTCCTTGCCCAAAAACGATTCGCCGCCGGTGAGGGGCAAAATGGCGTTAATAATGTAGGGTTCTCCCGCAGCGCCGCTCGCGAGCGGGATCGTCGCCAGCGAAACCATTAGGCCGAGCGCGGCGAAACGCGTGCGCAAACTCATCGTCGTCCTCATTTCTGCATCGGCGCGTTTTTCCCACGGCGCAAGACGTCCTCCTGTATTGCGCGAAGTGCGGGCCACGTGACATCGACCGCGGGCGCACGCTATTTTGTCCTTGGAATCCTGACGCTCACGCAAACCGGGACCTCGCTGATCGGGCAGGGCATCGGGACGCTTGCGCCGTTCTTGGCTCCCGCGCTCGCAATCGATCGTACGCATATCGGCATGCTCTCGGCCGGAATCGCCATCACGTGGGCGCTGCTCGGCACGTTCTCCGGCGTCCTGGTCGATCGCTTCGGTGAACGCCGGATGATCTTCTTGAGCGGTCTGGGCATGGGCCTCGCGATTTGCGTCGCCGCCGCCATCGAAAATTACTGGTGGCTGTTGGTTTGGCTCGGCGTCTATGGCCTCATGGCGAGCTTCTCGACGCCGGCCGGAGGCCGGGCGATCATGCTGTGGTTCCTGCGCGACCGCGCGCTCGCGATGGGGATCCGGCAATCCGGAGTCCCGATCGGCGGCTTTCTAGCGGCGCTTATTCTCCCGCCGCTCGCCGTGCTCGGCGGGTATCGGCTGAGCCTCGCGGTTGCCGGCGTCTTCATCATGCTGACGGCTTCGCTCGTCGCGTTCGCCTACGAACGTCCCGAGGGGAGCACGATCGGACAGCTGCGCTTTGTAGCCTTGTGGCGTCAAGCGCGGGTCATCGCACGCGATCGTCGCTTCGTCATGATCACGTTGACCTTGGTGATCCATGTCTGCGCGCAGATGTCCGCGGTTGCTTTCCTCTCGATCTCTCTGATCACGCTCGCGCACATGAACATTCCGACCGCGGTCGCCGCGCTCGCACTCTTTCAGGTCGGCGCGATTGCGGGCCGATTCTTCTGGGGCATCGTCAGCGATAACGTCCTGGCTGAAGACCGCTTGCTCCCAACGGTCTTCGCGTGCGTCGTCGCAGTCGGCGCCGAGCTTGCGCTCGCGCAGCAGTTTGCGGTCGCAACGCTTGCCGTCATCTCCCTGCTCTATGCCGCATCGTTCGCATTGGGCTTCTCGATCGCGGGCTGCAACGGTCTCTTCGCCGTCGCGCAAACCGAAGTCGCGGGCCCTGAGCACGCAGCGAGCGCGCTCGGCATCTCGACGGCCCGCGTCGCTTGGGCCACCGTCCTCGCACCGCCGCTCTTTGGTGCAATGGCCGACGCGCACGGGTACACCGCCGCCTGGTACGCACTCTGCGCCCTGACTGCAATCGGCATCGTTCCGGCGCTGTACGCTCGGAGGTTAGTGCTGAAGTAACGCTACCATCTCGGCGTGGATTGCCGCGTTCGTGGCAAGGGTAGAGCCGGAATTCAGATCGAGCGGCGTTCCGTCGATCGCGGTGACCGTTCCGCCCGCCTCCCGGACGATCAACGCGCCGGCTGCGATATCCCACGGCCGCAGGTCGAACTCCCAAAATGCCTCGAAACGCCCCGCCGCGACATAGGCGAGATCGAGCGCAGCCGCGCCGTCGCGCCGGACCGCCTGCGAGGCGTCCATGAGCCGTTTGAACCCCTCGACGTTGCGTTCCCAACGGCCGGGGACGAAACCCGTGCATACGAGGGCGTCCGCGACGGTCGAAACCTGCGAGACGCCGATCGGCGCGCCGTTGAGGGTCGCACCGGCTCCCCGCTCGGCCGCGAAACATTCCTGGAGTCGCGGCGCGTAGACGACGCCCGCGATGAGTTCGCCGCGCCGCTCGAGGGCGATCGAGACGCAAAACGGCGGATAGCCGTGCGCAAAGTTCGTCGTCCCGTCGAGCGGATCGACGATCCAACGCTCGTCCGAGGTCCCCGGATGGGTCCCGCTCTCTTCGATCAGGATCGTGCTGGCCGGAAAATTCTTTCGGATCGCGCCGACGATCAGGACTTCGCTCGCTCGATCCGCGTCCGTCACTAGGTCGTTGCGGTGACTCTTCCGTTCGATGAAAAGCGGACCGCCGGCTCGTTCGAGCAAAAGTGCTCCGGCTTCGCGCGCAAGCGCAATTGCAAAGTCGAGCGGATTCACGAGCGATCCTCCATCATTACAAAGACTTTACCGAGTTGCACGACCGGGCCAAAAGACCGCTCTGTCCGGCTTCGAACGTCCGTTCAATGCTCGAGCCGGGCCTTCGGACCCTCAGCGTCAGTCCGCGTCAGCTGGCAAACCTGTACCATCGGTGCCCCCGGTGTCTCTACAATCACGTTCACAGCGGCAAGGACGACCACGTGCCCGGATCGACATTCCGCGCGACCGCCAGCGCATCGATCGAGGCTGCGAAGGGTCCTGACGGCTGGATCGACATCCCATCCGCTCAACCGGTCCGCATCATTTCCAACAGCATCCGTGCCGACTCGGCGCCGATTCCGTTCCCGGAATTCGACATCGCGCTGGTGATCGCGCCGCATCCCGAGACCCTGCTGGAATCGACCGACGGGAAGCGGATCCTGTGCGCCTATCGGCAGCGCGAAGAGAATGGGGCGTTGCGCAGCGTGCTGCGATGCTCGCTCGAAGCAGCGGTACTGGCGGCCGAGCATCCGGCCGACCCGGCCGACTCCTTGCCGCGCGTCGACGAGCTCGGTATCGTTGAGTTCACGAAAAGACTCACGCCGACCGGTAAAGGGGCGTCGATCATGCTCTTCCAGCCGGCGCGATTGATCCGCCTCCAGCGAGAGCCCGAACAGTTCGCCATGCTCCTGCGCGTCGTGGCACGCATCTTGGCCGCTAAAAGGCGCCCGCCGCCGAGCCGCGACTGCCTGAACTGTATCGGCCTCGGAGCGGGAGATAAAGTCCCGGCTTGAAGTACTCTCCCCTGAAGGGAGTAGGCCGTGACTTTTCACGAGGGGTTTCTCTCGCAGCTCGTCGGCCGTAAGGCCGTCGTGGCGGGAGATCGTCCGCTTTCGGTCGGCAAAGTCGTCGATTTCGTCGTCAACAAGCCCGACGATACGTTCCCGAAGATCGACGGCATCGTCGTGAAGACGCGCGACGGCCCGCGACTTGCTCCCATCGAGACCGTCCTCGACGTCGACGCCGACGGGAAGGTCCTGCTTTCGAGCGCGCCTACGACGCGCGTCCTCCCCGAAAACGAGGCGCTGTTTTTGATCGAAGATCTCTTCGACAAACAGATCGTCGACGTCGACGGGCGAAAAGTCGTCCGCATCAACGATCTCGAAGTCGCCAACACGGGTGGGACTCTGCGGGTCGTCGCCGCCGACATCGGCGTCGCCGGGTTGCTCCGCCGTCTCGGCGGGCACAAATTCGCGCGGGCTATCGTCGACAAAGTCCCCGATACGCTGATCTCATGGCACGACGTCGCGCCGATCGCCGACGTCAATCCCTCCGAAGTGCAGCTCTCCGTCTCCGAGAACAGGCTTTCGCGCCTGCACCCAGCCGATCTGGCGGAGATCATCGGCGACCTCTCGACCCAGGACGCCGCACGCGTCGTGCAATCACTCGATGACGAGACGGCTGCCGACGCACTCGAGCACCTCGATGCCGAAACGCAGCGCCAGATCATCGACGATCTCGGGACCGAGCGCGCAGCCGACATCATCGAGGAGATGGACAGCGACGACGCCGCCGATCTTTTGGGCGAACTGCCCGAAGAGCGGCAAACGGAGCTGCTTGCCGAGATGGAGCCGGCGACGGCCGGCGAGTTGCGCGAGCTCGTCTCGTACGAAGAAGATACCGCCGGCGGGCTCATGACGACCGACTACGTCTGGATCTATCCGCATCGGACCGTCAAGGCGACGATCGACAAGATTCGCGAGATAGCGCCCGAGACCGAGTTCATCTACTACCTCTACGTTACGGATCAAGCCGAAAAACTGCTCGGCGTCCTCTCGCTGCGGACGCTGCTGCTCTCGCGACCGGAAGCGACGATCCACAGCGTCATGGACTCGGATATCGTAAGCGTGAAGCCGGATACGGCGTCCGAGGACGTCGCGGCAGCGATCGCACGCTATGACTTGCTCGCACTCCCGGTGCTCGACGAGAAGGGACACATGCTCGGGATCGTCACCGTCGACGACGCGATCGACGCGATCATCCCAGAGGGTCTCAAACGAAAGCTGCCGCGCTTCACGGCCCGCCATCAGGCCGCCCACGCGTCCTAGCGGCTAGCCTCCCGCCAACTGCTGATAGACGTAAAACAGCGCGAGCGAGCCTATGACGATCGCGGTTCCCCAAGCGAGGACGTTCTCGATCCGCGAGTTTACGTATTTTCCCATCACCCGGCGACGGTTGATGATCACGATCATCAGCACGAGCTCGAGCGGCAGCAGTACGCCCTGCACGACCTGCGCGTACAAGATCAGTTTGAAGAGCGCGCCAAAAGGAACGAGCAAGACCAACCCCGCGCCGATGACGATCCCGCCGGCGAAGAGCGTATAGAAAATCGGGGCCTCGCGGAACTTCCGGTCGAGCGAAGCCTCGAAGCCGAAAGCCTCGCAGACGATGTATGCGGTTGCGAGCGGCAGGACGCAAGCCGTAAAAAGTCCGGCATTGAGGATGCCGATCCCGTACAGAAGCGACGCGAATTGCCCAGCGAGCGGTCCGAGTGCGGCCGCAAAGTCCGTCGCTTGCGCCGTGTCGAAATCGATCGGTGAACGTCCCCCATGCTGGGCTGCTGCATAGATCGTCGCAGCATTCGCGATGATCATGAAGCCGGCCAAGACGATCGCGAGGATCGACCCGACGATGACGTCGGCCCGAATCGACCACAAGTCGCGCGGACTGCACCGCTTTTCGCAGATCTCGGATTGCAAGAAGAACTGCATGTAGGGAGAGATCGTCGTGCCGATGATGCCGACGCAGGCGATGAGGAAGTCCTTGTCCGGCAGGATCGTCGGGACGAACGTATTGCGTGCCACCGCATGCCAATCGGGGTGCGCGAGGATCGCCGAGACGGCGTAGCCGAGGTAGATCAGGGAAAAGCCGACGAAGATACGTTGGACGATGCTGCCCGGCAAGCGCAGGACCAAGAGAAAGACCAGCGCCATTGCAAGCGGGATCGCTACGTACCGCGTGACGTGGAACATCTCCGACGCCGTCGCGATGCCGGCGAACTCGGTCGCCGCGATTCCCGTGTTGATGAAAAACAGCATCACCATCGCGAGGAACGTCAAGCGGACGCCGAAATTCTCGCGGATGAGCCCGGCCAAGCCGTGGCCGGTGACCGCGCCCATCCGAGCCGCCATCTCCTGCACGACGATCAGTGAGAGGGTCAGGGCGGTCAACGTCCACAGCGTCGAATAACCGAACTTTGCGCCCGCCGCGGAGTACGTCGCAATGCCGCCGACGTCGTTTCCGGCCGACGCCGTGACGAAGCCCGGACCGAGCACAGCGAAAATCAGCGCAGCCCGTCGCCACATTCTGATCACGAGCGCCTACTTCGCTAGGGTCTCGAAGAGGACCGTGCAGTCACGACCCTGGTCCTTGGCTTTGTACAGGGCGGCGTCCGCGTGGACCAAGAGCTCGTCGGTCGACGTACCGTCTTCCGGATAGATGGCGAGGCCGATGCTCGCTGAGACCGTGACGACCGCGTCATTGAGGGCGATCGGCTGGCGGAGCGACTCGTTGATCCGTCGCGCTAAGCGCATCGCGTCCTGCGACGAACTGACGAAGCGCTGTAAGACAACGAACTCGTCGCCCCCTTGCCGGGCGACCGTATCGCTCTCGCGAGCGATGGAAAGCAGACGGTGCGCGACCACGCGCAGGAGCTCGTCGCCGCCCGCGTGCCCGTGCGTGTCGTTGACTTCCTTGAAATGATCCAAATCGACGTAGAGGATCGCGAACTTTTGACGATGACGTCGCGCCGCGACGAACGTTTGCGTCGCGCGATCGTCGAAAAGGACGCGATTGGGCAAACCGGTGAGCCCATCGTAGAACGCAAGCGTGCCCAAGCGCTCTTCGTGCGTCAAACGCTCCAGAGCCGAGCCGCACAACGCTGCAATGAGCCGGACGAGATCCTTGTCGGATTCGCGGAAGTGATACCCTCCCGGCGCTTCGGTGGCGAAGCAGACGGCGCCGTAGAGCTTGCCGAAGACGTCGATCGGCGTGCTGACGAGCGCGGTCCAAGTCATGTCCTTGCGCGCCGGGTCGCTCTGCCACGGCTCGACGCCCAAGTTGTCGATGGCCAAAATGTCGCGTTGCGCGAGGACGTGCCGGAGATAGCTCTCGGAGAGCTTGCGCCGGTGCCCGACGCCGAACGCGCTTTCGCCGGCAGCGTAGCGCTGAACCATCTCGTTGCCTTCTTTTTCGGCGATGAACGCGAAGCTGCACGAAAGGAGCTTCTTCCCGGCTTCCAACGTCGCTTGAATTTGCTCGGCGGTCGTGCGGCCCGCCGACGCTGCAACCAAGTAGAGGGAGCGGATCCGTTCGCTCTGCTCGATCGCATCGCGTTCGGCAGCTTTTTGCGCGCTGATGTCCTTGGCGATCACGTATGCTCCCGTTACCTTCGACTCGACGTAGACCGGGACGGTCTTGACCAGGACTTCTTTTTCGGCACCGCCGCGTTCGACGATCATCGACTCGAATTCCGTCGTAGCGCCGGCCAGCGTATGTGCGATTTTCTCCTTGAGAATCTTGCGCTCGCGATCTGCAAAAAAAGTATCGAGCGGACGCAGCGCAAGTTCCTCGAGCGAATAGTGGCTCACCTCGGAAACGGCGCGGTTCATCAGGACGACGCCCCCGTCGCGATCGATCAACGCGACCGCGTCGGGATGGTAGTCGAATAGCGACCGGAAGCGTTGCTCGGTTTCGATCAGCCACTGCTCGCCCAAGCGCGCCATCGAGAGATCACGCAGCCGGCCGCCGAGCGCTACGATGCGGCCATTCCTGCGCAGCGGGTATAACGTCGCAGCGACCGGAAGGGACGAGCCGTCAGCGCACACGATCGTCGTTTCGAAGTCGGCGGGGTCACCGGCAAAGGCCATCCTGAAGTAGCCTTCCACGACCGAGCGCTGCTCGGCAGCGACGAACTGCAACGCGGGGACGCGCCCACGCAAATTCTGATATCCCCCGAGCGCCCGGACGGCTTCGTTCGTTATCAGAATCGTCCCGTCGAGATCCACGACAAACATGCCGGTCGGCGAAGAGCGAAATAGAGCGCGAAACCACACGCTCGTCTGCGGCCCTCTCCAATTATGAAGCCGGGCTTCGATAATCACGATCCCCCTTGACTACGCCCTGTAAGCCTTTTCTTCTCCAAATTGCTCCCCAAGGCCCGGGCGAGACATGCCGCCCTTGCGACCTCTGGCCGACTGGAGCACCCTTTCCCACACCAATCGGTAAATCGGCCGGCAAGTGGTACGTATGAAAAGAGGGCCGCGGCCCGTGCCGCAAGGATACCAACGGAATAGTGCACGACCAGGACATTCATCTCCGGCCCGTTCGCGACGCGCAGTCGCGCGTCCGGTCCCCGCGGCGCGAGACGACCGGCGAGGACATGCTTGAGTACTCCGAGGGGCTGGCGAAAATCGCTGCCGGCGGCGGCGGCGCAAAGGCGCTGGCGTCGTATTTGGCCGAGGCCGTCGCCGGAGCGGTCCTCGTCGAAGATGCCGATTGGCGGCATCTCGCACTCGCCGGGTCGGGTAACCGCTCGATCCCTCCGTCGGTCCGCGATCTGATCTCCAAATCCGCGACTGAGGCCCAAAGCGTCGCGATCTCGTTCCCGAGCGACCCCGAGAGCCGCGCATATCCGATACGGGCCGGGGAAACACGGCTTGGATGGCTTTCGGTCTTCCCCAACGGGATCTCGCTCGAAGGGAAGGACGCGCTCGTTCGATTAACGGCGGCCTCGATGGCCGTCGAGCTCTCCCGTGATACAAGCGGTAGCCGCGGGCGCCGGCGCTCTTTTTGGGATCGGCTCCTGGCGCGCGCCTACGACGATGCTTCCGAGGCACGCGACGATGCTGCGGCTCGCGGAATCACTTTAGCTCCCGGCTACGTCGCGGTCGCGGTCGAGGCTGAGGGTCTCGACGAAAGCGTCGCAACGCAGAAGAACGGCGAGATTCGCAAGACGTGCGTCGACGTGCTCGGCTCGCGCACCGGTGAAGTCGTCGTCCTCGAACGCGGCGGCGGGTTTGTCTTCCTTGTCCCGGCGCCGCTCGAAGTCGACGCGGCCAACGCACGAACCGCAGCGACGATGATCACACGAGGCTTGACGAAGGCCCACGTCGACGTCAAGGTCGTCGGCGGCGTCGGCCGGCAAGCGGACTTGCTGAACGTCGCGCGCTCGGTCGACGAGGCGCGCGAATCGCTCGTCATCGTGCGCCGAATGTTCGGAGGCGGGCGCGTCATGGCGCACGAGGACCTGGGCTTTTACCCGATCCTGTTACGCGGGGTGACGTCCAGAGAAGAATTGCATCAGTTCTCTCAGCGCGTCCTCGAGCCGCTGCGCGCTTACGACGAAAAGCACCAAACGGAGCTCATACGCACTTTGCGGCTCTTCTTCGACGTCGGCCAGAATATCAAAGTCGCGGCCGCCTCGCTCAACGTCCACCGCCACACCGTCTTCTACCGGCTACGCCAGATCGGCGAGATCAGCGGGCTCGACCTCGACAGCCCGCACGATCAACTGACGCTACGTACCGCGATCGCACTTGATGCCCTCGGTGGTTAACGGGGTGCAAACCTCCGCTCAGATCAGACGCGAAACGCTCAAGACGGCGAAGGATCGCAACGTCAGCTACGTCCGCCTCGGCTTCGTCGACATCTTCGGGATCGAGAAGAACGTCGTCATCCCGGTCGCCCAGCTCGATGCGGCACTCGACGGCAAAGTAACGTTCGACGGAGGTTCGATCGACGGGTTCGTCCGCGGCGAGGAAGTCGACATGGTGCTGCTGCCGGATCCCGCGACCTTCGCGATTCTGCCATGGACCATCGGCGGCCCGATCGAAGCGCGGATGCTGTGCGACATCGCCAATGCCGACGGGACGCCGTTTGAAGGCTGCCCGCGCACGACCTTGCGCCGGGTCATCGAAGACGCGCGCGACGTGATTTCCAAAGTCGCCACCTCGATGGAAGTCGAGTTCTACCTTTTTGACTTGGCCGAGGACGGTTCGCCCACGTTGCACACGAGCGATGCCGGCTCGTACTTCGACTTCTCGCCCAGCGATCGCGGCGACGAATCGCGAACGGCGATGGTCGCCGCCCTCGAATCGATGGGGATCCGCGTGCAGAGCGCGCATCACGAGCATGGCGCCGGGCAACACGAGATCGACACCGTCGAGCGTCCGATTCTTCAGAGCGCCGACGCGCTCGTCACGCTGCGCGCCGTCGTCAAGCAGATCGCGACCCGGCACAACATCCATGCGACGTTCATGCCCAAGCCGCTGGAGACGTCCGCCGGGAACGGGCTGCACTTTTACCTCGACTTGGGTGACGTCGACGAAGAGACGCGCCTGCAGGCGATCGGCGGCCTGCTCGATCACGCGCAAGGCTATACCGCGGTGTGCAATCCGACCGTCAATTCGTACAAGCGGCTGGTTGCAGCCTGGGATGCTCCGGTCTACACGGTCTGGTCGCACCGCAGCGCGAACGCGCTCGTCCGGCTCCCGGCGCCGCTCGAAGGGACGCAATTCATCGAAGTTCGCAGTCCCGACGCATCGTGCAATCCGTATCTCGCGCTGGCCACGCTGATCGAGAGCATGGCGGACGGGATTCGCAAGCGGATCTTACCGGGCAACCCGTTCACCGGCTCGACGTACGACCTCTCGGACAGCTATCGTGCCAAAAACGCGATCCGCAAGCTTCCGGGGACGCTGGGCGAGGCGATCGCGGCGCTCGACGCCGATCCGATCGTACGCGGCGCGCTCGGCGACCACATCTACCACGCATTTCGGGACGCCAAACTCGCCGAGTACGAGCGCTACCGCCGCGCAGTCCACGCCTGGGAAAGGGACGCCTACCTCCGAATGTTCTAGCCATGGAATATCGGACGTATCCCGGCACGAACCTTAAGGTCAGTACCGTCGGTTTCGGTCTCTGGACGACCGCGACGGGGTGGTGGGGGCAGATGACCGACGATGAGGCGGTCGCACTTCTGCACCAAGCGCGCGATCTGGGCATCACTCTGTTCGACGCCGCCGACACGTATGGAAACGGACGCAGCGAAGAACAGCTCGGTCTCGCATTCGAAAACCAACGCGACCGGGTCGTGTACTCGACGAAATTCGGGTACGACTTTTATCAGCACTCCGGGGAGCGGCGCGGACAGCAAGAGCTGCCGCAGGACATTTCGCCGAAGTTCGTACGCTTCGCGCTCGAGGAATCGCTGCGGCGCCTGCGGACCGACTACATCGATCTCTACTCGCTGCATAATGCGAAGCTCGACCACGTTCGCAGCGGCGAGCTCTTCGAGCTCCTCGAAGCGTTCAAAGCCGAGGGGAAGATCCGCTACTACGGGATCGCGCTCGGTCCGGCGATCGGATGGCTCTACGAGGGGATCGAAGCCGCGCGCCTCCCCGGCATGACGAACATCCAGATGATTTGGAACATGCTCGAACAGTTTCCGGGCACGGAGATGATCAAGGCAGCGTACGACGCGAACGCCGAGACCGGGTACCAAATCCGCGTCCCGCACTCGAGCGGGATGCTGGAAGGGAAGTACACGCTCGAGACGACCTTCGCGCCGACCGATCATCGCAGCCACCGCCCGCGCTCTTGGCTCGTCAATGGGATCAAGAAGATCGCAACGCTGCGGTTCCTCGAATCTGCGGACCGCACGCTCGGCCAAGCCGCGATCCAGTGGCTGCTTTCCGAGCCGCGGGTGATGACGGTCTTGCCGAACATCTACGACGCCGAGCAGCTGCGCGAGTTTGCGACTGCGCCCGGCACCCCGGCGCTGACGCGGGCTGAGCTCGACGCGGTCGCCGAGCTGACGAAGACGAACTTCGGCGTCGAGGAAGCGCCGATGAACTACAAGGGTACGATGACGCCTCCCGAAGCGGCGGTGGTGTGAAACGAACCGTCTTTTCGCCGAACGCTCCGCCGCCGATCGGACCCTATCGTCAAGCAGTCGCCATCGGCGCGATGGTCTTCTGCAGCGGGCAGATCGCAATCGACCCTGCGACCGGGAAACTCGCCGGCGACGACGTCGAGACGCAAACCCGGCAGGCGCTCGAGAATCTCGGCGAGGTGCTGCGTGCCGCCGGCTTGAGTTTCGCAGACATCGTCAAAACGACGCTGTTCTTGGTCGACATGGCCGACTTTAGCGCGGTCAACGCGATCTACGCCCGGTACCTCGGCCGATCGGCTCCGGCGCGCTCGACGGTCGCAGTCGCCGCGCTGCCGCTTGGGGCAAAAATCGAGATCGACGCGATCGCCGTCATACCATGAGAGCGCGATTTCTCGTCGTCGCTGCAATCGCCATCGCCGTCGCCGCGCTCGTCGTAGGCCGGGTCGCTTCCGCACCGACCGACGACCCGAAGATCAGCGCGCGCGCAAAGGAATCGCTCGAGCGCGCGCAGTCGGGGAATTACGACCGTTCGCAGTTCACGAGCGAAATGAATTCGGTGCTGACCGAGACGTTGGTCGCCAACGTCAAGAGCGCTCTCGGACCGCTCGGCGTCCCGACGGCCTTCACCCTGCGAGCCCACTACGATGCCGACGGCAACAGCGTCTACGTGTATCGCGCGACCTTCAAGCTGGCAAGCTGGAACGAACAGATCGCATTTGCCGCCGACGGCAAGATCTCAGGCCTCTACTTCCGCCCTGCCCCCGCGCCCTCGGAGACGCCGCTCCCCGGCGAAGACTCCTCGATCACGGCCCGCGTTCACGCCGAATTCCTCGCCTGGCAGCATGGCCAGATCGATCGTTCGCGGTACACGACCGACGCATCGGAGGCATTCAGCGATTCGCTCGTCGCAAAAGTCGCGACCGAGCTCACGGCGCTGGGCGCGCCCGCCGCGTTCATCTTCCGCGGCAAAACGGCACCGCCCGGCGGGACGATTTATGCCTATCGGGTTTCGTGCGCCAACTCGGATGTGTGGATGACGTTCGGCCTCGACGCCTCGGGAAAGATCAACGGTATCGCATTTCAGCCCGAGTGAGGGCCGGACAGAAAGAATTCCAGCATGGTTTCGCTCGCGTTCGGCGCCAGCGGCGCAGTGTGCGACCCGCGCAGGCTCCCACCGCTCCACGCGTGTCCGAGCCCGTCGATCGTCCGCACCTCGACGCTAGCGCAGCCGAGGGAACGGAACTGCTCCGCTAGGACAGCCGCGTTGCTCGGCGCGACCGTCTTGTCCTCATCGCCCGTCCAGATGAGGACGCGCAACCGCTTGTACGATGCCGGAGGGTGGACAGCGATGACGTTACTGATCGTCGCGTACTCGCGCTCGCCGCGCATCGCTTCGTACGCCGTCTCGGCGTCATGCGAGGAGTGCAGGGCGACACCCGACATGATCCCGACCGCCGCGAAGACGTCCGGCGCCTGCTCGGCAAGGATCGCGGCCATCGCGGCGCCGGCCGAGAGCCCGCACACGAAGACCCGTTCGCGATCGACGCCGCTTTGTTCGACGATCGCCTCGACCAGCTCCAGTATCGCTGCCGGCTCACCCGCAGCGCGCGTTTGATGCTCCGGCAGAAACCAATTCCAACATCGGCGCGGATTGGCCAGCGGCGATTGTTCCGGATAGAGGACGACGAGACCGTAGCGATCGGCGAACGCGTCGAAGCGCGTCCCAGCGGCGAAGTCCGCGGCGGTCTGCGTGCAACCGTGCAGCGCGACGAGGAGCGAAGGCGGGCCGGCGAGATCGAGCGGGCGAGGGACGTACAGCCGGTAGCTGAGCGGTCGCGGCGGGCGCCCGCCGG
>Ga0209415_10004278_pt1 | contig 26255 bp, 25 predicted proteins | sample PeaSoiSIISIP2007_FD_187696 | JGI IMG/M metagenome (GOLD analysis project Ga0209415, IMG submission 187696) | Peat soil microbial communities from Weissenstadt, Germany - SII-SIP-2007 (SPAdes) (version 2) | ecosystem: Environmental > Terrestrial > Soil > Wetlands > Peat | place: Germany... | reverse complement strand
GGTCGTCGAAGACCCGCAGTTGGGCGGCGCGTCCGTACGCAACGCCATCGCGCAGCCACAGGTCCTTCTGCTCCGCGTAGAAGATTTGCCAAGCGCGGCCTTGAGCGGCGAGCAGCATTGCGAGCGTGCTGTCTTTTGCCGGCTTGATGCTCTCGATGGGATCCATGATCACGAGAACGCGGATGTCGCCAAACATGCTGAAATCCTGTGAAAACCATTGCCCTGCGGACCATCCGCAGTCTAGCGCAAGCCCGCGGGCGAACCCCTATCTTCAAAAAACTGTGAACCAGACCTCCGTTGTTTCGGCTGCAATGCCTCGACATGAGGCTGCCATGCCGTGGCTTGAACCCCGTGGATATGTTAAAAAGGCCACTAGATTCCGGCACCTACGCACAATTGGACGAAATGATACCCAGCGACCGAAACAAACTCACGGGCCTCAAAGTCCTGGTGATCGACGACAGCAAAACGATCCGGCGAACTGCTGAAACCCTGTTGAGCAAGGAGGGCTGCGAAGTGTTCACGGCGGTCGATGGATTCGATGCGCTGTCGAAGATCGCGGACCACCAGCCCGACATCGTGTTCGTCGACATCATGATGCCGCGGCTCGATGGTTATCAAACTTGCGCGCTGATCAAGCACAACAGGGTATTCAGGCAGATTCCGGTCATCATGTTGTCGAGCAAGGATGGACTGTTCGATCGTGCACGCGGGCGCATAGTAGGTTCCGAGCATTATTTGACGAAACCCTTCACGAAAGACGAACTATTGGGCGCAATCGAGGCCCATGTCGGTAAATGACGGGAGAACTCGCGCATGGCACTGATTTTGATCGTCGATGATTCGCCCACCGAAGTATTCGTAATGCAGAAAGCGTTGGAGAAGCATGGCTTCAAGACCGCGGCTGCCGAGAACGGCGCCGAGGGCATCCGCAAGGCGAAAGAGATGAAGCCGGACCTGATCTTCATGGACATCGTGATGCCCGGCGTGAACGGCTATCAGGCGACCCGCGCGCTGATCAACGACCCCGAGACGAGCTTGATCCCGATCATCATGGTGACTACCAAGGGACAAGAGACGGATCGAGTCTGGGGCTTGCGCCAGGGCGCCGTGGATTATCTCGTGAAGCCGGTTTCCGCGCAGGCGTTGGTCGAAAAGGCACAAGCCGCGCTGGCCGTATGACGAGTACCGATAGCGGCTCCGTCGACAATTTGCGGAGCCTCCGCGACCGGCCGTTCGAACTGCTCAAGGAGTTGGAGAGACGCAGTAGCCCCGTCGCGGCCGGCAACACGCCGGACGCGAACGCCGGTACGGAATGGGTCGGTGTGGCGTTTCGCATGGGCGGAGAGACCTTTCTCGTGGCGCGCGAGGAAACTCGTGAGGTCCTGGGGTATCCGGCCGTCGTCACAAGGCTTCCGGGTACGAAGGGGTGGGTCAAGGGACTTGCGAACGTGCGCGGGCAGTTGCTGCCGATGCTGGATCTGCGCCAGTTTTTGGGCAGCGGAGTCACGACTCCCGGCCGTAACACCCGAGTCGTGGTAGTGAATCACCGCGACATCCCGGCGGGTCTGATCGTCGATGAAGTATTGGGGTTTCGACGGTTTGCCGAGCGGGAATTCAGCGCCGACCCGCCGCCGACCGTGATTCGCTGCGACAGCTACCTGGCCGGTGCGTTTCGGCGCGGCGGCGAGGTATGGCCGGTCTTGAGTTTGAAGACATTGGTTGAAAGCGAGAGTTTTTTGCAGGCCGCAACAAGTTGAACGAAAATAATCCAAATCGCTGGTCGAATCTGTTGCCCGTATTGGTGGCCGCGACGGTATTGTTCATTGCGATCGCCGCCGCCCTAACGCTGTTGACGAGCGCGACGTCGCCGGTTGCAGCTCCCGCCGAGCAACTCTCTCTGCTCACGCAGCGCCTGCCGTTCGAAGCGCAAAATGCGCTGCGCGGCGAACCGAGCGCGTTCGATGCGCTGGCGAAGAGCATGGCGAGGTTGAAGACCGTACGCGGCGAGGTCGCCGCGGGAAATCCCGCCTCCGATTCCACCTGGCGCCAGCTCGGCGACGAGGTCGCGGCGGTCGCCGACGCGCGCGCCGCGGTCGCCACGATTCAAGCGGCGACCCAAGAAGCGCACGAACTCGCGCCGAAACTGCTGTCCGAACTCGGCGATCTCGCGAGCGCGGTCGGCGTACAAAAGCTCGACGGTATGAGCCGCTATTTGGAGCGTTTCGAGCTGACCGTGCAGCGCATCCAACAAGATTTGAACGGCCTTGCATCGGGCGTCAGCGATGCTGCGCCGGCAGCGCAACGGCTCGCCGATAGCTTGGAATTTTTGAATCAAGTGGTGCGCGGTCTCTCCGGAGAGGAATCCGGCTTGGCCCTGTCGCGCGTAACCGGTGCGGAGGCGGATCAACGATTGAAGGCGGTCGTGCAGCGCAACCAGCAATTTGCCGCCGCCGTGCGTAAGGCGATCGGCGCGTCGGAGGCCCTTTCGAAAGCGCAAGCGGCGGCACGGACCTTGCCGTCGGTGGCGGGCGGCCTTGCGACGGAACTGAATGCCGCCGCGCCCGCTACGGGCGAATCCGGCGTGGGATTGAAGCCCTGGGTATTGGCTTCGATGACGCTTGCGCTGATTTCCTTGGGCTTGCTCTCCTGGGTGTATTTCAAGGCCGTCGATCTGCGCCGCACGGTCGATCTTCGGGTACGCGAGAATGAGCGCAACCAAGAGGCGATCATGCGCCTGCTCGATGAGCTGTCGAGCCTCGCGGACGGCGACCTGACGGTGCAGGCGACTGTGACCGAAGACATCACCGGAGCGATTGCGGACTCCATCAACTACGCGATCGAAGCATTGCGAGAGCTGGTCACGACGATCAACGCCAGCGCGATTCAATTGGACGGCGCCACTCGGCAGGCGCAATCCGCTGCGGCGCATATGGCGAAGGCGAGTTCCGCCCAATCGCGCCAAATTTCATCGGCCAGCGAATCGATGGCCGACATGGCGGCATCCATCGAAGAGGTGTCGGGGAATTCCGAGCGCTGTTCCGACGTCGCGCGCCACTCGGTCGACATCGCTCACAAGGGCGGCGATGCGGTGCGCCGTACGATCGACGGCATGAACGCGATTCGGGAAACGATCCAGGAAACCAGCAAGCGCATCAAGCGTCTCGGCGAGAGTTCGCAGGAGATCGGCAATATCGTGGAATTGATCAACGATATCGCCGAGCAGACCAACATTCTGGCGCTCAATGCATCCATCCAGGCATCGATGGCCGGTGAGGCCGGCCGCGGCTTCGCGGTCGTCGCCGACGAAGTGCAGAGACTCGCGGAAAGGGCGGCCAACGCGACCAAGCAAATCGAAGTCTTGGTGCGTACGATCCAGTCCGATACCAACGAGGCCGTGGTGTCCATGGAGCGCAGCACCACCGACGTGGTCGGCGGCGCACTGCTCGCCGAAAACGCGGGCGCCGCGCTCGAGGAAATCGAACAGGTTTCCAATCAGATCGCGAGCCTCGTGCAGAACATATCCGCGAGCGCACGGCAACAGGCGGCCGCTTCGGGCAATATTTCCAAGAACATGCAGGTCGTGCGCGAAATATCGACGCAAACCGCAGAAGGTTCTTCGGCGACATCCACGTCCATTTCCAAGCTCGCCGCATTGGCCGCGCAGCTGCGCAAATCGGTGGCCGGTTTCCGCCTGCCGGACTTTGGCGGCGGCACGACGACCTTGGGCGCTTCGTCGTCCACGCGATTGCCGGCGCTCAAGGAGCCCCCGGTGAGGGCGAGCACCGGCACTAAGGGCGCTACCGGCACTACCGGCATTACCGGCACAACGGGCACAGCGGGCACGACCGGCACTACCGGTACTTCCGGCAATACCGGCACTGCCGGCAAAGTCCGCAAGGCGAGCGGTTTCGGCGCGTGATGCGCGCTGCCCATCGATTTCAAGCATGACGGATATCAGTTCCCAGACTTTGCACGTGGTCGCCAAAGAACTGGCGACGACGCTTGGCGATGCACGGGTTGCCCTCGAAGCTTACGCCGAGCGGGTCGATCAACGCGGGATGCTCGAAAAATGCGCGGACCAACTGCACCTGGCGCACGGTGTGCTGCGTCTGGTCGAGGTCTACGGCGCCGCGCTGCTCGCCGAGGAAATGGAGCATGTCACGCGCTACTTGCTCGATGCGAGTACCGACGCGAAGCGCAGGGACGAGAAGCGGCATACCGAAGGCCTCGACGCGTTGATGCGTTCGATGGTGCAGCTGCCCACCTATCTCGAACGCGTGCTCTCCGGCGGCCGCGATCTGGCGCTGGTGCTGTTGCCCTTGCTCAACGATCTGCGCTCGGTACGCGGCAGTCCGTTGCTTTCGGAAGGCACGCTGCTGCTGCTCAACCTCAAGTCCGACCAGCCGCCGCAGCCGCAATCGGCCGGCGAATCGCCGGTGGCCGTGGCGCAATGGGCACGGCGCCTGCGGCCGAGGTTTCAGGTCGGCCTGCTGGGTCTGATCCGCGGCGAACGCCCGGCGCAGAATCTCGAGATCCTCGCGAAGGTTGCCGAGAAGCTCGAACAAGTGGCGACCACGCAACCGGTATTTCAGTTTTGGTGGGTAACCGGAGCGGTACTCGAGGCGCTGCGCACTAACGGCTTGGAGGCCAGCGTGACGCTGAAGCGCCTGCTCGGTCAGGCCGATCGTCAGCTCAAGGCCTTGTATGAGGTCGGCGAGGCGAGATACTGCGAGAATCCGCCGATCGATTTGCTCAACAATTTGCTTTACTACGTCGCCCGTGCGTCGACGCCCGGCGGGCGCATCGGCGCGGTGAGGGCGTCGTTCAAGTTGAGCGAACTGCTTCCGGTCGACGAATCGATCGAGCACGAGCGCGAGAGCCTCTCGGCGCCGAGCGTCAAGTTGATGCGCACGGTCGCCGCCGCGATCAAAGAGGACCTCTCCAAGGTCAAGGATGTCCTCGACATTTTCGCGAGGCGTGGCGGCGGCCAAATCGCCGAGCTGACTCCTCAGCTCGATCTGCTGAAGAAAATAAGCGACACGCTGGGTGTGCTCGGCTTGGGAGAGTTGCGCCAGCGCGTGCAGCAGGAAGTTACCGATCTGACGGCACTGCTCGCCTCGACGCAGCCGCCGCCGGAGGATGCGCTGCTCAAAGTCGCGGGCGTTTTGCTGTCCGTCGAAGACAGCCTCGATGACCAACTCGTGCGCCTGATCCTGCCGACCTCCTCGGACCAAGCGCCGTTGCCCGCGGCCGACGCCGGTGACGCCGATTTTCGCCTCGTCAGCGAGGCGGTGCTGCGCGAATGCATCGTCAACTTGGCGCGCATCAAAGAGGCGATTTCGACCGCCGTGCAAAAACCCGGGGACTTTTCGCCGCAGGGACTCGACAACGTGCCGCAGCTCCTGCGGGGAATTACCGCGGGTCTGTTGATGCTCGGCAAGGGCAGAGCGGTCGAGCTCATGGATGCCATCGGTGTGCACGTGCGCAAACTGGTCGAACCGGGCGCCCCAATGCCCGACGCGCAGCGCCTGGAGCGCGTGGCCGACGCGATCGTCAGCATCGAATACTACATGGAGACGATACAAAACGGCCGCAACGATCCCTGGTACATGCTCGACAATGCCGATACTTGCATCGCCGCGCTCAATGCGGAACTCGTGACTCGATTGCCCTCTGTCGATTTGGCATCGACCGACCACGAGACCACGGTCAGCCTCGATTACCAGGCAACCGTCCAAATCGACTACACGGCGCCGGCATCGCCGCCGCCCGCCGTCCAGACCCAGGCGCCGCCGCCCGACCCGCAGTTGCTGGAGCTGTTCATCGAGGAGGCCAAGGAGGAAATGGCGTCGGTCGGCGCGACCTTCCCCATGTGGGAACAGAATCCGATGGATTTGGATTCGCTCGTCAAAATGCGCCGCAGCTTCCACACCTTGAAGGGCAGCGGCCGCATGGTCGGCGCTCGTCTGATCGGCGAATTCGCGTGGTCCATCGAGAATCTGCTGAATCGGGTCATCGATAAGACGCTGTCGCGCACACCCGGGATGATGTCCGTGATGCGTGCTGCCGTGAGCGCCTTGCCTCATCTGATCGAGCAGCTGGAGACGGGCCGGCCTTCCTCGGCACCGATCGATGAAATCATGGCGCGCGCCTACGCCTACGCCGACGGACGCGAGGCTGAGCAGGCCTTCATGAATCTCGCGCCCGAGGATCGCGATCGCGGCACGACTACGTCCTTGCTCGTCTCCCTCGTGGCGCCGGCAACACCAGCGCCGGCGTTCGCGCCGACACCGCCGCCGGCGCCGTCTGCGGCGGTCGCGCTGCCATCGACGGCGCCTCCGACCTTAGCGGCGCCAGCCCAAGTGCCGACATCGCCGGCGTTCGCGCCGACACCGCCGCCTGCGCCTTCGGCGGCGCTTGCGCCGCCAACGATAGCGGTGGCGCCTCCCGCAGCGGCTAGACCTGCGCCCGCTGCGATGGATCCGGTGTTGCACGATATCTACAGCAAGGAGACCGCAAATCACCTCGCGGAGATTCGCGAGTACCTGCGCAGACGCAGCGGTCAATTAGGGCCGCATGACTTGCCGGAAAGCGTCTATCGGGCGGTTCATACGCTGAGCGGCAGCTCCAAGATGGCCGAGGCGCGGCACGGCATTCGCGTCACCGAACCCTTGAATCACTATATGCGCAAGGTCTTCGACAGCGGCCTAGGCTTGACCGATGCCGGCATGAGCCTACTCTCCGATGCGGTCGCCGCAATCGAAAACGTCGTTTCCCACATCGACGAGTCAACGGTATTTTTTGCCGAACAACCGCAATTGCTCGAACGCATGCGAATTCTCGAGGCTGCGCTCGACGTCACGTTGGCGCGCATGGCGGACCCGGCCTCCGCATCGTCGCTCCAGCCGGCCTTGGCCGCATCGCCGCCGGTCGAGGCGTTCGACCATGAGATCGCCAATATCTTCAGCGAGGAGGCGACCGAGCTGCTCGAGGGCGCGCAGGCTTCGCTGAACGCCTGGAACGGCGATCGCAACAATAAAGCGCCGGTGGCCGAGTTGCAGCGGCAATTGCACACGCTCAAGGGCGGCGCGCGCATGGCGGGAATTCCCGCGATGGGCAATCTGAGCCATGAACTCGAATCGCTGGTGCTGCAGATCGACACCGGTGCGGTGGTCGGCAGCAACATCGCCTATGCCACGCTGCAGACCAGTCTCGATGAGCTTGCGCGCATGCGCGATATCGTGAGTAACGGCTCCCTGCCGGCGCCGGCGCCGGCGCTGATGGCGCAGCTTCGCGCGCTCAGCCTCGGGGAAGCGCTGCCCGCGAACGTGACTCCGGCCGCGGTCCCGACGGCGGCCGCGATCCAGGTTCCCGCCGCCGCGCCGGCGGATGTGGCGGCCGCGGCGGCGAAGCCGGCGGCTGTGCTGCCGACCTTGAGCTTGGTGCCGCCCGTCCCTGCGGCCAGGGAGCCGCGCCAGGATAGCGGCCTGAGCTTGAGCGGCGAGTCCGGCATGTCGACTCTGGAACTTTCCAGCGCCCCGGTATTGCCCGGCCGCGAAAATGTTCCGGTGGAGCGCGCCGAGATGGCGCGCGTCGATGCGGAACTGCTCGATACCATGCTCAACAACGCGGGCGAGGTCAGTATTTTCCGCGCGCGCCTCGACCAACAGGTCAATTCGATCGACTTCAACTTGGCGGAATTGGCGCGAACGGTGACGCGTTTGAAAGACCAATTGCGGGGTCTCGAGATGGAGACCGAAGCGCAGGTGCTCAATCGCCACCGGGACGAGGACGCGCAGCGCACCGACTTCGACCCGTTGGAACTCGACCGCTACTCGGCGCTGCAGCAGTTCTCGCGCGCTCTGGCCGAGACCTCGGGCGACGTGGCGAGCATTCAGGGCTTGCTCGAGACCCTGACGCGCGAGGCGCAGAATCTACTGACCCAACAAGCGCGCGTCATCACCGATCTGCAAAACAGCTTGATGCGAACGCGCATGGTGCCGTTCCAGCGCCACGTGCAGCGCTTGACGCGCCTCGTGCGCCAATCGGCCAATGATACCGGCAAGCGCGCCGAACTCGTGGTTCAGGGCGCCTCCGCTGAGCTCGACCGGCAGGTGCTCGAGCGCATGGTTCCGCCGCTGGAGCACATGCTGCGCAATGCCGTCGTACACGGCATAGAGCCGCCCGATCGCAGATCGGCTTGTGGCAAACCGGAAGTAGGGCGCATCTCGGTCAGTCTGGAGCGAGACGGCGCCGAGGTCGTGATCGTGGTCGCCGACGACGGCGCCGGTATCAACGTCAAATTGATCCGCGAAAAGGCCATTTCCCTGGGACTCGCTGATCCGCAGGCCAAGCTCACCGACGAAGAGGCCATGCAGCTCATCCTGGAGCCGGGCTTCAGCACGGCCGGCCGAGTTACGCAGGCGGCCGGCCGCGGCGTCGGCATGGACGTCGTCGCGACCGAGGTCAAAAAGCTGGGCGGCGGCCTTTTCATCGAGTCGACGCTCGGCGCAGGCACTCGCTTCACGATTCGCCTGCCGTTTACGCTGGCGATCAGCCAGGCATTGATCGTGCGCGTCGCCGACGAGGTGTATGCGCTGCCCATGCCGACCGTCGAGGGGGTCGTGCGGCTGCCGAGAAATATCGTCGCCCGCCATCTGGGCAAGGACGCGCCCTTGTTCGAATATGGCGGGCAAAAATACCGCTTTCAGCAGCTCGGATCTTTCGTCGGCATCGGCCCCACGCATCTGCCCGATACCGACGTCTCGATGTCGGTCGTCCTGATCCGGGCGGGCGAGCAATCCACGGCTTTGGTGACTGACGAACTGGTCGGCAGCCGCGAGATCGTCGTCAAGAATTTGGGTCCGCAAATATCGGCGATTCGCGGCATCGCCGGCGCCACGATCTTGGGAGACGGCCGCATCGTGGTGATTCTCGACATGGGCTCGCTCGTGCGCTCCGAATGGCGCGTGCGCGCAAGCGATGCGCCGCCGCTCGAGGCGCGCGACCGGCGCACGTTCGCGCTCGTCGTCGATGACTCGATTACGGTACGCCGTGTGACCCAGCGTCTGCTCGAGCGCAACGGCATGCGCGTGATGACGGCAAAAGACGGCGTGGAGGCCGTCTCACTGCTGCAAGACCATCTACCCGATATCATTTTGTTGGATATCGAGATGCCGCGCATGGACGGCTACGAGGTCGCATCGCATGTGCGCAACGATCCGCGGCTGAAGGACATCCCGATCGTCATGATCACATCGCGCGTCAGCGAGAAGCACCGCGCGCGGGCGATCGAACTCGGCGTGGACGAGTACCTCGGAAAGCCCTACCAAGAGAGCCAGCTGCTCGACGCAATCGAACCGCTGGTCAACCGGCGCAGCGCCGTGGCGCGCTAGGGGATTTGCGCCGTGTCCGACTTGCGCGAAGAGCTATACAGCTTGTTGGTGCCGCTCGTGGGGGAGCGCCTGCTGGTGCCGCGCGCCTGCGTGGCCGAAGTCATCGGCTACCAGACTCCCGCGGACATGACTAACGCGCCGCCCTGGTATGCCGGCCTCGTGACTTGGGGTGCACACAGCATCCCGGTCGTCGCCTTCGAGGGCGCGCTCGGCGCGTCCCTGCCGAGCATTTCGGGCCGCACCCGCATCGTCGTGTTTCACGCGCCGAGCGGCAAAATACAGTGCGGCTATTTCGGCATGCTGACCCAGGGGTTTCCGCAGCTCGTGCGTGTCAACGCCGACGTCATACGGCCCGACCCGTCGCGCAGTTTTGCGGAGCGCTCGCCGGTGATTTGCCAGGTGCGCATGGTCAACGAGACGCCCTTGATTCCCGATCTGCAGCGGCTCGAAGAAATGATCGCCGAGGAGACCTCGGTCCTCGGCTAGGAGACCGCGATTGCGCCGCGGTTCCCTAACGCATGTCGCCGAATTGGGTTTGCAGCCACGTGAGTGCTGCGATGGCTGCGGTTTCGGCCCGCAGGATCCGCGGGCCCAAGCGCACGCGCTTGAACCCCGCGACGCGAAACGCTTCCAGCTCGTCGGGCGCAAATCCGCCTTCCGGGCCGATTGCGATTTCCACGCTGCCGGCCACGTTCCACTTCGCCCCGTCGCCGTCGCCGTCGGCGTCCGGCTCGAGCACGAGGCGCGTGCCGCCGCCGGCCGCCGCCCCCAGATAGTCGATGAGCTGCCGAGGTTCGTCGACGGCCGGGATCCGATTGCGCCCGCATTGTTCGCAGGCGCTGACGACGACCGCGCGCCAGTGCGTCGCCTTTGCCTCGCATTGCCGTGCGTCGAGCCGCACAACGCTGCGTTGACTCAACGTGGGCACGATGCGCGCGACGCCGAGTTCGGTCGCCTTCTGCACGATGAAATCCATTCGATCGCCGCGCGGCACCGATTGAACGAGGGTTACCGCGAGCGCCGATTCTCTGTCGACGAAGCTGCCGGGTCCGATCGATGCCCTGACGCGCGCGCCGCGCACGCTCTCGATCTGACCGCTCCATTCATGGCCGTCGCCGTTGAACAAGACCAGCCCGTCGCCGACCCGCGCGCGCAGCACCCTGGCGATGTGGGCTGCCGTTTCAGGCGGTAGTTCGAGCGCCGCTCCCGCTTCGAGCTTGCCCTCTACATAGACGCGCGTCAGGCGCATGAGCCGGGGCCGGTGACGAAAATGCCGTTCATATCGACCTGCATTGTCGCATATGCTACGCGAAGGACCGCGTTGAACGAGGGTGCCTAGTTTTGCAGCGAAGCAACATGCAATTGCCGGACCTCGAAGTGGACGCAGCGCGCGGCTTGCTGCGCGGGGCGCGCTTCGTGGCCTCGCCGAATTTCGATGCGAGACCGCCGGACACTGGCGTAGACCTGATCGTCGTGCATGGGATTAGCCTGCCGCCCGGTGCGTTCGGCGGCCCGTGGATCGATCAGCTGTTTACCAACGGCTTGCCGGCCGATGCGCACCCGTATTTTGCCACCATGAATGCGCTGCGGGTGTCCTCGCATGTGCTCGTCAGACGCGACGGCGAGATTACGCAATACGTCAAGTTCACGGACCGCGCATGGCACGCCGGAATATCCATTTACGAAGGCAGGGAGGCCTGCAACGATTTCTCGATCGGCGTCGAACTCGAGGGCGCCGATACGGTGCCTTACGAGGACGTTCAATACCAGGCGCTCGCTACCGTGGTCCGCGCACTGTGCGCGGCCTACCCCGGCTTATCGCCGGACCGGCTCGTCGGACACAGCGATATTTCGCCCGGGCGCAAGACCGATCCCGGCGCCGCATTCGACTGGATTCGCGCGCGCCGGCTCATTCAGATGGCTTGCGCGCGGCCGCCGCCGCGCGCCCGAGTTTAGCTTCGGCGCCAGAAAATCTCGCTGCCGTTTTCGTGGCGTGCAAGCACGCGTGCCACCACGAACAGCAGATCGGAGAGCCTATTCATGTAGGTCAATGCGTCGGGAGAAACGCTTTCCTCGCGCGCCAGGGACCAACACAGCCGTTCCGCGCGCCGGCAAACCGTGCGCGCCAAGTGGCAGGCCGCCGCCGCCGGCCCACCGCCCGGCAGAATGAACTCTGCGAGCGGCGGCAATGTGTCGTTGAAGGTGTCCAAGACCGTCTCCAAGCGCTGCGTGTAAGCCGCGGTCACGAGCCGGTTTCCAGGGATGCACAATTCACCGCCCAAATCGAACAAGTCGTGCTGCACGTCGGTGAGACAGGTGCGTACGGCCTCCGGCAGTTCCGGCACCGCGAGGACCATGCCGATCGTGCTGTTCAACTCGTCGATTGTTCCGTACGCCTCGACGCGCAGGCTGTCCTTTGGAACCCTGGATCCGTCGCCCAAGCCGGTGCTTCCCTCGTCGCCCGTGCGCGTGTAGATTTTGCTCAAGCGCTTGCCCATGATCGATTCACTCGTGTCGGGGGATGCGACGGTAGGCGTCCGGCAATGTCTCTGTCAAGGCATGCGCAAATATGCACCCAAGGAGTCCATCGCATGAGCCCGTCGGCCGAATTACGTGCAGCGCTCGATGCCGCCGAGCAGGCCGCGGTGATTGCGCGGTCGCTGTATCAACGCAATATCGAGGTGCGCATCAAGGCCGACAAGACCCCCGTCACGGAGGCCGATGTGCGCTGCGAGATCGCGATACGCGAAATCCTCGAGGCGCGGTTTCCGAGCTACGGCTTCTATGGCGAGGAGACCGGTACACACCGCGTGGATGCGGAGAGCCTTTGGTTGGTCGATCCGATCGACGGCACGAAGGCATTCGTGCGCGAGTATTCGATGTTTTCGACGCAGATCGCTCTCATGCGGCGCGGTGAAATTGTGCTCGGCGTGTCGAACGCACCGGTCTACGGGGAGCTCGCCTACGCCGAGCGGGGGTTCGGCGCGTTTCTCAATGGTGAACGAATAGCCGTCAGCGGGATCGATCGCATCGAGTCCGCGGCAATGTCCTCGGGAAACATCAAGAGTCTGGCTCTGGGCGGACAATGGTCGCGCTACGGCGCGCTGGTCGCGCGGGTAGCGCGGATCCGTGGGTACGGTGATTTCTTGCATTATCACTTGTTGGCGGCCGGAAAAATCGACGTCGTCATCGAGAGCGATGTCAACATTCTCGATATCGCCGCGCTCGTCGCGATCGTGACCGAGGCCGGCGGCAAGTTCACGGAATTGACGGGCGCACCGATCACTCTGCAATCGACTTCGGTGCTCGCGAGCAACGGCCTTCTCCACGCGCCGATACTCGCAGCGCTCATCGCATGAGCGCGGGCCAGCGTATTTCAAGCGCGGTCGCGGTGCCGATCACGACCTCGTCCAAATCGGTGGCCTGTTCCCACCGATCGGCGGCGAGCATGCGCCTGCCCGCCATCAATTCCGCGTAGCGCTGCGGATACAAAGGGACTTGCCGCGGGTCGCCGTAACCGTCGGGAAAGCGCGGCGAATCGTCGGCGGCGTTGTACTTGTCGGTCGCACCCAGCGTGTGCAGCATCTCGTGTGCGATGACGACGTCGTTCGCTCCATTCATCCAATCCGCGGCGAACGCATAGACGACGCCGATCTGGCCTTTGCTGAGCCCCAAGGAATGCGGCACGGTCGGAGTCAGCTTGGGATCGTGATACAGCACGAACAGGCGGATGTCCTCGGGCTCACGGGATTGGCCGCTGACCCGCCGGGCCCAATAACGCAGCCGCAGACTCCACCAGATCGTGCGCGGCACTCCGTCGGCGGCGGCGCGCTGCGGCGGCATTTCCGGCAGTTCCGCTCGGAGCCTGGTTTTGACCGGCAGAGCGACCGCCAAATGATAGCGCGCCGCTTCGCGTGCGAAGAATCGATCGATCGGTTGGAAGTGCTCGGCGTTGAGCCCGGCCACGTAGGCCCGCGTGACCGGACTCGCGTCAGCGGCGATCGGATAGACCGCGACGATGAGCGGCTCGCGCCAGCGAGTACTGCGGTATCGATCTTCACATGTACTGACCGCGACGCTCAATAGAACGAGCAGCAAAATCAGAACGCGCAGCATTTTGAAACGGTTGCCGCGCGGCGCAGACGGCGCTTTAGTCTGCGTAATCTTCAATCCGCGGTATCAACGCGCAGGTCCGCGAGCTCCCCGTCATGCGCCGTATACGACACGGCCAATGACTTGCAGCAGACGGGGCAGTCCTCGATGTATGACTGCTCGGGTACCGACAGGTCGAGCGTCAAATTGATCGTCTCCCAACAATGCGGGCAGGTTGCCTCATGTCCTTGCACCCAGTTCATTGAAATAGGATTCCTCGCGCCGGCACGATCCTCAAGGCTGCAGACGGGTCGCCGCCCAGACGATCGGACCCGGCGGCGCCTCCAGCCGCCGCGTCCAGCGCGCCCGGTCGTGTATCCGGAACTCGCCCTCGACCCACAACTCGACGGCTTCGGCGTGCAGCCGAAACCCGCCCCAGTGCGCCGGCCTCGGCACTTGCACGGAGATCGCATCCGGTTCCGGTGTGCCGGGGCCGCCATAGGGAATACCGAAGCGCCGCGCGGCCTCCGCCACCGCACCGACCAGCGCCTCGCGCGACCCGATGGGCTGGCTTTGCGCGCTGGCCCATGCGCCGAGGCGACTTTGCCACGGTCTGGATTGAAAATAGGAGTCGTTCTCCGCATCCGAAAGCCTCTCAACCTGCCCTTCGGCACGGACTTGGCGGTGGCGGTGATCCCAGTGAAACACGACCGCGGCACGCCGGTTGGTCTGCAGCTCGCGTCCCTTGTGGGACTGGTAATTCGTATAAAAGACGATGCAGCCGGACTTGGGGTCGATTTCCTTGCATAGCACGACGCGCGCCGAAGGCTGACCGCGGGCGTCGACCGTGGCCAGCACCATTGCGTTAGGGTTCGGCTGCGCGGCATCGACGGCCGCCCGCGCGAGCCAGGCCTCGGCCACCGCCAAAGGGTCGGCGGGCAGCGGGTCGGGCAAGGTTTCGGTCCAAAGTGTCTGAGTCGTTGCGTTCATGTCGGGATTTTATCTTGCGGTTGCCGCGCGCGGCCAGTAAAAGGAGAGCCGGCGGCAACTGGAGAGTTTTCCCGAGATGAATTTGGACGAATTACGAACCGCAATCACCGAGTTGGACGGCGAATTGATCGAATTGGTAGCCCGTAGGCAGGCCTTGAGCGAGCAGGTTGCCGCGGTTAAACGCGCAACCGGTCGACCCACGCGCGATTTTGGACGCGAACGCGAGGTGATTCTGCGCGCGCGCACCGCCGCCCGGAGCCGCGGCGTGTCCCCCGCGCTGGCCGAATCGATTCTGCGCCAGCTGATCCAGTCCTCGCTCGCAACGCAGGAGCAAGCGGGCGTTGCCGCACAAGCCCATGGCAGCGGCAAGCGCGCGCTCATCATCGGCGGCCGTGGCAAAATGGGGCACTGGTTTGCCGACTTCCTCGCGTCGCAGGGCTTTCGCGTCGGCATTGCCGATCCGGCCGGGCCCTTGCCGGGATTCGAGTATGTCGTGGATTGGCAGAACGACCGGCTCGATCACGACCTGATCGTATTGGCGACGCCGTTGGGCGCCACTGCCGGGCTGCTGCTGTCGCTGGCGCGCCGCGCGCCGCGCGGCTTGATATTCGATTTAGGCTCGCTCAAGACGCCGCTGCGCGCGGGCCTCGCCGCTCTGGTGGCGGCCGGCTGCCGCGCGACCTCCTTGCACCCCATGTTCGGGCCCGATACGGAATTGCTGTCCGGCAGACATGTGATTTTCATCGATTTGGGCAACAGCGATGCCTTGAACGAGGCGCAAGCGCTGTTCGCGGGGACGATGGCCGAGCGCGTCGTCATGGACCTCGACGAGCACGACCGTTTGATTGCCTACGTGCTGGGACTGTCGCATGCGTTGAATATCGCTTTCTTTACGGCGCTTGCTGAGAGCGGCGAGGCCGCGCCGCGCTTGGCGCGGCTTTCGAGCACGACTTTCGATGCACAGCTGGAAGTCGCGAGCCGGGTCGCCGCGGAGAGTCCCGAGTTGTATTTCGAGATTCAGCATCTCAACGAGTACGGCGGAGAGTCCTTGCGCGCGTTGCGGCAGGCGGTCGAACGGCTGGTATCGGTCGTCGCGACGGGCGATGCCGCGGCGTTCAAGGCGCTCATGAATCGTGGTCGCGAGTATCTCGACGTGCGCGCCGCCGCTCGTGCGGGCTGAAAACGATGTCTCTCGAGGAACCGATCCGCGATATCGAGGAGCTGAAAAAGCGCCTCGCGGAATTGATGGCCGAGGCGGCCAACAACGAGACGATCTTGAAGCGCATGCAGGCGCGCGAATTGCTACTGCTGCGGGCCGAGAAATTGTCGCAGTTGTTGCGCGTCATGGTGGACGGTTTGCGCGAGTCGTACGGACTCGATGCCGTCAGTGTCGTTCTGCTCGATCCGCAACACGAGGTACGGCATTTGTTGATTGCCGGCGGCGAGCGGCCGGACGAGTTCTCGCAGGTCTTGTTCGTCGATTCCCTGGTCGGTCTCGCGCCGCAGCTGGTGTCCTTGTACAAGCCCTGGCTCGGACCCTTCGTGGGTGCGGATCATCACTTGCTGTTCACGGGTATTCGAGACCTCAAGAGCATCGCGCTGGTGCCGCTGCCGCGCATGGATCGGTCGATAGGCGCGCTGTGTTTGGGTAGCCGTGATTCGACGCGTTTTACCCGGCATCACGGCACGGATTTTCTCGCGCATTTGGGCGCGATAGCCGCGGTATGCCTCGAGAACGCCGTCAATAGAGATCGCCTGCTGCGGGCCGGAATCACGGATTTCCTGACCGGGTGGCACAACCGGCGCTATTTGCAACAGCGCCTCCGCGAGGAGCTGTCGCGCGCGCAGAGGCACGGCGGTGCCGTCGCTTGCTTGATGATCGATATCGATCGCTTCAAGGGCATCAATGATGGCTACGGCCATCTTGCGGGCGATAACGCGCTCAAAGAAGTCGCCCAGCGCGTCGAGGCTCAGATTCGCAGCATGGACACGGCGGCTCGTTTTGGGGGCGACGAATTGGCGATCATTTTGCCCGAGGCGCATGCCGCCGAGGCCGCGACCCTCGGCGAACGCATTCGCGCCGCAATCGCCGGCGAGCCGATCATGTTGACAGCCGAGATCACGCGTACCCTGACCGTCTCGATCGGCGTCGCCGAAGTCGCGCCGGGACGGCATGAGACCGATTTGAAAGGCGTCGGCGATCGCTTGCTCGCCGATGCCGATGCCGCCTTGTATCGGGCCAAGGCGCTCGGCCGCAATCGCGTTCAAGTTGGCGCGGGGTAGCCACAAGCCGCCCTCGATGTGGAACAATCCCCAGGCTATGCCCACTGCGCCCGCCGTAGACTATATTGACAGGGACGGCTTCCGCGCCAACGTCGGCATCGTGTTGACGCACGCCTCGGGAACGGTTTTCTTGGGCGGCCGCGTCGGTGGCCGCGGTTGGCAGTTTCCGCAGGGAGGCGTGAACCGCGGTGAACGCGTGGAACACGCCCTATTCCGGGAGCTCCACGAAGAAATCGGCTTGGAACCCCGGGACGTCGAGGTATTGGGCTCGACGCGCGGCTGGCTGCGTTACCGTCTGCCGCGCCAATACGTGCGAGACCGATGCATCGGGCAGAAACAGCGCTGGTATTTGCTCAAGTTGACGGGCGACGAATCGAAGCTGCGGTTCGACGCTACGGGGCAGCCCGAGTTCGATCGCTGGCGCTGGGTCGATTACTGGACGCCGGTACGCGAGGTCGTCTACTTCAAGCGACGCGTCTACGTTCGAGCCCTGCATGAACTCGGCAAAGTATTGTTTCCCGGCGGACTGCCTCCCTACCCGAACTGGTGGCCGGAGTTGAAGCTGACCCGCTAGTACCGGCGGTCCGGTTGCAACGGGGCTTTCTAAAAGGGCTTTGCGACTGCCAACAAGACGATGCCGATCAATAGCAGCGACGGCACCTCGTTGAAGACGCGATACCACTTCGAACTGTGCAAATTGTGCCCCGCGGCGAAACGCTGCACGATCAAGTAGCAATAACCGTGGTAGACGATCAGCAGCGCGACGAGAAACAATTTGGCGCGCAGCCAAGCCATCGCCAAATACCCGGGATCCGCGGCGATCATCCACAGGCCGAGCGCCACGGTCGCGACGGCCCCGATGCTCATGATCGCGAACAGGCGCCGCTCCATGATTTGGAAGCGCTGCACACTCACCGCGTCGCCGGCATCGGCGTGATAGACGAACAAACGCGGCAGATAGAACAAACCCGCGAACCATGTGACCATCGCGGCTACATGGAAGGCTTTTAGCCAGAGCATCGATCGATTCCTTGCCGGTTTGAGACGCAGCGCCCGTTGATATTCGCGATCAATGATAGCGTGACCGACGATTTGTCGCCGAATGGCGCCAATGCGGACCCCGATCGGCCTTCAGTAGCGCAGCTGCTGCGGCGGCGACGGGGAGTTTAATCAAGAGGCTGACGCAAGGCCCGCGGCTTCGTGTAATGTCTCGTACCCTCGCGGGTGTTGGGGGCAGGAATCAACGGCTATGGCGGTTTCGTTCGGCAAACTGGTTGTCCGATCCTATGCGCCGAAGCGGCGCGCGGTTCTGCTGGCCGCGCTCGTGCTTTTAGGGTTGGCGAGCCTCTACGGCGCGTTCGAGCTGGGGCGCTACGACGCCGGTTATCGAGTCATCGATTCCGTTCGCGGCGCGTTGTCGACGAGCGTGCGCCTTCGCAGCCTCGAGACCGAGAACGCACAGCAGCGTACCGAGCTCGAGGCGGCCGAAGTGGCGCGGCGCGTCGATCGAGAGGGCTACAAGCAAGTCGAACAGAATCTCGGCGACATGCAGAGTCAAATCGCGCGGCTCAATCAGGACTTGTCGTTTTACCGCGGCCTGGTGCAGCCCGAGTCCGTCATCAGCGTCAAAGTGCAACAGATGCAAATCGTGCCCGAAGCGGCCGCCGGCGCGTTTCGGATCAAATTTGTGCTGATGCAGACCGGCAAACCCGGCGGCTCGGTTGCCGGTAATTTCGCGATGACGATCGACGGATTAAAGGACGGGAAGCCGCTCAGTTTGGATCTTGCGCAAGTCTCCCCTGGTGCTCGCGCGAGCCTGGCATACTCGTTCAAGTATTTTCAGGATTACGATGAAGTCGTGCAATTGCCGGCCGGATTCGAGCCGACCCGCGTCGGGGTCGAAATCCATACCGGCAAGAATGCGAACCATGGCTTCCGGCAGGCCTTCGTCTGGAAAGCGCAGGGGATGTCGGTCGAGGCCGAGGCGACCAATGACGTTAAATCCAAAGGTGTTTTAGATGTTCAAGCGGAAACAGAGTAACTCTGCAAAGATTCAGACGCTCATAGGGGCCAAGACGCGCATCGACGGGGACGTCGAGTTTTCGGGCGGCTTGCATCTCGACGGGCATATCAACGGCAACGTCAGAGCAGGCGAGGGTCCCGGAGCAATCCTTTCGGTCAGCGAGCAAGGGTGCATCGAGGGCTCGGTGGTCGTTCCGAGCATCGTTCTGAACGGCATCGTCAAAGGCGATATCGAGGCGGCCGAACGAGTCGAGCTGGGCCCCAAGGCGCGCGTGCTCGGTAATGTCTACTACACGATCATCGAAACCGCGATTGGCGCCCAAATAAACGGAAAATTGTTGCACAAAGCCAATTCCGGCCCCGCAGGGGCCGAACCGGCGCCTACCGAGGACCCCGCTCTTTGATTGGGCAGTCGCGGCCGAGTAGACTAGGCGGATGAACGCTACACCCGAGTCCAACGTCAATTTCGAGGCCGAGCCTGAGCCCGGTGCGCCGCCCAACGTACTGCTGTTCACGGATGCGGCTGCCGGTAAGGTCGGCGAATTGATACGCGAGGAAGCGAACCCGAATTTGAAGCTCAGAGTGTTCGTTTCGGGCGGCGGCTGTTCGGGCTTTCAATACGGATTCACGTTCGACGAGAAAATCGAGGAAGGAGATTTTTGCGTCGAGAATCAGGGTGTGCAATTGCTGATCGATCCGATGAGCGCGCAGTACCTCATGGGCGCGGAGATCGACTACAAGGAAGATCTGCAGGGCGCCCAGTTCGTCATTCGCAATCCAAACGCCAAGACCACCTGCGGCTGCGGGTCCTCTTTCTCCGCTTAAACATGTTGGACATGTAGATGAGCGGCGGTCGTGTCGTGCCCGACGTGCTCGCCGCCGTCGATCTTGGGTCTAATAGTTTTCACATGGTCGTGGCGCGCCACCAGCATGGCCAATTGGTCATCTTGGACCGGCTGCGCGAAATGGTCCGTTTGGGCGCGGGCTTGAGCGTCAACGGACGGCTCGACGACGAGGCCACCGCGCGCGCGCTGCGTTGCCTGGAGCGCTTCGGACAACGCTTGCGTGCAATGCAGGCCGACAGCGTGCGAGTCGTCGGCACCAATGCGTTGCGCCGCGCCAAGCGCAAGCGCTGGTTCCTAGAGCGCGCCCGGGCCGCATTGGGGCACCCCATCGAGATCATCTCCGGCCTCGAAGAGGCGCGCCTGATCTATGCGGGCGTGGTGCACACGAGCCCGATGAATCCGGACAAGCGGCTGGTCATCGATATCGGCGGCGGCTCGACGGAGCTGGTGATCGGCGAAGGCTTCAATCCGCTGCTGCTCGAGAGCTTGTCGGTCGGCTGCGTCGGACTGAACGCCTTCGACGACGGGCGCATCTCGGAGAAGCGCTTCGAGCGGGCGCGTACGGCGGTGCGCCTCGAACTCGAGCCCGTACAAGAAGCGTACCGGAAGATGGGCTGGCTGCAGGTCTTCGGCAGCTCCGGCACCGTGAGGGTGATTGCCGACGTCATGCGCCGCCTGAACCCGGAAAATCCGCGCATCACCTTGGAGAATCTCAACAAATTGGTCGACCGGGTCGTGGCCGCCGGCAATGTCGATGAACTCGATCTGCCCGAGGTCGATGCGGAGCGCGCACCGGTGTTTCCGAGCGGCCTCGCGATCCTCATCGAGATCGTCGAGAGTTTGAACATCGATCGGGTCCGAGTGGCGGAAGGCGCGATGCGCGAGGGGCTGCTCTACGACCTCATGGGCCGATTCACGGACGAGGACGCGCGCGTGCGCACCGTGCGGGCCATGGAGATGCGCTATCACGTCGACGCGGTGCAGGCCGAGCGCGTGGAAATGACCGCGATCGCGCTGCTCGCGCAAGTCGAGACGGAATGGGGTCTCGACGATCCGTTGGCGGAGATGGCCTTGCGTTGGGGGGCGCGGCTGCATGAGACCGGTCTCGATATCGCTCACTCGAAATATCACCGGCACAGCGCCTATTTGCTCGAGCACGCCGATATGGCGGGTTTCCCGCGAGAGGAGCAGCTGCTGCTCGCGGCGCTGGTCGGCGGCCATCGCCGGCAATTGTCGTTCGAAGCGCTCGAGGATCTGGTGCCGCCCTGGGATCGGCTCGCGGAATTCTTGATCGTATTGCTGCGCCTGGCGGTGTTGCTGCATCGTGGCCGCAGTCCCCAGCCGCTGCCCGAAGTGCTGTTGCGGGTCAAGGGCCGGAATGTGGGACTCGAATTGCCTCAGCGCTGGATGAAAGAGCATCCGCTCACGCTCGAGGATCTGGAACAAGAGCGGCAATATTTGAAAGACAGCGGTTTTCGCCTCAATTATCTTTGAGCGCGACGCGATCGTCGTAGCGGTTCAACAAACGGGTCTGCGCGCAAGTATTGGTTCCGCCCCGGACCCGCGCGTAGTAGCCGTTGGAAAGCAAGCGCCAAGCCTGTACGTCGTCCGCGAGGTATAGCTCTAGCTCTTCGGCGACACGCGCCTGGAGTTCCTTCGACTCCACCGGAAAGGCGACCTCGACGCGGCGGAACAGGTTTCGGTCCATCCAATCCGCGCTGCCGCAATAAATCTCGGGCTTGCCGTCGTTGGCGAAAGAATAAACGCGAGAATGCTCGAGGAACCGTCCGACGATCGAGCGCACTCTGATCCGATCCGAAACGCCCGCGATGCCGGGTCTCAAACAGCAGACGCCGCGCACGATCAGGTCGACCTGGACGCCGGCATGCGATGCGCGGAATAGCGCTTGAATGATCGTGGGCTCCGTCAGCGAATTCAATTTGGCGACGATGCGCGCCGGCTTGCCCGCATGCGCGTGTTCGGTTTCACGCTCGATTTTAGCGACGATCGCACGGTGAAGACTGAAGGGCGCTTGCAGCAATTTACGCAGTCGCGGCACCCTCGTGAGGCCCGTGAGCTGCAGAAAAATCTCGTGTATGTCTTCGCCGATGGCCTCGTCCGAGGTCATCAAGCCGTAGTCCGTGTAGAGGCGCGCGGTCTTGGCGTGATAGTTGCCGGTGCCCAGGTGACAGTAGCGGCGCAGGCCCGTTTCCTCGCGACGCACGACCATCACGAGCTTTGCGTGGGTCTTGTAGCCGAACACGCCATACATCACGTGCGCACCGGCTTCCTGCAGCTTGGTCGCGATATCGATGTTCGTTTCCTCGTCGAATCGCGCACGCAACTCGATGATCACGGTCACGTCCTTGCCGGCCTGTGCCGCTTCCGCCAGCGCGCCGACGATGGTCGAGTCGCTGCCGGCGCGGTATAGCGTCTGTTTGATCGCGAGCACCTGCGGGTCGGCGGCCGCATGCTTGATGAAGTCGATGACCGGGCCAAAACCTTCAAACGGGTGCTGCAACAGCACGTCGCCGGCGCGCAAGGTCGCGAATAGGTCGCCGCCCACGCGCAGCCGCTCCGGGATGCTCGGCGTGAACGAGGGGTACTTGAGCTCGGCGATGTCGACGAGATCGTAGACGGCCATCAGCCGGTTCAAATTCACGGGACCCGCGACCCGATACAAATCGTCGCTCGTGAGCGCGAACTGATCCAACAAATAGGTGAGGATCTCCTCCGGGCAGTGATGTGCGGTTTCCAGGCGCACGGCGTCGCCGTAGCGGCGCGAGGCGAGTTCGCCTTCGACCGCGCGCAACAGATCGTCGACTTCCTCTTGCTCGACGAACAAGTCGCTGTTGCGGGTCACGCGAAACTGATAGCAGCCCTTGACGCTCATGCCCGCGAACAGCTTCGATACGTAGGCCTCGACGATCGTGCCCAGAAAAACGAATTGCCGGCGGCCCAGTTCATCGGGCAGCCGTATCAGACGCGGCAGCGAGCGCGGTGCCTGAACCACGGCCAGCCCGCTGTTGCGACCAAACCCGTCCTCACCCTCGACGACGATTGCGAAATTCAAGCTCTTGTTCAATATTTTGGGAAACGGGCGCGCCGGATCGAGCGCCAACGGACTCAACACCGGCTCGACTTCGCGCACGAAGTACTCGGCGATCCATGCGGCTTGGGCGTCCGACCAGGTATCCGGCGACAGGAACACGACGCCGTGCGCCGCCAGTTCCGGCATCAGCACTTCGTTGAGCAAGGTGTATTGCTCGTCGACGAGCACTGTCGCGCGCGCGCTGATTGCCTTGAGCTGCTCCTGTGCCGACATGCCGTCCGGCTCCGTCTGATTGGCGCCGGCCTCGACGAGCTCCTTGAGGCTGGCGACGCGAATCTCGAAGAACTCATCGAGATTCGCACACGAAATGCACAAGAATTTGACGCGTTCGAGCAGCGGGATACTGCGGTCCTTGGCCTGCTCCAATACGCGTTGGTTGAACTCCAGGAAGGACAACTCGCGATTGATGTAGAGCTGGGAGGCTTGCAGATTGATGTCGTTCATAACGGCAGCTTGCTAAGAGTGCATGACAACATAACGAATCTCAGCCTTTGAGATAAATGCCGCCGAGTACGCGTGCGCCGGCCGCTCCCGTGACGCCGGCGGCGCTCGACGGCAGTACCGAGAGCATGTTCGGATTGTGAGCGCCGCCGCCGCAGACATAAAGCGAGGCGCGCGGCGCACATTGGCGGACCGCAGCGCCGATCGTCGCAGCAGTGTACTCCAGCAGCGCGGCGCCGATCGCGTCCGTACTGGTTCCCGAGATGAGGCCGAGATAAAAGCCCATGTGAGCCTATCGGCGCGGGGTCAATTGGCCGAGATTGGCGCGCGCGATTGTGCCGTGCCGGTGACGGGCACATTGGCCGCCGCGGCCGGCGCTGCCGGCGGTTCCAGACGGCTCAGCAAGGGTGCGGATTCACTCAAAAATCTGCCCATGGACTCGGCGCGCAGCGGCTCGGCGCCCGGCAATTGCACGGTCTGCGGGTTCTTGTGCAGGCCGTTCACGAGATACTCGTAATGCAAGTGCGGCCCGGTCGCGAGTCCGGTCATGCCGACAAAACCGATCACCTCGCCCTGCGCTACCCGCGAACCGACGCGAATATGGTTCGCAAAGCGCGACATGTGGCCGTACAGCGTGGAGATGCTATTGGTGTGGGCCAGCACGATCGCGTTGCCGTAGCCGCCGCGGCGGCCGGCGAAGCTCACGCGCCCGTCGCCGGAGGCGTGCACCGGCGTGCCGGTCGGGGCCGCGTAGTCGGTGCCCATGTGGCCGCGGATCGTTTGCAGGATCGGGTGCAGGCGGTGCGGATTAAAACTCGAACTGACGCGCGTGAATTCGAGCGGTGCGCGCAGGAATGCCTTGCGCATCGCGAGCCCGTTGGGCGTGTAGTAGCTGAGTCGCCCGGAATCCGCCTTGAAGCCTACGGCGCGATACACCCTGCCGTTATTGACGAACTCGGCGGCCAAAATCTCGCCGTCGCGAACTTTTTTGCCGTCTTGGTAGATCTGCTCGTAAACCACCGTGTAGCGGTCGCCGTCGCGAATATCCAGCACGAAATCGATGTCCCAGCCGAAGATGTTCGCGAGCTTCAATGCGACGCCATCGGAGATCTCGGCCGCTTCGGCTGCCTGAAACAGCGACGTATCGATGACCGCGGTCGCGGTGCGGATTCGGGTCTCGACCGGATTGTCGATCATTTGCGCGGAGAAGCCGTCGTCCCGACGCACGACCTTGAGCGTCTGTGTTTCGCTGACTTTACGCGACAGTTCTTTGATCTCGCCGGCGGCGTGCGTCAACTGGATCGTATCGCCCGGTTTGAGGAAATCGATATTCTGCCGAATGCCCGGCAGATTGCGGATCGCTTCGAGATCGGCCTTGTCGAGCCCAATGCGGTGAAATATCGCGTCGAGGGTGTCGTTGCGAGCGACCACGACCTCGATGGTCGAGACGACTTCGGCTCGTCGCGCGGCGTCGGACACATCGGCGGTGCTCGTCGCGGCGTTCGGCGCGGGGCCCTGCGCGGTATCGCTGCTTGCGGCGCTCGGTTCGGCGCCCGGCGTCGCATTGCCGGCGGCTTGCGCATCGATCTGCGGCGCCGGAGCACCGGGGTCGGCAGCGGGCCGGTTGCCCAACGCATGCCATAGCAGCAGCGCGGCGCCCGCCGTAGCGGCAATCGGCGCCGACCATGCCATGAGCCTCTTGAGCAACGATGAATTCCTAAAGACAAACAGCTGGTTAGGCTAGCTGCCAGCCGAGGTCCGGTCAATCAAAAACCGGGCGTGCGGCGCTAATGATTCGCGTGGTTCGGGACTTGTTCAGCGGATTGTGACGGACATCGCGCGCTTAGCGCGGCGAGTGCTCGTGCGGCGCCTGCATGCGCGGCGCACTATCGCCGAAGTGCTCGCGCACTTTGGCCACGATCTCGGGCTCGGTCATCTTATCCTCGGTCTCAATCGCTGCGATCCGCCCGTCTAGTTTCATCTTCACGAAGCGTGCATGCAGCTCGCCTTTGGCCTCGCCGGGACCGAGCAGCAGCACACGTGCGAAATCGCGCAGTGCCGCAATGACGGCATCGTAGTAAACATTGAACTCCGCCGTGAGCGCACGCTGGCGGCTATCGTCGGCCGGCACTTGTAGGGGTTCGGCGCGGCCCTTCATCGGCGAGTCGCCGCCGCGCTCCAGGTGCTTTTCGACTTTCGATTGGATCAGCGTCGTCTTAGCGCCGTCGGGCGTCAGCTCGACGACGACGGCTTTGCGGTGATCGATCCAGACCCCACCCATCCGCGGCTTAGTCATTCCGGGAGCGGGCGCCTCTCGTCCTGATTTGGTGTTCATAGGCTCACAATAACGCGATATTCAGAGGCATTCTGTACGGGAAAGTACGGACTGGCGAATCCGTTGTTAGTGCGATGCGCTAGCCGTAAATCGTCGCCCCCAGTAAAGTGCGGCGGCGATCACAAAGGAATCATGAGTTTGTCCAATCCATTAGAAGAGCAACTCGCCGAGCTGAAGCGGGGGTCCGTCGACCTCATTCAAGAGGCGGATTTGCGCAAGAAAATCGCGCGCGGCACGCCGCTGCGCGTCAAGGCGGGATTCGATCCGACTGCCCCGGACCTGCATTTGGGTCACACCGTGCTGATCAACAAAATGCGGCAATTTCAACAGCTTGGCCATCAAGTCATCTTTTTGATCGGCGATTTCACCGGCATGATCGGTGACCCCACGGGCAAGAATTCGACGCGCCCACGTCTGACGACCGAGGAGATCGCGGCCAACGCGCGCACCTACCAGGAGCAGATTTTCAAAATCCTCGATCCGCAGCGCACGGTCATCGATTTCAATTCCCGATGGATGGGTCAGATGAACGCTGCGGGACTCATCGAACTCGCAGCCAAGCATACGGTCGCGCGTATGTTGGAGCGCGACGACTTTCAAAAGCGCTACCAGAGCGGCCAGCCGATCGCGATTCACGAATTCCTCTATCCGCTGGTGCAGGGGTACGATTCGGTCGCGCTGCGTGCCGACGTCGAACTCGGCGGTACCGACCAGAAATTCAATTTGCTGGTCGGCCG
>Ga0209415_10004277_pt1 | contig 26257 bp, 22 predicted proteins | sample PeaSoiSIISIP2007_FD_187696 | JGI IMG/M metagenome (GOLD analysis project Ga0209415, IMG submission 187696) | Peat soil microbial communities from Weissenstadt, Germany - SII-SIP-2007 (SPAdes) (version 2) | ecosystem: Environmental > Terrestrial > Soil > Wetlands > Peat | place: Germany... | reverse complement strand
ACCGGCGTGGACGAGGTCGCCGAGGATCTGGGAGACGAAGGTCCGGGGTACCCCCATCTCGGCGGAGACCTGGTGCCTCTTCTTGGGCGCACCCGACCCATACGCACAAGCGAGGCAGATTGCCGAGCGCACGACGTAGTCGCCTCGCTTCGAGAGTGTCAGGTTCACCAGATAAGTGTAGCGAGGGACTTGACATCAGGTCTAGTAGGAGTACGGTGATGAATGCGTAGTTCTACGGTCTTACGTGTAGTTCGTAGCTACACTCAAGTACGGAGGTGCGTATGACGCTCGAGATGCAAGACCGAGCAGCTCGCCTCGCCGATCCGGTGCCCGCCGCAGTGCGGCTGCGCCCGCCGGTGCGTGCCGGTCTCGCCGAGCGTTTCGGCCCTTCGGACCCCTCGCCGGGCCTCGACCTTCTCCGTAATCCCCGCATCGCCCGACTGGTGCGCAACCGGAAGTTCCAGTTCCTTCTGATCCTGCCTAACCAGATCATCTTCTGGACGGTGATCTTCGTCGGCCTGCTCGGAACGGCGATCCCTGGCCTCAACTTCGGCGCGGCGATCACCTGGTATGTCTGGTTCTGCCTCGTGTTCGTGATGATGGTCGTGGTAGGCCGAGCGTGGTGCGCGATGTGCCCCTTCGGCGGCTTCGCCGAGTGGATCCAGCGTCGCACCTTTTGGCAACGCACCCAGAAGACCCTGGGCCTTGGTCGCAAGTTCCCCGAGCCGCTTGCCCGCCTGGGCTTCGTGCTTCCCGTCGTATCCTTCCTCGTCCTCACCTGGATCGAGGAGTTCTTCAACATCGCTGCGCCGGGCAACCCGGCGGCCACGAGCTTCATGGTGATCGGCATCGTCTCCACGGCCCTCGTCTTCTTCTTGGTCTTCGAGCGTCGGACCTTCTGCCGCTACATCTGCCCGCTCACCTCGCTCATCGGCACCGTCGGCTCGATGGGCACGGTCGCCGGGTTCCGCACCCGTGACCGCGAGGTGTGTCTCAACTGCAAGACGAAGGACTGCATGCGTGGCGGGACCGAGGGCTTCGGCTGCCCCTGGTACACGTGGCCGGCGAGCGCCGACTCGAACCTCTACTGCGGGCTGTGCAGCGAGTGCTACAAGTCCTGTCCCGAGGACAACGTCGGTCTGTTCCTGCAAAAGCCGCTCACGTCGATCGTCGCACCCCGGCGTCGGCGTGCCGATGTGGCGTGGGCTATCGCGCTGTTGTGGGGCCTCGTCCTCTACCAGCAGATCAATGCCACGAACGTCTTTACCAGTCTCGACAACTGGATGAACAGCCAGCTCCACTTCCCTCACTACCCGAACCCCGTCGACTACCTCGGGGGCATCGGCCTCCTGGCTCTCGCCACCGCCGGCGTGGCCAGAGGGATCGGGGCCCTCCTTGCCCGGCGCGACGTCGAGTTCGCCCGCCCGGGCAGCTTCGCCGACAAGAGGTCCCGGTTCCGCGCTTTCTTCATCCCTATCGCCTATGGGCTCATCCCCGTCGTCGGGGCGGATTATTTCGCCCGCCAGCTGCCGAAGTTCTTCCAGTACTCGCCGCGAGTCGTTCCGGCGGCGATCCACATTTTCGGCTTCTCCTCCACCCGCTCGCCGATCTACTCCTTCGCGATCACCACCAACGGTTGGATCGTCTTCATCCAGGTGGCGGTCGTGGTCCTCGGCACCCTGGCCGCATCCTGGAGCACCTGGCGAATCACGGGGCGTGAGTTGGTCTCGATCAGCCGAAGCGGAGTAGGCGTGCGCCTCGTGACGCTCGGTTTGGTCCTCGGATGCGGCGCCGTAGCGGCCGTCTTGTACCTGATCATGCACGCGGCGGACTAGGCAAGGAGACCCGCTCATGGCTATCCGCGAGTTGTCGACACCAGTTGCGCCCACCCACCCCTCCGTCAGGGTCCTGACCGATCGCTGCGCAGGATGTCAGGAATGCGTGATTCGTTGCCCTGCCGGGGCGCTGTCGATGGACATGGAGCGCTGGGTGGCGCTCGCCGACAGCGATCTCTGCGTCGGCTGTCGCCAGTGCGTGCGGACCTGCCCGTTCAGCGCCATCGTCGTCGAGGGGCCACTTCTCGTTGCCCCCCGCGTCGACCCCGAGCTGGCCCACCCGGCCTACCTGCTCGGTGACGTCAGCGAGATCCGCTCCGGCTTCGCCGGCTGGCCAGAAGCGCTCGCCGAGGCTGACCGCTGTCTGCAGTGCCCCGACCCGACCTGTATGCGGGGGTGCCCAGCGCACAACGACATCCCCGGCTTCATCGCTGCGATCCGCGACCGCGACCTCGGGGCGGCGCACGAGATCCTTCGGCGTACCTCGGTGCTGCCCGACATCTGCTCCCGGGTGTGCAACCAGGCAGCCCAGTGCGAGGGCGCGTGCAGCTGGTCGCTCGCTGGCGGAACGCCGGTGGCCATCGGCCGCCTCGAGCGCTTCGTCACCGACACGTTCCCGGTGCCGCCCCCCGCTCCCGTTCGGGTAACCGACGAGCTGTCAGTGGGGATCATCGGCTCCGGTCCGGCCGCGGCAGGCGCGGCGTGGGAGCTCATCGAGGCAGGTGCTTCGGTCACCGTCTACGAGAAGGACGCCACCCCAGGGGGCCTCTGTAACTGGGGCATCCCCGACTTCACGCTCCCTGATGCAGTTGCCGCCCGGCCGTGGCTCCAGCTCGTTACGGCTGGCGTTGACCTGCGCTGCGGCACCGAGATCCACCCCGAGGACCTCGGCTGGCTCCTTGGCACGCACGACGCCGTCATCATGGCCCACGGGGCCAGCATGCCGCTGCGACTCCCGGTGCCCGGTGCCGATCTTGACGGCGTCATCGACGCCACGACGTTCCTGCAAGGCTCGAAGGCGGCGTTCGAGGAGGGAGGCGATCCGGGCGGCTTTTGCGCCACCCTCGGGCTAGCGGGCAAGGGCGTTGAACGGGAGCACGGGGTGCCCTTGGTGCTCGTGCTCGGTGCAGGCAACACCGCGATGGATGTGGCCCGAACGGCACGCCGGCTCGGGCTTGAGGCCACGTGCGTCGACTGGCTCGACGAGCGCTTCGCCCTCACTCGTCCCGACGAGCTCGAGGAGGCGCGCTACGAGGGCGTCGAGGTCCGGTTCTCGCGCACCCTGACGGCACTGCGGGGAGCGGCCGGGCGGGTCACTCACGCCGACCTTGCCCCAACCACCCAGGACCGAAAAGATAGGCGCCCCACGGTTCTCACCGGAGACCCCGAGGTCCTCAGCATCGACCTCGTTGTCATGGCGATGGGCTACAGGGCTGACCCGGCGTTCGCCAACACCCTTCCGGGCACGCCCGTGCGTCGGGAGGCCGCCGGCGTAGCCGACCGGCGCTGGAGCGCGAGCGGCATCCTCGCTAGCAAGGCCTCGGCCTTCGCTGACCACAACCCGGTCGGCACGCTGGCCCTAGGGCGCGAGATTGGGCTTTGGAGCGCCACCTTGCCGGTCACCGAGCGTCTGTGGGTCATCGGCGACGCGCTGATCGGGCCGGCGACGGTGGTCGAGGCCATGACGCAGGGCCGGCGCGCAGCCGACGCGGTGCTCGATTCCCGACCGGGACGACCTGCGCGCTTGGACAATGCGAGGTCGAACGGACAGCGGCGAGTGCTCGTCTGCTACGAAAGTTGCGGCGGCAGGACAGCGCGGGCCGCCGAGGCGATCGCGGATGGCTTCTCCGAACGAGGAGACCGCGTCCGGGTGCTGCCGATCACGAAGGTGGGGCCACGAGAGCTGGCGGCCGCCGACGTGGTGGTCGTGGGGAGCTGGGTCGAAGGCTTCGTGGTCGCAGGGGTCCGTCCGGCCAAGGCGATGCGGACCTGGCTGGCCGGACTGCCTCGGCTCGGGGGCAGGCCCGTCGGTGTGTTCTGCACCTTCGCCGTCGCGCCGAAAGGTGCGGTGCCCGCGATGCGCCGGGCTGTTGAGACAAAGGGTGCAGTCGTTGTCGCCCAGGCTGCCTTCGGACCAGGAGAGCTCGGGGAAAAGGCGGGGGCGTTCGGCCCGGCGGCGTTCGGCCGCGAGCTCGCCCTGCGGACCTCGATCGGAGCGAAGCCGAGAGTGCTCGTCGAGTAGGACACGGTGCCTCGTGAGGGCATGAAGGGGAGGGCCCATGAAGGGAAGTCCCGGTTACCGGCGCCATCTCGCAAGTGCGTACGTTCGGCTTTACCGGCCGCTCGCACCGCGGGGGCGCCGACGCTCCTCGCTCGATCGGACGACCGCACGTTGGTGGACCCATTTCGACGTGGTCGCCTACCGGCACCTCGGCATCAGCCTCGGGGTCAAGGCCCTGGGTGTGGATGATGTGCTCTTGTTGCGGACACGTGGGCGATGCAGCGGCCAAGTGCGGGAGGTTCTTGTCGCGTATGTGGAGCTCGACAAGACGCCGGTCATCTGCGGCGCCAACGGCGGTTGGGATCGAGCCCCCGCCTGGTTCGTGAACTTGCGTGCCGGCGGGCCGGTCGAGATCGAGCGGCACGGGTGCCGTCAGGCGGTGATGCCGGTGGTCCTCGAGGGCGACGAGCGCGAGCGGGCCTTCGCGGAGGTGTTCCACGCCTTCCCCCATGTCCGGCTCTATCTCTCCCGCACGAGCCGGTGCTTTCCGCTGGTGCGCCTCGAGGCGATCGACGCGCACGGCATCGATTCGCCGGCGACAGACCAGATGGCGGTCGTGGGACCGGGCGACCTTCTCCTCGCCCGGCCTGGTCGCGTCGGCTGAGAAGTTTCACCGCCGACGCCGGCTCTCGTTTGTCGGCAAGGCCGCGGCGCAGGCGGAAACCCCCGGCGAAGGGCCAGGTCGAGTGTGAACATCACTCGGGAAAGCAAAGAGTCTCGCGGGATCAGGGAGTACTTCTCCTGAACCGTGGAAGTCGGGACTCGCTGCTACACGCTGGACTGAACGTAACGTGCCAGAGCATTTACGCAGCGGCAGGTGATGGCTAGCTGGAGAGCCCGCCCGATCGGTCCGGCGAGCCGGGCTAGGGGATCGGCAGGCCTCGAAAAAGCGGTGATGGTGAAGAATGTCCCGTCGGTGCGACGCTCGACGACGAAGGCTTCTTCGCCACGTTCTGGATGTCCCGGCAACGTGCCGCAGGCGAAGCCGAATTTGTCGCTCTCGTCGATGAAGCGGACGATTCGACATGGCGCAACCATCTGCCCGGGTCCAAGCGAGATGACCGCGAGGATCGTTGTCCCCAAGGCCACGGGATGGTCGTGCGGGAAGATGTGGATGCTCGCCCCCTCGTGAGCGGCCCAATGGCGTAGGCCGCTAGCGGCCCGGTCAAAGTCCTGCGAATCGCCAATCCGGCGGTGACGGCGGTCATGGCGATATCCAGGAGGCAGGACGGCGGTTCCCGTCGCACCGACTTCCGGGTAAGAGGGGCCTTCCCGGATCGCCACACCCAGGAGTGTGTCTAGCTCGGCGGGTGAGCGGCGGCGAAGGACGAACACTCCGACTTCCTATCACCCGACAGCATCATCCACCGCTGGCTCGTGCGTCGTCCCCGCCTCACGCTCGCGAGTCCTCGCTGCTAGGCGACGAGGGACTCCACTCCTGCCGAGCGAACGTCGTGGCCCGGCCACGGTCAGGGAGCCTCGGACCCGTTCTCCCTCTTGAAAGGGCGACAGGAGTCGCCTTCGCTAGCTGCGAGAGCGTCTGGAAATGGTGTGCGACCAGGGGAAAGTTACTCACTGTCGTTGTCGGCAGTTTGCGTAGTTACACACGTGCAAGTCGCGTCGGTCTGCCGACGATATGCATCAGGCGTGGGAAGTGGACGCCGCACGTTTCCACGTGGGCGCCGGGCGGTTGGTCAACTCGCTTTCGCGCCCGGGTAGCGATCTTCAGAGGCGGGGACCACAAGCCCCCGACCAGCAGTCTTGCAGCGGAGAGGGTGGGACAACGTTTGAACCAGGACGCCTGGGATCAGGTCAGGCAGCTGATCAAGAACCTCCTTTGATGAGCGCATCTGAGCGATTCCCGGAAGTGTGAGTTCGAGTCCCAGCAGGTGGAAGGCAGGCTTGCGGGGCTTGGCAAACCCGGGCCGGTTTAGCGCCCTCCTTGATTAACGCTACCTTTCGCGACGCTGATCGGTCCTCGAGTCACACAGAACGCCGATTTAGCGTGCGTTGCCGGTCCCTCCACCGGCGTTGTTCTGTACGCCTGCGAACCGGGCGTAAGTGATGATCTCATTGCCGCTCCAGCCGCGAGTACGCGAAGAGGACGCCGAGCGCCTTGCCTGGGGAAGCCGAGCGAAAGCCCGCAGCAGCGGCAGCCGGATGCCGAGCAGGCGACTCCTCACCCCCGTCGGCAGGACGATGACGACGTAGGTGACGATGGCCCTCACTTGAAGCGTTTCGAGTTACCGCTGAGCGGCCAGTTGTCGCGAGCTGAGGAACATGATGACGAGGTACGAGGCCAAGGCGAAGGCCCAGGACATCGCCATCCCCATCGACGCGCCGTTCTGGCCGCTGCCGACGTAGCGTGCCCCAGAGACGGCTGCGCTGACGAGATTGGCGAAGCCGAAGATCGCCAACGCCAGCAGCCCCCGGCGGCGGGTGGCCGCTGCGCGCACCGCCAGGCCCAGGCCGATGGCAACGAGCGCCAGGCCGAGCGAGGCGTGGATCGAGAGTCCGACAGGACCGTTGGCAACGGCCCGTGCGAAGGCGGTCGCACCCCTTGCTCCTTCGTCCTGCTTCGGCAGCGTCGGGACGAACAGGTTCACCCCGACGCCGAGGCCGTATTGCACGAGGAGGACAAGACACATGACGAAGGATGCTCGTCGCATCGTCGAGAGCGGACTGCGGCCAGCCCGGGGGGCCGGAGCACGTCCAATCGCCGTCATCTCGTCCTCCTCGAAACGCGAAAGGGGTATGTCAAGGTCGTCAGGGCTGTAGCGCCGGAGCAGCGGCCGGGCTGGCTGCCGCAGCTGCCGGTGAGCTCGCCGCCTGCCAGTCGGCTGTGCTCGGCGTGGCCGATTCATCGACTCGTGCGAGCGGTCCGAAGCGGAGCAGAGTCCCGCAGATCAGCGCCCCTGCCGCCCAGATGCCCGCAACCCACCAGAAGGTCAGGTGGTAGCTGTGCAGCACGGCCTGGCCGACCAGCTGTTGGGTCGCGTGACCGTGCACGAAGCCGCCGGAGCGGGCGTGGGCGACGATGAACGCCGAGATAGTGCCGGCGAAGATCGTGTTCAGCAGCGACGTCCCGATCGATCCACCGAGCTGGTTCCCCGTGTTGAGGGCGGCCGACGCAACGCCCGTGTCCCGGGGTGGTACGCCGGAGGTGCCGGTGTCGGCGACGGGAGCGAAGATGAATCCGAGCCCGATCCCCACGAGCAGCACTGACGGCAGGATGTCGGCGGCGTAGCTTGCGTGCACGCCGAGCCGCGTCAGCAGCGCTGCCGAGGTCGCACCGAGCAGCATCCCGAGTGCCACGAGCGGCTTCGGCCCTATGCGCGGCATGAGCCCGATGTTGGCGATGTTTCCGATGATCATCACCCCGCCGACCATCGGCAGGAAGGCGAGCCCGGTCTTCAGTGGGGAGAAGCCGAGGTTCTGCTGCAGGTAGTAGTTGAGGAACAGCAAGATGCCGAACATTCCGCCGCCGCCGATGAGCATCGCCAGATACGCACCGGCGCGATTGCGGTCAGCGACGATGCGCGGCGGAAGGAGCGGCTCGGGAGCACGAGTCTGCCAGAACACGAACGAGGTGAGCAGGGCGACGCCCGCGACGAGGAAGCCCCACGTTGACGGCGTGCTCCAGCTGTGGGTCGCGGCATTGGAGAAGCCGTAGACGATGGAGAACATGCCGCCCGAGACGAGCAGCGCCCCGGGGAGGTCCAGGCGCGGGCGGCCCCAGGAGGCCTGGTGTCCGATCAAGATGATGGCCCCGATCACCGCCACGGCCGCGAAGATGTCGTTGACGTAGAGGCACCAGCGCCAGGACAGATACTCGGTCAAGAGCCCCCCGAGCACGAGGCCGACCGCGCCCCCGGCGCCGGCGACGGCGCCGTAGACGCCGAAGGCCTTCCGGCGGTCGCCGGGGTCGGTGAAGGTGGTGGCGAGAAGGCTCAATGCGGACGGGGCAAGGAGCGCGGCGAACGCGCCCTGAACGGCGCGCGCACTGGCGAGCATGGCAAAGCTCGTCGCGGCACCGCCGACCGCCGACGCGGCGGCGAAGCCCATCAGCCCGGCGATGAAGGTCCTCTTTCGCCCGAGCAGGTCGGAAAGCTTGCCGCCGAGCAGCAGGAGGCTGCCAAACGACAGCGCATACGCTGTCACGACCCACTGCCGATCGGCGAGCGAGAAGTGAAGCGCCCGCTGCGCGGACGGCAGCGCGATGTTCATGATCGTCGCGTCGAGCACGATCATCAGCTGCGCGATAGCGATGATGACCAAAATCAGCCAGCGCTGCGGGCTCTTAGCCAGGGCCCCACCGCCCGGCGATCCGCCTCCGCCTGCGGGCCACTGCCCGCCTGCGGCTCCTCTGGTGGCTGGCCCGACCTCCCCCGACACGGGCCAAGGCGCGCCGATCCCTGTGTTTCCTGAGATTCCGGTGTCTGTCATTGCTCTGCCCTCCTTTGGCCTCAGTGGCTCTGGGAAACTTCGCCCCCGTCGCGTGACACGTCAACAATAACTAACCTTTGAGGATATGTCAACAAAGCCGACCAGAAGTTAAGAGTCCCTGGTCAACAAGTCGTCAGCGCCGCCCCGTTAGGGGATTGGGGCCGCGCATGGAATCCGACACTCGGGCAATATGATGACGTGTCAACAGGACTGTTGACACGTCAACCATCTGCCTCTACACTCTTTGTTGACGTAGCAACGAACCCGTTCAACTGAGCGAACGGGACGGTTGGCACACACGCGTCGACAGATTGCGGTTGCATCAGCCACGAGAGGAGCCACGAGATGTCGGTCGAGGTGTCAGCCGTGATCGCCGCGTTGCCTCGCCAGCTCCCCGGCTTTGTTTCGCTGCGCTACGTCGACCTCGAGCAGCTCGGAGTCTCGGCATCGCCGCTCGTTGTGCTCGACGACTTCCGTGTGCGAGACATGCCGTTCTCGCCCCATCCGCATGCGGGATTCGCCGCGGTCACGTACGTGTTTGAGGACTCGGAATGCGGTGTGCGCAGCCGCACTTCATCAGGCGTCGACCTCACAGTCGGACCCGGCGGAATCGTCTGGACTGAGTCTGGCAGCGGCGTGGTGCACGAGGAGATCCCCGCCGAGAAGGGGCGAGAGCTGCACGGGATTCAGCTCTTCGTGAACGTCAGTTCGATGCACAAGCTCGCGTCACCGCGGGTGCTGCACTTACAGCCAGATCACGTACCGGTCTTTCACACCCAGGATGATGACCGCGTCCGGGTCGTCGTCGGATCCTTCGGCGGGGTGGCTTCACCCCTCGTCCCAATCGAGCCGTTCACGCTGCTCGACGCAGAACTTCAACGGGAGACCTCGACCGATCTCCCACCTTTCCGCAATGCGGTGATCTACGTCCTCTCAGGAAGTCTCGTGATTCGGGCGGGCGGCCGTGCCCAGGAAGTGGATGGCGGCCATGCGATCGCGCTTCGTGGCAACGGTGCCGGAATGGCCATCAAGAGCATCTCTCGAGCACATTTCCTCTATCTGTCCGGCGCAGAGATCGACGAGCCTGTCGTCGCTGAGGGGCCGTTCATCATGAACGATGTCGCCCAGATCGAGTCCGCGATCGCTCGATACCGGTCTGGTGCGATGGGAGAACTGGCGCCTCTATCGCGTCGATGAAAATTACGAACGCCGCCTGGTTCGGTTGTCGTGACACATCAACAAAGCCCGTATACTGGCACGATATGGAGCCGAGGTGGTTGGACGTGAGAGAAATGAGGGCCTGGAGCGGCTTTCATCAGATGCGCCAACAGCTGATAACCCACTTGGCCAGGGAGCTTGGCAAGAGTAGTGGTCTTACCGAGGCGGACTACGCCGTGCTAGTCAACCTGTCCGAGGCGCCCGAGCGAAGGATCCGGTCGCGGGATCTCGGCAGGAAGCTTGGGTGGGAACGCAGCCGACTCTCGCACCAGATCGCCCGCATGGAAGCGAGAGGCACGGTGCAACGCGCCGACTGCGAGGACGACGCGCGCGGCTTCGACATCGTGCTAACCGATGCCGGACTCGCAGCGATCGAGGCAGCAGCTCCGACCCATCTTGAGACGGTCCGGCACTGCTTTGCTGACCTGCTGAGCCCCGAACAGCTCGACACGCTTGGCGACATTGCAGAGACGATCACCAAACACCTCGCCGCAGAACACTCCGACTGACGGTCAGCGGCATTGGAATCGCGAACAGCCGAGCGGAAAAGGACCTCGTACTCGGGAACCTTGAAAGAATGCCCGCTCCTCGGGTGCCGCTTGTGCGCGCGTTTCGCGCACGTTCCATCCATCCCGCGTGCGCGGCGAGTCACTTTCGTGCGCGGGCATGCGCACTCTGGAGTGAAGCGTCGCTGTCGTGATCTCACGGGAGGTGAACATCTTGAGCTGATGAAACGCCGGCGCTTTTAGTACCGGACCGAGCGCGGGATGATCGGCTCGCCACGCCTCTAGCCGGGAGTGACCCATAACGCGCATGCAAACGGGCACCGGAAGACATGGCAGAAGTGGCGGTCAGGGACGCCCCGAACAGACACGCAGGACATCGCGGCCACTGACCACTCGCCGCGCCCGAGCCTCTGTGCAGCCTTCCCTGATGGGCGTGGAATCGCCTCCGTGTCGGGTTCGAACGTGAATCACTTACTGCCTGTACGAACGGACGCGGAAACCGCCCGCTGAACTTGGGCGATGTTGTGATTATGACAACGGCGGAGAGGGTGGGATTTGAACCCACGGACCCTTGCAGGTCACACGATTTCCAATCGTGCCGATTCGGCCGCTCTCGCACCCCTCCAAATGGCTTTAGCACGCTATCGTGGCATCCTCTGGCGCTGTCGCGCGCAGTAGCCGGGTTCTGCGCAACGGACGACCGTGAACCGAGTCAGGGCCGGAAGGCAGCAGCTCTCAGCGGATTCGTCGGTGTGCCGCAGGGGACCTGGCTGCTGCGCACGGCAGCGCCAGGGTGTTCAGGGACCGGGCATTCAGCGACCTCGGAGGTCGCGAGCCGCGCGTCAAGCTAGCCGCTTGGCTACCAGTGTGAGGATGTCGTAGGTGGCGACTGGCTTGCCGTCCTGTTTGGACACGACAGCGTCCCAGCACACCTCGCCGTAGCCGGCCCCATCCCGGGGAGTGACCTGCTTGACCGTCAAGGCGACGGTGATCTCGTCCCCCGGAAAGACCGGCGTCACGAAACGCAAATTCTCCAACCCGTAGTTCGCCAGTACCGGCCCGGGCGCCGGGTCGACGAACAGGCCGGCGGCGTAGGAGAGCACGAGGTAGCCGTGCGCCACGAGACCGCCGAAGAAGGGGTTCTTCTTGGCAGCCTCCTCATCGGTGTGGGCGTAGAAGGTGTCGCCCGTGAGCTGAGCGAACCGCTCGATGTCCTCGAGGGTCACGTGACGCGGGCCGGCAGTGATGGTCTCACCGATGCGGAGGTCCTCCAGGTGCTTGCGGAAGGGATGCACGTCGGAGTGCATCTGCGAGCCGCCCTGCACATAGCGCCCGGTGAGCGACGACAGGACGTCCGGCGAAGCCTGCAAGGCGACCCGCTGCATGTGGTGCAAGACGCCTCGTACGCCGCCCATCTCCTCTCCGCCCCCAGCGCGGCCCGGTCCGCCGTGCACGAGTTGGGGAAGCGGCGATCCGTGACCGGTCGACTCAGCGGCATCGTTGCGGTCGAGCACGAGCAGTCGCCCGTGCCAGGGAGCCAGGCCGAGGACGAGCATCCGGGCGACGTCAGGATCGTTCGTGACGATGGACCCGACGAGGCTTCCCCTCCCTCGAGCCGCGAGCGTCACGACGTCGGCGAGAGAGTCGTAGCCCATCACCGTCGAGACGGGGCCGAAGGCCTCGATGTCGTGCGGTGCCGCCTGTGTGGGTTCGTCGCAACGCAGCAGCAGGGGCGGGAGGAATGCCCCCCGCTCGCGATCGGCGTTCAACACCTCGAAACTCGCCGGATCCCCGACCACGATCTCCGCGGCATCAGACAGCGCCTTGAGCGAGCGCAGGACCTCGTCGCGCTGCGCCAGGCTCGCGAGCGGGCCCATACTCACGTCCGGATCGGAGGCGAGACCGACTCGAATTTCGGACAGCTTGGCCCGAACTGCCTCGACGACGTCATCGACGAGCCCCGCAGGGACGAACGCACGGCGGATCGCCGTGCACTTCTGGCCGGCTTTGATGGTCATCTCGGTCACGAGCTGGTCGACGTAGAGACCGAACTCGGGCTCGGCTGGTGTGGCATCGGGACCAAGGATCGAGCAGTTGAGCGAGTCCGCCTCTGCGGCGAACCGGACCGATCGTTCGGCGATCACGGGATGGGTGCGCAAGAGCCGGGCCGTTGACGCCGACCCAGTGAAGGCCACGAGGTCCTGCTCGCCGAGCGAGTCGAGCAGGCGTCCGGCGGAGCCGCAGAGCAGTTGCAGCGTGCCCTCCGGCAACAGTGCGGACGCGATCACGTCGCGCACGACAGCCTCGGTGAGATAGGCCGTCTGCGTCGCCGGCTTGACAATCGAGGGCGTACCGGCGATGAAGGCCGGCGCGAGCTTCTCGAGCATGCCCCACACCGGGAAGTTGAAGGCGTTGATCTGCACTCCGACCCCGGGCCGGGCAACCCAGAGGTGCTGGCCGACGAAGCCGCCCGCTTTTCCTAACACCTCAGCGCCACCATCGATGAGCTTGGTGTCGTTGGGGAGCTCCCGCTTCGCCTTGCTGGCGTAGGTGAAGAGGACGCCGATCCCGCCGTCGACGTCGAATTTCGAGTCCCGGAGCGTCGCGCCGGTCCGGTAGGACAGCTCGTAGTAGCTCTCGCGCCGCTCGTTGAGATACTGCGCGACCTCTTTCAAGACAGCGGCCCGCTCGTGAAAGGTCAAGCTCGAGAGGGCGGGGCCGCCCGTTCGCCGCCCGTGCTCGGCCATGGCGCCGACATCGAATCCGCTCGCTGACACCGCCGCGACCGGCTCGCCCGTGTTGGCATCCGAGACGGTCACGCCCTCGTCAGTCGGCGGCTGCCAATGGCCGAGGGCGTAGCTCTCCAGAGCGTGCATCATTGCGGACTTCCTTTCTGGAGCAAGCCGACCGACGGTCTGTTCGGTCAGCCGGCTGCCATCTTCGCCCCACCCCGGGGAGGGGTCAAGACCGCTCCCGACCGACCGCCCGTTCGGTCTGCAAGACTCCGGACCATGTCATCGCACTCCGAATCCGAACAGACCGAAACGCAAGGCCCGGTCCGCGTCGAGATCGACGGAGCCGTCGCAACGCTGAGCATCTCCCGACCGGATCAGGCCAACTCGCTCACGACGGCTGCCAAGGAGGCACTTCTGGCGTCGCTCGAGGGCGTCGCCAACGACGAGGCGATCCGCGCCGTCGTGCTCACAGGGAGCGGCCGGGCGTTCTGCGCCGGCCAGGATCTCGCCGAACATGCCACAGCTCTCGCCACGAACCGATCGCATGCTTTCGACACGGTGGGCGAGCACTACAGCCCCATCGTTGAAAGCCTGTCGACCATGCCGAAGCCGGTGATCGCAGCGATCAACGGAACCTGTGCTGGGGCGGGCATCGGTCTCGCGCTGGCCTGTGACCTGAGGATTGCCGCATCTGGTGTCAAATTCGCCCCCGCGTTCACAGGGATCGGGCTCACGGCCGACTCCGGCCTGTCGGCCACACTGCCGCGTGCGATCGGCTGGTCGCGTGCGATGGGGCTCCTGCTGCTCGGCACCGTCATCGATGCGGACGAGGCGCTCCGCATCGGCCTCGTGCACGAGGTCGTACCGGGCGACGAGCTCGCCGGCCGGGTCGGGGAACTGGCAGCGCGGCTCGCTTCGGGGCCGACGAAAGCTTTTGCGGCACTCAAGCAAGCCCTCTGGCGCAGCGCATCGGCCGAGCTCGGTGACGTACTCCGGCTCGAGGGCCAGCTGCAGGCACGGCTCGCCTCCACGGCGGACCATCAGGGCGCCGTGGAGGCGTTCTTGGAGAAGCGCCGGCCTGAGTTCACCGGGACCTGAATTGGTCGAGGGGTGGCGCCTTGCTGCGATTCGGGCGCTGCGATTCGGGCTGCCGTCCGGCGGTAAACTCCCGACCGAATGGTCGGTCGTGTGGCGGGAAGGCGTGCCAGCGATCCCGTCCAGGAGGACTCTGTGACTCATGCCTCCACGGTTGAAGCCGAGGGCGCCTTCGAGGCCCTGATCGCCTCCGACCAGCGCATCGAGCCCAGGGACTGGATGCCGGACGCCTACCGGTCAACCCTCGTGCGCCAGATGGCCCAGCACGCGCACTCCGAGATCATCGGCATGCAGCCCGAAGGCAACTGGCTGACGCGTGCACCTTCGCTCAAGCGCAAGGCAATCCTGATCGCCAAGGTGCAGGACGAGGCGGGCCATGGCCTGTACCTCTACGGCGCTGCCGAGACCCTCGGGGTCTCGCGGGACGACCTGCTCGACCTGCTGCATGCCGGACGCCAGCGGTACTCGTCGATCTTCAACTACCCGACGCTCACCTGGGCCGACGTCGGCGCGATCGGCTGGCTCGTGGATGGCGCCGCCATCATGAACCAGATCCCGCTCACTCGTTGCTCGTACGGCCCGTACGCGCGGGCCATGGTCCGTATCTGCAAGGAGGAGAGCTTCCATCAGCGGCAGGGCTTCGAGCTGTTGTTGACGCTCTCGCGCGGGAGCGAGGCTCAGCATGCCATGGCCCAGGACGCTGTCGACCGGTGGTGGTGGCCCTCGGTCATGATGTTCGGACCGCCGGACGCCGACTCGCCTCACTCCGAGCGTTCGATGGCGTGGGGGATCAAACGGTTCTCGAATGACGAGCTGCGACAGCGCTTCGTCGACATCTGCGTGCCGCAGGCCGAGGTCCTTGGCCTGGAGCTGCCGGACCCGGACCTGGCGTGGAACGAGGCGCGCGGTCACTACGACTTCGGCGAGATCGACTGGTCCGAGTTCAAACGGGTGCTCTCCGGGGACGGCCCGTGCAACCGCCAGCGGTTGCAACGCCGGGTGGCGGCGCACAGCGAGGGTGAGTGGGTCCGGGATGCGGCGATGACCTATGCCGCCAAACACGACCGGCCACCGCTGCGCAGGGAGAGCGCGGGACGAGATGCCGACGTCGCGTGAGCCCGCCACCGAGACGGGCGCGTCGGCCACGACGAGCCAACACGGTTGGCCGCTCTGGGAGGTGTTCGTCCGGCCGCGTCGCGGGCTCTCTCACACGCACGCCGGCAGCCTGCACGCACCCGATGCCGAGCTGGCGCTTCGCAACGCCCGGGACCTCTACACGCGACGTCAGGAAGGCGTGAGCATCTGGGTCGTGCGGTCGTCTGACATCACGGCATCGGCGCCGGACGAGAAGGATTCGTTCTTCGACCCCGCCGGTGACAAGGTGTACCGGCATCCGACCTTCTACGAGATCCCCGACGAGGTGGAGCACCTGTGAGCCCTGCCGCTGCCCTCGACTCGGCGGTCGCCCGCTATTCACTCGCTCTCGGCGACGACGCCCTCGTCCTGTGCCAGAGGCTGTGCGAATGGGCGACGAGGGCGCCGGCCATCGAGGAGGACGTCGCCCTCATGAACGTCGCTCTCGATCTCTTGGGCCAAGCCCGATCGTTCCTCACCTACGCCGCCGAGCGCGAGGGCCTTGGCCGGACCGAGGACGACCTGGCTTATCTGCGCGACGAACGTGACTTCTCCAACGTGCAGCTGGTGGAGATCGAAAACGGGGACTTCGCCACGACGATGGCCAGGCAGCTCGTGTTCTCCGCCTACCAGTACCAGCTGTACGAGGCTCTGTCGTCCTCCGCCGACGAGCAGATCGCGGCCATCTCCGAGAAGGCCTTCAAAGAGGTCTCGTACCACCGTGACCACGCCGCTCGCTGGGTCGTGCGCCTCGGCGACGGCACGCAGGAGAGTCATCGGCGCATGGCCGCCGGCCTCGAGACGGTGTGGCCGTTCGCGGGCGAGCTCTTCGAGCCTTTCGAGGTTGGCTCTGAGCTCTCCGGCCTCACCGAGATGAGCATCGCCCGTGACCCGGCATCGCTGCACGATCCGTGGTCGGCGTTCGTGACGCCGGTGCTCGCTGAGGCGACGCTCGAGATCCCAGCGACGGCGTGGGCCCCGAGTGGCGGCCGAAGCGGCCTTCACACGGAAGCCTTCGGCTACCTGCTCGCCGAGCTGCAGCACCTTCACCGGTCATTCCCGGACGCGAAATGGTGAACATCGAGCAGAGCTCTGATGTTGCGACCGCGCGCCCGACGGTCGAGGAGATCACTCGTCTTGCCGCCTCGGTCGCCGATCCCGAGATCCCCAACCTGACGATCGCCGATCTCGGGATCCTCCGGGACGTGAGGGTCGGCGAGGACGGGCGCATCGAGGTCGATCTCACGCCGACGTATTCGGGATGTCCCGCCGTCGAGGCGATCGAGTCCGATGTCCGTGCCGCAATTGCGGGCGCTGGTTATCCCGCCGTCACGGTGCGGCGAGTGCTCGCTCCCGCCTGGACGACGGATTGGATCAGCGCCGAAGGCCGTCAGAAGCTCGCAGAGGTCGGGATCGCCCCGCCGGGGCCGGTGTGCCGTGCGGCTTCCACGGCAACCACCGAGGCTGCCACGGCGACCGCAACCGGCCAGCCGGTCGCCTTCGTCCACTGCCCGCACTGCGGGTCTCGGGAGACGGAGATCCTCAGTCGTTTCTCGTCGACTGCCTGCAAGGAGCTCCGCCGCTGCTGCAGCTGTAGCGAGCCGTTCGACCACTTCAAGCCCCTGTGACACGGGAAGTGGCGAAACGGCCCGTCGGCACAGGCGAGCCGAGTCCTTTCGTCCCCCTCCGCGTAAAGAGCGTGGAGCCGCTCACGCACGACTCGGTCGTGGTGGAGCTGGAGGGGGACGCTCGGATGGGCTTCTTGCCGGGACAGCACCTGACCCTTCGGCGATTCGTAGACGGGACCGAGCTGCGGCGGACCTATTCCATCTGTGCGAGCGCTCGCCGGGGCGATCTCCGCATCGGTGTCAAGCGGCTCGAGGGCGGGGCCTTCTCGGAATGGGTCAACGATGAGCTCGCTCCCGGGGACCTGGTCGAGGTGAGGGCACCGGCCGGCCGCTTCACGCCCCAGCTCGATCCGAGCTCACGGCGCCGGTACGTCGCCGTGGCCGCCGGCAGCGGCATCACGCCGGTCTTCTCGATCCTCACGACGGTGCTCGAGGTCGAGCCTTTAAGTACGGTCGTGCTCTGGTATGGCAACAAGACCACGCAGGACATCATGTTCCTCGAGGAGCTGTGCGACCTGAAGGACCGGTACCCGGAGCGATTCGAGGTGCTGTTCTTCACCTCCCGCGAGGAGCAGGAGATCGAGCTGCTGAGCGCGCGTCTCGACGGGGGCCGAGTCCGCAGGCTGCTCGCCACGCTGCAGCCGCCGGACGAGGTGGACGAGTGGTTCCTTTGCGGGCCTTTCACGATGGTGGAGGAAGTCCGGGCTGCCCTCGCCGAAGCCGGTGTGGAGCCTTCCCGCGTCCACGCCGAGCTCTTCCACGTAGACGGGGAGATGCCGCGGGCGGCCCGCGCCGCGCGATCGGCCCTGCACGCGGACTGGGGTGGTCGCGTGAGCGAGGTGACGATCGTCCTGAACGGCCGGGCAACGACGGTCGCTGTACCCTTCGACGGCGACGCAATTCTCGACGCACTCATCGCGGTCCGCAGCGACGCGCCCTACTCCTGCACGAGCGGGGTGTGCGGTACCTGCCGGGCTCGCGTCGTCGAGGGCGCCGTCGAGATGGACGTGACCTACGCCCTCGAGCCCGACGAGAGCGAACGCGGCTACGTCCTCATGTGCCAGTCCCACCCTACGACCGACGTCGTGCGCCTCGAGATCGAATGACCGGCGCTGGCTGCCCGTGTTCGGGCCGCCGCGGCACGGCGAAGATCAGCCGACCGTGTCCTCGAAGACGTAACCAGCGCCGTCCACTTCGTCGAGCACGAACGTCGTCTGGGTGGCAGTGACCCCGTCAATCGCGTGGAGTTGCTCGAGCACGACGTCGCGCAGGTCACTCGGGTCGTGCACGCGGACGAGTACGAGGAGGTCGAACTCACCGCTGACGAGGGCGACGTGCTCGACTCCTGGCAGTGCCGCGACGACGTTGCCGAGTGTCCGCCAACCCTGCTGGTCGATCTTCACGTAGACGTAGGCGGCGAGTCCGGGGCCCGCCTTGCGGGGATCGACCACGACTGTGAAGCCTCGGATCACCCCGGAGTCCTGCAGCCGTCGGATCCTGTTGTAGGCGGTGGCCCGCCCGATCCGGGCGCGTTCGGCGACCTCGCGGACCGACGCCCTGCCGTCAGAAGAAAGAAGCTGGAGGATCCTGCGGTCGATGGCATCGAGCGGCACGGCCGGCGTCTTGGACAGGGTGCCCGGCGGTGCCGCTCCCAGAGACATTTTGGCCATCACGATTCCATGTTACCTGCCAATCATCCCGACATCCCAAGAATACTGGAAGTATCGGCTCCCAATCGTCATGATTTCTGGGAAGATGGCTCTCACAACGCATCTCGCAGGCCTGCTCGAGGTCGTGCCGTTCGGCGAGCCCGCGTGCCTCATCGCACCCGACGGCTCAGCCTCGAAGGCGGAGGGTCTCGAGATGCCGGGAGACGGAGAGCTGATCGAGCTCTACCGGCGCCTCGTGACGGCGCGTCGTTTCGACCGTCTGGCGACGACGCTCACGCGCCAAGGCCGTCTCGCCGTTTATCCGTCCGCCGACGGCCAGGAGGCGTGCCAGGTCGGCGCTGTGCTGGCGCTCGGACCGCAGGACTGGATGTTCCCGACCTATCGCGAGACGGTCGCCCTCGTCACCCGCGGCATTCCCGCAGTGGAGGCGCTCTCGCTCCTTCGCGGCGACTGGCACTGCGGCTACGACCCAGTCAAGTGGCGTACGGCGCCTCAGTGCACGCCACTGGCCACTCAGGCCTTGCATGCCGTCGGGCTGGGTTTCGCTGCGCGCCTGAAGGGAGAGGTGACGGCAGTCCTCGTGTTTCTGGGCGACGGGGCAACGAGCGAAGGTGACGCCAACATCGCCATGAACTTCGCCGCGGTCTACGACGTGCCCGTCGTGTTCTTCATCCAGAACAACCAGTACGCCATCAGCGTGCCGCTCTCCAAGCAGACCAGGTCGCCGACCCTCGCCCACCGGGCCCTCGGGTACGGGATCGGCGGGTACCGGGTCGACGGCAACGACGTCGTGGCGGTGCGCGAGATGGTGTCCCAGCTGCTCGACGAGGCCCGCAACGGCGGTGGGCCGGCCGTCGTCGAAGCCGTCACCTATCGCATGGAGGCGCACACCAACGCCGACGACGCCGGGCGCTACCGGCCGGCTGGTGAGGCGAGATCCTGGGTGGAGCGCGATCCGCTCGCCCGCATTGAGGCGTACCTGACCGGGCGAGGCGTGCTCGACCAGGCGCTACGAGACGACATCGCCGCCGCCGCGGCGCGGTTCGCCTCGAGCGTCCGCGAGACCCTCAACACCGACGTCGTACCCGACCCCGCGTCGCTCTTCGACCACGTCTACAGTCGCCCGACACCGCTGCTCGTGGCCGAGGCGGCCTTGCTCGCAGAGGAGATCGGCCTCGCAGGTGAGGAGGCGCCGTGAGCGTCACGATGGCTGAAGCGCTCAACCGGGCGCTACACGACGCCATGGCCGAGGACGACACCGTTCTCGTGTTCGGCGAGGATGTCGGCCAGCTCGGCGGCGTCTTCCGGGTGACCGACGGTTTGACGGCGGATTTCGGCGAGCAGCGTTGCTTCGACACGCCACTCGCAGAGAGCGGAATTGTGGGCACGGCGGTCGGGATGGCGATGCACGGGTTCCGCCCGGTTGTGGAGATGCAGTTCGACGCTTTTGCCTACCCGGCGTTCGAGCAGATCACGAGCCATGTCGCCAAGCTGAGAAACCGCACGCGGTCTTGCCTCTCCCTCCCTCTCGTGATCCGCATCCCCTATGGGGGTGGTATCGGTGGCGTCGAGCACCACTCGGACTCCTCCGAGGCTTACTACGTCCACACGCCGGGCCTGACGGTGCTCGTCCCGGCGGGCGCGGCGGACGCGTATTCGATGCTGCGGGAGGCGATCGAGATGCCCGATCCCGTCGTCTTCTTCGAGCCGAAACGTCGCTACTGGGCGAAGGCAGATGTGGAGCTGCCGCTGCGCACAGAGCCGGCGACGCGGGCCGTCGTACGACGTCCCGGCGCCGACGTGACGGTGATCGCCTACGGGGCGATGGTAGACACGGCCCTCGAGGCGGCTGCCGCCGGCGTGAGCGAAGGACTCGATCTCGAGGTCGTGGATCTGCGGAGCCTCTCGCCATTCGACGCCGAGACCGTGGCGGAGTCCGTTCGCAGGACCGGGCGCGCGATCGTCGTGCATGAGGCAAGCACGTTCGGTGGCTTCGGTGCCGAAGTGGCAGCCCGGCTGACGGAGATGTGCTTCCATCATCTGGAAGCGCCCATCTTGAGGGTCGGCGGTCTCGACATCCCCTACCCGCCGCCGATGCTGGAGGAGTACCACCTTCCCAGCGTCGACCGCATCCTCGATGCGGTCGACGCCCTGCAGTGGGACGACGGTGCCGTCACGGAGCCGGCGAGGGGCGCGGCCCGATGAGTGTCCGGGACTTCAAGCTGCCGGACCTCGGGGAAGGGCTGACCGATGCGGAGGTCGTCCGCTGGCTCGTCGGCGTGGACGACGTCATCGAGGTCGACCAGCCGCTGGTCGAGGTTGTGACCGCGAAGGCGAACGTGGAGCTGCCGTCACCGTTCGGTGGCGTCGTCGTGAGTCTGCACCACGCTGCGGGCGATGTCGTCGAGGTCGGGTCGCCGTTGCTGTCCATTCGCGAGGCGGCCGAATCCAGCGCGGATGAATCCGGGAACGTTCTCGTGGGCTACGGGACTCGCCCGGAGCACCGAAGACGGCGCAGAGCGGCACCGATTGCGCCGGAGGAGGCGCCCGCTCTCGCTCCCACGCGGCAGCGACCCGCGGTCGTCTCGCCCGTCGTGCGTCGCCTCGCCCGGCAACTCGGCGTGGATCTTGCGTCGATCGAGGGCTCGGGTCCACGAGGGGTCATCACTCGGGGCGACGTCGAAGGCGCCGCCGCCGGCGGTGCCAGCACGGCCGCCGCCGCCGCCGCCAGCGCCAGCGCCGGCAGTGTGGAACGCCCGGCCCGCACCGGCGGGGCGTCTCCGGAGCGCGACGCTGACCGGCCAGAGATCGAGCGCATCCCGATCCGAGGGGCGCAGCGTCAGATGGCCGAGCGGTTGGCACGCTCTCGCCGTGAGATCCCCGAGGCCACGGTCTGGGTGGACGCCGACGCCACCGGGCTCCTCGAGGCGAAGGGAGCGATCTCAGAAGCTCACCCCGAGCTCCCGGAAGGAGTGGGAATCACAAGCCTGCTTGGTCGCTTCTGCGTGCTCGGCCTTCGGCGCTGGCCCTTGCTCAACAGCAGGATCGAAGGCGACGAGATCGTCGTGAGCCGGCGCGTCAACCTGGGTTTCGCTGCCCAGACCGCGCGCGGCCTCGTTGTGCCGGTCGTGCACGACGCGGACCAGCTCGAGCTGCTGGAGCTCGATCGTGAGATCCGGAGGCTTACCCGCGCCGCCCGAGAGGGCAAGCTCACGAGTGGCGACGTCGCCGGCGGCACTGTCACGCTCAACAACTACGGCGTGTTCGGCGTCGACGGCTCGGCTGCCATCATCAACTTCCCCGAAGTGGCGATCGTGGGGATCGGGCGCATCCTGCAGCGCCCGTGGGTCGTCGACCGCGACATCCGTTCCCGGCCCGTGACCGAGCTCTCGCTGGCGTTCGACCACAGGGTGTGCGACGGAGGGGTGGCAGGGGGGTTCTTGCGGTTCGTCGCCGACTGCGTGGAACATCCGGTCCGGTTGCTCTCGCTGTAGCACGGACGGACGGCGAGCTTGCAGTCGAGCGCCTCGAAGGTTGCGCTCAAGGCCGGACGGGCCGCGCCCAGCTTCGCAGGTAATGATCGTCGGACACTCCGAGCGCGCCAGGGGTGATCCCGAGCGGGCGGAAGGTGTCGACCATGACAGCGGTCTCGTCGGTGCGGCTCGCACCGGCGGCGGCCTCGGCACTTCCCGGCTGAGGCCCGTGCACGAAACCGGCGGGGTGCAACGTCAGTGAGTTCGGCTCGATCCCCGCACCCTTGCGGCTCGTGAAGTCCCCGTCCACGTAGAACAGGACCTCGTCGCTATCGACGTTCGCGTGGTGGTAGGGCACGCGGACGGCGTCCGGGTCGAAGTCGAGCAGCCGGGGCACGAAACTGCACACCACGAACCCAGGTCCCGCGAACGTCTGGTGCACAGGCGGCGGTTGGTGGAGCCGCCCCACCATGGGCTCGAAGTCACCGATGGAGAAGGCGAACGGGTACACGCAGCCGTCCCAGCCGACGACGTCGAACGGGTGGCAGGCGTGCACATGGCGCGACCAGCCGGAGCGGTGCCTGATCAGGACCGGCACCTCCTCGCCGTCGACCGTGAGCGGTTCGTCGGGCCCACGGAGGTCCCGTTCGGAGTAGGGGGCGCCCTCGCGCAGCTGCCCCGTGGGGGTCAGGTAGCGAGCGGGAATGGTCATGTGACCGGTCGCCTCCAAGACCAGCATTCGCATCGGCGCGGCGCCGACCACCCAGCGATGCGTCGTCGACGCAGGCACGACCACATAGTCTCCGGGCCCGACCTCGAGGCGTCCGAAGACCGACTCGAGCACACCACGGCCTTCGGCCACGAACGCGACCTCGTCACCTGCCGCGTTGCGGTACAGCTCGCTCGACTGCGTGGCGTGCACCCAGGCAATCGTGAGGTCGGCATTGCCGAGCAACGAGCGCCTGCCCGTGACAGGATCGCCGGCTTCACCGAACGTCCCGAGGCGAAGGTGCAACGGGCGGAGGGCTTCGTTCGGCGTGGGGCATTCCCGGGGGGTCACGATCGCCTCGGCGCTCAGGATCGCGCTCGGTGAGGAGCGGTGGTAGAGCAACGACGAGGCGCCGGAGAATCCCTCCTCGCCCATGAGCTCCTCGGCCAAGCGGCCGGTGGGAGATTGGTGCACGACGTGGCGTTTCGCCGGGACGTCGCCAACTCGGCGGTATTGCGGCACGGTCAGAACCTCCTCACGGGCCGGGTCCGGACCCGCTTTGCACTACAGGTTGCCGCGCCTGGCCTGCTCCCGCTCGATCGCCTCGAACAGCGCCTTGAAATTGCCCTCACCGAACCCGGTGGCGCCTTCGCGTTGAATCATCTCGAGAAACAGCGTCGGTCGATCCATCAGCGTCTCGGTGAACACTTGCAGGAGGTGCCCGTCCCCGTCGATGTCGACGAGGATGCCAAGTCTCTCGAGTTCGGCCCACGGCAGGCCGAGGTCGCCACAACGCGACCGTGCGTCCTCGTAGTAGGTGGCGGGAGGTGCGAGGAACCGCACGCCCCGGCGCTGCAATTCGTCGACGCACCGGACGATGTCGGGCGTGGCGAGCGCGACGTGCTGGACACCCGGACCGTGGTACCCGTCCAGGTACTCCTGGATCTGACTCTTCCGCCGGCCCGGAGCGGGCTCGTTGATGGGGAGCTTGATGTCGCCCCCGTTCCACATGACCGTCGATCGGAGCGCGGAGTACTCGGTCGAGATCTGCTCCGCGTCGAAATGACGCAGCTCGCTGAAGCCGAAGACTTGCGCGTACCACGCCACCCACTCGTCGAGCCGGCCTTCCTCGACGTTCGCGACGACGTGGTCGATGGCCGTGATCCCGACCGTGTCGCCGGTGCGCACGTGCGGCAGGCCTTCGGTCGTGTAGCCGGGGGCGAATCCGCTGTAGTGGCGACGGTCAACGAACGAGTGCCGTGTGGCTCCATACGAGGCGATAGCAGCGGTGCGTAACCAGCCTGCGTCATCCCTGTGGTCGGTCGGGCGATCGACGGGGCGAGCACCTTGCCGCACGGCCGCCTCGAACGCGGCGTCGACGTCTCTTGTCGAGAACGCGACGGTCCGGACACCGTCGCCGTGGCGAAAGACGTGGCGCGCGATCTCGGACTCCTCGCCGAGGCCAGCACTGACGAGAAACCGAACCGAGCCCTGTTCCAGCAAGTAGCCGACTTGATCCCGGACTCCCGTCTCGGGACCGCAATAGGCGACACAGTCGAACCCGAAGCCCGCCTGAAGGAGGTGAGAGACGGCCCTCGCGTTGCCGACCCACAGCTCGAGGTGATCCCAGCTAGTGAGCACGTCGACAGCGGCCGTCTCGCGTGCTGTCCCAATCACGGTCATGCACCTCATGCAACGACGCTCATGGTCAAGTGTCAATACAAGAGAGGTTCATTGAGCAGAAAGGCCATATACTTCGCCCATCGTTCGACAAAATGCTTAATCTGTGGACCTCGACGACCTGGATCGGCGCCTCATCGCTGCGCTGGCGGCTGCGCCCCGATCGGGAGTGCTGGAGCTTTCCCGCAAGCTCGGCGCCGCGCGCAACACCGTCCAGTCCCGCCTCGACAAGCTCATGGCCTTGGGCGTCATTGTTGGCTTCGGCCCGGAAATCGAGCTGGCGGCCATCGGCTATCACGTGGCCGCTTACGTCACCTTGCAGATCGCGCAGGGCCGCGGAGCCGATGTAGCAGCGCACCTGGCATCCATCCCCCAGGTCCTCGAGGTGCATCGCACGACGGGCGACGGCGACCTGCTCTGCCGGGTGGTCGCGACCAGCAACGCGCACCTGGCCGAGGTTCTCGACCGCATCTTGGAGGTTCAAGGGATCGACCGCACGACGAGCTCGCTCGTGCTCGACACTCCGGTGCCGGCGCGGGTACTGCCCGCGATCGACGCGCTCGGCAAGTCGTAGGCTCGGCACTCGTGGTCGATTACCAGTCGCTGTACCGGCGCTACCGTCCGCAGCGCTTCTCCGAGGTCCGTGGTCAGGATCACGTCGTGAACGCGCTCCGGCACGCCGTGCGGGACAACCGCGTGGCGCACGCGTATCTCTTCTCCGGCCCGCGAGGCACCGGCAAGACATCGACCGCGAGGATCGTCGCGAAGGCCCTGAACTGCAGGAGCCCAGTTGACGGCGAGCCGTGCGGGGTGTGCGACTCGTGCGTGGACATCACAAGGGGTGCCTCTTTTGACGTCCACGAGCTCGACGCGGCTTCCAACAATGGGGTCGATGCGATGCGAGACCTGGTCGCTCGAGCGTCGCTTGCCACGCCGGGACGCTGGAAGGTCTACATCGTCGACGAGGTTCACATGCTCTCGCAGGCAGCGTCGAATGCACTGCTGAAGACGCTGGAGGAACCCCCGGACCACGTCGTGTTCGTGCTCGCCACGACGGACCCTCAAAAGGTGCTCCCGACAATTCGCAGCCGGACGCAGCATTACGAGTTTCGTCTGCTCGATGCCGACGTGCTCGCGCTGTTGCTCGCAGACATCGTTCGTGACGCGCAGCTCGAGCTCCCCGAGACGGCGGTCGAAGCCGCCGTCCGACGTGGGCGGGGCTCGGCTCGCGACGCTCTGTCTGCGCTCGACCAGGTCATGGCTTCGGGCGTCGTGGAGGACGACAGCCCGTTTCTGCACGAGCTGCTCGTTTCGCTGGCGGAGCGAGACACGAGGCGCGCGCTGCACGCGATCGAGAGTGCGCTCGTCGCTGGTCGCGACGCGCCGCGCATCGCTTCTGAGCTCCTCGACGAGCTCCGCGGCCAGTTCCTCGCGGCCGTGGCACCAGGCGTGGCAAGGGAGGGCGAGCCGCCAGCGCCGCCGTCGCTGGCGTCCGCTCCGGCGCCGTCGCATGGTGGGCAGGTCCTCCTGCTCGGGCCGGCACGCACCGTCCGCGCGATGGAAGTGCTGGGGAACGCCATGGTGGCGATGCGAGATGCCCTCGACGCCCGGATCACGCTCGAGGTCGCCATCGTTCGCCTCACCCACCCTGAGGCCGACGACGACCCGGCTGCCTTGCTCGAGAGGATCGAGCGCCTGGAGCGCCGGATCCAGGAGCTCACGCCGCTAGTCGCCACGCCTCCTCCCCCGCCCATTGGCGCTCGCCCGCAGGCTCCTCCTGCCCCGCCGGCTCCCGCGGCTTCCACGCAGGCTCCTCCTGCCCCGCCGGCTCCCGCGGCTTCCCCGCC
>Ga0209415_10004276_pt1 | contig 26262 bp, 18 predicted proteins | sample PeaSoiSIISIP2007_FD_187696 | JGI IMG/M metagenome (GOLD analysis project Ga0209415, IMG submission 187696) | Peat soil microbial communities from Weissenstadt, Germany - SII-SIP-2007 (SPAdes) (version 2) | ecosystem: Environmental > Terrestrial > Soil > Wetlands > Peat | place: Germany... | reverse complement strand
CGCCTGCCCCAGTCAATAATTGACGACGCGCGAATGTAGAAGGGTGCAAACCACGCAATCATGCCGCTCCGGGAGGAACTGATGAACCGACATTAGACGCTTTTGGTGCTGAGCTTCTTGAACTCCGCATCGGAAACCCCAAGATACGGCGGCCGCGTAAGAGTCTTACCGCTGACCCTCAACCGGTACCCCCAAATAAAGGCACTGAACCTGTCGATCTCGCAGTCCCTCGTTCGACATACCAGTGAAGCTGAGGAAAGAGCCCTTTAGGAGGAGGACCTGGCAATGCGACAAACATTCTTCGGATGCCCGAAAGCAATCGCCGGCGCGGCCCTCGTCGGGCTTGGGACGTTTGTTCTGTATGAGAACCTGGCTGCGGCTGCTGCCCGGTTGAGCCACGTCCTCGGCGCTAACGGCTCGCAGGCACTCGGGGTGCTGCCCGCCGCCGTCCTGGCGGTTTCGCAAGCTATGCATGCCTGTGCCCTCAACCACCAGAGGTTTTTGCAGGGTCTCTTGCAGCAGATGTTGATATCATCCTGGGCGCTGCTATTCGTTATCGTGGGAACAGTATTATCGAGGGATACCTGCACGGACAAGTCAAAGCAAGTCCAAGAAAATAGTGCTGAACCTCTCAATCCCGTTTCCCTGGTTCGACGTCTTGGGGCGAGTGCGGTTACGCAACGAAGCAAATTGTGTCCAAAAAGAAGTTGTGAGCCTCTCGATGCGGAGCCTTCTATCGATTGCGAGCCGCGCCGTTTGAAGAAATAATTCTGCGCAGATCCCGTTTCCGGCCTATTCCGGTTTGGGGAGAAGAACGGCCAACAACGGTAGCGCCAACGCCAGGGAATAGGGACGCCCGTGGAAGATTTTCTGCTGCGCCATTGCCCGGCCGCCGTTTCCCCCTCGCCTCAGTACAGACGGAAGTCGACTTCGATGTTGACCTGAACCGCGACTGGGTGTCCGTCCTTCAGGGCAGGCTCGAATTTCCACTGCCGCACTGCCTCGATAGCTTTTTCAACGAGACCCATGCCCAGCGACCGTGATACGCGGATATCACGCGGCCTGCCCTCTGGGCCGACGACAACCCAGAGCACCACCGTCCCCTGGTATTTTGCTTTACGGGCCTCGTCGGAATATTGAGGGTCAGGAGCGTAAATCGCGCGTGGCGCGGAGACCCCGCCGCCCACGCGAAACACGCCACCGCCAATGCCACCGCCATATCCAGGGCCAACTCCAGGCCCGGTTCCTGTCCCGACTCCCCCACCGCTTCCATTCCCAATTCCGCCCCCGAATCCGGGCCCATTTGAGGGTTGTTGGAGAATCACGGAAAGTGGATTGCCAATCTGAGAGGCCGGAGGCACTAAGAGTGCCGGCGGCCCGACGACCGTCGGCTCAGCAGGCAGCTTCGGCTGCTCATTGCGAACAACGACGGTCGGAGACGTTATTTGCTCCCGGCTGAAACGGGGCAGGCTCCCTTTTGATTCGGTGACTTTGTCCCTGTCGCCACCGCCTCCTCCACCTCGACTTGTATCGGCGGACGGCGGCAGGACGTAAGGACTGATGTCTGTCAGCAAAACGGTCCTCGCATGCGGCGCCAGGCTCGGTTGTCTCGTAATCCACATTCCCGCTCCTGCCACGGCGGCAATCAGCGCCGCATGCATCGCCAGTGAAACCGCGAAGTTACCGCGATGGACAGGATAGTTTCCGTAGCCCGCTCCAAATAACGTCGGCAGGATATCTTCGATCTTCCCGTCCCGTCGCGCCCGTCCTTCCCCATCTGTCTGCGAAGCGATGGCAATCGGCACGGCATGTTTTTGTCCGAGCAACTCCGCTTTCAACATCGCTCTGAAGTCAGGGTCGGGAAGCAGCCGCAGTTCTGCGACGACTCCCAACAGATCCCCGATCTTAAGGTCTACCTTGAGTGGCGGGGAATCCGGCTCCGCGATCATCATCTCGATCGCGTCTTGAAGCTGATCTGCAAGAGAAATGCTAGCCATGATTGCTCCTTATCCGTTCACGAAGATTTTGCAATGCCCGTAGCTGAAGTTGCTTGATCGCGCCTTCGCTGCGCCCGAGTTCAGTTGCGATCTCGCGCAGACTCTTCTGGCCGACAAAACGCCGGGTGATCACCAACTTCTGATCGGGCGGCAGCCTGTCGACGAGTTGGTAAAGCATGGCCCGCCGTTCAACATCGTCTTCTACGCCGGCCTGCTCCAGTTCGTCCGTCGCGACTTCCGGCTGCCTGGCGGCCCGCTGCCAGCGGTCCGCAAGCACGTGTGCCGCAATTCCCAGGAGCCACGCCACAAACGGTGAGCCGCGCCATTCGAACCGCGGAAGGCCGGCCAAGGCCTGGTGAAAAACCTCCGCCGTCAGATCCTGCGCCTCTTCGCGGTTTTGTACCCGATGCGCAATGTAGGCATAGACTCGTTCAAAATTGTCCTCGTACAACTTGGCAAAGTGGGCCGGGTCCAGACGCGCCGCCTCCACCTGCAGCCGCTCATCGTCGTTTTTTTCCAGCTTGTGGTTTTCCAGCGCCCTCAAAATGTTCTCCGCGGCAGTTCGTTCTTACTCACATAATCCTGAAAACAGACGAAAAAGTTACGGCCCGGGCTAGATTTTTTATGAGGGAATCAAAACGGGCTCAATCCTACTTAGGAAGTGAGATGCAGGTTGGATTTCTGGGAAGTGAATGGCCGGCGCACTCAGGCTGATTTGCCCGGCAGCGTTCTACTGAGCCCTTGATCGAGGTAGCTATTCCGGTTTGAGGAAAAGAACCGCCAGCGGCGGCAGCGTCAACACCAGGGAATAGGGACGCCCGTGGAAGGTTTTCTCCTGGGCCCGCACGCTTCCGCTATTACCCACGCCGCTACCTCCGTAGTCTTTGGCGTCGCTGTTGAGCAGCTCCCGCCAATACCCCCCGCAGGGAACTCCTACCAGATAGTTGTCGCGCGGCACCGGCGTGAAGTTACACACTGCCAGCACTCTCTCCTTCTCGCTTTTTCCTTTGCGCAAGAAAGACAGCACGCTGGCCGCATTGTCGTTGGCATCGATCCATTCAAATCCAGCCGGGTCGGTATCCAGCTGGTGCAGCGCCGGTTGTTCGCGATAGACGCGATTCAGTTGCTCCACCCAGAACTGTACCCCCCGATGCAGCGGATACTGCAAAACGTACCACTCCAGGGCGGAGTCGTGGGTCCACTCCCGCACTTGTCCGAATTCGTCTCCCATGAACAGCAGCTTTTTCCCCGGCTGCGCAAACATGTATCCGTACAGCAGGCGCAGATTGGCGAATCTTTGCCATTCGTCTCCCGGCATCTTGCCAATGAGCGAGCCCTTGCCGTGCACCACTTCATCGTGGGAAAGCGGGAGGACGAAGTTCTCGGTGAAGCCGTACAGCATGCGGAAGGTGAGCTGGTTGTGATGATATTTGCGATGGATTGGGTCCTGGGTGAAGTACTCGAGAGTGTCATGCATCCACCCCATGTCCCACTTCATGCCGAAGCCCAGCCCGCCCACGTAAGTTGGGCGCGAGACCATAGGCCAGGCGGTGGACTCCTCCGCAATGGTCTGAATGCCGGGATGCTCCTTGTAGGCCTCAGTGTTGAACTGGCGCAGAAAGTCAATGGCCTCCAGGTTCTCGCGTCCGCCGTACTGATTGGGAATCCACTCGCCCTGGCGGCGGGAATAGTCGAGATAAAGCATGGAAGCGACCGCATCCACGCGTATCCCGTCGGCGTGGTACTTATCCAGCCAGAGCATGGCGCTCGACATCAGAAAGCTGCGAACCTCGTTGCGCCCGTAGTTGAAGATGTAGGTATTCCAGTCGGGATGAAAACCCTTGCGCCAGTCAGCGTGCTCGAACAGATGCGTGCCATCGAAATATGCCAGCCCGTGGCCGTCGGAAGGGAAGTGGGAGGGCACCCAGTCCAGGATCACGCCAATGCCGTGCTGATGCAGGAAGTCCACCAGGTACATGAAATCCTGCGGCGTGCCGTAGCGCGAAGTGGGGGCGAAATAGCCGGTTGTCTGATATCCCCAGGATGCGTAGAAGGGGTGCTCCATGACGGGCATGAATTCCACGTGAGTGAATCCCAGGCGCTGCATGTACTCGGCCAGCTGTGGCGCCATCTCACGATAGGAGAGCGGCCGGTTGCCGGCATCGCGCATCCAGGAGCCAATGTGAACCTCGTAGACGGAAACCGGCGCCTGCAGCGAGTCCTTTTTTGCGCGATTTGCCATCCACTCGCGATCGCCCCATTCGTAGTCCAGACCCCACACCACGGAGGCCGTACGCGGCGGCTTCTCGTGGAAAACGCCAAAGGGATCGGCCTTGTCGGCCACGAACCCATGTTGATTCGAAAGGATGTGAAACTTGTACAAAGCGCCCTTGGTGATTCCGGGCACGAAGCCTTCCCAAATTCCGGAACTGCCGCGGCCATGCAAGGGATGAGCGTGGGGAGCCCAATTATTGAAGTTGCCAATGACGGAAACCTCGCGTGCGTTGGGCGCCCACACGCTGAAACACACTCCTGGCTCATTCTCGACGGTCTTAAGATGCGCCCCCAGCTTTTCGTACATCCGGTAGTGTCTGCCCTCGTTGAAAAGATAGAGGTCCTGCTCGGTCAGCAAGCTGACGTCATAACGGGGAGAAGCGGCGAGAATTGGGGGCGCTTTGCTCGTCATCGGGCCAAGGGATTGGAGAATGCCTGTCCAAGTGTACCGGAATCTGCGGGTTCTGAGGGGTTACTCGCGCATGCTAAACTTTCTCTGCCCCCGGCCGAACCTCATCAGAGGGGTCCACACGAAATGCCCGTTCTGCGAGTCATCATCCTATGGCATCAGCATCAGCCTTTTTACAAGGATCTGGTCACCGGCGAGTACCGCCTGCCCTGGGTTCGCCTGCACGCGCTCAAAGATTACTACGGCATGGTCAAGTTGCTGGACGAGTTTCCCAATGTTCACCAGACTTTCAATCTAGTTCCCTCGCTGATCACGCAAATTCAGGACTTTGCCGCCGGCACACCGGAAGGCCCGTTTCTGCAGGTGGCCGCTACCCCGGCCCAGAATCTCACCCTGGCCGAGCGCCAGTTCGCGCTGCAGTACCTGTTCCAGGCCAATCCGGTCAACATGATCGGACGCTATCCGCGCTACCGCGAGTTGTGGGAACGCTTTCGCGGCACCGGAGGCTCCCCGGAACGCGCCGAAAAATACTTTCAGCCGCAGGATCTCACGGATCTGCAGGTGCTCTCGCAGATCGCCTGGTTTGACGAGTTTTTTCTGGAAGAGCCGGACATCGCCGCCTTGGTGAAGAAAGGCCACGGCTACTCTCTCGACGATCAACGCCGGGTGATTCAGCGGGAGCGCGAACTGGTGGCGAAAGTGCTTCCCGCCCACGCCGACGCCGCGAAGCGCGGGGGAATCGAGATTTCCACGTCGGCCTTTTATCATCCCATTCTGCCGCTGGTCTGCGATACCAACATGGGCGCCGTTTCCAGCCCGGGTTTGCCCCTGCCCCACAACCGTTTTCGCCATCCCGAAGACGCCCGTGAACAACTGCAGCGCGGGCTCGATTTGCACGAAAAAGTGTTCGGCATGCGGCCGAAAGGCGTTTGGCCTTCCGAGGGCAGCGTTTCCGAGGAAGTCCTGGCCATCGCGCAGAGCCTGGGCGTGCAGTGGATGGCTACCGACGAAGGTGTTCTTGGCCGCAGCCTGGGACTGAATTTCTCGCGCGACGGGAACGGCCACCTGGCGCCCGGCCCAGCCGAGAAGCTCTACACCATCCATCGCTTCGAGAACAAACAAACCGCGATGCACCTGATCTTCCGCGATCACACCATCTCTGATTTGATCGGGTTCGTCTACTCGGGCATGCCCGCGCAAGACGCGGCCAATCACCTGATGCAGAACATCAAGCAAGCGGCGCAACCGGTTCTGGATGCGGGCCGGGATGCGATCATGCCCATCATCCTCGATGGTGAAAATGCCTGGGAATATTACCCAAAATCCGGCCGCGAATTTCTCCGCCGTTTCTATGACACCCTGCAGCACGAGCCCGGCGTTGAAGCCGTCACCGTATCGGAAGCCATCGCGCGGCACAAGAATTTCAACCCGCTTGCTTCGCTGGTTCCCGGCTCCTGGATCGATGCCAACTTCAACGTTTGGATCGGCGCCCCGGAGGACAACCGGGCCTGGGACTATCTTCACCGTGCCCGCGAGTTCTATGCCCAGAACGCGGCGCGGGCCAGTGAGCAGCAGCGCAAGCTGGCTTTCGAAGAAATCTTGATCGCCGAGGGCAGTGACTGGAACTGGTGGTATGGTCCCGAGCACCACTCGGCCAACGACCGCGAATTCGACGAACTCTACCGCAAGCACCTGTCAAATGTGTATCAGGCGTTGGGCGCCAGCCCCCCGGACTTTCTGGCGCAACCCATCCTCGGCGGCGTGGCGCGGCCTTCGTTCGTGCCGCAGACGTCCTATATTCATCCTCACGTGACCGGAGAGATGATCCGTTATTTCGAGTGGATGGGCGCGGCCGTCTACACTTCCGACCGCCGTTCCGGTTCCATGCACGGCAAGAGCTTCCTCCTGGATTCGGTGTACGCCGGAATCGACGAGGAGAACATCTACGGCCGTCTCGATTTCGCCGGCAAGGTTCCAGAGACCGATTTTGAATTAGTCATCAACCTGGAATCCTGGGCGACGGAGGCGCAGCGGCCCCGCCGCGCTTTGCGTCTGAATCTCAGCGTGGAAGCTTCGAAACTCCGCTCTTGGCAGGTGACCGTTCCGAACGATCCTAAACCGATGGCTTCCTCGGAACGTCCCGCGGCCGGTGTGGCGGTCGCTTTATTCCGCAACTTTGAATTCAAGTTGCCGCTCACTTGGTTGCTCGCCACGCCCGTACCTTCCTCGAGCTTGGAGACGAGTTCCACTCCGGTTGTGACCAAGCTACGCTTGCGTTTCAGCTTGTGGCAGAATCGTTTGCCCGTGGACGCTCTGCCGGTCGAAGGTTGGATCGAACTCCCGCTTCTGAGCGAAGAGGATCTGATGTCACTGGCCTAGCCGGGCATCGCCTCTGTGAGGCAGCAAACCATGCACCCAGCCGCTCATCCATGGAATCCCGCCGACTACGCCCGTCACTCCCAGGGACAGGAGCGCTGGGCCAAAGAGCTATTCGCGTTGCTGGCCCCGAAGCCCCACGAACGGGTGCTGGATATCGGCTGTGGTGACGGCCGCAACACCGCCGAGCTGGCCGCGATGGTTTCCGAAGGGGCGGTGGTGGGTGTGGACCGTTCGCCCGATATGATCAAGTTTGCTCAGGAACATTTTCCGCCCGCCAGGTTTCCGAACTTGTCATTTCTCCAAGCCGACGCCAGTGCGTTGCCCTTCGACTCCGAGTTCGACGCGGTGTTCTCGAATGCGGTCCTGCACTGGGTGCTCGACCACGAACCGGTACTGGCGGGGATTGCCCGCAGCCTGCGCCCGGGCGGCCGCTGCGTTCTGCAAATGGGGGGACAGGGAAGCGGCGCTGATGTCGTCCGCGCGCTGGAGGCCTGCCTGCGCGATGAAGAGTGGAAGGCGTCGCCGCCCGCTGAAATTCCCTACGGCTTCCACCATCCCAGCCAGTACTGCATCTGGTTGCAAACCGCCGGCCTGGAGCCCGATTCCGTCGAGTTGATCGAGAAAGACATGGTCCACCCTGACGTAGCGGCCTTTACGGGATGGTTGCGCACCGCATGGATGCCTTACACCAGTCTGGTTTCAGCTGGCCTTCGCGACCAATTTCTGCAGGCCGTGACCGAGCGGTATGTTGCCGCTCATCCTCCTGACAGCGAGGGCCGCGTACACGTGCGCATGATCCGGCTGCAGGTCTTAGCGCACAAGCCCACCGCACGCTGAGGCTCGAGCCGCAAAAAGGCCGGAGGCAAAACGCCTCCGGCCCCTGAAACCGAAAACCGAGAACCGGGAACTGATTAAAGACATCACAACCGAACCCAGAGTTACTCCCCTCCGCTTGCTGCTGTCATGGCCATCGGCCGGTTCAGTTCCATCACCAATTCCGTACCCTTAGGCAGCACCGCCGACTTTCTCTTCGTTAGCCAGTGAACGAAGGTGCCAGTGGCGGCGATGGAGCCGCCGATCAGCAGGCCCGGCCCCCCGGCAATCAGCCCGCCTGCCATCATGCCAACGCCCGTGCCCAATCCGATCTCGGCCATATCCTTACCATCGTGTCCCGAACCCTTGAACTGGCCTTCGGGGTTGACGTCTGTGCCGTGGCGCTGGTCAGTGTCGACCAGCGTGGCATTCAGCGTAAAGCGCTGGCCATCAGCCAGGACCACAGCTTCCGGCAGGATCCCAATCGTAGGCTTGCCCGCAATGCGCCGCGGCTCGCTCACTTTGGTGACCCGGCCTTGCACGGTTGCGCCAATCGGAATCACGGTCTTGCCATCGAGCATCACTGCTTCGGTGACCCGCGCGGAGAACGAGTCTCCGCTCTTGTTGGAGAAAGTGGAAAGAGTATTTTCCAGCTTGGCCTTAAGCGCCGTACCCTCGGGCACGGATATGTTGGTTTGCGCCGCGACGGTTGCCGCCAGCAGTATGACGCCGAACAGAACTGTAAGTTTCTTCTTCATCACGCCTCCGGGTCAGCCGTCCAAAGAGAAGACTCCAGCGCAGGTGAGCCAAACCAGAGAATCTCCGGGCGTCTTGTATCCCAATCCGACTGTAAGCCGCGACGCAGAGCCCGGCAATAACCGGAACGGTACTGCGAACCAGACCGGGCAAGAGCTTGATTTATAATCACCAGTTCCACGGCAACTCGTGGGCAAGACCTGCATAGGCGTCGACTATCGGATAGAGGCAGCGCTTTTCCTTGGTCCCGACATAGAAGATACCGACATAAAGATACCGACATAAGACAAGACAGTCCTGAATTCGAGAATGAGGGGAGATTCATGAGCAATATTGCTGAGATTCAAGGCCGCGAGGTCATCGACTCGCGCGGCAACCCCACGGTGGAAGCGGAAGTCACACTCCAGGATGGTGCGCGCGGCCGCGCCATCGTCCCCAGCGGTGCATCGACGGGTGAGCACGAAGCCGTGGAATTGCGCGATGGCGACAAGGCGCGCTATTTGGGCAAGGGCGTTCTCAAGGCTGTGGAAAACGTCAACGGCGAAATCGCCGAAGCTCTGGCCAATTGGGATGCTGCCGACCAGCGCGGTCTGGACCAGAAGATGATCGAACTGGATGGCACCGAAAACAAAGGCCGCCTTGGAGCCAATGCCATTCTCTCCGTCTCCATGGCGGCCGCCCGAGCCGCAGCCGCCAGCTACGGATTGCCGCTCTACCGCTATCTGGGCGGCGCCGCAGCCAACACTCTGCCGACTCCGATGATGAACATCCTCAATGGCGGCGCCCATGCCGACAACAACGTGGACTTTCAGGAATTTATGGTCATGCCGGTAGGCGCGGAATCCTTTGCGGAGGCTTTGCGCTGGGGCGTCGAAGTTTTCCATACCCTGAAAGGCGTGCTCAAGAAGCGTGGCTACAACACTTCGGTCGGCGACGAAGGCGGATTTGCTCCATCGCTGAAGTCGAATGTCGAGGCCATCGAAGTCGTTCTCGAAGCCATCACCCAGGCCGGCTACAAGCCCGGCTACGAGATTGCGATTGCGCTCGATCCCGCCGCCAGCGAGTTTTATCAGGATGGCAAGTACGTCTTTAAAAAGTCCGACAAGTCGGCGAAAAGTTCGGAAGACATGGTGATCTATTTGGCCAAGTGGGCGCGCGATTACCCGATTGTCTCAATCGAAGACGGCCTGGCCGAAGACGACTGGGATGGCTGGCGCAGTCTGACCGAACAGCTCGGCGGCAAGATTCAACTTGTGGGCGACGACATCTTTGTCACCAATGTCAAGCGGTTGCAGGAGGGAATCGACCGCGGCGTAGGCAACTCCATTCTCATCAAGGTGAATCAAATCGGCACGGTCAGCGAGACGCTGGACGCGATCGAGCTGGCGCGCCGCAACGGTTATACCGCCGTTATTTCGCACCGGTCGGGAGAAACCGAAGACACTTTCATTGCCGACCTGGCGGTGGCGACAGGAGCAGGCCAGATCAAGACCGGATCCGCTTCTCGTACCGACCGCATCTCCAAGTACAACCAGTTGCTGCGGATCGAAGAAGAGCTTGGTTCGGGTGCACGCTTCCTGGGATTGAAAGCGTTGAACTTCAAGGGCTAGATCGAAATAGGGTTAGATCGAAAATGGCTAGATCGAAAAAATCACAATCGGCGAGGCTGTCTATGCTCAAGCGGCGGTTCGTAGCAGGGACGTGTTTCTTACTGATTTTTCCAACTCTCGGCATCGCGCAGACCGCAACTTCTGCCGTCGACGCGCCGGACAGAGAGGAAGTTTTGAAACTCATGGACGTCATGCAGGTGAGGGAGCGTGTGGTCCAAATCATGCAGAACGTCGCGGATCAATCCCGAAAGAGCGCCGAGGCGGGTTTCAAGCAGAAAGTGCCCGATGCCACTCCCCAGCAGTTGGCGAAGGTGGACGCCTTGGCTAACACCATATTCAAACAATTGCCGGTGGACGAGGTGGTGAGTGCGATGGTACCCATCTATCAGAAGCATCTGACCAAGCCGGATATAGACGGCATCCTCGCATTCTATTCTTCCCCGGTGGGGCAAAAGCTGCTGAAGGAACAGCCGGCGATGCTGACGGAATCCATGCAGGCCGGTGGCGAAGTGGGACGCCGCATACTTGACACCATGAACCTGCAGCTGGCGCAACAGCTTGGTCAGATGGTCCAGGAAGAGCAGCAGAAAAAGCAGCCCGCGGAGCAACCTCAACCGCCGAAGAACTAGTCTTCGGCATCTTACCTCAACCTTAAACGTTCAAAATCAGAGATGGAGCTGTTCGATCAATGACCCGCCCCAAACCACTCGTCCTCGTCATCCTCGATGGCTGGGGATATCGCCCCGAGACCAATGCCAATGCCATCGCGCTGGCCCGCAAGCCCACCTACGACCGCCTGTTGCGTGAGTATCCCAATACGCTCATCCAGACCAGCGGCAAGTTCGTCGGCCTGCCCGACGGACAGATGGGCAACAGTGAAGTCGGCCACCTCAACATCGGCGCCGGGCGCATCGTCCACATGGACAGCACCCGCATCGAGTTGATGATCCAGAACGGCGAGTTCTTTTCGCATCCCGTGCTGCTCGCCGCCATGAAGAACGCGCAGACGGGAGGCCGTCGATTTCATCTTTTCGGCCTCTGCTCCGACGGAGGGGTGCACTCCTATCAAACCCATCTCTACGCGCTGCTGAAGATGGCCAAACACAACAATGTGGACCGCGTTTTCGTGCACGCCTTCATGGACGGCCGCGATACCCTCCCCACCAACGGCGCCGGCTACCTGGAACAGTTGCAACAGAAAATGCGCGAGTACAACACCGGCAAAATTGCCAGCGTCAACGGGCGCTACTACGCCATGGACCGCGACCGCCGCTGGGAGCGCATCGCCAAGGCCTTCAACGCCATGGTGTACGGTGACGGCGAAGGCGGCAAGTATGCGAACCCGGTGCAGGGCATGAAAGATTCCTACAACAAAGGCGTAACCGACGAATTTGTCGTCCCCTTCGTTTGCGTGGACGAACGCAACCAACCCCTCGCCGTCATCCGCGACGATGATTCCTGCATCTGCTTCAACTTCCGCGCCGACCGCGTGCGCCAGATCACTCGCGCCCTCACCCGCAACAGCGGACTGAACCCACAAGGTGGCCGCGACCTGCAGGGAGCCGATGACCTCGACGCCGCCATCCCCCGCGACCGTGTCCCCAAGAATCTGCACTACGTCTGCATGACGCAGTACGACAAGAAATTTACTTTGCCGGTCGTCATCCCACCCGAGTCGATGAACAACATTCTGGCCAACGTGATGGGCCAGATGAATCTGCGCAACCTGCGCGTAGCCGAAACTGAAAAATACGCCCACGTCACATATTTTTTTAACGGCGGCGTGGAACAGCCATTTCCCGGAGAAGACCGGCTGCTGGTTCAGTCACCCAAAGTCGCCACCTACGACCTGAAGCCGGAGATGAGCGCCGCCGGCATCGCCGATGTGGTGGTAAAAGCCGTGGAAGACGGAACCTTCGACGTGATCATCGTGAATTTCGCCAATGCTGACATGGTGGGCCATTCCGGCAAACTCGAGCCCACCATCAAAGCCGTAGAAACTGTGGACACCTGTCTCGGCCGCATCGAGCTTGCGGTGCGCGCGAAAGGTGGCGCCCTGCTGATCACCGCCGACCACGGCAACGCCGAGATGATGATCGATCCCGCCACCGGCGGCCCGCACACCGCCCACACCACGAATCCGGTGCCGTTTATCGTGGTCGCGGCGGACAGCCAGCAATTTACGCTCAAGCCGGGCGGCTCGCTGCGCGATATTTCGCCGACGGTGCTGGGTATGCTGGGCATCGATGAACCCAAAGAAATGACAGGGCAGGATCTGCGAGCGCCGGTCAAGATCGGGTGATCTGGTGATCGGGCCATCGGGCCAAGTGAAACGCGAACCTTCGGCAGGGGATATGAGTATCGGCATCAGCAAACAGGAACAGCTTCGCGATCGGACGAAGAAATTCGCCCTTAGGATCATCCGGCTGTTTCAAAGCCTCCCGCGGTCAGGTGAAGCGCAGGTTCTAGGGAAGCAGTTGTTGAGGTCTGGGACCTCAGTAGGTGCAAACTACCGGGCCGCGGGACGGGCTCGCTCAAAGGCTGAATTTGTTTCGAAAATAGGCATTGTGGTTGAAGAAGCAGACGAAACTGTTTTTTTGGCTTGAGTGCCTAATTGAATCGGTATTGTGAAGAAAGAGTTGCTCGGAGACCTCCTGGCTGAGCAAACGAACTGGTGGCCATTTTTGCCGCGTCGCAGCGCACCGAGCGCGACTAGATTCTCGGTCGCCCGATGACCCGATCACCCGATCTCCCGATCATGAAGCTCTTAATCGTCTTTCATCATCGCTTCGATTTCTGGAATGTTCCGCTGTGGTTCGCCGAGCGCCTGCGGAAAGAGTTTCCTGAGCTCCAAGTCGTTCGCCTAACCAGCTACGACGGCGTTGAAGAGCAAATCCGCGACGCTGAGATCGTCATCACATGGTCGCTGCGTCCCGAGCAAATGAAGGGCGCTCAAAAACTGCGCTGGATTCACTCCCCCTCCGCGGCGGTCCATCAACTGCTTTTCCAGGAGGTGGTCAATAGCGACATCGTCATCACCAACGGCCGCGATGTCCATGGCCCCGTGGTTGCCGAGCACGTCATTGCGATGATTTTTGCTCTGGCCAGGAAACTGCCGCAGGCATCCCGCTTTCAGCAGAAGCGAGTTTGGGGCCAGGAGGAGTTGTGGCACTCCCGTCCCCATCCCCGGGAGGTTGCCGGCGCGACTTTGGGCCTGGTCGGTCTCGGTGGCATCGGACGTACCGCGGCCCGCCATGCCAGCGCTCTCGGCATGCGCGTCATCGCCGTCCGTGAGCATCCGGAGAAGGGAAGTCCGGAAGGCGTGGAGCAGGTCTTTGCTTCCTCGCAACTCGACACGCTGCTGGCTGAATCCGACTACGTCGTCCTTGCCGCTCCGGTGACTTCGGCGACCCACAACCTTATCGACGCCGCGCGTCTCGCCACAATGAAGCCGGACGCCTGCCTGATCAACGTGAGCCGCGGCCAGTTGGTGGACGAAGCCGCTCTGGCCCAAGCCCTGCGTGACAACAAAATCGGCGGCGCCGCACTGGATGTGTTCGTCGAAGAGCCTTTGCCCGCCAGTTCTCCGCTGTGGGAGTTCGAAAACGTGCTCATCACGCCGCACACCGCCGGCCTTACCGGGAAGCAATGGGAGCGCCAATACACGCTGGTCGCGGAGAACCTCCGCCGTTATCTCAATCATCAGCCACTATTGGCAGTCGTGGACAAAGAGAAGGGATACTGAAGTTGTGTCCCTACGATTTCCTTCGTGCACCTTCGTGTCCTTCGTGGTGAAAAGGTTCTAGGTCTGGCTGGGGGGGAACAAAGGCAATAACCACAAAGGACACGAAGGTCCACGAGGGAAAGCCCGGTCACTCCTTGGTGGCAATTCCCAAAGTTTTCATCTTGCGATAGAGGTGGCTGCGTTCCAGACCCAGCACCTCAGCGGTGCGGCTCACGTTGCCGTGATTTTCGTCGAGCTTCTTCAGAATGTAGTCGCGCTCGTAGGCGTCACGCGCCTGGTGCAGGGTGGAAAATTCAGCGCCCGCGCTGCGCCGGCTGCCGTCGCGATGCACCAGCGGGGGCAGGTGCTTGCGCTCGAACCGGCTGGTCGCCGGATTCATGATGACAATCCGCTCGATGACGTTGCGCAGTTCGCGTACATTCCCCGGCCAGGAGTAGCGCATAAGGGTTTCAATGGCGTCGTCGGTCAGTTCCCGCGGGCGGCGTCCATACGCAGCGGAAAACTCCTTGAGAAAATGGCGGGCCAGCAGCGGAATATCTTCTTTGCGCTCGCGCAGCGGCGGAACATAAAAGGGAATCACGTTGAGGCGGTAAAACAAGTCCTCGCGGAAATTTCCCCGCGAGATCTCTTCCTCCAGATCCTTATTAGTCGAAGCGATCACCCGCGCGTCCACGGTGACCAGTTCATCGCTGCCCACCGGCGTAAACCGCTGCTCGTCCAAAGTGCGCAAGACCTTCGCCTGAGTCTTTAGGCTCATATCGCCCACTTCGTCCAGCAACAACGTGCCCCCATGAGCCTTCTGGAACTTGCCTTCCTTGTCGGACACGGCGGAGGGAAACGACCCCTTGCGATGGCCGAACAGTTCGCTCTCAATCAAATCTTCAGGGATGGCGGCGCAGTTGAGCTCTACGAACATCTCGTCCTTGCGCAAACTCTGGCCATGAATGGCGCGAGCCACCAGTTCCTTCCCCGTACCCGACTCACCGTAAATCAGAACCCGGCCGTTGGTCGGAGCCATGATTTGAATCTGCTGGCGCAGCGCTTTCATGGGAACGCTCTCGCCCTCGATCACACTCCGGGGCGCCAGCTGCCGTTTCAGATCGCGGTTCTCCTCCCGCAAGCGCTTGGCATCGGCGGCGTTCTTGATCAGGATCAGAGTCTTGTCAATGGAGAGTGGCTTTTCCAGAAAGTCGTAAGCCCCAAGTTTGGTGGCGCGCACCGCGGTCTCAATCGTTCCATGCCCGGAGATCATGATGACCTCGGGGGCGTCGGCGATTTCGCGAATCTTCTGCAGAGTCTCCAGACCATCCATGCCCGGCAGCCACACGTCGAGCAGAGCTACGTCGAACGGGCTCTTGCGGAGAATTTCCAGGCAAGCCTCACCGCTTTCCGCCAAGGCAGTTTTATAGCCTTCATCTTCCAGCACGCCCTTCAGCGACTGCCGGATGTTGGCCTGGTCATCTACGATGAGGATGCTATGCATGCTGGCTGACAGGCGATGAGGCCACCGCTTCCGGGGCCAGCGGCAATTCCAGCACGAAGCGCGTGCCCACCGGCCGGTTTTCCTCCACATGAATGGAGCCGTGGTGATCTTCCACAATGCGGCTAACAATGGCGAGACCGAGACCCGTGCCTCGCTGCTTGGTGGAGAAATAAGGCATGAAAAGCCGTTCCTTCAGTTCCTGCGTGACTCCGTGCCCGGTATCCGCTACCACGATCTCGACCGCGTCCCGGGTAGCGACCAGCGAGGTACAGATCTGAATCTCGCGTACCAGAGAATCCTGCATGGCCTCGGCCGCATTGTCCACCAGGTTGGCCAGGGCTCGCTTGATGGCTTCCGCATCGGCCATCACGGAAGGCAGATCGGCGGCCAGCAGGGTCTGTACGCGGATATTGTCCAGCCGCCCATTGAACATAGCCAGCGTGTTTTCCACGATGGAATTGATATTGGCCGGCTTCGGCTGAGCCGCGGGAAAACGCGCCAGGGTGGAGAATTCATCCACCAGCGTGCGCACCGTTTCAACCGCCGCCGCAATGGTTTCGGCGCAGCCGTGGAGAACCTCCAGCGAAGCCGCGTCGGGAATGGCGCCCCGGTCCAGGTGACGGCGAATCCGTTCGGCCGACAGGGCAATCGGGGTCAGCGGGTTCTTGATTTCGTGGGCCACTCGCCGCGCTACTTCACGCCAGGCAGCCTGCTTTTGCGCCTTGAGCAGATCGGACAAGTCCTCGAATACCAGTACGTAACCCAACCGCTGTCCTTGATGCTGCAGGGTAGCGACGGTCACGGCAACATTCAGCTTGTCCCATGGCAAGTCCATTTCCATCTGCATCGTGGTCGTGCCCATGCGATCGGCGCGCCGCAGCAGAGGTTCCAGATCCTCGAGCACCTCCCGCGGAAAGATGTCTCCCAGCGCGGCGCCAATCAGCACTCCCGGAGCGCCGGATTCACCGCCCTTGGGCCGAAACAAGCGGAACAACGCGTAATTCACGTGCGTGATGCGGCGGCCCGCGTCGAGCGAGAGCACGCCCGTGGGGATGCTCTCCAGGATGGTCTCGATATGCTGCCGGCGCTGCTCCAGAGTGATGTTCGCGGCGCTGAGTTCGCGGCTGGAAGCCTCAATCTGTTTGCGGCTTGACTCCAATTCCTCCGCCATGCGGTTGAACGAACGCACCAGGTCGCCAATTTCATCGGCGGCGTGTACTTCGACGCGATAGTCGAGCCGTCCGCGGGAGATCTCCTGGGTGGCTTCGGCCAGCGCCGCCACCGGACGCGTGACCAGTTTGGAGAGAAACAACGCCAGCCAGGTGGTGGCAAACAGCACCAGCACGGTGAGCAACAGCAGCAGCCCCATGTAGGTGCGGCGCACCAACCTTCGCTGCGCCGCCAGCTCAAAGTATTGCTTCTGGCTGGCCTCCACTTGTTTTTGTGTCTCGGAGAATTTCTTGGGCAAAGGCATGGCCACCAAAATCAAGCCATGCTTACCCACCGGCGCGCTGCTCACCATGTAATCGGTCTGCTCCCAGGTGAACCGCACCGGAGTGGAGCCATCGCCCGATGGCAATTCCGGCAGCTTCCCCTTGAGCAATGGCCAGGGCGCGGGCGCGCCGAAACTGGCTTCGGCTTCGCCATCCTCGATGGCGACCGCAAATCCTCCCTGCAAGGTAGGCTCGTGCCGGCGAAAGGCGCTCACCACAGCGGAGAAGCTGTGTCCATCGAAGGCGTATTGTGTTTCCGGGGCGGCTGCCAACGATACCGCCTCGGCGTGGGCGTTCTCTGCCGCGTACTCGGAGAGCAGCGACGCCATGGCTGCCGTATCTCTGCGCACTTCTTCCACCGGGCTCGAAAACCACTTATCCAGCGAATGATTCATCAGACCGTAGGCGAACCAGAACATCACGATGACGGGAAGAAATGAAAGCAGCAGGCTGACCACCACCAGGCGAGTACGGAACTTCGATCCCAGAACTCCCAGCCGCCGTTCGGCAAACAACTTGAGGAGATTCCGCACCAGCACGAAAGTCAGCGCCACGAATAGCAGGAAGATCAGAGCCGAAAGCGAAGCGAAGACCACAATCTGCTGATTGCTGTCCGGCCGGAGAAAATCCAGATCGAACGAGACCTGGGAAACGATCGCTCCCAGCAGCAAAAAGACGGCCGCCCCGGTTACGTAGATCACCCGCTTTCGTTTGGAGGGTTCTTCCGTGAGGCGATTTGGCTGGGGAGAGGACATGGCAATTACGATTCAACCGGCGCTCTTATCCCGGGCGACCGCTGAACCGCTTCATTATAAGCCGGATGTTACTGCACCGGCCATGGTGCAGTCGGAAAGACGTTGACCGGGAGAGATACCTCAACGAGCTGGCTGAGACCTGAAGACCTGGCGAACCGCATCATAGTCTGGCTTGGGCTTGTACTGCCGGTCGAAGAGAAGTGCGTCGCCTTTGGTCTTGTGGGTGAACCACCCGATCCACGAATACTTATCCGTGAATCCCCAGGTTTGGAAAGCGGTGCAGCCGGAATGCTGTAGACAGACCGTGGCAACCTGCCGGTAGATCTCGGCCTGCTGTGCCAGGTCGGCTTCATGCAGCACCGCGCCGCCGGCATCCACCGGCAGCGCCACATCCATCTCTGTGACGTGAACTTGCACCCCGAGCCGGGTGAGCCGGTCGATATTGGCCGCGATCGAAGCTGCATCCATTTTAAGATCGAGCAGGTGCATCTGCAGGCCGACACCGTCGATCGGCACGCCGCGGTTCTTGAAATCTTTCACCATCGCATAGACCGCATCCGACTTGCGGTTCATGCCCTCAGCGCCTGCTTCGTTGTAAAAAAGAAGAGCCTTCGGGTCGGCGGCGCGCGCCCAGAGGAAAGCCTGCTCAATGTACGTCGGCCCCAGCCCAATTCCCGGCTGGTTGTGCCAGATGGAGTCACGCACCCGGCCGTTTTCATCAAGCGCTTCGTTCACGACGTCCCAGGCAAAGACCCTTCCACGATAGCGTCCCACCACCCGCCCAATGTGTTCTTGCAGTAACTTGGACAATTGTTGTGGCGTGTAGTTCCCGTTCGTAAGCCATTTTGGGTTGTGCGTTCCCCAGAGCAAATTGTGGCCACGAACTTTCATCCCGTGAGCCTCGGCAAAATCGACCAAGCGGTCCGCGGCAGCGAAGTCGAATGTCTTCTCATCGGGCCGAATCGCGGTCCACTTCATGGCGTCTTCCGCTTCGAGCATGTTGAATTCCCGTGCCAGCGTGGAAGCATAAGCCGGTTCCGACAAATAAGCCGGGTTGACCGCTGTGCCCACCAGGATGCCAATACGGCCGGCCTCCTGGCGCAACGACTGTGCTCTGCAAGCTGCGGCTAGGCCGCACAATAGGAGCACGATCAGCCTAGGATTGGGATAAACCCGCATATAACGTAATTTTCACCCGGGCAAGAATTTCGCACAATGCTCTGCCGCGCCGTGGGGCCTACGGATGTGGTTCCACGTGTTCGACGCGGTTTCGGCCTCTGTTCTTAGCTTCGTACAGGCCCAGGTCCGCTCGATTGAGGAACGATTCGACCTCAATGTCCGCAGTTCCGTCCACGACCGCGACCCCCATGCTCACGGTGACGGCTCGTTGCGCGCCGCGGGCGGCAACAGGGGCGCTAGCCACCTCCGCGCGGATATTATCCGCTTTCACCAATATCGAGGCGAGATCGCATCCCGGAAGCACCAGCAGGAACTCTTCGCCGCCATACCTCCCCACGCCGTCATAGATTCGGAGTTGCGTCTGCAGCCTCCGCGCCACTGCTTTCAGCGCTTCATCGCCGAATACGTGGCCCAGTTCGTCATTGATCGCTTTGAAGCGATCGACATCGGCCAACACGATTCCGGTTGGTTTGTGTTCGCGTTTCGACCGTGCCAATTCGCGACGCAGCATGTCTAGAATTTCACCACGATTCAGCAGGCCGGTCAGAGCGTCATGCGTTGCTCCGTGGCGCATGGCCTCGCGGGCGGAAATCAACTCGTCATGCAGATCCAGGATGCGCTTGCCCGCCAGGAGCCGCGCCTTCAGTTCCAGTTCGTCAAACGGCTTCACCAGGTAGTCGTCCACACCTGCCTCCATCGCTTGTAAAAGGTCTCCGCGGGCATCCTTCCCGGTGAGCAAGACAATGTAGATGTACGATTCGGAAGAGTCACGGCCGCGGAGCTTGCGGCAGAGTTCCAGACCATCCATTCCCGGCATTATCCAGTCCAGCAGCACGAGTTTCGGCGTGTCGGGCTGGTGCAGGGCAGACCACGCGTCCGTGCCGTTATCAACAACCACGACCTCGAACTGCCACTCGCTAAGGCGGCGCGTAATCAAGTGCCGATACACCGCTGAGTCTTCGACCAGAAGAACTCTGGTTGGCGGCTTATCGCTATTCATCGCATCTCCTGGGAAAGGGTGGCGAGCCAGATTTGTCCAATTGGAAGACGATCAATCGAAAATGTAAAGAAACAACTGAATCTAGCTCCGTGTCTCTCAATGTTCGCCTTGCCTCCGCGCCGCGTGCTGGGAGCGAAAGAATTGGGTCAGAGGCGAGAGAGCGGGGGAACCGGCAACGTTTGAAAACCAAAGTAACTTAAGACCGGTATTTTGGGGAGCGTATTCTTTGCCCTATCGTTTGTGCCGGAGCCCCGCAACGTGCGCGGATAGGTGTGGTTTCCGGGGGCTGCAACTCGTTCAAAGAACTGAAAGTACCTAGTCCTCGCTGTACCAAAGTTACTGGTGCCAAAACGCGTCTGCGTTGACAATTTGTGTCAACGCGAAATGCGCTGCTCTCTCCCCTGCATCACAGCCGCAATTCCGCGCGAACGTGCGAAACCAACGTATTCCTCTGCCGCTTAGGAAATAGGAGATCGAAGTATGTCTCAACGGCTGGGTGATCTTCTGGTCAAAGAGAAGGTCATAACCCCGGAGCAGTTAGATCAGGCGACCAAGGTTCAAAAAGAGACCAACTGCCGCTTGGGCTCTGCCTTGGTGAAGCTCGGCTTCCTGAGCGATGAGGACGTCACCAACTTCCTTTCGCGGCAGTACGGCGTTCCGGCCATCAATCTCTCGTATTTTGAAATCGATCCTTCGGTCGTCAAGCTGATTCCGTTTGAAACCGCCAAGCGCTACCAGATCCTGCCGCTGAGCCGCGTGGGCGCATCGCTCACCATCGCCATGGTCGACCCCACCAACGTATTCGCCATGGACGACATCAAGTTCATGACCGGCTTCAACATCGAGCCGGTGGTGGCTTCGGAGAGCTCGATCCTGGAGGGCATCGAGAAAGCCTACGGCACCACTCATCAGGAAGATCTCGAACAGGTCATGCAGTCGATGACCCAACTGGACGATGCCGACGTCGAATTGCAATCCGACCAGGAGGAAATGGGCCTTGCGGACTTGGAGAAAGCCGCCGACGAGGCGCCTATCGTCAAGCTGGTGAACCTGGTATTGACCGATGCCGTCAAGCGCGGGGCCAGCGATATTCACATGGAGCCGTACGAAAAAGAATTCCGGGTGCGCTTCCGCATTGACGGAATTCTGCAGAGCATCATGTCGCCTCCGCTGAAGCTGAAAGACGCCATCATTTCGCGCGTCAAGATCATGTCGAAGCTGGATATCAGCGAGAAGCGGCTGCCGCAGGATGGCCGCATCATGCTGAAGATGAACCTGGGAGGCCGCAAGAAGCAGCTCGACTTCCGGGTCAGCACCCTGCCCACTTTGTGGGGCGAGAAAATCGTGCTGCGCTTGCTGGACAAGGAAAACCTTCGCCTCGATATGACCAAGCTGGGCTTCGAGGCCGAATCGCTGGTCAAGTTCGAGAAAGCGATTCTGAAGCCCTACGGCATGGTGCTGGTGACCGGTCCCACCGGCTCCGGCAAAACCAACACGCTGTATTCTTCGATCTCGCGCCTCAACACCCCCGATACCAACATCATGACCGCCGAGGATCCGGTCGAGTTCCAGCTGGCCGGGGTCAATCAAGTGCAGATGAAGGAGCAGATTGGCCTGAATTTCGCGACCGCTCTGCGCGCCTTCCTGCGGCAAGACCCAAACATCATCCTGGTGGGCGAAATCCGCGACTTCGAAACCGCGGAAATCGCCATCAAGGCGGCCCTGACCGGCCACTTGGTGCTTTCCACTCTGCACACCAACGGAGCGCCGGAAACCATTACTCGCCTGATGAATATGGGCATTGAGCCTTTTCTGGTGGCCACCTCGGTGCACCTCATCTGCGCTCAGCGTTTGGTGCGGCGCATCTGCCAGGAGTGCGCCGAAGTGGTTGATGTGCCTGTCCAAGCCTTGATCGAGGAGGGGTACAGCCCGGAGGAAGCCAAGACCGTGAAGATTCAAAAGGGCCGGGGTTGCGCCACTTGCAACAACACCGGATACAAAGGCCGCACCGGTCTCTATGAAGTGATGGAAGTGGATGACGAAATCAAGGAACTGGTCCTCGTGGGCGCTTCCGCCGTCGAGATGAAAAAACGCGCCATTGAGCGCGGCATGATTACGCTGCGCCGCAGCGGGCTCATCAAAGTGGCGGCCGGTATGACCACGCTGGAAGAAGTGGCGCGCGAAACCATTCACTAAGTTCGGGAAGGAAAGGGAAATAGATCATGGCGCTGACATTGAGTGACTTGCTGAAACGAATGCTGGAAATGGCAGGCAGCGATCTCCACATTACCACCAACACGCCGCCGCAAATCCGGGTTCACGGGCACTTGGTTCCGCTCGACCTGCCGCAGTTGACCCCGGCGGAAACCAAGCAGCTGGCCTACAGCGTGATGACCGACGCGCAGAAGCACCGTTTCGAGGAAACGTTCGAACTGGACTTCTCCTTCGGCCTGAAAGGCCTGGCCCGTTTTCGCGCCAACGTGTTCAACCAGCGCGGCGCGACTGCCGTGGTGCTCCGTCTCATTCCCTTTGAGATCAAGTCGTTCAACCAACTGGGATTGCCGGCGGTGGTCAGCAAGCTGTGCGACAAGCCCCGCGGCCTGGTGCTGGTCACGGGCCCAACCGGTTCCGGCAAATCGACCACTCTGGCCGCCATGATCGACAAGATCAATACCGAGCGCCACGAGCACATCCTTACCATCGAGGACCCGATCGAATTCGTGCACATGAACAAGAATTGCGTGGTCAACCAGCGCGAGCTGCACGCCGACACCAAGAGCTTCACCGACGCGCTGCGCGCCGCCCTGCGTGAAGACCCGGACGTGGTGCTGATCGGCGAAATGCGCGACCTGGAAACCATCGAGTCCGCCCTGCGCATCGCCGAAACCGGACACTTGACCTTCGGCACCCTGCATACCAACTCGGCCATCTCCACCATCACCCGCATCATCGACGTCTTCCCGGCCCACCAGCAGCCGCAAATTCGGGCCCAGTTGTCGCTGGTGCTGGAAGGCATCCTGTGCCAAAGCTTGCTGCACAAGGTGGATGGCAAAGGCCGCGCGATGTGCATGGAAGTGCTCGTACCCAATGCCGCCATCCGCAACCTGATCCGCGAGGACAAGATTCACCAGATTTATTCCTCCATGCAGTCTGGTCAGGACAAGTTCGGGATGCAGACCTTCAATCAGTCTTTGGCGACTCTGTATTTCCAGAAGCAGATCACGCTGGAGGTCGCCATGGCGCGCTCCAGCAACCAGGACGAATTGCAGGAAATGATCAATCGAGGCGCCAGTTTAGTGAACCGCAATCAGCCGGTGGCTGGCCTGGCCAGGGGCGCTACGCCGGGCAAGCGGTGAACCAGGCTGGAGTAAGGGTTTATTTTTCACCCGCAAGTGCGGGACGCAAGTATGGGGCGTACTAGTCCGGAACGCACGAACGACTGGGCGTACCGGCAGGAACATCGAGTAGCGAGGAGAGACTTACCATGCCAGTTTTCACATTTTCAGGCAAAGGTGCTGACGGCAACAAAGTCAGTGGCGAACGGAACGCGGTCAACAAACAAACCCTGATCGCGCAGTTGCGTCGCGAGCACATCACGCCGGGGCCCATTCGCGAAAAGGGGAAGGAATTCGTCATGCCGACCTTTGGGTCGGGCAGGGTCAAGACCAAGGACATTGCCATCTTTTTCCGCCAGTTCTCGGTCATGATCGACGCCGGCCTGCCCTTGGTGCAGTGCCTGGAAATCCTGGCGGCCAACCAGGAAAACCCGTCCTTCCAAAAGACTTTGAACGGAGTCCGGAGCACGGTGGAAGGCGGCTCCACTCTGGCCAACGCCATGCGCCTGTATCCCAAGGTCTTCGACGACTTGACCACCAACATGATGGAGGCGGGCGAGACCGGCGGTATTTTGGACATCATCCTGCAGCGCCTTGCCCAATACGTGGAGAAAGCGGTCAAGCTGCGCGCCGCCGTCAAGTCAGCGCTCATCTACCCGGTCTCCGTGGTCAGCCTGGCGTTCCTGATCGTGGGCGCGTTGCTCAAGTGGGTGGTGCCCATCTTCTCCAACCTGTTTGTCGGACTGAACGTAACCTTGCCTTTGCCTACGCGCATCGTGATGGGGCTCAGCCACTTCGTGGGCCAATTCTGGTGGTTCTTCTTCGTCGCCCTGTTCGGTCTTGTCCTGGGTATCAAGCAGATCCGCAAGGACCCCAGAGGCCGCTACTACCTCGATCTGATGTTGCTCAAGATGCCGGTGGTGGGCATCCTGCTGCGCAAGATCGCGGTCGCCCGTTTCACCCGGACGCTGGGCACATTGATTACCTCCGGCGTGCCCATTCTCGAAGCCTTGACCATCACGGCCAAGACCTCGGGCAACGCGGTTCTGGAAGAAGCCCTCATGCGGGTGCGCCGGGCCATTGAAGAAGGCCGCACCATCGTCGACCCACTCCGCGAGTCCGGAGTCTTTCCCAGCATGGTGACGCAGATGATCGGCGTGGGTGAAGCCACCGGCGCCATGGACGCCATGCTGCAGAAAATCGCCGATTTCTACGAAGATGAAGTCGACACCGCCACCAAGGACATGCTGGCCATGCTGGAACCAGTCATCATCGGCCTGTTGGGCGTCATGATCGGAGGCATCGTCATTTCGCTCTACATGCCGCTGTTCTCCATGATCGCCAAAATGGCGGGTTAGCCGGAAATGGTTGTGCGAAGGCCGGGCCGGGCAAACCCGCACCGGGCCGGGCCTCCGCTAGGGTTCAGGAAGCTTTTCGACAGGCTGGGCCCGGCGCGAGCGGTTTCAGCAACCGCTTCTTGGGGCAAGGGCGCCGGACTACAGGAAATCTGGATTACACATGCAATCCATGTTCGATGAGCGCTTGTGGCTGGCCTGGCTGGTCAAAGTTCGCATCATCATTCTGACATTTTTGTTGGGCATCGAGTTGGCCATCGCCCGGCTGACGCCCTCCGCCTTGCCGTTGCGGCTGTTTGTCGATGCCATGCTGCTCTGGTACACGGTTTCCATCTTTTTTCTCGTTTTGCTTTCCTTCTGGGACGAGCAACGTGTCCAGTCCTTGCTGCAAATCCTCACCGACATGGCCATGGTCACTCTGGTGGTGTATGCCACCGGCGGCGTGGACAGCTCCCTGAATTTCCTTTACCCGCTGGTCATCATCATGGCCTGCATCCTGCTGCCGCGCGTCTGGGCTTATCTCACGGCAGCTCTGGCCTTCATTCTCTACGGCACCATTCTGGAACTGACCTATTTCGCGATAGTTCCCTCCTACCAGACGACGCACCCGGGGCTGCGGACCCTGCAGGCCATCATCCTGGTCAATCTTTTTGCGTTTCTGGCGGTGTCGTATCTGGCGGGATTGCTGGCGGCCAAACTGCGCCAGGTCGATGTGCGATTGAAATACACCAGCGGCGCCCTCAAGAACCTGCAGGCGCTGCACGAGAACATCATCCAGGCCATCAGCGGCGGTCTCATCACCACCGGACTGGAAGGCCACGTGACCCTGGTCAATGCGGCTGCTCAGGTTCTACTGGACCGGGAGGAACGCGAACTGGTCGGCCAACGCGTGCAGGAGCTCTTTCTGGATCCTTTACCCCAGGCCGGCTCAGAATGCGCCCACGGAGAGGTTCGTTTCGTGAACCGCAATGAATACCGTAAGACTTTCCGGGTGCAGGTGTCCGAACTCACCGTGCCGGAGCGGGGCGCGGTCGGGTATGTCTATACCTTCGATGACCTGACTGAAATCCGCCGCCTGGAGCGCGAAGTACGCATGCAGGACCGCCTGGCCGCCGTGGGACGTCTGGCCGCGGCCATCGCCCACGAAATCCGCAATCCGCTGACTTCGATTGCCGGATCGGTGAGCATGCTGGCCGGCATTCCCGACCTTAGCGACGAACACCGCCAGTTGTTGCGCATCGTGATCCGCGAGTCCGAGCGGCTCAACAGCATCATCACAGATTTTCTCGCCTATTCGCGGGGCAAGCAGTACAAATTTTCTCACGTCGATCTGGTGCCACTGCTGGAAGACACGCTCACCCTGCTCCAACACCGGCTTAACGCGGAGAACTCCGGCATCCGCATTGAACAGCACTATGAAACCGCGCAAGCCTGGACTCTCGCCGACGGCGACAAGATCAAGCAAGTGTTCTGGAATTTCTGCGAGAACGCGGTGCGCGCCATGAAGGACGCGGGGACCCTGCGCGTCTCGCTGCAAGCGGAGAACAACGATTGGCAGATCATCTTCGCGGACACCGGCCCGGGGATGAATCCGCAACTCATCGAAAAAATATTCGAGCCCTTTCAGTCCGAGTTTGAGGGTGGCACCGGGTTGGGCCTGGCGATCGTCTATCAGATTG
>Ga0209415_10004274_pt1 | contig 26265 bp, 22 predicted proteins | sample PeaSoiSIISIP2007_FD_187696 | JGI IMG/M metagenome (GOLD analysis project Ga0209415, IMG submission 187696) | Peat soil microbial communities from Weissenstadt, Germany - SII-SIP-2007 (SPAdes) (version 2) | ecosystem: Environmental > Terrestrial > Soil > Wetlands > Peat | place: Germany... | reverse complement strand
CGGCTTGGGCGACGCGTGCGGTTATCCTTTGGTCGTTCCTGCCGCCGCTGGCGCTATACCTCGCCGAGCGTTGGGTTTTCGGGACCCATGCCGTCGGTACAATGTTGCACGATCGACTCGTGTCGGGCTACGCGATCAGAGCGTTCCATACCTTGGGCGAGGCTGGTTGGGTGGGCGCTTTCCCGCATGAAGGTAATGTGAACGGCGGCAGCAGCGCGGTATACAGCGTCTGGGCCTATCTCAATCCGGCCGGATTCTTCGCGAGCCCCGCAACCTGGATCGGCGCGACGGTCGGGGTCGCCCTGATCATCGGCACGATCCAAACGCGTTCACGGCGCGCCGAAATCTAGAAACCGTTGGTATAGTTGAGAGCTCGGCGCAAAATAGCCTCAAGACCTCGACTTCGATGGTTTCTCTAAGGAGCTAATGAATGTACAAGACCAAGATTGATCTGTCGGAAAAAACCCGCCGCAACGTCATCGTCGTTCTCAACGATCGTCTGGCCGAGGCCATCGACCTGCAGAGCCAGGTCAAGCAGGCGCACTGGAACGTCAAGGGTCCCAATTTCATCGCGCTGCACGAATTATTCGACAAGATTTCCGATGGTTTGCTCGACCAGATCGACGACCTCGCGGAGCGCGTCACGAGCCTCGGCGGTACTGCCGAAGGTACGGTCGCCGTGGCCGCGAAGCGCAGCAAACTGAAGAACTACCCGCTGAGCATTACGGCCGGGAAGGACCACTTGTTCTATCTATCGACGCAGCTGTCGGCCTATGGGAAGTCCGTGCGCCACGCGATCGAGGACACGGATAAACTCGGCGATGTGGGCACGGCTGACCTATTGACGGGCATTTCGCGCGCCATCGACAAACATCTGTGGTTCCTCGAAGCGCATTTGCAGGACAAGGCCTGAGTCCCGATGGCTGACGCAGCCACGGAGGCCGGCGAAGACGCGTCGATTCAGGCGGCCCTCGCCACTCTGCGCGGCTTGCTGACGGAGGGCGAGACGCTGGAGGCCTGGGCGGTGCAGCATCGCCTCTACGCACTGAGCCACCGTCGTACGATGATCGCCGCAACCAGCGGGCGCTTCATTGCGCTCACGCGGCGGCTACTCGGGGGATACGATTCCGAGGACATTCGCTGGCAGGACCTCAAGGAAACCCATATTCGCGCCGGGATCCTCGCCGCCGATTTGACCGTTGTCGCGCAATCGAATGCGGACTTGAACATCGCCGCCGCGGTCAATCGTGTTTGGAGCTTCGACGGCTTACGCAAGGATCAAGCGCAGGCCATGTATCGCATTTGTCAGCAGCACGATCAGGTCTGGCGCGAAAAACGCCGGATCCGGGAACTCGAGGAGATGCGGGCGAAGTCCGGCGGCGTGCAACTCGGCAGTTCGGGCGAGCTTTACGGTGCCGCGCAGAGCGCCGCCTCCGGCAGCGCCGCCGCGGAGTCTGAGCCGGCGCGACGCCTGCGCCAGGCGCGCGAAATGCTCGATGCCAAGCTGATCACGGATTCGGAATTCGAAGCCATCAAGGCAAAGATCGTCTCCAGCCTTTGAGCGCGACGGGGCGCTTGCGCGCCTCGCCCTAACGGGCCGCCCTTTGGGCGTTTTGACTCGGCCGGACGGCCGAGTCAATCAAATAGGCCGGCGAAGTAGTTGTTGTAGAGCCGATTCAAGGGATCCGTGCGCTGGCGCAAGGCGCGAAACAACCGCGCGCGCTCGCCGAACGCCTTCGCGACGTGCTCGGGCTTTAGCGAGCGGGTCTGATTGAATGTCGGGATGCCGCCCAGTTGCGAGGCAAAATCATTGAAGTCGATGACATAGTCGGCCCAGCCCTTCTCGCCGCCCGATGAAGGCTCCAGCGTCAGCATCGGGCCGCCGTAGCTCATGCTAAACAGCGAGCTGCGATCTTTGTGCAGCCGGCTCGCGCCGGTGACCACGTTGGAGCGGTAGCGATTTTCCTTGTAATAGCTGCGGCAGAACGCGAAGTACTCCGTCAACACGCGAGGATAATCCGGCGCGGGGAAGGCCCATATGGAACGCGTATAGCGGGCCTTCCAGGATTCGGCCGGCAGGTCGCGCATCCATTCATGCGCAAACATGACGACTCCGCGCGCCGCGGGGGTCGAGGAGGCATTGAGCGCGCGATGCACGCCAGAGAGAACCGCATTGCGCAGGCCCGGCGACGACAGCACGCTGCCGACCGACGATCCGAACGCAGGCAAGACATTGCGCATCACCGAATTGCGAATTTGCCAGATACCGGAACGCGTCGTTGTCTTTTCAATGTCCACGCAGCGCTGTTCGACGGTGATGCGGTCGTTGAACGGGGCCAGATGCAGCCTCAGCGCGCCGGGCGCGCCCAGAATCCGGTGGTAGCGAGCCGTGAAATCGGCGAGTGAATAGACCTGATAATCGATCTTGACGGGTCGCAGCGGAAGGACGCGCAGCACGACTTCGTAGACGATGCCGAGCAGACCGAAACTGGACCGCAATACGCGCATCAGGTCGCGGTCGCCTTCCGTCACGGTCATTTGCTTGCCCTGAGGCGTGATCAATTTCATCTCGATCACGCTGCAAGACATTTGCGCCACGCCTTCCTGGTAGGACGCTTGGGGTAAGGTCGATACCGCCAGCGCACCAACGGACATATTGCCGATTTCCGGCGTCAGCGCCAGCTCCTGGCCGCGTTCCGCGAGTGCGCGCACTAAAACACCGACTCGAACGCCGGCTTGGGCGCGCACGGTGTTCTCGCCAAACTCCAAAATCTTGTCGAGCGCACCGGTATCGACGATCGTGCCGCCGTCGCCGCCGACGCAGCGAGTGCATGAATAGTCCGCGCCCATGGCGCGCACCGGCGTCGGGTAGGCTTTGGGCTTGCCGAGTATCGTCGGGATATCCTCGACGCGGATTGGCCGCAACATGAGCCGCGGCCGGCGATAAAGACCGGAAATGTCCGCGCCCGGCGCAGTAGTGACTTTGAGAACCATCGTGTGCCCCCGAAAAGACCGACAGATGACGAAGAAAAACCACCCACTGTCCGGGGAAAACCAAGGGGGGAAATCGGACGCGCTCGGCGTAACGATCAACTGGCGACCCCGCTATCGTCAGGCTCCTCCCATAAGGCGCCCCTAAGACCGGTGGTTTTGCGTCCCCACCTTTCGGCGGGTTTGCCCTTGAACAGCATCTGTACTATGCGAGCAAGTCGCTCCGCTGTAAAGGGGGGTGCAGTGCGATTTAGCCCATCAGCAGCAGGGTTTCGGCATGTTCGACGGCCTCTGGCGTGCCGCACACCACCACCACGTCACCCTCCTTCAGGATCGTATCGGTTGCGGGTTCCCGGCCGACGATGCCGTCGCGGCGCACCGCGCTCACCGAAGCGGTCGAGCCTCGCGATGCCAGATCCGCGATGGTCTTGCCGACGGCCCAGGCATGCGGCGGCAAAATGACGCTATGCAGCTCCTCGCGAAACGCGTGGCTCTCGTCGAGCAATTCCGCGCGATCCGAGGGAAAATACTGGCGCAGCATGCTGTAGCGATCGCTGCGGATATCGTTGACGGTGCGGATCACGCGGGCTACCGGCATCTTCAAGAGCAGCAGTAAATGCGATAGCAGCATGAGGCTCGCTTCGAAGGTCTCGGGGACGACTTCGGTGGCGCCGGCTGCCTGTAGTTCCTCGAGCTGCGTGTCGTCCTGAGTGCGTACGAGCACCGGCACGCTGCTGCCCAATGCACGCACGGCGCGCAAGATGCGCAAACTGACCGGCGGGTTCGCGAACGTGATCACGACGCAACTCGCATGCGCCAGACCGACGTTCTGGAGGACCTCGGAATGTCCGGCGTCACCGTAAATGACCGGATCTCCCGCTTGCCTGCCGACCCGGATCCGGTAGGTATCGACATCGAGTGCGATGTACTCGAAACCCTTCTTTTCGAGCACGCGCGCGATATTCTGCCCGACGCGTCCGAAGCCGCAAATGATCACGTGTTCTCGCTGCGCGACGGCGAGTGTGGCTTGCGCCTCGCGCATCGCCTCCGACAGGGGTGGCCCGGATTCCCCCAACAACGCGCGCGCGATGCGGCGGTTGTGGCGAATCAGCATAGGCGAGATCACCATGCTCAGCACCGTCGCCGCCAGCAGCGGCTGCACGATCGCGGGATCGAGCAGTTCGTGTCTGAGAGACAGCGTCAACAGCGCGAAGCCGAATTCTCCGCCTAGCGCGACCACGACGCCGGTGCGTACCGATTTGAACCAGCTCTTGGTCACGGGTTTGGTCACCAGCGCGACCACGGCGGTTTTGAGCACGAGCATGCCGGCGAGCACGACCATGACCAGCAAGAAGTGGCGCAGCAGCAAGCCAAAATCGAGCAACATGCCGACCGTGATGAAGAACAGGCCGAGCAGTACGTCGCGGTAGGAGCGAATCGTCGCCTCAATTTGGTGCCGGAATTCGGTTTCCGCGAGCATCATGCCCGCCAGGAAGGCGCCGAGCGCGAGCGACAGCCCCACGGCGTGCGTAGCCCAGGCCGACGCCAAGACCGCGAGCAGCACGGCGAGCGAAAATAATTCCGACGAGCGCACCGAGGCGATCAACAGAAACAGCGGGCGCAACAGCCATCGGCCGGCGGCCAGAACCAAGCCCAGCGCGAGGACGGCGATCGCGATCGCGACCGCGATGTGCTTCGAGTCGCTGACCGGGCCCGACCGCGCCAGCGAGGATTCCAAGGCGAGCAGCAGCGGGAACGCCAAGTCTTGAAACAGGCAAATCGCGACGGCGAGGCGCCCATGCGTGCGGTTGTTCTCCGATTGTTCAGTGAGCTGCGAGACGATGATCGCCGTCGAGGACATTGCCACGGCGCCGCCGATGACGATCGCGACCGGAACCGCGACCCGGAATAGAAAAATGCCCAAGGCGGCGACGACGGCGGTCGTCAGCACGACCTGGCTCCCGCCGACTCCCAGCACCTCGTTGCGCATCGCCACGAGGCGCGGCAGGGAAAACTCGAGCCCCAGCGTAAAGACGAGGAATACCACGCCGAAGTCCGCCAGCAGCCGGGTCGTCTCGTTATCGGCGGCCAGCGCCAGCGCATGCGGGCCCAGCAGCATGCCTACCGCGAGGTAGCCCAAAATTGCCGGCAACGCGAGCATGCGCACGGCCGCAATGACGCAGACCGAAGCGGCGAGCAGAATCAGAATTTGGAGCAGCGGATCGGCAGCGTGCATCTTCGGTTACGGATATCGGCCCTTGGTGCAGTGTATCGCCAATGCGGTGACTGTTAATATCAACGCATGCTCAAACATCCGTTGGCGGTCGATGTACAGGCCGGAGAAATCTATTGGTGGTGCCGCTGCGGCCTGAGCAAGCAGCAGCCGTTTTGCGACGGCTCGCATAAGGGCGGCGAGTTTTACCCGCTGAAATATGCGGCTGCCGAAAGCCAGAAGCTGTGGTTCTGCGGATGCAAACAAACGCGCAGCGCGCCGCTGTGCGACGGCAGCCATAAATCCCTGGGCGTGGACGCGCCTTAAATCGCGGTGTCGGTCAGCAAATCGATGCGGCGCTCGAAGTCCTTGCGTCCGGCCATGTGGATGCTCCCGAGCGGAAACTGCGCGGTATCGGCATAAAACGATGCCGCTCCGCCGATCCATATTTCGGTGTTCTCGGGCAAGCCCTTGCGCATGGTCGCCAGTTTTTCCAAGTTCAGGTCGAGGTTTTCCGGAAACACCATGCTGATGGCCACGGCCACGGCCTTCACTCGGGTCGCGAAATTGGAGATCTCCTCGGGCGGAAGATCCGCGCCGAGATAGCAAGCCCGCAGCTTGCGGCTTGCCGCCAGCGCCGCGAACATCAGGATGCCCAATTCGTGCAGTTCGCCGCTGATCGTCGCGAACACCACCGTCTCGCCTTTGGCCATGCTGTTGTACGTATTGAGCAAGCCGCTGATCTGGCGCCGTACGGAGCTCGATACCAAGCGTTCCTGCCCTACCGTGAATTCCCCGCGCTTCCAGCGTTCGCCGACTTCCTGCAGCACCGGGCAGAGTACTTCGCTGACGACGTCCGCGATCGGCAGCAGCGCAAAGGCCATCGCAATCCCATGGTCGCATTCCTCCATGTCATATTTCTCGATCGCCGTCAAAATTCGGATCGCGAGCGTTTGCGCCGCCGCGCTCATCGGATGATCTTCGCGACGGTCGGCGAGCAGGCCGCCGAGTTCGGCGTCGCTCAAGTGCGCGATCTTGCCTATGGCGTGCCCGCGGTCCGTGGTTTCGCGCAAGCGCCGCAGACGCGCGACGTCGCTACACGTGTAAATACGGCGGCCGCTGCAGTCGCGCCGCGGCTCAATGATACCGTAGCGGCGCTCCCAGGCCCGCAGCGTTTCGACGGAAAGACCCGTGGCCACGGCCACCGCCTTGATCGAATACTGAGTGCCGCAATCACTGTCGAACATGTCCTGCCCGAACCTCTTGGGTGGCGCACGCCAGGCTCAGTCGCCGCCCGTCACGCTCAATTGCCGCCTGCCACGTCGAGTTCGGCTGCCTCGATCACGCCACCGATCTCCATCCACCGAGCCTCCAGTGCGGCCATATCGCGGCTCAATTGCCCGTACCGGTGGCTTAGTGTCGCCGATGTCGCGCCGTTTTGGAGGGTTGCTTCGATGTCCGTTCGTTCTGCGGTGAGGATTGCCAGTTGCGATTCGATTTCGCCCAGTTCACGGCGTAACGGCGCGAGGCGCGCCGCGGGGCGGCGTTCAGCCTTGCGCCGCAGATCCTTTCTTTCGGTGGGTGGGGCCGGTTGCGCGCTGCGGCGAGACTTCAACCATTGCTGATAATCGTCCAAGTCGCCGTCGAATACCCGCAGCGTGCCATCGGCAACGAGCCACAGAGTGTCGGCCACGGTCTTGATCAAATGGCGGTCGTGGGACACGATCACGAGCCCGCCCTCGAAACTCTGCAGCGCGACGGTCAGCGCATGCCGCATGTCGATATCCAAGTGATTCGTCGGTTCATCGAGCAGCAACAAATTCGGCCGCCGCGCGACCAGCAGCGCAAGCGTCAGGCGAGCTTTCTCGCCGCCCGAAAATCGGCTTACAGGTGCGAACGCGCGATCACCTTCGAATCCGAATCTGCCCAGGTGGTCGCGCACGCGCTGCTCGTCGCCCACGGCGTAATCCGCGCCTCCGAGCTGGCGCAGATGCCAAAATGCGTCGCAATCCGGCTTGAGCTGCTCCAGCTGCTGTTGCGCGAAGTAACCGATCGCTAGGTCCGCGGCCGCGATGCGCTTGCCGCCGAGCGCCGGCACCTCGCCCGCCAGCAGTTTCGTTAAGGTCGATTTGCCGGCGCCGTTGGGTCCGAGCAGCGCGATGCGGTCCTGTGGACCCACCGATAGATTGAGGCCGCTGACGACGCGGTGGTTCCCATAACCGCAGCTGGCCTCCTCGAGCGTCAACAAAGGCCGGGGCGTTTTCAGCGGCCGGCCGAACTCGAACTCGAACGGACTGTCCACGTGCGCCGGCACGATGGTTTCCATGCGCTCGAGCATTTTGAGCCGGCTCTGCGCCTGCCGCGATTTGCTCGCTTTGGCGCGGAAGCGTACGACGAACGAGGTAATCTCCGCCACGCGGCGAACTTGCCGCGCTTGCAGCGCGTTCTGAAGGGCGAGCTCCTCGGCGCGCTTCTGTTCGAATTGTGAATAGTTGCCCGAGTAGCCGCGGATGTTGCGGTTCTCGATGTGCAGCACCCGGCCAATGATCGCGTCCAGGAACTCACGATCATGAGAAATCATCAGCAGCGTACCCGGATAGGCGGTCAACCATTCCTCGAGCCAGATGATCGCGTCCAGATCCAAATGGTTGGTCGGCTCGTCGAGCAGCAGCAGATCGGCTCGCGCCGCAAGCGCGCGCGCCATCCCTAGGCGCACGCGCCAACCGCCGGAGAACTCCGAGAAGGCGCGCTCGTGATCGGTCGCCTTGAAGCCGAGGCCGTGCATGATCGCGGCAGCGCGCGCCCGCGCCCGATAGCCGTCGATTGCAAGCAGGGTCGCATGCCTTTCGGCGAGTTCCATCGCATCGTCATGCCGCTCGGCTTCGCTGATGGAGGCCTCCACGGCGCGCAGTTCCGTATCGCCGTCCATGACGAACTCGATGGCCGCAAGCGTGCTCGCGGAAATCTCCTGTTCCAGATAGGCGATTTTCAGGTCCGCGGGCCTGTCGATTTCACCCTTGTCGGGGCTAAGCTCGCCGCGGATCGCGGCGAACAGACTCGACTTACCGGTGCCATTGGCGCCCGTGATTCCAAGCTTGTTGCCACGGAAGATCGTGAAGTTGACCTGCTCGATGAGCGGCTCCGGACCGCGCCGCAGGGTGAGATCCCGAGCAGATAACATAGTCGGCGAGTATATCGCAGCTTTAGCCTAGGACGCCGCTGACGACCGCAGCGTGGGTGCGCACAAGGCCGCGAAGTACGGGGCCGCGGCGCCGTGGCTCTGACTCGACAGAATGGCGAGCAGCTTATCCGCTTCCATCGCCTCGCCGAACAGGCGCCCCTGCGCATAGTTGCAGCCATGGCGGCGCAGAAACTCGAGCTGCTCGCTCGATTCCACGCCCTCCGCGATGACTTCCAGATCGAGGCTCTTGCCCATGTCGATGATCGTGCGAACGATCGCCGCGTCGTTCGAATCCACGGCCGCATCGCGCACGAATGATTGATCGATCTTCAGCGTGCCGATCGGAAATTGTTGTAGCGCCGAAAGCGATGAATAGCCGGTGCCGAAGTCGTCGATCGCCAGATGCAAGCCCATTGCATACAGCTCGTTGAGCAATCCGATGGTGCGCTTCGGGTCTGTCATCAAGGTCGTTTCCGTGACTTCCAGCTCGAAACACGTCGGCGATACCTGGTTTTTGCGGAACACCGCGCGTGCGCGCGCAATGAAGCTCGCCTGCTTCAATTGACGCAAGCTCAGGTTCATCGCGATGCGTCCCGGTTGCGGCACCGTCTTCTGCCATTCGCGGTAGTCGCAGCAGACTCGGTTCATTACCCACTCGCCGATGTCCATGATCAGGCTGGTTTCCTCGGCCAGTGGTATGAAATGCGACGGTGATATGTCGCCGTGGCCCGGCAGGCGCCAGCGCAGCAGGGCTTCGGCGCCGACCACGCGCCCGTCGCGCAAGTCGACTTTGGTTTGATACAGAATCACCAATTCATTGCGCTCGAGCGCGCGCCGCAATTTGCTCTTGAGCATCAAGCGTTCGACCGCTGCGACATTCATTTCGGGCAGATAAAACGCGCAGGTGTTTCCGCCATTTTGTTTCGAGTGATACATCGCGGCATCGGCATTGCGAATCAAGTCGATGACGTTTTCGGCATCGTACGGACAGATCGCGACGCCGACGCTGGCGGTCAAATACACCTCTTGCTGGTTTACGTAGAAAGTGCGGCTGATCTCGTCGAGCAGCGTGCGCGCCAGCGAACCGATGCTCGCGCGGTTGTCGACATCCACGGGCAAATCGTCGATGAACATCGCGAACTCGTCGCCCGCCAGGCGACCGATGACGGTGTCCTTGCTCAAATTGCGCGTGAGTCGTTCGCTCAAGATTTCCAGCGTGCGATCGCCGGCCGCGTGGCCGAACGTGTCGTTGACTTCTTTGAAGCGGTCCAGATCCAGATATAGAAGCGCGACGGAGCGATTATTGCGCCTCGAGCGCGCAATCGCCTGCTGCAGCAGATGTTGGAACTGCATGCGGTTCGGCATCTTCGTCAGCGTGTCGTAGCGGGCCAAATAGCGGATTCGCCGCTCGGCGCGCTTGCGTTCGGTGATGTTGCGCGCCACGTAGATGGTGCCTTGAAATTGCGGGTCTTCGGTCGTGATCGGCGAACCCGCCATGGACACCGGAATCGTCTGGCCGCTCGCGGTACGCAACACCGTCTCGCGCGACTCCTGCGCCGGATGCGTCGCGTCGAAGGCGCCGCGATGCGCATCGTCGACGAATCCGCTCAAGGGCTTGCCGATCAGATCCGCTTCACCGTAGCCCAGCAACTTCTGCGCCGCTTCGTTGCAGGTCCGCACGATGCCCTCCGGCGAGGTTACGAATACGACATCGGTGAGGCTGTTGAGCACCGTATTCAGGTAATTCTTGGTGATAGTGGTTTCGCCGAGCTTTTGACGCATGCGCTCGAGCGCGGACTGCAATTCGCCGAGTTCGTCTCGGCGGCCAACCTTGAGCGGCTGGGTGTAGTCGCCTTGGCCGATGCGGTCCGCGGTCTTGACCAGCGCCGAGATCGGGCGCGACAGCTGTCGCGCAATGAACCACGCGCCGGTGAGCCCGAGCGCCAGCAGCAGCCCGATCAGCGCGACCAGTCCGCCGCTCACGCGCTTGCCCTCGATCGCCTGATGGGTCTCCAGTTGAGCGTGCAGGCCGGCAAGAGTTTCATCGAGTTTCGCCCGGCTCATCCAGATCCGCAGCGTGCCGACAGGTGCGCCGTCGGCCGAACCGCGTTCACGCAGGGCCGTCTCGGTCGTGGCCGCGCCGAGTGCGGCTTCCTGCGCGCCGCCGCTGTAGACGATATGGCCGTTCGTATCCGCTATTTCGACGCGTTCGACGTCCGATTCCTGCAGAAGGCGCTCGGCAATCGCCCGCGTAGCGGCAGCATTATTGGAGTGCAGAGGCCCCGCAAGCAGTATGGCGCTGCGCAGACCCAATTTCTGCGCTCGCTCGGCCAGGTCTGCTTCCAAATTCGTGCCGACGGTCGCGGCAGTCAGTCGATTGACGTCGGTCGTGTCGATGCGCCGTTCGTAGTAGGCGAGCGTGCCCAGCAGCGACGCGATCAGCGCGACGACCGCGAGGGCCAATAGCAGATAATTTGTTTTGAGGCTATGCGCCATCTTAAGAATGATACTCGCTCATGCCAAACCCCATAAGGGGCCGGTTACAATCGAGGTGCCATGACTGCCCACATGCGAATCGACATCTTTTCCGACACGACATGCCCGTGGTGTTTTCTCGGAAAACGGCGATTCGAGTTGGCTTTGGCGAGGCGTCCTCAATATGAACCGCGCGTAACCTGGCGGCCGTTCGAACTCAATCCCGATCTGCCGTCGGAAGGGGTCGACCGAGCTTGGTTCCTCGCTACGCGAATCGGCGACCAGGAGCGTTTCGCGGAGACGCAAAAAACCTTGACCGAACTCGGTGCCATGGTCGGAATCTACTACCGCTTCGATTTGATCGCACGTGTCCCCAATACGCGACGGTCGCATTTGCTGATTGCGCACGCCGCCCGCGCAGGGCTGCAGAGCCAGGTCAAGGAGCGTCTCATGCGCGGCTATTTCGAGGAGGGCTGCGACATCGGCGATACCGAACAATTGGTGCGTCTCGGCGTCGAAGCGGGACTGCCGGAATTCGAGACTCGCCGCACGCTCGTGTTGCGCGCGGGCCAAGACGCCGTCGTCGCCGCGGAGCGTCATGCCGCGGGTTTGGGATTGACCGGGGTACCCACCTTCATTTTCGACGGCCAATATACGATCTCGGGCGCACAGGAAGCCGACACCCTCACACGTGTGCTCGACCAGGTCGCCGAATTTGCGGTGGGGCGCGAATTGAAGCCGTGAACGCCGCCGAATTGACCGGCCGGGCGCGCACTCACGTCGTTGAGTTGCCCGAGTTTGCCGCTACCTTGCACGTGCATGCATCGACGGCCTTCGAAAGCTTGCATCGCGCGGCGCGCAGCGCCGGCTTCGAGCTGGAAATCGTCAGCAGTTTCCGCGACTTCGACCGTCAGCTCGCGATTTGGAACGGAAAATTTTGCGGCGAGCGGCCGATGTTTGATGCGTCCGGGCAACGCATCGATGTGCAGGCCTTGGCCGCGCCGCAGCGGATCGCGGCGATTTTACGCTGGTCGGCGCTGCCCGGCGCGAGCCGGCACCATTGGGGCACGGATCTGGATCTGATCGATCGCAATGCCGTACCGGCCGCTTATCGCCCGCAATTGACGTCCGCGGAGTTCGGCCCCGATGGGCCGTTTGCTTTGTTGAGCGCATGGCTCGAGGCCAATGCCAGCCGCTTCGGATACTTTCGCCCGTTCCGGGGCGTGCGCTCCGGGGTGCAGCCGGAACCCTGGCATTTCAGCTTCGCGCCCGTCAGCGAATTTGCGCGTCGCCAACTGACCGTTGCGGTGCTGCGCGAGGCCATCGCCGCGGCGCCGCTGCTCGGCAAGGACGAGGTGCTCAGGGGCCTGGCGGAACATCACGCGCGCTATGTCGCGATGATCGACTGGCCTTGAGGCTCAAGACCAAAGGGTTTTCAGGTGATTCAACATCAAGCCGCGCACGTGCGGCAGTTGGTTCGGAGCCGCCGTGAACAGCGGTGGATTGCGCCGTAGCATCGGCCAACGTTCGGTGCGCAAGACCCGATTCAGATAGCCGAGATTGCGATCGATCGCCTCGATGTAGGGATTCTTGCCGTCGAACAGGGGCTCAAGAAATCGATACGCATGTTCGAACTCGCCCTCCAACCGACGGATGCGCGTGTCGCGCACGAACTGCGGCGTTTGCCGCAGCAAATCCAAGCCCGAGCTGTAGCGTACCTGCAGCGCTCCGTCGCTGTCGGCCGCCGCCGCGATTCCGCCGAGCACGAATTCCAGATAAAGCCGATCGCGGCATTTTTCCAGATAACAGCGGTCGGCCATTTGTGCGATCAAATCGGCGGTGCCGAGCAAAGCGCCCAGTTTGCGGTCACGATCATCCGTGAGCGGGATTTGGCTGAGCTTGATCTCATATCCGGTGAAATGCACGATGCGCGTCGCGACGGGCACCCAGGACTCCATGCCGAGCGTCGGCAGAAACCGAGCGAGAAAACGCGCGCTGCGAGTCACGTGATACAGCGTGAACTCGGCGCCGTTGTGGTGCTTCTGATCTTCGAATTCCCGAATGTAGCCGGCGTCGTGAAACAGCGACGTCACGAGCCCCATCACCGCGCGCTCCGCGCCGAAGCGCTGTTCGGCCTCGACGCTCCGCTCGTAGCCCACCATCAGACGCGTCATCGCCAAGGTCATGTCGAGAGAATGCTGTCGATCGTGATAAACGGTATCGACGCCGTGATAGCCGGGCATGCGGCCCGTGAACAATTTGTCGAATGCCTCGAACGTTTGCGCGACGCGCTCGAACGATTCGCCGGGCCAGGTGGCGGTGAAAAGCTCCCGGACGGCCGCCGCGACTGCGGCCGTGGAGCTGACTTGAACCGTGTTCGTGACGTCGTAGTCGTTACGGCGAAAATCTTGCATCACCCGGAGTTTAGGCTCTTCGTAACAAACGCGCCATCGACGTGGTTCTCCTTCCGCCAGCAGGCGGCCGGACGGCGTGGTTCATATGTCAAAACTCGCCACGCAGGGCGTGTGGTCGGAGGGCCGCTCCCAAGCGCGCGGTTCGCGATCTATCCGGCACGCATTGCAGTGTGCCGCCATGCTCGGAGTGCCGAGAATTAAGTCAATCCGTAAGCCGTTGTTTCGCCGATACGCGCCTTGCCGATAATCCCACCAACTATAGGACCGCTCCGGCTGTTCGAAACGGCGAAACAGATCCGCTACGCCGAGCGCCGTCAGGCGGGCTAACGCCGCGCGCTCCGCGGGGCTCACGAGCACCGAGCCCGCCCAGCTTTGTGGGTCGTGGACGTCGCGATCCTCCGGCGCGATATTGAAATCCCCCATGACCAGCGACTTCGGGTGCGCGGCGAGTTGCGCTGCGAGAAACGTCGCGAACGCCGCCAGCCAGGCGAGTTTGTAGGCGTACTTTTCGGAGTCGACGGTCTGGCCGTTCGGCACGTATACATTGATGACGCGCACACCGGCGATCGTCGAGGCGAGCAGGCGCCGCTGCGGGTCGGGGAAGTCCGGCAGGTCGGTGAGCACGTCGGTTAGGCCCCAGCGCGCGAGTGTCGCGACGCCGTTGTAGGTTTTCTGTCCCGAAAACGCTACCCCGTATCCCAGCGCTTCCAGTTCGCGATGCGGAAACTCATGGTCGGTGAGTTTGGTTTCCTGTAGGGCGAGTACATCGACCGGATTGGCGCCCAGCCATTGAACGAGTTGCGGCAGGCGCACGCGCAGCGAATTGACGTTCCACGTCGCGATATTCATGACCGGCTAGTACACCTTGAGCCCGCCGAACTTTTTCCTGAGGCGGCGCGCCAACAAGCCATAGCCGAGGTAGTACCCAAGCAGCAGCGTCAGCAGGTATGCGAGCCCCATGACCCAAGGCAAGTGCAGGAATTGGCCGGCACGCCGCAGTGCAGTGGGGTCGCCGCTGGTCGGCGCAGCGGGGGTGGCGGTTGCGGCGGCAGTCGTCGCCTCGCGTGCCGCCTGCAGCTCGGATTGGGCCGCCGCAAGCTGGCCCTTGAGCTGCTCGAGTTCGCTGCGCGCGGCGGCTTCGGCGAGGGCCGGTGTCGTGGCGCGCGCGCGGTTCAGTTCGTCCTCGAGTGCTTTGACGCGCACCGCTGCGGGCTCGCGCGTGATCAGGAAAGTGCTCTTGACCCAACCGGTCGTGCCATCGCCGAGCCGTACCTGCGTGAACTCGCCGGAACTCGCCAGCGTCTCTACGATCGCCCCGGAATGCAAAGTCGTCAGCCGCTGGCCTTGTTGATTTTGCTCGGCGTAGACGCCGAGTACCAGGTCGTCGGTGACGTAAGCCGTTGCCGCGTTGCCGGTTGCCGCGAACAGTACCAGCAGCAGCCCCGCCGCGCGCTTCACGCTGCGATTCCGGTTTGTCGGAGCAAGGGCCGGACGTCGGGCTGGCGGCCGCGGAACCGGACGAAGGCCTCCATCGCGTCGAGGCTGCCGCCGCGCGACAATACTGAATCGAGAAAGCGCGCCGCCGTGGCGCTATCGAACACGCCGGATTCCTCGAAGGCTTCGAAAGCGTCGGCCGCGAGCACCTCGGCCCATTTGTAGCTGTAGTAGCCCGCTGCATAGCCGCCCGCGAATATGTGCGCAAAACTCGCGGGCATGCGATTGAAGGCGGCGGCCGGTACGACAGCGACGTGGCTGCGCACGCGCGCGAGCGTCTCCGCGACGCGCGCGCCTCGGTCGGGGTCGAAGTTCGCGTGCAATTCGAAGTCGAACGCCGCCAACTCGATTTGTCTGAGTGTGTCGAGCGCGGCGTTGAATGTGCGTGTGCCGAGCAGCCGCCGCAGCAGATCCGCGGGCAATGGTTCACCGCTGTCCACGTGGGCCGAAATCAGCGGCAGTACTTCCGTGCGCCAGACGAAGTTCTCCATGAATTGGCTCGGCAGCTCGACCGCATCCCAGGCGACGCCGTTGATGCCGGCAATGCTCGGGTAGGCGACCCGCGTGAGCATGTGATGCAAACCGTGGCCGAACTCGTGGAACAGCGTGGTGACCTCGTCATGGGTCAGCAGCGACGGTGCGCTGCCGATCGGCGCGGTAAAATTGCAGACTAATTGCGCCACCGGCAGGGCTTTTCCCGATGGCAAGGTCTTCGCGTTCACGCACTCGTCCATCCACGCGCCGCTGCGCTTCTCGGTGCGCGAATAAGGATCCAGATAGAAGCCGGCGACCGCATTGCCGCCCGGATCCAGCAGGTCGTAGTAGCGCACGCTGGGATGCCAAACCGCAACTCCGGGAACTTCGCTGATCCGGATGCCGTAAAGCTTGGCTGTCAGCGCAAACAGGCCGCTGAGCACCTTCGGCAACGGGAAGTAGGGCCGCAGATCCTCCTGCGAGACCTTGAAGCGGCGCGCTTTGAGCTTCTCGGTATAAAACGCCACGTCCCAGGCATCGAGCTTGCGGCCGGCGTATTCCTCGAGATCCGCAAATTCCTGACTTCCCGCGGGCCGGCAGCGCCGCGCCAAGTCGTCGAGGAAACCGAGTACCTGCTGGCGGCTTTTCGCCATGCGAGTCGCGAGCGCATAGTCGGCGAAGGTCTCGAAGCCGATCAGCCGCGCGAGTTCATGGCGCAGAGGCAGAATCTCGGCGATCAGCGGGTTGTTGTCGAAACGACCCGCGCTGGGGCCGAGCTCGGATGCCCGCGTGACCCAGGCCTCGTAGATATCTCGGCGCAGCTGCGGGTTCTCCGCGCAAGTCATGATCGTCGTGTAAGTCGGCTGGTCGAGCTTGAACAGCCATCCAGTCTGTTGTGCATCGCGGGCGTCGGCCGCAGCGCGGTCCACGGCGTTCGCAGGCAAACCGGCGAGCTCGGCTTCGTCGGTGACGGCGCGCGTATAGGCGCGCGCCGCGTCGAGCACGTTTTCCGAGAATTTCGTGCCGAGTTGTGCGAGCCGCTGCATCAATTCGCGAAACCGCTGTTTGCGATCCGCCGGAAGATTGACTCCCGCGAGCCGGAAATCCCGCAGCGCGTTCTCGACGACTTTGCGCTGCGCGGCATTGAGTTCGCCGCCTTCATGTTCGAGCACGTAGGCATAGGCGGCATGCAGCGCTTGGTTCTGACCGAGCTCCGAGGAATAGGCCGTGAGCAGCGGAATGCAGGCGTTATAGGCTTCGCGTATGGCCGGCGAATTCGCAACCCCGTTCAAATGGCCTATCGGGCTCCAGACTCTGGCCAGGCGGTGACTCATCTCTTCCATCGGCACGACCAATGATGCGAATGTCGGCGCCGCTTGCGCGGTCAATTCGGCTATCCGTGCGCGGTTCTCGGCCAACACCTGTTCGAGCGCCGGACGCGCATGGACGGATTCGATGCGGTCGAACGCAGGGAGGTTTTCAAATTCCAGAAGGGGATTGAACTCGGACCTCGCGGCCTTGATATTCACGTGCTGCGCCACCTTATTCAGCAAGCCATCGAAGTCCTCAGTATATCATTGGATCCTGAGCCTTCTCGAAGCCGGAGTTCCTAAGTGGCCAGCGAAAACTACGATCTCATCAGCATCGGCGGGGGCAGCGGCGGGCTCGCATGCGCGCAGCGGGCCGCGGAGTACGGCGCAAAGGCGGCCGTCATCGAACAAAACCGCTTGGGCGGCACCTGCGTCAACGTCGGCTGCGTGCCGAAGAAAGTGATGTGGAACGCGGCGAGCATTTCTTGGCTCGTTGCGGACGCCGCGGATTACGGATTCAGCGTCACGCACGGCGGCCACGATTGGACCCTGTTGAAAACCAAGCGCGATGCCTACATCGCGCGTCTGAACGGCATCTATGCACGTAATCTCGCCGCCAAAGGCATCGATCAAGTCGCGGGCACCGCGCGCTTCCTCGATGCCCACAACATCGAGGTGGGTGGTAAACGCATGACGGCGCGGCACATCGTGATCGCGACCGGCGGCGAGCCGCTCGTGCCGCCGTTGCCGGGCAGTGATCTCGGCATCACGTCGGATGGCTTCTTCGAGATCGAGGACAGGCCGCAGCGCGTCGCCGTCGTCGGCAGCGGCTATATCGCATGCGAGCTCGCGGGCGCATTCCGCGATCTCGGCAGCGACGTCGAGATGTTCGTACGCAAGACGCATATCTTGAATAAATTCGATGCGATGCTGGGGGAGTCGCTGCAGCGCGAGCTCGGCATGCAAGGCATCGTTTTTCACGAGAAAATCGTGCCCGCAGCGCTGCTCGAGGAGGCCGGCAGCAAGACCTTGGTCGCCGCGGACGGCAGAAAATTCCCCGGTTTCGATTGCGTGTTGTGGGCGATCGGACGCATTCCGAATGCCGCCGATCTGAGGCTGGAGCGGGCCGGTGTGCAGGTCGATGCGCAGGGCTTCGTGATCACCGACGGTTTTCAAAATACCAATGTGGCAGGCATCTACGCGATCGGCGACGTGACCGGCCGCGCGGCCCTGACGCCGGTTGCGATCGCGGCGGGCCGGCGTCTCGGCGATCGTCTGTTCGGCCAAAATCACGATCGTCGCTTGGACTACGAGATGATTCCGACGGTCGTCTTCACGCACCCGCCGATCGGCACCATCGGCTTGAGCGAATCCGCGGCGCGCGCGCGCTACGGGGACGAGGTCAAGGTCTACGTGACGAGCTTCGTGGGCATGTACTACGCGATCACCGATAGAAAGCCGCGTACCGACATGAAGCTCGTCTGCTTGGGCAAGGAAGAGAAAATCATCGGCTGCCACGTCATTGGCGCCGGCGTCGACGAGATGATGCAGGGATTCGCGGTCGCCATCCGCATGGGTGCGACCAAACGCGATTTCGACGACACCGTGGCGATACACCCGACGAGCGCCGAAGAACTCGTCACGATGCGCTAAAGCGCCAAGGAGACCGGGACGCGCATGAACATCAGAGCATATCGCGGCACGATGCCGACGCTGGGCGCGCGCGTATACGTCGACGAGTCGGCGCTCGTGATCGGTCGGGTGACGCTCGGCGACGACGTATCGGTGTGGCCGTTCGCGGTCGTGCGCGGCGACATCAATTTCATCGAGATCGGTGCGCGCACGAATGTCCAGGACGGCAGCGTTTTGCACGTGGTGCACGACAGCGCGTATATGCCGGGCGGCTTGCCGCTGGTCGTCGGCGAGGATGTAACCGTCGGCCACAAAGCGGTGCTGCACGCGGCGCGCATCGGCAATCGCTGCTTGATCGGCATGGGCGCGGTGATCTTGGACGGCGCGGTCATCGAAGACGACGTCGTCGTCGGCGCCGGCAGCGTCGTGCCGCCGGGCAAACACTTGAGCTCGCATGGACTTTACATCGGCAACCCCGCGAAGCGCCTGCGCGAACTCGCATCGAAGGAGATCGAGCAATTGCTGTACGGCGCGGCACACTATGTAAAAGTCAAAGATCACTATCGCGCCGGCTGAGCCGATTGGCGTGTCAACGCCTCTTCCCATGATCCGTTAGTGCAGACACCGACGAGGAGACCGAGCTGTCTCCGACCGGCGACATCTACACGATCAATATCGGGAGAATTTAGTCATGATTTCCAAAGTGTCCAAGCTTACATTGGCCGGTGCTGTCGCTTCGATACTCGCCGCTTGCGGCGGTGGCGGTGGCTCCAGCGCAACGACGCCCCCGGTCGTAACGCCGCAATCCACACCGCTCACGCTGCTCATCAGCGACGCGTCGAGCGAAGACTGGTCTCTGATCGGCGTCAAGATTCTGTCCGTCGCGCTCGTGCCTCAGGGCGGCGGCACCAACGTCACCGTGTACTCGGCACCAGCCACCTCGATGGTGAATTTGGCGCAGCTCGACAATCTCGGCGATGTCATGGGTAATCCGGACGTGCCGGTGGGTACTTACACCGGAGCCATATTGACCTTGAGCGCCAATCCCGGCGACATCGCGCTGAACGTGGCTGCCGATCCGGAATCCGGATTCCCCGGCACCCCCGGCGCCGCGATTCCGTCGGATCAGATTCAGATCCAGCATACCCAAGGCACCGCGCCCAATCTGACGGTCTCCGTGCCCGTGAGCTTCGTCTCGCCGGTGGTCGTGGCGGCATCCGGAACCACGCAGGTGGATTTCGAATTCGATCTCGCCCACCCCGCGTTCATCGTCGGGCACGTGCCCGCCGCCCTCGGCGGGACGACGATCTGGGCCGTCAACTTCAAGGGGCCCGTGCGCCATCACCCGCTCCGTGACATCACGCGCCTCGTGCTGCGCCACACGTACGGCGACGTGGCTGCGATTTCGGCCGACGACTCCTCGATCACGATCACGAGGGAGTTTCCGACGCTGCCCGTGGTCACGCCGGAAACCGCGGTCGCGGGCACCCAAAGCCTGCAGATTCTCGCGGATGCCGCCAACGGCACGATTTTCTACGACATCGATGCCAAAACGCGCACGCCGATCACGAGTTTCTCAGGGGAGCCCACGCTCGTCGGCCGCTACGTCCGCGTCGCGGCGCGCTACCAGGAGAACGGCACGCTCGTCGCCACGCGCATCTGGGCCGGCAACAATTTCAATGAGGTCTGGCAGAGCCCCGAGGGCCACGTGCTGCACGTCAATCCCTCGACCGATGTCGTGACGATCGAAAACGAATCGGGCGTCGGAATGCCCATCACCGTTGACGCGAACACGCAGTTCTTCGTGCGCACACCGCAGGATCCGACGGCCGACGGCACGCCGGTCGGGACCGGCACGAGCTTCCTGACGAACGATGATCTGGTGCGCGGCTTCAAGGTCCACGCGACGCCCGTCGACTGGACGGCGACGCCGGTGGTTGCACAGTCGATCGAAATCGAGACCGCGCGCTACGACGGCACGATCTCCTACCCGGCGCCGACGCCGGCGACGACGGCCTTCACGCTCACGCACATTTTCCATACGACGACCGACAACTACGCGTATTCGCTCGACTACCTGAACTCGGCGACACCGAACGGCGAGGACTTCAGCACGCCGCCGAACCCGATCACCGGCTACAAGTGGTGGAGTTTCGCGTATCCGATTTCGACGCTGACTTACGGCACGAGCGCGATTTCCGATTGGGTCAGCGCGACCGATGGCTCGGCCGTGGACTTCGGCGGTTCGGTGCCGGCGATCCCAACCTATGCGACGAGCTTCGCGGCCTGGGGCGACTTGGCCAACCCCACGGGCTGGTCTGCGAGGGAGTCGATTCTCGAGCCGTCCAGCGTGCCGCTGGGCGTGGTCCAATCGCCATTGACCAACGGCAGCTTCACGATGTCGGTCAAAGGGGGCATGAACACGCCCACGATCAACGTCAGCACCACGTCGGGTAGCGCGACGCTCGTCTATCAGGTCGACCGGACGAACAACATCGTCACTGTCAGCGCGATCGACATCACGACGGACTTGAGTGCGCTCACGAACGGCCTCGTGGCCGGCACGACGCCGGTCAAGGTCTACGGCGTGCCGCAGGCGAACGGCAGCCTGAACGCCTATGTGCTCGCGTTCTACACCGGGGACAACCCCGCGCAGTAATGTTCGAGAGCGATTGGATGTTTGAGAGCAATTGACCACGGCGCGCCGTGCGGCTTCACGAGGAGCCCCACGGTGCGCCGCTTCATTTTAGCGTATCGATTCAGCGGTATTGAGCCAGCGCTTCGAGCACCGGCTTGGTGTCCGGGTGGATTCCGCGCCAAAGCTCGAATGAGGCCGCGGCTTGTTCGACGAGCATGCCCCAGCCCTTGGCCGTGCGCTTCGCATGCAGGGACTTTGCCCACAAAGTGAACGGCGTGTGGCCGCGGCCGTAGGCCATGTCGTAGCAAACCGTGTCTTCGCCGACCAGGCCGGCCGGCATCACGGGCATCTCTCCCTGCAAACTTGCGGACGTGCCGTTGACGATGAGGTCATAGGGCGGGCCTTCGATCTCATCGAATCCGCATCCGACGGTATTTCCCAAATCCGCGAATTCACGCGCCAGCGCGGCTGCGCGCGCGCGCGTACGGTTGGCGATGATCAGCTGGCGAGGATCGCGCTCCAACAGCGGCGCGAGCACGCCGCGCGCCGCGCCGCCCGCTCCCAGCACCAGAATGCGCTTGTGCGCGAGTTCGAGCCCGAGATTCTGTTCCAGGTCGTTGATGAGCCCCGCGCCGTCGGTGTTGTCGCCGAGCAGCGTCGCATCGTCGAAATGGGCGATCACGTTGACCGCCTGCGCGCGTGCGGCCCGCGGCGTCAGCTCGTTGACGAGCTCGGCCGCCGCCTGCTTATGCGGCAGCGTGATATTGAGTCCACGCACGCCGCCCGTCACCAGGCGCAAAACCTCGCGGCGAAACTCCTCGGGCGTAATGTCGAACAGCCGATAGACCAGATTTTGCGCGGTCGCCTGCGCGAACATGCCGTGTATGAACGGCGACCAGCTGTGCGCAACCGGATGACCAGCGACCCCGTACTGGTCGGGGGGCCCGAGCTGCGTACCGGTGTTCACTCCTGCAGCCAGACCGCCGCGCGTTTGGCGAAATACGTGAGGATCGCGTCGGCGCCGGCGCGCTTGATCGACACCAGTGCTTCCAGCGCCGCGGCGCGTTCGTCGATCCAGCCGTTCTGGCCCGCGGCCACGATCATCGAATATTCACCGCTGACCTGATAGACGAAGGTGGGCACGCGGAAGCGATCTTTGACGCGCCGAACGATATCGAGATACGGGAGGCCGGGTTTGATCATGACCATATCCGCGCCTTCGGCGATATCCAGTTCGACCTCTCGCAAGGCTTCGTCCGAGTTGGCGGGATCCATCTGGTAGGAGAGCTTGTTGCCCTTGCCGAGCTGTCCGGCCGAGCCGACCGCGTCGCGAAACGGACCGTAGAAGCTCGACGCGTATTTGGCCGCGTAAGCGAGGATGCGCGTGTGCACGAGCCCCGCGTTTTCGAACGCGCCGCGTATCGCGCCGATGCGGCCGTCCATCATGTCGGAAGGCGCAACCACGTCCGCACCCGCGTCCGCATGTGAGCGCGCTTGGCGAACCAGGGTTTCTACGGTCAGATCGTTTTGCACGTAGCCGCTCGCGTCGATGATGCCGTCTTGGCCATGCGTGGTAAACGGATCGAGAGCGACGTCGGTGATGACTCCGAGTTCGGGAAACGCGTTCTTGACCGCTCGGACAGCTTGTTGGGCGATGCCGTCGGGATTCCAGGATTCGCGGGCGTCGAGCGACTTCTTTTCGACCGGGGTGACCGGAAAGATGGCGATCGCCGGGACCCGCAGGCGCACGAGTTCGGCGCATTCGCGCAGCAGCTCGTCGATCGAGAGTCGCTCGATGCCCGGCATCGAGGCGATGGACTGGCGCTGCCCAACGCCTTCCACGACGAATACCGGGTAAATCAGCGCATCGACCTTCAGCTGCGTCTCGCGCATCAGGCGGCGCGAAAATTCGTCCCGCCGCATGCGGCGCAAGCGGGTTTTCGGAAATGAATTGCTGGAATTCCCGGTCATCTTGTCTGTGACTCCTAATCCTCTGGCCAGTGCAGTAATGGTAACCGACTCCGTGCCAAGGCGAGGCCAGGCGCGGCCGAAACGTCCGTTTGCGCTAATATCGGACTCGAAATATCCTCATTCGGGTGCCCAGCTAATCATGCGAGTCCAGGTTGACGAAAACCAGAAGCGCGCCCGCTTCCAGGCGCTTTGCCAGTCGCTGCGGCCGGATCTGTTGCGATTCGCCATTTGGCTCTCGCGCGATCGCAGCATTGCCGAGGATGTCGTACAGGAGACGCTGCTGCGCGCCTGGAAGGCGCAGGACTCGCTTGAGGACGAGAAGGCCGCCAAACCCTGGTTCCTGACGATCGTCCGGCGCGAATATGCCCGCACATTCGAGCGCAAGCGCCTGCCGACGGTCGATCTCGACGACTTGATCGCGAGCGAAGAGCCGGCGCTCGGGGCGGCCGATGAGCAGAATTTGACAGAATTGCGGCTCGCGATCTTCAAACTGTCCGATGAATATCGCGAGCCGCTGGTTTTGCAGGTTTTAATGGGTTGTTCCACCGCAGAAATCGCCGCGCAGTTGAATTTGTCGCCCCCGGCCGTGCTGACCCGCTTGTTTCGCGCCCGTCGGCAGCTGCGCGTCCTTTGCGGTGAGGACACCACTCTGGATCCCGAAGAATGATCGATTGCAAGCAAACTAGAAGGGCGCTGTTGGCCGAACCCGCAAGCGCGGATCCCGAAATACGCGCACATCGCCAGAATTGTCCGGAATGCGCCAAATACTACGAGCGCCTGGGCCGCTTCGAGACGCGCCTGGCGAGCGCCATACGCTTAGGAGTGCCCGCCGCATCGACGAGCGAGCCCGTACCGGAGGAGCCGGTCGATAACGTCGTGACGCTGCGGGCGAGACCTGTACGCACCGAGGCTGTCCGCTCGGGCCACCGACCGCGGTGGCTCGCGTTCGCGGCGAGCGTGCTCGTGGCGGCCGGCGTTGCCGGCGTACTCTGGCTCGCCGTTCCGCGTACGAGCTTGGCCGATGATGTCGTGGCGCACATGGCCGGAGAACCGCAGGCCTGGCTTTCGGATTCGGCCGTGCCCGCAGTGCGTTTGAGCGCCGCTATCGAGGATGCGCACATGCGCCTGCTGCCCGATGCGGGCGTCGTCAGCTATGCGGCGAGCTGCGAATTTCGCGGCCATCACGTGCCGCACTTGGTCGTTCAAGACGCCAGCGGACCGGTGACGGTCATGGTGCTGGTTCATGAATCGGCGCGCTCCGCGGTGGATTTCGACGAGCAAGGCTATCGCGGCGTGATCCTGCCGGTGCCGGGTCACGGTGCAATCGCCGTGCTTACGCGCAACAAATCCTTGGGAACCGCCGCCGTCGATCGGATCGCGGCGCGCGTGGCCGGCGCCATCGACTGGACGGCTTAAAGTTTCTCGGGCGTCAGGCGCGCGACTTCCACGTAGCCCGCGCCGGGGGCCGCAATGCCGCGGTGGATCGCCGCATAGGCGGTGGCAAGATATTCATCGGCACCGAACGGCGGATTGACGATCATGAGTCCGCTGCCCGCTAAACCTACGCCCGCGTCATCGGGATGCATGGCCAGATCCGCGTAAAGCATCTTCGGAATTCGTAAATTTTCGAAACGGGCATGCACGTTGCGCCGTTGGATCGCGCTGCGGATCGGGTACCACATCAAATAAATGCCGCTGGGCCAGCGTCGATAGGCCTCCTCGAAAGCCTCCAGCATCGTCTTCAGTTCGTCGAGACTCTCGTACGGCGGATCGATCAAGACCAGGCCGCGGCGCTCCTCGGGCGGCAGGAAGGCCTTGAGCGCCGCGTAACCGTCGTCGATTTCGGTGCGGACGCGCCCCAAGGACTCCACTTCGCGCGCGGCGGCGCGCGCCTCCGCGGGCATCAATTCGACGAACAACGCCCGGTCTTGCGAGCGCAGCGCATTGCCGATGAGCGCCGGCGAGCCGGGGTAGCGCGGCAGACGTTTTCCACGGCGCGCATGGATCGCCGCGAAATAGCCGGCGAGATCCGCCTCGCCGATCGACCGCTCCACGAGCCGCTGCACACCGCGCTCCGCCTCGCCTGACTTCTGCGCTTCCGGTGCCTGAAGGTCGTAATAGCCTCGCCCGGCGTGGCTGTCCAGCGCGAAGAACGCCGAGGGTTTGCGCTTCAGCGCGTCCAGGCAGTACTGCAATCCGACATGTTTGGCGACATCCGCGAAATTCCCCGCGTGGTAGATGTGCTTGTAGTTCATGTCCCTTGCAGCGTGGTCTGAAAGAGCCGATCGATGCGCTTGTACTCGTCCAGCCACGAGTCCGCGTTGCTGAACGCATGACGGTCGAGCGGATACGGCGAGATCGTGAAATTGTCTTTGTGCAGCTCGATCAGGCGTTGATAGAGGCGCATCGAATCCTCGAACAGCACGTTGTCGTCGATGACGCCGTGACAGATCAGCAAAGCGTCCTGCAGGCCGGCCGCGAACTCGATCGGCGAGGAGCGTGCATAGGCGATCGGATCGATTTGCGGGTCGTTCAATATTTCGGAGGTGTATTCGGGGTTGTACTGCATCCAGTCCGTGACCGGACGCACGGCGGCGCCCGCGGCGAACTCCCCGGGTGCGCGAAACAGCGCCATGAGGGTCATGAAGCCGCCGTAAGAACCGCCGTAGATGCCGAAGCGCTTTGGGTCCGCGGCCGCGTGTTCGACGAGCCAGCGCTTGCCGTCGAGCAGATCCTCGAGTTCCTTGTGGCCCATTTGCCGGTAGATCGCCGTGCGCCAATCGCGGCCATAGCCCTCCGAGGCCCGATAGTCCATGTCGATCACGACATAGCCTTGCTGCACCAACAGGTTGTTGAACATCTGTTCGCGAAAATAATACGGATAGCGCAGATGCACGTTCTGTGTATAGCCCGCACCATGCACGAAGACGACGCCTGGACGGCGCTTGGATTCATCGAGCTGCGCGGGTTTGTAGACTTTCGCATAGATCACGCCGTCGAAATGCGTCGAGGGAACCCGAACGATTTCCGGCTTGATCCACTCGAGCGCCTTGTACTCGGCCGTGCGCGTATCGGTGAGCTCGCGCGTCGCGCCCGTGCCGTCGGCGCGCGCCACCGCGATCTGCGGCGGTACGTAGCTCGACGAATGCGTAATCAGCAGCTCATTGCCGTCGGGCGCAAGCTCGAATGCGTTGACGCCCTGCAATCGCGTCACGCGCTCGAATTTTCCGCCGCCGCTGGGGACCCGAAAGACATCGTAGGCGTAGGGCGCCTCATAGTTGCTGCGCAGATAGAACCAGCGTCCATCGGCGGCAAGCACCGGGTTGGAAACCTCGAAGCGGCCCTGGGTCAGCGCCCGGGCGTCGCCGGCGAGCTCCTTGGTGTACAGCTGCGAGAACCCGGACTCCTCCGACAAATACCACAAGGTTCGATTGTCGTTGAGCCAGCCGATGTCGCTGAAGCGTCCCTCGACC
>Ga0209415_10004273_pt1 | contig 26269 bp, 28 predicted proteins | sample PeaSoiSIISIP2007_FD_187696 | JGI IMG/M metagenome (GOLD analysis project Ga0209415, IMG submission 187696) | Peat soil microbial communities from Weissenstadt, Germany - SII-SIP-2007 (SPAdes) (version 2) | ecosystem: Environmental > Terrestrial > Soil > Wetlands > Peat | place: Germany... | reverse complement strand
CGGCCGAGCCAGGGCCGCGGCGGCGATGACCATGGCGGAACGGCGCGTCGGGTGGACGCTGTGCCGATAGGGGCCAGAACTCATGGCGCCTCCTCTGGGGACGGGCCTTTCTTAGCGGCCATTCCTTGGGCGACCCTCTCGTTCCATGGCGAAGGGCGTGGCCAACAATTCACTGAAGCGCGTACGTTACTTGTTCTCCCACGCTGCTCGAACTCTGGAGGGACTGACTCGTGTCAACTGATCGGCGCTCGCGTTTTGTCATGGTCAACGGTATCAAGACCCATTATACGGAGAGCGGCGGCGACGGCCCGGTCATTGTGGGCATGCACGGCGGCGGACACGGTTCGTCCGGCGCGGCCGGTCTCGGCCGGTTGTTTGACCTCCTGGGGGATCGCTACCGCGTCATCGGGCTCGACTCGATCGGCGGTTACGGCAAAACGGATACGGTCCCGCTGCGCTACGGGTTGCAAAGCCGCGTCGATCATGCGGCCGCTTTCGTCGACGCGCTGTGTCTGGACAAGTTCACGATCATGGGGAATTCTCAGGGCGCCTGGTGCGCGGCGCAGTACGCGATTCACCATCCCGATCGCGCCGAGAACGTGGTGTTGCTTTCGAGCGGCTCGATCGGACAAGCGATGGGCATCAAGCGGCCGCCGACCGAAGGCATGAAGCTGATGCAGGGCTACGACGGCTCGCGTCCCGCGATGGTGCGCCTCATGCAAGGCCTGACCGCGCGAGCCGAGGTCGTTACCGATGCGCTGGTCGATCTGCGCCAAACCGCTGCGACGCGGCCGGGTGCGATGGAGGCGTTTTCGCAGTCGGAAAAAACGATTCGCGGCGTTCGCGAAAACCCGCTTCTCGCCACGGGCTATGATATGCGCGTGACGCTCCCGGCCCTATCACAACAAATCCCGACCGTTTTCGTTTGGGGCGACGCGGACATTTTTGCGGAGCCCGAACTCGGACGCGAGCTCGAAAAAATGCTCCCGGACATCAAATTCCACTGGATTCACAACGCCGGGCATCAAGTGCAAACCGATCAACCCGAACAGGTCGCCGAGATCGTCCATAACCTGATCGCGAAGAAGCAAAGGGTCGGCGCGGGCGCGTAAGCGCCTAGTGACAGCACACTAGTCGCCCACTTGCAGATCTTTTTGCTGGCTCACCGCTCCGCCGTCTCCGGGCCTCAGCCGCCAGAAGATGGCGGAGGATAGCACGGTGAACGCCCCGAGCGTGAGGAACGCCTCGTGTAAGCCGCCCATGAACCGGCTCGGGTCTGAACGAACGCTAACCGGAACGAAGAACGCCGTGGTTAATCCCGCTGCCGCAACGCCGAAGCTGATCGACAGTTGTTGCAACGTGCTGGCGATGGAGCTGGCATTGCTGGCCTGGTCTTGTGGGACGTCCGAATAGACAAGCGTGTTCATGCTCGTCATCTGCAAGGATTGGAACGCGCCGTAACCGACCGCTTGCAACACGATGACCCACACGGGCGTGCCGTAGCCGATCGATGCGAACAGCATCAGCGTGAGACCGATGATGATGGTGTTGGAGATCAGCACCATCCGATACCCGAGCAAGCCCAAAATGCGCGGCAGCAGAAATTTCGTCGCCAGCGCGGCCATGGCCTGAGGCATGATGAGCAAACCCGATTGAACGGGCGTGAATCCAAGTCCAACCTGGTAGAGGAGCGGCAAGAGAAACGGCACACCGCCCATCCCGAGACGGGTGAAGAAGCCGCCGCTCACCGCCGCCCTGAACGTGCGCAGGCGAAAGAGCGCCAACTGCAGCAGCGGATAGGTGGTTCGCGAGGCATACAGACAGTAGCCCACGATCAGCAGCAACGACACTGCCGAGAGCCCGAATATCTCGCCCGTACTCAACGTATGGTCGCCGAAGATTTCCAGCACGTACGAGAGCAGCGCAACACCCGAGCCGAACAGAATCAGGCCGACGACATCGAGCGGATGGGTTCGCTTTACGCGATAGTCCGGCATGTAGAAGTACACGAGAACCAGGCCGGCGATACCGATCGGCAGGTTGGCGAAGAAAATGAAGCGCCAATTCAAATAGGCGACGATCAATCCGCCGGCGACCGGCCCCAGCATCGGCCCGATCAAGGAAGGGATGGCGACGAAGCTCATCACGCGGACCAGTTCCGATTTCGCGAAGGTGCGCACGAGCGTGAGCCGCCCGACCGGTACCATCATCGCGCCGCCGCAGCCCTGCAATGCGCGGCACGCCACCAGCAGATGGATTTCGTTGCACAGGCCGCACAGGACCGAGCCGAGCGTGAAGAGGGCGATGGCCCAACCGAACACGCGGCGCGTCCCGAAGCGATCGGCCATCCAGCCGCTGATCGGAATGAACACCCCGAGGCTCAGGGCATAGGTGGCAAGCACCGACCGCATGGCGAGCGGTGCCACGTTCAGCGCCATGGACACAACCGGCACCGCCGTGTTCAGGATCGTCGTGTCGAGTGCTTGCATGAAGAAGGCAACGGCAACCAACCAGGGGAGAAAGTCTTTCCTGACAACCGAGGACTGAGATGATGATGCGAGCACAGATGAAGTCTTTCTTCGGCCAGGCCATCGGACCCACGTCGTGATTCGGCGAATTGGATTCGTCGGCGTCGGCCATATGGGCGGAGCGATGGCCCGCGCGATGCTCCGTGCCGGTTACCAGGTGCTGGCGTACGATCTGCGACCGGAAGTCCTGGCTGGGGTTGCCTCAGCCGGCGTCGGAAGTGCGAGAGATCTCTCCGACGTCGCCGCGCATGCGGAACTCCTGAGTGTAGCGATCGCCGGCGACGCAGCGGTGGAAGACGCGTTGATCGGCAGCGGGAACCTCGTCGAACTGCTGGCGCCGGCGTCGGTGATCGCGATTCATAGCACGATTCATCCGTCGGTGATTCGCCGCATTGCCGAACGAGCAGCGCGCAATGGGATCGACGTCATCGACGCCCCGGTCAGCGGCGGCAAAACTGCCGCCGATGCCGGTACGCTGTGCTTCATGATCGGCGGCGACGCAGATGTAATCGCGAGATGTCAGCCGATTTTCGCCGCATTCGGTTCGCTGTTCCACATGGGTCCGCTCGGCACCGGCGTGGTTGCAAAGATCGCGCAACAGATGATGACGACGGCCAACATCGTCGGCGTAGATGAGGGTACGCGTCTGGCGGAAGCCTACGGCGTCGACGTGCGAACTTTTCTCACCGTCGTAACGTCCACGACGGGTCAGAGCCACGTCGCCGACGGCTGGCTCGACGGTTTGAAGATAACCGGACCGGGCATGGCCAACTCGTTCTACACGAGCCTCAACCCAGCCGTCGAACTTGCCGGCGAACTCAACGTCCCCATACCAGGAACGGCCCTCGCCCAGCAACTGATCCGAACAATTTTTAGGCGTTGAATTTTTACAGGTCCCATTCGCTGAAATTCGAAGCTGAGGGAACCATGGATCGTCGCACGTTTCTCGCTACGTCCGCTGCCCTGACGCTTAGCGCCACGGCGCGTGAAGCGCGGGCGCAGACGACAATGCCGGTGATCGCCGGACCGCTCTCCGGGCCCGACGCCGCGAGCGTATACTATCCGGAACAACAGGGTTGGTTCCGGCAAGCGGGGGTCGATCTGACCGTCAGCCCCATTCCGAACGGACCCGCCGGGATGTCGGGGACGATCGGCGGCGGGCTCAACGTCGCAGAGGGCAACGTTCTCTCGCTCGCCGAGGCGCACGCTAAAGGCGTCCCGGTGACTATCGTTGCGCCGGGGCCCATTTTCGACGCGAGCGCACCGCCGAACGCGCGGCTGGTTGTGTCGAGTGCATCCGACATCCACACTCCAAAGGACCTCGGCGGGAAGAACGTTGCCGTACCGTCGCTGGGCGATCTGCTCTCGATCTCGACGCGCGGCTTGATCGATCAAGCCGGCGGCGACAGCACGACCGTTCACTTCGTCGAGATGCCGCCGGCGGCGATGGGGGCAGCGCTGCAAGCGCAGCGCGTCGACGCGATCGCGCTCTACGAGCCGTTTCTGACCGCCGCGCTCAGTCAAGGCGGCCGGCCGATCGGAACGCCCTACGCCTCGATCGCGCCGGCGTTTATGGTCGTGGGCTGGTTCGCCTACGGGCCGTGGGCCGATTCCCATCGCGATGCCGTCACGGCGTTTGCGACGGTGCTCAACCGCGGTGCCGCGTATACCAACGCGCATTACCGCGACCTGATCCCCATGATCTCGCAGTACTCGCACATTCCAACCGACGCGCTCGCGAAGATGCAGTTCGCCACGATCGCATCGAGCCTTGACCCCGCGATGATTCAGCCCGTCATCAACGCAGCGGCCAAATATCACGTCATTCCGCGAGCGTTTCCCGCGAAAGAACTGATCTTCAGCGCGAACGCCTGAACGCGAAGCCGCTCACGCCTTTGCTAAGATGTGCGCGATGCGCTGCACCGGTTCGACGGGTGGAATGTCCGGGACCTTGAACTCGGGGTGGATCGCTGCGAACGATAGCGGTGGCATGAGCAAGGCCACGGCGCCATAGGACTGCACCATTTCGCCGCTATCGCCATACTGGAGCGAATCGGTGGGCGACGATTGCGTTGCGGTCGCGGTCGCGGCCGTCGTGTCGCCCGGCGTCAACGCGGAAGCGAGTTCGGTTTGCTGGGCGATTTGGGTGATCGCGGGATTCGCAAAGGGCGTGGCAACTGCCGTCGTTGCTGTGGTTTGCGCAGCCGCTGCAAGGACGGTTTGCGCAGCGCTCGCTGCAGCGGCGGCGGCCACGATTTGCGTTGCGGCGACGGTCGGGCTAACTGCATACACTGCGCCGGGACTCGTTCCAATCGGCCCAATCGCGGTAGCAGTCATGGCATCTCGCCTCCAAGTGAGGAGAGCGTAGCCCCCGGGCATGCGTTTCCGATGAAAGCCGGCCCGAAAAGAATTCACGGAACCTTCACACCTTGGCCGCCGGAGAGCTCCGCCCGGGAGGTTCGACAGCCTGCAGCGTGAGAAAAGCGCGTATGCACAAGTTGATCTTGTGGGGGCTGCTCGGCGTCCTCGCGGTCGTTCCCCTGGGCGCGCCGGCGCGGGCTCAAACCGTACCGCTTGAAATCGACGTGCTCGTGTCGCTGACCGGCAACGCAGCGTTTTTAGGTCAGGCGGAGTGGAAGGCGATTCAGGCCGCGCAAACCGTTGTGAACGCCGGCGGTGGCGTTGGTGGGCGCGCGGTCAACTTCGTCGCGAGTGACGACGGCTCGAACCCGCAGACCGCGGTCCAGCTGGCCAACGCCATCGTGGCGAAGAACGTCCCGCTGTTTCTAGGCTCGGAACTCGCGTCAGCGTGCCAGGCCTACCTGGCGCTGATCGCGCCGGCGGGGCCCGTCGACTACTGTTTGTCGCCGCCCGTTCACCCGCCACGCGGCGGCTATCTGTTCACCTCCGGCGCGAGTGCCTTCGATCTCTCACGCACCGTGATCCACTACCTGCGGGAGCGCGGTTTGACGCGCGTCGCGGTGATCACGACGACCGATGCAACAGGGCACGACTTCGACGCGGCCTTCAGCACCGTGTTCGCCCTTCCGGAGAACAAGAATTTCCAGGTGCTCGCCAACGAGCACTTCAACCCGGCCGACCTGAGCGCAACGGCGCAAATCGCGCGGATCAAAAGCGAGGGCGTGCAAGCGGTCGTGTCCGGCACCGTCGGGACACCGACGCTCACGCTGCTGCGAGCCGTGAGCGAGGGCGGGCTAACGGTTCCCGTCGCGGCCGCCAACGGCAACATGCTCTATCAAGAGATGGCGCAGCTCCACGACATCATGCCGAGCGAACTCATTTTTCCGGCCTACCGTGCGATGACCAGCGGCGACGTTCGTCCGGGGCCGATCCGCGATGCGCAGGCCCATTTTTTCACCGCGCTCAAAGCCGCGGGTCTGCGTCCCGACGCGGCCAACGTCACCGCGTGGGATCCGGTCATGATCAGCATGGACGCGCTGCGCCACGCCGGACCGAACCCCACCGCGCAACAGATCCACGCCTATATCGAAGCGCTGCATAGCTTTGCGGGCGTGAACGGTATCTACGATTTTCGCGACGGCAGCCAACGCGGCATCTCTGCCAGCGCGGTGGTCGTCGACCGCTGGGACCCCGTCAAGCAAACGTTCGTGGTCGTGAGCAAGCCCGGAGGCGGCCTCAAATAGTCTATTTTGTCTGATTGATGATGGCGTTGATCTCTTTGGCGTAACCGATCAGCTCGGGGTGCTGGAGATCGAGGCCGGTCCCTTGGCTGCCCGGGACCAACTTCACTCCGCGCCGCCGCAGGTCGGCGAAAATCTTGCCCATGTTTGAGCCCGGAATGAGGTCGCTGTCCTCGCCGACCTGGTCCCACAAGATGTCTTGGCCTTCGCGCGTGAGCATGAACGCGATGAAGAGCCGCGCCGCGTTCGGATGCGCCGCGGTATTGGGGATCGCCGGCGCGACGTAACTGAGTGCGGTAGCTTCTTTCGGATACATGGACGCGATCGGCTCGCCCTTGCGCTGGCGCAAGCGCGTCTCGTGGTCGCCGCAGTCAAGGCCGAAGATCGCGAACTCGCCGCTGACGACGCGGTCGATGCCGCTGCACGTCATGACCCCGCTCACCTGCTGCGCGAATTTCTTGACGTAATCGAGCATGCCTTGATGCCCGAACACGTCGGGCAAGCCGATGTAGTCCATGAAGGAGCCTTGATAGACGGAGGTGGCGATGCGGCCTTTCCAGCGCGGATTCAGCAGGTCGGCAAAGGATTTCGGCACCTGATCCGGCGGCACGAGCTTGGTGTTGTAGGAAAACGCGTTGACCGTGGCCAGCACTTTGACGGCGCGCTTGTCGTAGAGCATGGCGTTCTCGGGAAGACCGGGAACGTACTTGCGCCAGTCGACCTGCTGCACGTACGGGGCCACGGTGTTATTGACCAGGTTGAACATGACGTCGGAACTGGCCGTCTGGCCGGCTTGGACTTCGCGCGCGAGCTGATACACAAACGGCTCGCCGGCGGCGATCTCGGCGTACCGGATCTGCAAGCTGATGTGGTAGCGCTTGTTGATGTGGTCTTGCATGATCTGCGCACCGGTCGCGCCGCCCAGGGAGTTGCCGACGGCAAGATCGAGCACGCCCTCTTTGGCTGCTGCCGCAACGAGCGCTTGAAGGTTCGGTGGTTCGACGTACCCGGCCGGGACGTTTTGGCCCGAAGCCGGTGCCAGGAGGAGCAACGTGCTGAGAACGATCGAGGCGACCACCCGCGTAAACGGCATGCGGTTCAGGCCTTTCCCACCGTGATCGGATCGTTGCTGCGCGTCCCCGCCGCAACGCCCTTGGGGGCGATGGCGTCGATGCGGGCGAGCTGCGCCGGCGTCAGGTGGACGGCTACGGCACCAACATTCTCTTCCAGGTATTTCACGCGCTTGGTGCCGGGTATCGGAACGATGTCGTCGCCTTGCCCGTAGAGCCAGGCCAGTGCGAGCTGCGTGTTCGTAACGCCGATCTCGGCAGCAAGTGCGCCGAGTCGATCCACGACCGCCAGGTTCTTCGCGAAATTGTCGCCCACAAAGCGCTGGATGCGCGAGCGCGGATCGACGGGCGCGAAGTTGCCGTTCGCACGAACGGCGCCGGTGAGTATCCCGCGGCCGAGCGGGCTGTACGGAACGAGTGCGATCCCGAGTTCGCGGATCGTCGCGAGGACATCGTTGTCTTCGACGTCACGGCTGAAAAGCGAGTACTCGCTCTGGAGCGCTGCGATGGGATGAACGGCCGCGGCGCGGCGCACGTTCTCGGGGCTGGCTTCGGAGAGCCCGAGGTAGCGAATCTTGCCGGCGGCCTTCAGCTCGGCCATCGCACCGATGGTTTCCTCGATGGGAGTCGACGGGTCGACACGGTGCTGATAGTAGAGGTCGATCGTCTCGACGCCCAAGCGTTTGAGCGAAGCATCGCACGCCGCCCGAACGTACTCCGGCCGGCCGTCGACGCCGCGCGAGCCGCCGCCAAAGGTTCGACCGAATTTGGTCGCAAGCAGGACGCGGTCGCGACGACCTTGCAGGGCGCGTCCGACCAACTCTTCGTTGTGCCCGCCGCCGTACGAGTCGGCGGTATCGAAGAGCGTTACGCCCAACTCGAGGGCACGGTCGAACGTCCGCAACGCTTCCGCTTCGTCGACCTGGCCGTATGCTCCGGACATGCCCCAGCAGCCCAGGCCCATAGCCGAGGTGGCTGGTCCGTTGCGCCCAAGTTGGCGTTGCTCCATGCTACTTGGTCTGATTGATGATGTCGTCGATTTCCTTCGCGATCGTGCGCATGGCCGCCGGGTCTAGGCGTCCCCGTTCACCGTGTCCGCCTAGCGCTCGGACGGAGGCAGGGCGCAGCGCCGGCGACCTAGGCCCAGAAGCGGGCGGCGCGAACTGGTGCCTTGATGAGGTGCTACTTTTTGCGCCACGGCCCCGCTGTTGACGCCGGTGAATGGAGCGGGCCGGACTCCGATCGTCCGCTCACCCGGGAGGGACAAGACCGCATGAAGAGTGCGGCCAAAGGCATCGCGGCCTTGCGCCTGAAGCTCGACGTCATCGTCACGAGCCCGCTCGTCCGCGCGAAGCAAACGGCGTTGATCGTTGCGCAACGATTGAAGCTCAAGGACCACGTCGTCGAAGACGAGCGGCTCGGCGGAGGTTTTGGGCCGAGCCGGCTGGGCGAAGTTCTGGCGCAGCACCGCGACGCGGATGAGCTCATGCTCGTCGGACACGAACCCGGGATGAGCCGCACCGTCAGCGAACTCGTCGGTGGCGCCGCGATCGATTTCAAGACCGGCGCCTTGGCTTGCGTGGACGTGCCCGATCCGGCAACATTGAGGGGCGAGTTGGTCTGGTTGATTCCGGCAAAAATTCTCGCCCTGTACTGACGACAGCGGAGGTTCTTCGATGGCACTTTCGGTTACGAGTTCGCTCTTCAAGGACGGCGGCAGGGTGCCGAACTCGATGGTCTTTAACGGCTTCGGGCACGCGGGCGGGAACACGTCGCCCGACCTCACGTGGAGCGGCGCGCCGGCAGGAACGAAGAGCTTCGTCGTGACGTGTTACGATCCCGATGCTCCGACGACGGTGGGGTTCTGGCACTGGTCGATGTTTGATATCCCGGCGAGCACGGCATCGCTCGCAGCCGGCGCCGGCGCGCCGGGAAAAAATCCGGCCGGATCAGTCCTTGGATACACCGACTTCGGCGCGAGCGGTTACGGTGGTATGGCCCCTCCGCCGGGACCACCCCATCACTATCAATTCAACGTCTACGCGCTGGATATCGCGTCGGTCGGACTGAACGCCGGCTCTACCGGCGCGCTCTTGATGTTTTGCCTGAACGGGCACATCCTCGATTCCGCCCGGATCACCGGCCTGTACGGCGGCGAGTCATAGCGTGCTGTTTTCGTCAATGCGAGCGGTTGAGGATGGCGTTGATCTCGGTGGCGTAGCCGCTGAGTTCGGGATGCTCGTTGGTCAGCCCAAAGGTGCTGATGAAGCGGACGCCTTTGCGGCGTTCGTCCGCGATGATTTTTGCCACTCGTGAACCCGGAAGGCCGGCATTGTCGGCGGCCATCACGTCCCACAGAATGTCTTGGCCTTCGCGGCTGAGCAGAAATGCGATGAACAGGCGCGCGGCCGCTGGATGCGCCGCGGTCAGCGGAATGCCGGGAGCATACGAGGAGATCGCCGTCCCTTCGCGCGGATGGATGATCCCGAGCGGCTGGCCCTGGCGTTGCGCCAACCGTGTCTGATGATCGCCGCAATCAAGGCCGAAGATCAGAAACTCGCCGCCGGCGACGCGGTCCGTTTCGGCACACGTCATCAGGCCGGCTACCTGTTGCGAGAAACGCTGATAAAAGGAGATCATGCCGTCGTGGCCCATCACTTCGGCGAGTCCGAGGTAGTTACCGAAGAGGCCCTGATAAGGCGATGACGCGATTTTGCCCTTCCACTCCGGCTTGAGCAGATCGGCGAAACTTTTGGGAACGTTCGCGGGCGGGATTTGCTGCGTATTGTAGATGAACGACTCGATCGCCGTAGCCACGACCACGGCGCGTTTGTCGAAGTACATCAAACTCTCGGGAAGACCGGGAACGTATTTGCGAAAGTCGGCCGGTTGTGCGGCAGCCGCTAGCGCCGCATCGCGAACGTGAAACAGGACGTCGGACGAAGCCGGTTGACCCGCCCGCACTTCCTCGGCGATATGGCCTTGCATCGCGGCTCCGTTCGCTACCGGTGAATAGCGAATCTCAAGCGCGACATGGTATTTCCGCAAAATGCCGGCCTGAATGGCTCGCGCGCCCTCGGCCCCGCCGTACGTGTCGGCCCACGCAATGTCCAGCCCGCCTTCCTTGGCCGCAGCTCGGATGAGTTGGGTGAGATTACTTGGCTCATGATACGGACTCGCCGATTGCGCAGCGCAGGAAAAGCCTACGGAGATGACAGCGGCCGCGCACAGTGCCCACGCTGCTCCAAGCCGCGCGAGGTTCATGCTCCCAGGCTCGGGTCGATCAGGTCTTGCGCGGGGAAGACTTTCTTCAGCGTCCCGTACTTCGCGGCCGCGACAATGACCGGCTGGATGAGGTTCGGTTCGAGTGCCGTGCCTTGCGTCGTCCACGGTTCGCGCAGGATCGTCGCGACGGGAACGCCCGACATCGCCGACATGACCGGAGCCGCGTCGGCGTGGTGCGCGTTCACATACGCGGCCGCGGCCGCGACGACGCGGGCGAACGTGCGCACGGCGTCGGGATGTTTGCTCGTGAAATCCGTGGTGGAGAACCACGCCGAGAGCAAGAAGAGCGAGGCGATAGCGTTGTACACCGGCACGAGGCGGAAGTTGCCGGTGTCGAGTGCGAGCATCATCGACGGCGTCGCCGTCTCGCTCGCCACCACGCGGTGCGCGCTGAGCGCCGACGCGGCGAGCGAGAACGGCACCTCGACGAACTTGATCGAGTGCGGATCGCCGCCGTGCTGCTCGACCCACGCGCACATCGCGTCGTGCCCGCTGCCGCTGAGCGAAACCGTTCCCATGACCGTGTTCTCGGCATCCTTGCCCATCGCGAACGGCGCGTCTTTGAGCACCAGCGCACCGCCGTGAGGCAGGCGGCTGTCCGCGATCCCGGCCGGCGCGACGAAGGTGAACGGGATGCCTCGCTCGTGGGCCAGCAGGACCGACGTCACGCTGCTGTTCCCGATGTCGTAGTTGCCGGAGAGGATCGCGGAGGCGACCGCCGCACCGTTGGTGAGGGTGTCGATCGTGACGTCGAGCCCGGCCTTCGCGAACAACCCGGCCGATTTCGCGTACAAGACCGAGGTGACGCCGTCGCTAAGGGCGATGCCGACGCGCACCGGCACCAAGCCCGGCGCAGGCTGCGCGGTCACGCGCGTTGCGGGGAAGAGCGCTGCCGTGCCGGCGACTCTCGCTACGAACTTTGCTCGACTTGTGTTGCGTTGGAGCACGTTATCTGGTTACTATCCCATCATGAACTCGCCCTATGCCGCCGTTGCGCTCCTCGCAGTGCTGCTCCTCCCGGTCGCCGCGCCCGCGCAGACGGTTCTCGATGAATGGGCCACGGCGACGCCGCCGCCCGCGCCGCAACTCAAAGACGTGCGGATCGACCCCAAGAAGACGGTCCTGATCATTGCCGACTTCAACAAGAAGAGCTGCACCCCCGAAGGGCGGCCGCGCTGCGCCACGGCGCTACCGAAGATACGTGCCTTCCTCGCCGTCGCTCGCGCGAGGGGCATGCTGGTGGTGCACTTTTACAACACCGTGATGACGCCCGATGATATCGCCATCGCACCGGCGCCGGGCGAAACCGTCTTGCAAGGGCCGATCAATAAATTCTTCGGGAACGATCTCGCGTCGACGCTGAAGACGCGCGGCATCGATACCGTCGTGCTGACCGGGACGTCGGCCAACGGAGCCGTCCTCTTCACGTCGGCCGGTGCCGTGCTGTTGGGATTCAAGGTGATCGTACCGGTCGATGGGATGCCGGCCGACGGACCCTACCAAGAACAGTTCGTGGCTTGGGAACTCACCAAAGCGCCGACCCTGAGCGACGGCGCGACGCTCACCCGCTGGGATAAGATCAGCTTCTGACCTAGGGATGCTAGAGCTTCGCGATGATCTCGCTGGCTGGGAAGCTGCGCTTGAGGAGTCCGTAGCGCGCGCCGACGTCGATCACCGGCTGGAGAAGATCGGGTTCGACTTTTTCGCCGAACAGCGTTCGCACGGACTTTGCGACGACGGCCGGATCCTGTTTCGTCAGTGCCGCCACGCCCTGCACCGATCCGGCGGGATCGGTGTTGTACCAGTGCGCGGCCTTGCTCAGGGCCGAGCTGATCCGCACGGCCGCATCGTGGTGCGCGGACAACCACGTTTGCGTTGTGACGTAACAGCCGTTGAGGAAGCGCGGGGCGATGGCGTCGTTCGGTGCTCCGAGTGAGCGGCAATCCGCCTGCGCCGTCGTCGCAAAGGGTTGCGTGATCAACGCGGCATCGATGCGGCCGGCAACCAGCGCGGCTTCCATGAGCGAGAACGGCATCTCGACCCAGTGCACGCTCGTCGAGTCGCCGCCGTGCTTGTCGACCCACGCTTGCGAGGAAACCTGGGCCGAGCCGTGCAGCACGTTGACGGCGAAGATCTTGCCGTTGAGGCTGGCGCCCGACGTCGCGGTCGAGGTCTTGGCCACCATCATTTGCGAGCCCGAGTGCGAGCTCAAATACATCGGACCGCCGGCGATCGCTCGCAGGTCGATGCCGTTCTGATGTGCGATCGCCAGCGACATCGTGTTGATGCCCCCGATCGCGATGTCGCCCGCCACGAGCGCTGCAGCATCCGCCTCGCCCGTACTCATTTTTTGAAGGTCCAGCTCGATCCCGACCCGCGCAAAGTAGCCTTCGGATTGCGCAAGAAAAATGAGCGAGTCGCCTTCGATGGGAGTCCCGCCGGCAGCATAGCGTTCCAACGTTTGCGCCGGCAGCCGGCCGGGGATCGCGGCAAGTGCGAGGCCGAGGGACGCGCGGAACAGCCGACTGCGGTTCATGCCCCGAAGCGTTAGCTACCGGACCGCGCGCTCCCCGGTCGGACAAACCGTACAAAACATTCGCAACGCACGAGCGCGCGCATCGGCAATCGCTGGTACGACATTAAGGACTGGAATCGGTGAGAATTGGCCACTTGGACAGGGTAGACGGACGGTCCGTAGCCAACTACCAAAACCCGCCCACGGAAGGGCGCTCGAAGCCGCTAGGAACACGCTCTCGCCATGAATCTACAGCTCACGATCGGCGCCATCGTGCTGATCGTCGTCGGCCTCGCCATTGTGGCTGAAGTCTACCGCCTTCGTTCGACCAAGAGCCGCCGCCGGCCAGGGTCGAACGCGCCGGTCCGCCGGTCCGCGCAGCTTGAAAAACGCATGGTCGCCGCTTTTGAGGGCCCGAGAAAACATTACGGCGATTGCTTTGCCGAGTTCTCCGTTTGGCGTCAGCCGGAGAGCACCCGCATGGACGTGAGAACCAAGCATGCGTGGCAACTTGTGGATAAGTTCTACCGTTCGATGATCGTTCGCCACCTCTGGCAATCGCTCGCGGAACTGGTCAAAGGGCCGGTCGTGATCAACGTGGATAAGGGAGCCCCCTACGCGCTGGTCTGGACGGAGGCCGAGACGGCAAAGTTCAACGACCGCGGCGTGGTCGCGCCTTGGGTCCCGGCGAAGGGCCGCGTAGGAACGCTTCTCTCCGGACCGTAGCCCCAGCCCGGTGGGACGACGCCCGGCACCGGCGAATTGGGGTGCCATGTTGACCGTAGAAGAGAACGAACGTCTCTGCCGCGTCGGGCCCGACAAACCGATGGGCAAGATGATGCGGCGCTATTGGATCCCGGCGCTCCTCTCGACCGATCTGGAGGCCGGCGGCGATCCCAAGCGCGTGCGTCTGCTCGGCGAGGACCTGGTTGCGTTTCGCGACGATCGCGGACGCGTCGGCTTGCTCGATGAATTGTGCCCGCACCGGCGCGCGTCGCTGGCTCTCGGGCGTAACGAGAACGGCGCGCTGGAATGCCTCTACCACGGCTGGCGCGTCGATTGCACCGGGCGGATCCTGGACATGCCGGTCGAGCCCGAGGAGTCCACGTTCAAAGATCGCATTCGCGCCACCGCGTATTCGACGTACGAGGCCGGCGGTGTGATCTGGGCCTACATGGGACCGCCCGGACTGGAACCGCCGCCGCTGGATCTCTTTTTCACGCAGGTCCCGCCGGAGCGCGTGATGATCATCCGCGCTCTCGAGTCGCAGAATTGGGCCCAGGGGCTCGAAGGCGTGATCGACTCGTCTCACACCAACCTCTTGCACCAGCACGCCGTTCGGCCGGCCGCCGAGGTCGAGACGACGGTGCAGCGCGGCGACGGCACCGCGCAGCGGCCCTCGCGCGACACGCGCCCGCGGATGGATGTCCAAGATACCGCGTACGGTTTCCGGTACGCCGCGATTCGCAAGCCGATCGTCGATCCCGACAAGCAGAAGTACATCCGGGTGTCGCTTTTCATCGCGCCGATCTACGCGATGTTTCCGCCGCCGCAAGGCTGGGTGTGGTTGCAAGCGTTCACGCCGCTCGACGACGAGCACACGATGTTCTGGTTCTTCCAGGTCAAAGACACGCCGATCGGCGAGCAAGAGCGTGCGCAGATCTTCGAGTTTACGCGCATGCGTCCGGGGATCGATCTCGACGATCAGCTCCGGCCCTTGGGGAACCGCGAGAACAACTGGCTGCAAGACCGGGCCGCGATGCGGCGCGGCGAGCACCACACCGGCATCGTCGGCGTCAGCCGTGAGGACATTGCGGTCCAGGAAAGCATGGGACCGCTCTTGGACCGCAGCAAGGAACATCTCGGCGTGAGCGACACGGCCGTCATTCGCTTCCGGCGCCAGATGCTGGACGCGGTAGAGCGCTTTACCGCCGACGGCGGCCCACCGCTCGGTCTGACCGAATCGGTACCCTACGCCGCGTTGCGGGCCGGGGAACGAATGCTGCCCCTCGACGCCGATTGGCATGTCGTCGGAGCCTCCGGCGGAGAACCCGTCCCGGCGTGACGGCGGCGAGCGCCCTCGTCGTGCGGCGCTCCCGGCTCTGGAAACGATTGCACGCTACAACCTACGAGCAGGGGCTCGCGAAACGCCGCGTCTCGCTCGACGAACTCTTCGCGCCCTCGACGATGGACCTGTAATGGAGAATCCTACATGAAGCGAATCCTCGGCGCCGTGATTGCCGTGCTACTGGGCGTGGCGCCCGTCTCGGCCCAGCCTCAACCCTACACGATCGACGTCATCATCAACTTGACCGGCGGGAACGCGTTCGTGGGCGAGACCTACGCGACCGCGCTGCGGGTGCTCGAGCAGCGCATTAACGCGACCGGCGGAATCGACGGCCGGCCATTGCATTTCGAATTTCACGACGACGGAACGAGCGTGCAAACGGCAGTCCAACTCGCGACACAACTGATGGCGAAGCATCCCGCGGTCGTGTTGGGGCCCACGAACCAGGCTTCGTGCGCGGGGGTCGCGCCCTTGTTCGTCAACGGCCCCGTCCTCTTTTGCACCTCTCCGGTGTACCAGCCGGCCCGCAACGGCTTCGTGTTCGCATCGACGGCATCGGTGCAGGACTACACCGGCCCGGCGAATCTGCGCTTTGCGCGGCTGCGCGGGTACAAACGCCTGGCCGTCATCAACGCGACCGATGCGACCGGCCAAGCCTCCGATAAAATGTTGGCCGCGGCCATCACGCTGCCCGAAAACAAGGATATGCAATACGTCGCCTACGAGCATTTCAATCCGGCCGATATCAGCGTGGCGGCACAGGTGCAACGCATGGCTGCGGCCCATCCGGATGCGGTCATCTGCCTGGCCGGAGGATCGCCGTTCGGCACGGTGCTGCGCGGGCTCAACGATGCCGGCCTGAAAGTCCCGGTGCTCGCGTCGGGAGCGAATCTCGATCCCGTGCAGCTCAACCAGTACAAAACGTTTCTGCCGCCGGAGTTGTCGTTCAACGCGCTGCTGTACTTTGCGCGCGACACGTTACCGCGCGGACACTTGCGCTCCGTCGTCGACGACTTCTGGAATGCGTACGCAACCGCGGGGGCGCGCGTCTCGCCCGGCAGCGGCTTTGCGTGGGATCCGGGTTGGATCGTCGTCTCGGCGCTGCGCAAACTGGGCCCGAACGCGACCGCCGACCAGCTGCACCAGTACTTGATCGGGCTGCACGATTTCGACGGGATCGACGGCACGTATGACTTTCGCATCGGCGACAACCACGGACTGACCGACACCTCGGTGATCTTCGTCCGCTGGGACCCGGCCAAAGGCGACTTCGTCGTTGCCAGCAAGCCCGGCGGGTACCCGTTATGATCTCGCGCCGCGATGCGTTGGCCGCATTGGGCAGCTCGCTCGTGGTCTTGCGGGCACGTCCGGCGCAGGCTGCCGACAAGTTGCGGGTGGGGAAATCGGTGGTTCAGGTGTTCGGTTACGTTCCGCTCGACGTTGGCATCAAGTCCGGCATCTTTGCGAAGAACGGATTGGACGTCGCGGAGATCACGTTCGCGGGCGGGGCGCGGCTGACGCAGGCGCTCACCGCCGGCGCCGTTGATATCGCGCTGAGCGGCGGCCCCGAGATGGCCTTCGTCGCCAAGGGCGCGCCGGAGATCGCGGTCGCTTCGATCACCGACTCGCCGGCCTTCATGGGGATCGACGTCGGCGCCGGCTCGACCGCGCGCGGTCTCGACGATCTCAAGGGCAAGCGGATCGGCGTGTCGACGACCGGCTCGCTCACCGCGTGGCTCGTCGACGAACTGAACCGGGTGAAGGCCTGGACCGGCGAGGACCGCGCGATCCCGGTGGCCATCGGCGGCGAGGCCACCGCCGAGCTGTCGGCCTTCAAGACCGGGCAGATCGACGCCAACATTGCCAGCCCCGCCAACGGCTACGAGCTCGAAGAGCAGCACGCGGGCCGCTCGCTGGTCGACATCTCGTCGTACGTGAAAAATCTCGAACTGTTCGTGATCTATGCCAGCACGGCCAGCGTTCAGCAGAATCCGGACGCGGTGCGCCGATTCCTGAAGGGCTGGTTCGAAGCGGTCGCCTTCATGAAAAGCCACAAGGCCGAAACGGTAGCGGCGACGGTCGAGGCGACCGGTTACCCGGCGACGGTCTCAGCCCGCATCTACGATCGCCTGATGCCGCAATTCTCGACCGACGGAAAATTCTTGCCAAGAGGCCTCGACAAGCTGTTCTCGTCGTTCGTGGACCTCGGGGTCCTCGACAAGTCGGCCGACACGTCGAAGCTCTATACCGAAAAGTTTCTGCCGAAGGCGTAGTCGATTAGGACCCGGGCGCGCGCCAGACCAAATCGGTGGCCGCGACGCGCTGCGCGATCAAGCCGTAGCGCAGGGCCAGGTCGAGGACGGGTGTTAGCAGGGTCGGGTCCAGGGTGAGGCCGTACGTCGCGCGGACCATTTTCTGCGCAACCGCGGCGGGCATTTTTGTATGATCGACGAGCATCTGCGCGCTTTCCGCGCGATGACCGTTCGCCCAGTCCGATGCCTGCCGCAACGCCGTGGCGAATTTTGCCGCAAGATCCGGGTGCGCGGTCAGCCAACTGTCGGCTGCGAACCAGCCGAGTAACATGAACCGGGGCCCCACGCCATCGAACGCATCCCCGATCACTTTACCCACGCTGCTGTTGGCGGTGCTGAACGGCTCGGTTGGAAAGATGATGTCGGCGCGGTTCTCCTGGAGCGCGCCACCCATCGCCGGAAACGGTACTTCAACGAACTTGATCGTGCTCGAGTCGCCGCCAAACTTGTCGACCCAGCCGCGGGCTTCGATTTCCTGAAGATCCTTTAGGCCGTTGATCGCGATCGTCTTACCGTTCACGCTCGGCCCGGGTTGAAGCGTTGAGTTTTGCAAGACCATGACGACGTCGGTTGGTTTGGCGCCGGGAAGCACAACGGCTGCCGGCGCGATGAAGCGAAACGGCAGCCCGCGCAGGCGTGCCGCACCGATCGTGGCGACATTCGATATCCCGATGTCGAGCGCGCCGGCGGCGACGGCTTGAGCCAGCACCGGGCCGCTCGACATCGCCTGGGTCTGCACGTCGAGGCCGGCCTTGGCAAACAGTCCGAGGTCCTGCGCATAGAACACGTTTGCCGCGACGTCGACCGGAATGATTCCGACCTTGAGAACGGTCGGAGTCTGACTTCTTACGACCGCCGGGAATCCGGTGACGGCGGCGGGAGCTGCCAGGGCTCCGCCCACGAGACGCAGTGCGTGCGAACGACGGATACTCATCGTGTACCTCCGGTTGGGCTTGCAACAGGGGCATTGGCGGTCGGCGGATGAATACCGTCTTGGTTGGCGACGGCAGCGAGGTACTTGAAGTGAACGACGACATGAAGGCGCAGATGGCGGGCAAGCCGGGGTTCATCGCGGCGCTCGACCAGAGCGGCGGCTCGACGCCCGGCGCGCTCCGTCTCTACGGCATTCCGGACACCGCGTACAGCGGCGATGCCGAGATGTTTAAGCTGGTGCACGAGATGCGGGTGCGGATCATGAGCGCGCCGGCATTCACCGGCGACAAGGTCATCGCCGCGATTCTTTTTGAAGCCACGATGGACGGGCAAGCCAAGGGAAAACCGGTCCCGTCATTTTTGTGGGAAGATCGCCGCGTCGTGCCGTTTTTGAAAGTCGACAAGGGCCTCGAAAAAGAGCAGGACGGGGTCAGCATGATGAAGCCGATACCGGGGCTCGATGCGCTGCTCGAGCGGGCCGTGAAGCTCGGTATTTACGGCACCAAGATGCGCTCGACGATCAACCTGTCCTCGAAGAGCGGCATCGGCGCGATCGTCGCGCAGCAGTTCGAAATCGCCGCGCAGATTGCCAAGCACGGGCTGATGCCCATTCTGGAACCCGAAGTGCTGATCACGAGTCCCGAGAAAGCCGCCGCCGAAGCCGTACTCCTGGCGGAGTTGCGCAAAGGCGTGGATGCGTTGCCCTCCGGCCGCCAGGTGATGGTCAAGCTGACGATCCCCGACGTTCCCGACCTCTACTTGCCGCTGATCGAGCACCCGCGCGTCCAGCGCATCGTGGCGCTTTCGGGAGGCTACAAACGCGACGACGCCTGCCAACGGCTCGCAAAAAATCGCGGCATGATCGCCAGCTTCTCGCGCGCGCTCGTTGAGCAACTCAAAGTGTCGATGAGCGACGCCGAATTCAACGCCGCCCTCGGCAAGGCGATCGTCGAAATCTACCAAGCCTCAACCGTGAAGGTGGGAACCAGCCCGGCGCGCGTCTGACCGGAGTCGCTCAGCGAACCTGGAACGCCAGATGGAATGCTGGTAGCTGCTCGCCCGGATGATCGGCAACGTTGAGCATCGGCAAGAGCAAGTAGCTGCCGTTGACGTCGGCGCCGGCCGGCGGTGCCCCGGGACCGAGGATTTGCCCGCGATAAATCGTCGGGAAGAGGTCGACGAAATGCCAGCCGATCCGCCCCGGCGCGCGGACGTGAATCGTCACGTCACCTTGGCTGTTGAACCCGCAGCCGTAACCGAAGAACGCATCGTCGACGAGCATCGTGTAGGTGTTCCCGGTTTCGGTGTAACCGACGCCCTTGACGTGGATCGTGATCGTTCCGCCCGGCGCGACGACGGCCGGCGCGATCGCGGTCGCGCTCGGGAATATCCGGTAGGAGACCGCAGCTTCTTGCGTGTCGCCGCTCGAGTGCGCGATGACGCGGTGCGGTCCGCCCAGATCGTCGGGTGTCTTCACGCGCGCGACGAAACGGCCGCCGGCGTCACTGACCGCGTGCGCGAGCGGGACGCGTTGCGTTTCCCAACCGTTTCCGCTCAAGCGGTTTCCGACGACGGTCTCCCAGTCGAGCACGACGTCGTGCTGCGGCGTGAATCCGCTTCCGGTCAGCGTCGTCGTGCTGCCGACGACGCCGGATGCATAGTCGGCCGCGAGCGAAGGCCCCGTTCCTGTACTCGGCACCGCGCCCGCGAGCCGCGGCAGCGTCTGCGCGCTGGTCGCGCGGGGCAGATGCGGCGCACCCGCGACGACGCGGAAGCGGCCCGCCAAGACGGTCGGGATCAGCGGCTGGTAATTCGGACTTTCCTCTTCGTTGAGATACGGCGCGGTGGGGCCTTCGAGCGCTTGCAGCGTGTGCAGGCCGATATCGCCGCTAGCGGGGATCGTCACACGCGCCGTCCCGTGTGTCGTGATCGCCGAGAGCCAGCCGGTTTGCGCGCCGTCGTAGAGCAAATGCCACACGACTTGGTAGAAGCGATAGCCGAGCCCGGTGACGGTGATCGTGATCGGCGTCCCGAGCGTTCCCGCTGCGGGCGAGAGCGTGAAGCGCGGGATCACGGTGAAGCCCTGATGGGTCACTGCCGCGCCGGCATCGGAACGCAGCTCGACGTCGTGCAGGTAACCGAAGTCTTCCGGAACGGTGAAGTGCAGCACGAGCGCACCGTCCGCGTCGCTCGTTCCCGCGACCAGCGGGCGCGCCGTCTCGGGCGCCTGGATCCCGAAAAAGTTCCCGTCCTCGACGCGCCATGCCGGCGCTCCGCTCCGCCAGACGAGCGCAAAGCGCGTCGCCGGCGGAAGATTCGATGCGCGCGCCGTAACGGCGGTGCCGACGCTGGCCGCGATCGGCGCGAACGTCAGCCGCGGCGCCGTTTGCGCGTTCGCAGCGGCGTGGAAGGCGAATGCAAGCCCTAACCCCGTTGCCGCGGCCGCGGCAAGCAGGGCCCTCACTTCGCGGCGGCTGAGCCCTTTGCCGCGATCGTCAGGATCGCCGCGCCGGACGCTTGACCAAGGGGCGTGAACGTCGCGCTGTGACCTTGCGTGTCCGTCGCCGTGAGGGTCCACGTCATCGTCCCGGTCGGATGATCGGCTTTGATGAGGAAGGGGCCGCTCCAATAGGTTTCACGCAGGGGCGCGGGGATAAACGGCGCCGGGTGGGGTCCGAAGAGCAAACGGACCTTCGTCCCGTCGGCAAGCGTTGCGGTAACGGTAAGACCGAGCTGCGTGATCTGGTCCCGGGTAAGCTCGACGCCGGTAGCAGCGTCGGCGATCATGGCCCGCCACACGATCACGTCGCCGGGGAAGAAGACGCTCTGGTTGACGCAGCCGGTCCCCTGAACTCCCTTCGACTCCCCGGCCGTGACGGTGTCGGCGTAGATGCGGTAAACGCCGCCGGTCCCGGGCACCGGTCGGGCGGGCGCGGCTGGAGCGGCTGGTGCAGATTGCGCAGACGCATTCCCCGCTGCAAGGCTGAAGGCGGCGAAGGCAAACACCAAAGTACCGAGCGCTCGAAATACTCTCATCACCGCCGGTAGTCGGCCCCGAACGGCCCGAGCTCCTGCCGGAACGCCGAGCTAGAAGGGCTCGAAGGCGCGCAGTTTTGGAATGACCTCGGTTCCGAAGAGGCGCAGCGAACGCATCAGATCCGCTTCGGCGAGGTTGCCGAAGTTGAACTCACCGAAAAACGTGTTGAACGAGCCCTCTTCGGCCCAGCGGCGAAGTTTAGCCGCGACCGTATCGGGCGAACCGATGAGGATCAAGTCTTTTTCCAGCAGGTATGCCGGATCGAGTAGGTTGGCCATGATCTCGGCCGAACCGTGGTCGCCGCGCTGGGCGAAGAATTCGGACTGTTCCAACTGCCTGCGCCGGATCTCGTCCTGGTCGTCGGAATACGAGAAGAAGCCTTTGTACGCGTTCGCTGCGCCGGCCAGTCCGACGTCGAGTGCCTTTTGATCGGTCTCGTCGACGTAGACGACGCAGCTGTAGGCGATGTTCGGCACACCGGGCCAGCCGTTTTGCTGCCAGGCGGCAAGGTAGGGTGCGTAGCGCACCTTGGCCTCGCTACGCGGGAAAATCAGAAAGTATCCCGCGTTGATGCCCTCTTTGGCGCAGAATTCGAGGGTCGCAACGTCGCGCGTTTCCATCCACATCGGCGGGTGCGGGCGCTGCAGCGGCATCACGCTGAGATCGAAATCACCGTACGGGATGCAGGGCCCGTTCCACGTCACGTGACCGTCACCGCGATACGCCGCTTTCATGAAGCGCGCAAACTCGAGCGTGACCTCGCGGCGTTTGTTGAAGTCGGCCTTGAACGGCTCGAAGAACGTCGGCACGATTCCCGGAACGAGCCCAACTTCGATGCGGCCGCCGGTGAGTTGGTCGGTAAGAGCAATCTCCTCGAGCAAACGAACCGGATGATGCAGCGGGACGACATGTCCCATGGCTCCCAGGCGAATGCGCTTGGTTCGGGCTGCGGCGGCGACGGTATAGAGATTCGGCGACGACATCCAGCTTTCGTACGGTGTAAAGTGATGCTCGACCGAAAAGCCGTAGTCGAAACCGAGTTCGTCAGCGAGCATGAGCTCGCGCCAGAGCTGCTCGTAGCGCTGATTTGGGGCCATGCCCGTTTTACCCCAAACGTGTGCGAAATGCGCAAACCTCACGAAGGGGCGGATGCTACGACGGCAAGAAGAATCCTCGATGACAACCCTAGCCGAAGCAAGAAAAATCGCGCGCTTAGACCTCGACCCATATAAGGACTGGGTGCGGCGCGAAGGCCTTCCGGTCTTCGAGGGCGTGGGGGTCGATCTTCACGCGATCGAAACGCAGCCCTGGCCGCGCTACGGCGTCAAGGCCGCCATCGTGCACCTCATCGGCCGAGGCGATTTCGCAAACCTCTTCGCGATCGACATCCCGGCCGGCGCCGCGACCGATCCCCAGCGCCATCTCTACGAAGAGGTGGTCTACGTCATCGAAGGCCGCGGCAGCACCGAGATCGAGTTTCCCGACGGCCGCACGCGCAGTTTCGAATGGCAACCGCGCAGCATGTTCGCGATCCCGCTCAACATCAAGCACCGCCACTACAACGGAGACGGGCAGAAGCGCGCGCTGCTGGCATCGGTGACGTCCTTGCCGCTGCTGCTTAAACTCTTTCACAACGACGGATTCATCTTCAAGAACGACTACTTTTTCGACGATCGCCTCGGAAAGGACAACTACTACGACGGCGCCGGTGATCTGATGATGGTTCGACCCGGTCACAACATCTGGGAGACGAACTTCGTCCCCGACTTGAGCCGGCTCGAGTTGAAGGAATGGCTCGAGCGCGGTGCTGGCGCAACGAATTTGCGCTTCATGCTTGCCGATAGCAACATGCACGCCCACATCTCCGAAATCCAAACGGGGACCTACAAGAAAGCCCACCGCCACGGTCCGGGCGCACACATTTTCACCGTGACCGGCAAGGGCTATTCGTTGCTTTGGGTCGAGGGCGATAAGGATTTCGCGCGCGTCGACTGGCGGGAAGGCATGGTCTTCGCCCCGATCGACCGGCAGTTCCATCAGCATTTCACGACCAGCACCATTCCGTCGCGCTATCTCGCGGTGATCGGCGGCAGCAACGCGCGCTACCCGCTCACCGAAGCCGCCCGCCGCACGACGGCAGCCGAAGACGGCTCGCAGGGCAAGGTTTCAACCAGCATCAAGCTTGGCGGCGATCAAGTCGAATACGAGGACCAGGACCCGCGCATCCACGCCATGTGGCTCGACGAAATGCGCACGGCCGGCATCACGCCGCGGTTCAACGAATACGGCGTAGCGCCGGCATGAAACGGCGGGCCTTTCTCGCGGCCGCCACGGCGCTGGCCGCCCCGCGGTGGGCGCGCGCACAAGGCCTGACGAGACTCCGCATCGCCGGTTCGCCCGATCAAGACATCGTTGCCGCACTGTGGGGCGTGCAGAGCGGCACCTTCGCGAAATACGGCCTCGACGTGCAGATCGAAAGCTCCAGCAGCAGCTCGGCGGTCGCTGCCGCCGTGCTCACCGGCTCGCTCGAGATCGGGAAGTCGAGCCTGTTCAGCTTGGTCATCGCGCACAGCAAGGGCATCCCATATCTGCTCGAAGCGCCGGCCTCGATTTGGAACACCGAGAGCCCGAGCTCGGCGCTCGTCGTGGCGAAGGGCTCGCCGATTCACACCGGCCGCGACCTCAACGGCAAGACCGCGTCCGTCCCCGCACTCCACGACCTCTATCAAACCGGGATCTCCGCCTGGGTCGATCAGAACGGCGGCGACTCGCATACGATGAAGTTCTTGGAGTTACCGCATCACGCCGTTGCCGCAGCGCTGGTCGCGGGCCGGATCGATGCGGCCGAACTCGCTCCACCGATTCTCGCCGAGGCGGTGCAGAGCGGCCAAGTGCAGATCATCGGCCGCGCGAACGATTCGATCGCCAAGCATTTCATTTCAACGGCGTACTTCTGCGCGGCCGACTACGCGGCGAAGAACGCCGACGCCATCGCCCGTTTTCGCAAAGCTCTCACCGAAGCGGCCGTTTACGCGAACGCGAACCGGACCAAGATGATCCCGCTTTTGGTGGCGTACAGCGGCGTCGACGCAAAGGTCCTCGCCGACATGCCGGCCGTCGGCGTGGCGACCCAACTCGATCCGCGCTTGGTCCAACCGGTGATCGACGCGGCGGTGAAGTACAACGTCATTACGGCCGGGTTCCCCGCCAAGGACATGATCGACCCCAGCGCGCTCACCGTGTAAACCTAAACCCGAACTGAAGCATCGAAGAAGTCTGAACGCGCAGCACCCCGTGCTTAAGAATCCCCTAACAGCCATCCGCTAGAGTTGTCCTATGGCGACCCCGCTAAGGATGCGTGCCGAGCCCATCGTTCTGCTGCCGCCGCTGTAAGGCGGAAGCCGAACTAGGATACCGGCGCGCGGGCCGGCAGCGTCCAGTTGGGGCGCACGAAGTGACACGTGTACCCGTCGGGGTAGTGCTCGAGGTAATCTTGATGCTCGGGCTCGGCTTCCCAGAAGTCTCCCACCGGCGCGACCTGCGTCACCACCTTGCCGGGCCACAAACCTGACGCGTTGACGTCGGCGATCGTGTCCTCGGCGAGGCGCTTCTGTTCGTCGTTCGTATAGAAAATGGCCGACCGGTAACTCGGGCCCCGATCGTTGCCCTGGCGGTTGAGCGTCGTCGGGTCGTGGATCTGAAAGAAAAACTCGAGGATCTTCCGGTAACCGATCGTCTTGGGATCGAAGATGATCTCGAGCGCTTCGGCGTGCGTTCCGTGATTGCGATAGGTGGCGTTGCGAACGTCGCCGCCGGAATAGCCGACGCGGGTCGAGATGACGCCCGGATACCGGCGCAGCAAATCTTGCATGCCCCAAAAACAGCCGCCGGCGAGAACGGCGCGCTCGGTCGATTCGGTCATAGGTGTTCGTCTTCTTCGGGTTGATTCACGTCGCGTTGCTCGTCGGTTTGACCGACCTCCCCATAAACGGCCATGGCGTCTCCGATCTCACGCAGCCGCCTGGCCTTCTCGTCCGCGGTCGGTTCGGGCTCGTTTTTGTCGTTCATCAGCACCCCAGTATACCTGCTTTTCACCTTTTCACAAAGGCGACGCGTCACGAGCGCCCTATTTGGCCGCCATGACACGTGAAGACCTTACCCTCAAGATCCAGGCCCGCAAACGGACCAAAAAGCTGACCTGGAAGGACATCGCGACCGCGATCGGCCCCGGGTCGCCGATCATGACGATGGCGGCGCTGCTCGGACAGATGCGCCTGGACGACGCCGAGGCGGCCAAGGCCGCGGAACTGCTGGAGCTGAGCGCGGAGGAACGCGCGCTGCTGACCGAGGTGCCGTACCGCGGCTCGCTGCCGCCCGGGCCGCCGACCGACCCGCTCATCTATCGCTTCTACGAGCTCGTGCAAGTCTACGGCACGACGTGGAAAGCGCTCATTCAGGAAGAGTTCGGCGACGGCATCATGAGCGCCATCGATTACAACATGCAGATCGAGCGCGAGCCCAACCCGAACGGCGACCGCGTGAAGATCACGATGTCCGGAAAGTTTCTGCCGTACAAGAGATTTTAGCCGGCATTCGCCGGATTCGCTCCGGAAATGGATCTTAGCTAAGCTGAAATAGTCCAAGCACGCCAACGTGTTTCTACAGCGTCCCGCATTTCATGGCGCTGCTCGACGACTTCGCCGAACGCATCGCCATCGGCGGCGGCGATTGCCCCACCTTCGCCGACCGCGTGGTAAGGCTAGACCGGACGGCGTCTCATTCGATCAGTTTGTCGGCTTGCATAAGCAAGGACTGCGGGACGATCAGGCCGAGCGCCTTGGCGGTCTTCACGTTGATCC